>Ga0079224_100004522_pt1 | contig 18033 bp, 20 predicted proteins | sample Stecom2015_FD_80414 | JGI IMG/M metagenome (GOLD analysis project Ga0079224, IMG submission 80414) | Agricultural soil microbial communities from Utah to study Nitrogen management - Steer compost 2015 | ecosystem: Environmental > Terrestrial > Soil > Agricultural land | place: USA: Utah...
ATTTTTGTTTCAGCAAACTATTAATTTCAAATTGTGAAAAAACTGACCATCATCCCGTTCCTTATCATCCTTTTTTTAGCTTCTTGCGCCTCACAACCACCTAAAATAATCAAAGAAGTAGTGAGAGATACCGTGATCATCAATAAAATTACGGAAAAATACGAATCGGCGCGCATTGCCAAATTGGATAATTATAAAATCTCAACTTCTCATTATCCGGCCAAAGGCCAGGATGAACGCATCCGATTTCTGGTTTTGCACTATACCGCACTTGACAACGAGAAATCCTTGAACGTTCTGACCCAACAGGAAGTCAGTTCTCATTATTTGGTTCCAAATGATTACAGCGATTCCATTTATGTTCTTGTAGATGAGACCAAACGCTCCTGGCATGCCGGAGCCAGTTATTGGAAAAATGTAAATAACATCAATTTTTCATCCATCGGAATCGAAATTGTCAATTTCGGATATTCAACAGCAACGCCTGTTTCAGGTGATCCTGACGCTGCAAACGCTCAACGCAGTTTTTACGAATACCCTAAAAATCAAATCGAAAAAGTAGCCGAATTGGCCAAAGATATCATCGACCGATATAAAATCGAACCTGTAAACGTTTTGGCACATTCAGATGTTGCGCCACAACGCAAACACGATCCGGGACCCAAATTTCCATGGAAAGAATTGTACACCAAATATCAAATCGGTGCTTGGTATGAAGATTCGCAAAAAAATATTTATTTGGGACAATTTCCTTATGCAGAAAAGGATTCCGCGACCTTCATTCTTTCAGTTCAGCAAGATTTGGAAAAATACGGCTACGAAATACAGAAAACAGGAATTTGGGATACGCAAACCCAAAAAGTCCTCACAGCATTCCAATATCACTTCCGACCGGAGCGTTACGATGGAATTTTGGATGCCGAAACCTAGGCGATTTTAAAAGCTTTGATTCTGAAATATAGAACTTAATCCATGAAAAAGCTATTCATCTTGCTTCTCATCGGACTTCTGAGCAATTCATTTGGACAAAAAATAGAAAAATTCTCAAAAGAAGAAAAACAATCTATTGAAACCAATTCTACAGAATTGATGCGGGTTTACAACCGGACAAATGTTTCGGATTCTCTCGTATTAAAATCCATTTCAAAACCCATTAAACCGACTGATAAACTGACGAAATTATTGTCGGAAAGAATGTTGCTTTCTGTCCAACATGAAGGCGGTGTCGGCATCGCCGCGCCACAAGTCGGAATCAATCGCCGGATGGTTTGGGTGCAGCGTTTTGACAAAGAAGACAAACCTTTTGAATTGTTTATCAATCCTGAAATACTTTGGGCTTCCGAATTAATGCAAAAAGGACCGGAAGGCGATTTATCATTTGAGGAAAGAGGCCTTGTCATGCGTAATTATATCATCCAAATACAATATCAAAATCTGGAAGGCCAAACCCTTTCAGAAATGCTGGAAGGGTTTACTGCAGTCATTTTCCAGCACGAACGTGACCATCTGGACGGAATTCTTCTAACCGACCGGATAGCGGAACAGGCCTCTCAAAATTTTGAACCGGCCTCTGAAAAATCCAATTTATTTTTCATCCGAAATTAAGAACTAAACCGGGAGAAATCTATTAGTTTTGCAGAATCCAAACAAATTGATTTGAAAAAAATACTTGTATTTCTGGCTTTGATGGTAGGTGCTGTTTCTTATGCACAAATCATCAAATACGACACCGTAAACCGCGAAACCCAATATGCGGCTCTCCCCTATTATAGTTACGGAAAAGGATTGGGTTTGACTTCACCGGACAGTATTTTTCAGTTGAACATACGTTTCCGTATGCAAAATCGGGTGACTTTTAATCATTTCGAGGACGATGAAGAATCCATCGATGCACAAGTCCGCCGATTGCGACTACGTTTTGACGGTTATGTAGGAAGCCCTCAGTTTATGTATTCTATCCAATTGTCATTTGCGCCTGAAGATGTAGGCGAATTGGAAGACGGAAAAAATATCAACATCATACGGGATGCGGTTGTGGTTTATAAGCCCAATGAACATTGGGATTTTAGTTTTGGTCAAACCAAATTACCCGGAAACCGTCAACGTTTGAATTCCTCCGGAGCTTTACAATTAACGGATAGATCAATCAATAATGCCCGTTTTAACATCGACCGGGACTTTGGATTGCAGATTCACAATACCAATGAATTTGAAGATAAATTTTCTTATAATTTCCGAACAGCGATCAGCATGGGAGAAGGAAGAAACTGGACGGATAACAATGATACGGGGCTGGCATTGACAGGAAAAGCTGAAATTTATCCGTTTGGCGCATTTAAAAAAACAGGTGCTTATTTTGAAGGAGATCTGATGCGGGAAGAAAAACCCAAATTGATGCTTTCGGGTGCTTATAGTCAGAATAACCAATCCAAACGCGAACGGGGACAAACCGGAAGAGAACTCTTTGAGTCCAGAACCATTCGCTCCGCTTTTGCAGATTTAATTTTTAAATATGACAGCTGGGCCTTTATGTCGGCATTTATGACCCGGATGGCCCATGATCCTGTAACGATTAATCCTGAAGATGTGAATGATGCACGGTATGTGTTTGTCGGAAAAGGTGTGGATTTTCAGGGAAGTTATCTTTTCAGAAATAATTATGAGGTCATAGGTCGCTATTCCAATCAATGGGTGGATGAGGAAATCCGTATGTTTGAACCCAATACGCAACAATTCAGTCTGGGACTTACCAAATACATTTGGGAACATGCTTTCAAATTACAAGCTGAAGCCACCTATGAAACCCGTGATTATTTTTTGGACGAAGACACCAACAATTGGTATGTACGTTTTCAGGTTGAAATAGGGATTTAAGTGTGCGCGGCAGGAAAGCCAGTGCCACCCCTGAGCGCTGCGTAGGAATTTTTGATTTCAAACGACATTTAAACCGCAACGGGGCGCGCCCAAAACAAAATTTCAACCTTTTAAATCTGTCAATCTGTCAGAATTTAATGACAAATCCATCTAAAAAATCCGTTGGCATAGTCATTGCCTATTTAGGGGAAATCAAACTTTAATTAGAAAATAAAAAAAATAGAAATGAGTAAAATAATTGGAATTGACTTAGGAACAACAAACTCCTGTGTAGCGGTGATGGAGGGTAGCGACCCGACCGTTATTCCAAACGCAGAAGGTAAAAGAACTACGCCTTCGATCGTGGCTTTTGTAGATGGTGGCGAGAGAAAGGTGGGAGACGCGGCCAAAAGACAAGCCGTTACGAATCCGGAAAAAACGATTTATTCGATCAAACGTTTTATGGGAACCAAATTCTCTGAAGATGCACAAGAAATCGAAAATGTACCTTATAAAGTTGTCAAAGGCGATAACGATACGCCGAGAGTAGAAATCGATGGGAGAACTTATACTTCACAAGAAATTTCGGCGATGATTCTTCAAAAAATGAAGAAAACGGCTGAAGATTATTTGGGTCAGGAAGTAACCCGTGCGGTGATCACCGTTCCGGCTTATTTTAATGACGCGCAACGTCAGGCTACCAAAGAAGCCGGTGAAATCGCAGGATTGAAAGTGGAAAGAATCATCAACGAACCTACTGCGGCTGCGCTTGCTTATGGTTTGGACAAAGGAACAGGCGATAAAAAAATTGCAGTTTACGATTTAGGAGGAGGAACTTTTGACATTTCGATTCTTGAATTGGGTGACGGTGTTTTTGAAGTATTGTCCACAAATGGTGATACGCATTTAGGAGGAGATGATTTTGACAATGTGATTATCAATTGGTTGGCAGATGAATTTCAAAGTGAAGAAGGTGTGGATTTGAAAAAAGATCCGATGGCTTTGCAACGTTTGAAAGAAGCATCTGAAAAAGCCAAAATCGAATTGTCTTCTTCTTCACAAACCGAAATCAATTTGCCTTATATCACGGCAACAGCTTCAGGTCCTAAACACTTGGTTAAGACTTTGACAAGAGCTAAATTCGAGCAATTGAGCGATGATTTGATCCGTCGTTCTATGGAGCCTTGTAAAAAAGCCTTGAGCGATGCAGGATTGAGTGCATCTGATATAGACGAAGTAATTTTGGTAGGTGGTTCAACCCGTATTCCGAAAATTCAGGAAGAAGTTGAAAAATTCTTTGGAAAAGCACCTTCAAAAGGAGTAAATCCGGATGAGGTAGTGGCCATCGGTGCGGCTATCCAAGGTGGTGTTTTGACCGGAGATGTGAAAGACGTATTGTTATTGGATGTAACTCCGCTTTCATTGGGTATTGAAACTTTGGGTGGTGTATTTACCAAATTGATCGAAGCCAATACTACGATCCCGACCAAGAAATCGGAAACATTCTCTACGGCTGCGGATAATCAACCGGCTGTAACGTTAAGGGTAGGACAAGGTGAGCGGTCTATGTTCAATGACAACAAGGAAATCGGAAGATTTGACTTGACTGACATTCCACCGGCACCAAGAGGAGTTCCACAAATCGAAGTAACTTTTGACATCGATGCAAACGGGATTCTTCATGTTTCTGCCAAAGACAAAGGAACCGGAAAAGAACAATCCATCAAAATCGAAGCTTCTTCTGGACTAAGCGATGCGGACATCGAAAGAATGAAAAAAGAAGCACAGGAAAACGCTGCGAAAGATGCGGAAGCCAAAGAAAAAATCGAAAAGATAAATGCTGCCGATGCTTTGATTTTCCAAACGGAGAAACAATTGAAAGAGTATGGAGATAAAATCCCTGCCGATAAAAAAGCACCGATCGAATCTGCACTGGAAAACCTGAAAGCAGCTCATGCTACGCAAGAAGTTGCACAAATAGACCCCGCAGTTGAGAAACTAAATGAGGTTTGGGCGGCTGCTTCACAGGAAATTTATGCGGCGATGAATGAGCAACAAGGAGCAAATCCGGATGCAAATGCCGAATCCTCTAACGAAACCACTAATGATGGTGATCAGGTGGAAGATGTAGATTTTGAAGAAGTGAAATAATAATAGAATTTTTTCATAGTAAAAACCTTGGCAGAAATGTCAAGGTTTTTTTTATTCGAAATCAATAGTGCTGTGTATTCCTTTGACTTTTTCATCAAAATCCATTCGCTGGTTTGGACGAATTTGATTTCGGTCAAGACGGATTTCGGCTTCCTTTGAGATATAAGCCCATTCGCCGTCATAAGTAAAACTGCGTTTGATCTCAGAAATTTTCATTCGTTTAGGAAAGAAAACATTGATAGTAGAAATTTCTTCAGGATCAATTCTACAATATCCTTTCCAATGCCGAATGAATATTTCCACAATCGCTTCTACCCAAAGCGCAATCGTAGCAATCCAAAAGACCTCTCCTACCCATAATGCGATGTAAAGAAAAACCAAAGAAGGCAGCAGCCTGATGAGGAATATATTGGCCAATTTTTTATAGGAATAATGGAATAGCATCTGATCATAATTAGTATAAATTAAAAATCCTGAAAACCAAATGGCAATCAGGATTTTAAGTACCCCAGGCGGGAGTACTTTAAAATTTTATTAAAATTATATGGTTTTAAATCATTAATAATCATATACAAATATATAAGTTTAATTTCATTTAAGAATTATAAATGAGTTTTAACTTAAAAAATGACACCCTTTTTGACACCTTTAATTCAAATTTTACTAAATTTGAACATATATGCAAGTTAATTTTTATTTAAGAACAGAAAAATCCAATAAGGATGGACTATGTCCTGTTAACTGCACTGTTAATATTGGCGGTGAAAGAATTAGAATTAATATATCTAAAGTCAAGAGCTCAAAGAAACATTGGAACACCAAAGATCAAAGGATAAAACCCAATCTCAAAACCGAAAATTATAATTTCCATATTGAATTCAATGAGAAAATTGATGAACTTGATTCAAAACTCAAAAATATCTATCGACATATCTTATTGAACAAATTACCCCAAACAAAGAATTCCGTACAAAAGCTTTTAAATGATAAAAATGAGCCAATTGTAGAACAGGACTTTTTCAAAACATTTGATCTCTATATCGAATCTGTTAAACCTAAATTTGCTTATTATACTATCAGAAGCTATAACACTACTTACAATTTCCTTGAAGAATTTGAAACTTACTTAGGTTATAAAATAAACTTTGATAACGTTGATGAAACATTTTACGATGAATTAATTCGATATGGATTCCAAGAAAAAGAATTCTCTAATAACTACCTTTCCAAAATCCTTGCACAGCTAAAAACATTTCTGAGATGGGCATTAGACCGTAATATTCATTCCAACAGAAAATTTGAGAAATTCCAAAAATTTGATCATGAAAAAGAAGTCATCTATTTGACCAAAGACGAACTTTTTAAGTTGTACAACCATAAGTTTGACAGCCAACGATTGGAACACGTCCGTGATACTTACTGTTTTGCTTGTTTTACTGGACTTCGGTTTTCGGATATATACCAGTTAAAGCCATCCCATATTTTTGAGAATAACATCAAACTGAATATTAAGAAAACTAAAACGATTGACCACGAAATCCCATTAAATAAGTTTGCAAAAGAAATCTTAGATAAATACAAAAAAACTATTTATGAGCCTTTGCCGGTAATTTCCGGACAGAAATTCAACGAATATATAAAAGAGTGTTGTGAAGTAGCTAAAATAAATACTCCTACGACTGTCTCACGCTTTAGTGGAAACAAAAGGGTTGACAAAACAGTTCCAAAGCACGAACTAATTACAAGCCACACAGCTCGAAAAACGTTTGTAACTAATTCTCTGATTTTTGGTATGAAAGAAATGGTAGTTCGAAACATAACCGGGCATAAAAAGGAATCGACTTTTAAGCGATATGTAAAAATAGCTGAAGACTTCAAACAAAAAGAAATGCAGGAAACATGGGACAAGATATAGAAATAAAAAATGTTGTAAATAGTAAAGGATTTATGAATAATCCAAAATCTGTATATGATTATTATTTCCAACGAGAAAAAAAAATTAATAAAATCAGTTATAGCGTAAGCCCTAATTTAAACGAACTATGTTCAAGATTCTGTACTCCAAAATTCAAAAAAGCATTAATTGAAGATAATATTGAAAGGATAAAAAGCTTAGATTTTTTCGAATATTTAATCTTTTTAAACAAAGTAACTTCAATTGAAAATTTTTCAAATTTTGATAGTATATCAACTCAAATTTTCAATCTCAAAAATATAAATCGAAATAAGCAGGTAATTTTTTATGACATTGAAAATCAAAACTTAAACAATTTAAACAATAATGACAATCCAATTTTTTATATATCTGATGATGATATAGAAAATATGAATGAAATAATGGGATCAGCTAATGAAACAAATAATCAAAGTTTCACCAATACCGATAGCACACCTACTTTATTTTATTGGCACAACAATATTATGAGAGTTAATATTTTGGATTTTAATTACAAAAAATATCATAATGAGTTGATTCGGATATTAATGGAAATTGAAAATAATATAATTAAGTTAATTGAACTAGAATCTACAAATAGTGGGATAAGCTTGGAACAATCCATTTTAAATAGAAAATGGATAATTGTATATTCCCTTGGATATATAAGATGCTTCTTTTTAGAAACTTTTAGCAAATACGAATTTTATTCTTCGATTTCACATTCGCCCCAATCAAATAAAAAGAAAATTAGAAATCTAATAAGTACATTTTTTGAAGAAATTGGAATAAAGAGTGATATTTCTGAACTGTTAGCTTTTTCTTTATTGGTAGGTGTTAAAGGCGAATTTTATAACAAAGTTTTATTTAACGAAAATAATATGCTAACCCCACGTGAAATCCGAATCCAACTTGTAAAAATCTTGTATTTCTGCTATGAAAAAAAATGGCTGATTTATAAAGATTTTCCAGAATGGAAAAATAAATTAAATGACAATAAATATACAAATGAATCTAAAGAAGATTTCAAAATAAAATTAGATTACAAAAAGAAAGCACACATTTCAAATCTTATAGTAAATCTATTTTCAGATTTGCCAAATTTTTCTGAATCAAATATTCGAAATCAATATCTACCTTTGGTAATGGATTCGGAATTAGATTTATGGGAATTTGAAATAGAAAACTGCCCCAAAACCACTCAATTATTTAAAGAATATGGCAAAGATTGATGATTGCGAAAAATTAATTTCCGCAAAATAATTTAATCTCACTTTTGACATTTGCAGTATTAAATTAAAGTTTAACCCTTTAAAAATTCATTGCAAATGTCAACTTTACTTTACACCCATTCAAAAGATGATTTGGAACGAATCGTTCGAAAAGTTATTAATGAAATCCGGAAAACAGAACTTACTTCAGAAGCTGTAACCCCAGAGGATGACCGTTTGACACAAAAAGAAGCTGCAGCATTTCTCGGCGTAAGCGTTACTACGCTAATTGCTTGGGTTAAAAAAGGAATAATTCCACGTTATCAGATTGCTCAATCTATTTTCTATTCGAAAAAGGAATTACTGGAGATTGCTCGTAAAAATAAGAATCTCGTAAAAGCATAGCAATGACTTCTAATGAAATCAGCAATTGGATAAAGCAACCCAATCGGATTACTTATGCCCGCTATGAATTCAATGAAATTCAGGAAAATATTCTGACTTTGATAATGGGAGAGCTTCAACCCTATCTCACAGAGGAAAAAACAATAAACCAAGATTTGTTTAACACACCATTTGTTACCATTGATTTACGAAAGCTATCTGAACATAGAAATAATTACACCTACATAAAAAAACAAGCCTTCAAAATGAAATTCATCGAAATAAACTATACCTGGTTCGATGAAAAAACAAATAATATTAAGGAACGTTCTGCAATGGTTCTTACTACGATGGACTACACACCAAGAAGTAAAAAGCTGGATATATACCTAAATCCGCATGTCATCCCCTACTTAGTTTATATCGGAACTTGCTCTAAAGGAAAATACACTCAGTATAATCAAAAAATTGCCATAGAGCTTCGTGGCTATCTTGCCAAAAGGATTTATAAATTTCTATCAAGTTGGAAAGTCCGTGGGGCGACCAAAATATTAGTTTCAGAGTTTAAGAAAATCTTATTCATTGAAAATAAGTATAAGCAACTTTCTGAATTTCGCAGAATATTAAATGACACTAGAAAGAAAATTCAGCAGTCAACAGATATAAGTTTTGACTTCTCATTTGACAAAAGAAAGACATTAGACGACAGTTACATTACTTTTTTGATATTTCCTAAATCAATTCATCCACTAGCTACCAAAATACAGATTGAGCGACACAATCAATTTTCACTCGTATATAACGTCCTATCACATTGGTTCTCCAATGCTGATTCGGATTTCGCTATTTCTACCACTCACAAAATAGTAGAAAATGAAAAATTGAGCGTTGCTCATTACCGATTAAAAAATATGTACAACCAGTACCGGAAAAAAGAAAAATCTGCACAAGACTGCAGGAATAACATTTTAACAAATTGCCTAAAAGATTGGGAAATCAAAAGTCACAACTGATGAATGGTTCTGAAATGACAAAAACAAAAAATATGATTTGCATTGTCAAAGTGGGTGGAACCCCTCTTGGCGGTGGCTCTTTCAAAAAATGGCATGTGAATAATTTAGTAAAATTTACTTCATTTTTAGACAAAAACTATCCTGAATGGAGGTATTTCAACGTATATGATAAAAAGAGTAAAAGACAAATTGGTAACTTTACAAAATCTAATCGGCCTTAATCCCGACACTATCTCAAAAAATCTTTAAGTTAAACATTCTTTGCTCTAATAATATAAATCCCAATACAAAAATCTATAAATCCTTTATTTTCCATAAATTATGAGGATCTACTTCAATTAGTTTTCCGTTTTTCTTATCTTCTCTTGCCTTTTTGATTTTCTTCTCTAATTTAGGAGAATAAGCAACGTAGGAAACATCAGTCTTAAAATTGATTTTCATTCGTTTGAAAAGCTCTTTTAAAAAATTCATTTGACTTTTTTCTTTTGGAGTCACTATATAATATTTCCCTTTAATTTGACAGTTCAAATTTACAATAATTATGCTTATAAACGATAGCGGAAAAGAGCGGACTGGTTGGCAGATAGTTCCGGATCCTGAAGAAATGCGCTTGCGGATTTATTGCCCAGGATCTTCTGCAGAACCAAAAAACGATTGCGGTTTTTGCCTTGGTCGGCTCAGCTGCCAGGAAAAAGTGCCATCGGCAAAATTTTTATTTTATCATTTCGGAATGATTAAAAAATTTAATCTGAAAGATTACTAAATGTGTTTTTTTCTGCTGCGTTTTTCTCGAAATAGGCAGGTTATGAACAGAGAAAAAAACGCCTTATTTCTATTTAATTGAAAAATTTGTTAATTGAAATAATAATTGGGAATTTTCAAATATACCCCGAAAGGCTTTATGATAAAAGATTTGCCAAAAACAAGATGTTACACTATGTCGGCGAGATGTTACACTATGTCGGCGAAAATCATTGGATTTTTATAGAAAATTTGATGTTTGTCTAAAGATGTTACACTATGTCGGCGAAAACACTAATTTATAAGTTAAAATAGCTTAGAAATTTCAGATGTTACAGATTGTCGGTCTTTAAATTTCCTTTTTCTTTAAATGTCAATTCTTGACCTAAAACCTCAAAATAGTGCAATAACATTAAGCAAAGAATAACAAAACAGATAAATAAAAGCAAGCCGATAAATAATTTAAAATTTTTCATAGAATCAAAAATTTTGACTCTATGAATTTAGAAAAAAATCTATAAAACTCTATTCCCATTATATAAATTAAAGCATAAAAAAAGCCCCTCAAAAAAATGAGTGGCTTTATGTTCAAAAAAATTAAAAAATCTATCTTTTCACAATCCTTTGATTTACTGTAGCATAACCATTACTTACTTTAACTATATATATGCCCTTTGGTAGATATTTTGTGTCAATAGCTCCCCCATTATCAACTCTTTCGGATATAACTAATGTTCCGCTCATTGAATAAATATTAACCGTTGAACGTTCTGGTAATTGAAGCATTAATTTGTCTGTAACGATAGTATTCATCTTCACTTCATCGGCAAAATTAGTTAAATCACTAATCGTCATAGTTCCGGCAATTCCAGCCTTAAAGTTATCAAAAGAAACGGTTGAACCTAAATAAACTCTAACGGCAACATCTAAACTTTCAGAACCATTCCCCGCAAGCATTTCGGCTGAATAGAATCTCCATTCAGCTGACGTTGGAAGATATTCATTGTTTGTTCTAAAGCTATCTGTTGTAGCGTCCTCAGTAGTGTAGACAGCTCCGCCTGATGAATCTCTATAAATACTCCATAATCGAGCATCAGATCCATCTCCTGACGATTTGTACCAAAAACTAATTTCATAGGTTTGCCCTGCAGTAACAGGCACATTTTGAAAAAATCCAGTCGTGGATGAAATTTCATCATACCTTACACTTTTCAAATCTTCATCTTGTCCATCATTAGAAATAATAGTTGGTGCAAAATAGGATGGATTCGGTCCTGGTGACCAAGATGTAAAATCATCCTCAAAGCTCGGGTTTAATAATAGGTTTTGTGCTGATAAATAAATTGGCGCAAAAAACATAGTAATCATAAGGAAACAAAGCATCTTCACTTTTTGTTCTAACATTCTGAATACAAATTCATTTGAGTGTTTAAAATTTGGTTTCATAATCTAAAATTTAATTATTAATAAAATAGTAATTAGCTGGAGTAAATCATTAGTGCTTTCTGCAATTGCAATTCTTCCGGAAAAAAGCAGATTTAATTCACTCTTTCAGCTGTAAGAAATTCCTAACTCCTGAAGGAGAAAGTACAAATACATTTGTTCTTCAATGTATTTAGGGTCAATTAAGTCATCCCAATTCAAATCCATAAGCAAAAAAATTACACATTAGATATTATTTTTTGGAAACATTTAGGGTAATTACTCAAAAGATTGAGATTGATTAACGTTTTAAGTTTTATAAGAACTCTCTTTTTTCCATCGTAGAACAAGACTAAATAATCTTTTCTATTTAGTCCATAAGAATTTTTCATTCTTTTGAAGAATTCAAAGCTTCGACTAAAATCATCAAAACAATATTGATATTGACGTAAAAACTCATTGTCAACAAATATTTCATCATTTATCTTTATGAAAAAGTATTTTGTTATCCTGTTTTGCCCTTCATCCCAAAAATCTTTAACAGTTCTACTATAAATACAAAAATCTTCATTATTAAAATTTTCAATTTTAGCTGAAAAAACAGGGTTATTTACATTATTTATATTTTTAACTGCTATCACATGGTTTTTTAGTTTATAGAGATTTCTATTTTCATTTAATTCCCTCTTGTTAATTAGGTATTCTTTATTCAATGAAAAAATTTCCCACTCATCAATCGTAAGCTTAAAGGAAAACTTAGCCTCATTATTAAGTTTCTCATTATAAGTAGGATTAAGGGTATTTATTAAGTACCGCTCCTTGATTTTCATGTCATCTTTTGATAAACATCTGTGAAATAAAACCTTATGAGTTTTTTCAATGCATTCTTTACTAAGATTTCCTTTGGCACTTAAAAAGTGTTGGTTTATTATTCGATTATTTAAGTTTACAGAACTTCCTATATACAAGTGATTTCCTACTTTATCTAAAAACATATATACAAAAAAATTCTCCATAATATCTATATTAATGATTTAGCTTCATTTATTATCCGATTATAATTTTTAATAATTTCTGCATCTGAAAAGGAAAATTCATTTTCCGCAGATAAACTCGATAGCCCATTTGCTATGAACTGAGTTTTAAGAAATTCTCTTGGTTTTCCCTCTGCTATAATTCCATAAAACTCACCTTGATTCAGATTAATTAGTTGATTTATTTTAACTCTATCTCTTTCCTGAATACTTTCGTTCTTTCCTCTGTTCCGGTTACTTTTCAAATGAATAAATTCACCACTTGTGCCTTGACCTGTCGATTTAGTAACAAACCTCCTGTCCTCTTTTGAAAACAATTGTGTAATATTCTGAGCCGTCTTTGCATTTGTGACTCTCCCATAAAATTGATTTCCTAAATTGGAAACAATTACATTCGCTTTATCCTCGCCATACTTATCTACCAACTGACTAAAATCCTGTACACCAAAAACAGTTGCAATTTTGTTGCTACGAGCTGTTGCTGGAATTTGTTCAATATTTGGTATATAAATAGTTGGAGCTTCATCTAATAAAAGAATACTTTTCTGCTGATTAGGTTTATTCATTTGACGAACCGCGACACTTATAATTAAAGAGATTACAGGCGTGTAAGCGGTTGGCAAAGTACTATCATTTCCCAACGACAAAAAAGTTGGATTTTCAGGCATATTAATTCTTAAATCAGTTTCATCAGCTGATAGTAGCCAAAACATTTCTTTTGTGTTCAATACAGAAAGAGCATTTTGAACAGTTGATAATATTCCACTTGCTTGATTCTGTGCCTGATTTTCAAAACTTTGTTTTAAAGAAACTACCATCCCTGAAGCTTCAGGATTAGTATCTAGTAATTTCATCACAGTAGGAACATCATTATGGAGTAATAAACTTATCAGATGAGGCAAAGTACACTTATCCGGTTCCTCTTCTCTTAAATACCAAATTAAACCTGCAATGATCATTTTCGCATTACTACTCCAAAAGTCTTGTTTCTTAATGCTCCCAGGAATCAGATTATTAACAAGTGTCTTTGCATACTCTATAGCTACCGGAGATTTAGTAATATAATTGGGACTAATAGGGTTTACCCTATGGCTTTTCAGAGGATTTCTAAAGTCTATGGTGCGAAAGTTAACTCTTGAATATCGAAAACAATATCTTGCTTTATCTGTCAACTCGGGACTTTTAAAATCGTATAAAATTCCTGAAAAATCTTGCTCTGCTATTTGCTCTAAAATCGGCTCAAAGACACTTGCACTTTTTCCACTTCCCGCACCTCCCTGAATGTAAATGCCTCGATACGGATTGTTTAATTCTATTATCCCCTTTTTCGTTCTAAAAACAAAGCCATCGACTTTATTATGTCGGTTATTTCCAAATTTTTGTGAATTCTTTCTTAGTCTGATTTTTGGGAATACAATCAATGATAATGAAACCAAAAAAGTGAGATATCCAACCCCCTTAAAATACTTTCCAATAAAGCTACTTAAAAAAATTAGTCCAAATAAAATTATAGAGATAAATAAGATTGATTTAGAAAGCGTTTTGGTTCTCCCAGAAGCTATGTAGCCCATTATAAATCCGGATGAGATTAAAAGTATTATTGAAAGCTTATCTCTCATTGGGAGCAGAAGAAGCATTTCATCAAATTTTGCCACTATTCTTAATTTAGGTTCAGATAATTCTACTCCTATTTGTCCAAATATTTCTAAAATTGAAAACCCAGGAATAAGACTTGCGGTATATAAAACCATCATAAGAACCGAAGAAAGTATAGTTACTACACATAACCAGACCAACCCGAATTTATAAAGTAGATTAATTACTTTTCCCATTTTCTATAATTTTAGTTTTTTTTGTTTTCCTGTGAAAGCTTTTCATCATACCATAGCTGGAATTTCTCAAACTCGTCAGGATTTTGGGCAAAAAAAGATGCAAAATCTTTTATCATTTCCGTCATATGCCTTTCATATTTTTCCTCAATCTGACTCTTTCTATTCTGAATTGAGTACAATACAATTGAAAGAGAAATCATTAAAATTCCTGCTATGAAAACATATATGCTCAGCTTAGGAAATTTTAATTTCCTTTCTAATCTTTTCTCAGATTTAAATAGTTCATTAGAATGTCTTTGAATAATTGAGTTCAATTCTGTCAAATCCGGCTGAATTGTATCAAAATCCGAGTGATTGGGTAATTCAAAAGATTTTAATTTTTTCAATATATCATCCATTTTACCGGAATGCGCTTCCATTACTTTTTGGTGTTCTTGTATGGAAAACTCAAAAATTTTCACTAATTGTTGATTTGTTACAGACATATTACTATTGTTTTTAAAGTGAATGGTCTAAGTTTTTATCTTCTTTCTTATTAAGTTCTGGGTTATGCTCTTTTGTTGGCTTGAATTTTCCGGAATTAATTGCCTCCTCGACATTTCGTACATACTGCGGATTATATGTTTTCTGCTGTTCAGATTCTTTAGTATAATTTGAATTCAATTGAAAGGGAAAACTCATTCCTCTTTCTTGAAGATTTTTAATTCCATATTGTTTTCCAATTTCTGATGATTTAAATTCAAGTCCGGTTTCTTTATGAAGGAATTTCATCCCCTGTGCTTGCAATTTTGTATTGAGTTTAATCTTTACTTCAATTCCATTATCATTCATTTGTTTTCTGTACTGGTCAAATGATTTAGCATTGGAAAAATTATGTGCCTTAGCAATATTCTGCTTTACGGACTTAAATAAATCACTTCTTCCATTTTGAATATCTCTGGCAACGGTGAGCCCTTTTTCTATGGCAATTTTTTCGGCACTATTTTGAGCTTTTTTGCTAATAAAATTATCCGGTAAAGCTTTTCCTGATTTATCAATCCGATTAGCAATAATATGAATATGCTGTATTCCTGTACTATTATGAACTGTAGCTATCCATTGATTTTCCTGTAGTTTTAAATTCTCCAAATGTTTATGTAAATATTCTTTTAATTCTTTGACAGAATATTCTCTGTCAGGACTTGGGCTTAAAACAATGCTGAAAGTATTTTTCTCACATCGTAAATTTTGAGATTGTACCGTTCTCATTTCTTTTAAGATTTCCTTTCCATCCATTCCTGATACTAAATTTCTATCCAATTCGATTGCTTGACCTTTATCATTCATTATGTAGTCAATTGCTTGGGAACTTCCTTTAGTGGATTTTGCCTTACTTATCATCTTCAATTGATTTTAAATGTTTCATAATTTCTTCTCTAACTTCTAAAATTTCTTTCTGCATCATTGGATAATTTCCATTTTTAAATAAATTACTAATCCGTCTAAAATTATCTTGGTATTTCTGCAATAGTAGATACGCTTCAATTATCTTTTCGGAACGATTATAAATCTTACGGTTTAAGGCTGAAAATCGGATATAATCTGAAAGATTTAATCCTGCTTCCGATGCCTTAATTTTTAGTAGTTTCTTTTCAAAACTGTCTACTCTGATTTCAATTCTTGATTCTTTTCTCATTGCTCAATTTTTAAAATCTCCGACCGTAGGAAGGAGCGAGAGAGTGTTTGTTGAAGTGCTAAACCGAAGGTTTTGTACGGACAAACACACCTCTCGACCTTTAAAACCGCTAAGTTCTGATTCGTCAATTTCTTTTTTTGCGAAAAACATAATTTCGCAAAATTGAATTATTTGTTTTTTGATATTTGCGGTACTGAAATGATAAGTTGACTTATCACAAAAAAGCCCCCAATGGATTTTTCCAAAGGGGGCTTTGTCATATTTTAAAAGGCTAAATTCTTACTGAATAAATTTCTTCATCAAAAAAGAAAGCTGAATCCTTTTCCTTTCTTAATTGAATTTTGGTATTTGGAAATTTCTATCTCCAAATGTTTCTTGTACTGATCACTCATAAAATTTCTGAAAATTGAAATGTCATCTTCTTTTCGAGTCTCGACTAAAGCCTATATATAATCTGTTTTATCCTCACTAAAAACGATTCCCAAAGGCAGACCAAACAAAGATTGAATATAATTCATTAAAAGCCGTGAAGTTCTTCCATTACCATCGTAAAAAGGATGTATACTCACAAGTCCGAAGTGTGCATCAAACGAAATATACAATTGCTCAATTAAATCGTTTTCTGAAACATTTTTAATTCTATCATTTAATTTCAAAACTAATTCATTTGTCAATTTTTCCACTTTATCATAATTTGGAAAATAAGTTTCTCCGGCAACAACATTTCCCTTTCTGAATTCTCCTTTCGATGAGTCAACAGAACCTAACATACTGTTATAAATTTTTCCAGTATTTTTCAGAATTTCCGAATTTATTCCTTGAATAAGTTTAACTGATATAGATTGATTTGTTTTAGCCTGTTCGATGATATATACTAAAGCATTGTAATGATCCCTGACCATTAAACTATCATCAATAGGTTTGCCTTTTGGAGTAAGCCCATCGTTGATTAAAACCTGACTTTCAACCATGGTAAGTGTAGAACCCTCAATTTTTGTTGAGTGATGACTGATAGTGATTAAATTAAATTTATCATAATCAATTATATTGCTTAGTTCTAAAGAGTTATATTTTTTTATCAGATTTTTCATTCTTAAAATGTCAATTTTTGGCTGGTGCTGATTTATTCGAATATCAAAATTACAATAATTCAATTGATAAATTGTTCTCATTCGCTAAGACAAAATCCTAAGTAAAATAATCTTAAATAGATTTAAACATTTTCTAAAAAATTTGACATTTTTGTCAAAAAATCATTTCAGAACCATTCATCAAAAAAAAGTTAACCTCTTTTTGTTTAATTACTTGTTGGTTAACCTATTTGTAACGGCTCTACAACGCCCTGTTTATTGGACTTAAGAGCAAAATTTCAGACAACTTTATGACGTTTTTTGGCGTTTTTCAGACAACTTTATGACGTTTTTCAGACAACTTTATGACAAACTCGGATTGGTCAGACAACTTTATGACGTTTTATTAACAATGGAAAATGACACCTATATTGACACCCATAAAAATAAAAAACTCTCAAAATCAAATGATTAAGAGAGTTTTAAGTACCCCAGGCGGGACTTGAACCCGCACGGACATAATGTCCACAGGATTTTAAGTCCTGCGTGTCTACCAATTCCACCACCAGGGCGTGGTACTTTATTTCAAAAAAAATAGAGCGAGAAACGGGACTCGAACCCGCGACCCCGACCTTGGCAAGGTCGTGCTCTACCAGCTGAGCTATTCTCGCAATTGGGACGCAAATATAAACAATCCCGCTTATTTTATAC
>Ga0079224_100004523_pt1 | contig 18031 bp, 17 predicted proteins | sample Stecom2015_FD_80414 | JGI IMG/M metagenome (GOLD analysis project Ga0079224, IMG submission 80414) | Agricultural soil microbial communities from Utah to study Nitrogen management - Steer compost 2015 | ecosystem: Environmental > Terrestrial > Soil > Agricultural land | place: USA: Utah...
GACAAGACCACCGTCGTCATCCAGCTGCCGCACAACCGCTCCGGCGCCCTGCTCGAGGCGCTCGAGATCCTCAGCTCCAACGGCGTGAACCTCTCCCGGATCGAGTCCCGCCCCGTCGGCGACTTCCTGGGCCGGTACTCCTTCTCCCTCGACCTCGAGGGCCACCTCGAGGACCGCCGCGTCGCCGCCGCGCTGCGCTCCCTGCACCGGCTCTGCCCCGTCGTGCACTACCTCGGCTCCTACCCGCGGGTCGACGGGGAGTCCGCTGCGGTGCGCGAGGACTTCGGCGACCACGCCTACGACGAGGCGCACCGCTGGCTGCAGCGCCTGAACGGCATGCTCACCCCCACCGAGGACCCCACTGCTGAGATCTGAGACCCGGAGGAGCGAGACCCCATGGCTTCGAAGAACCCCGTCACCGTCACCGGCAGCGCCGTCGTCCGCGCGATCGACGAGCGGCTGATCCTGCCCCTGCCCGAGGAAGCGAGCACCGCTCTGCCCTCGCGCGGTCAGGTCGCCGCGACCGCCGTGCTCGACGGGCACGAGGTCGAGCTCGTCATCGAGCCCGACGGCCGCATGGGCCACTGGCTCGATCTCGATGAGGAGCTCGCCGCGGCCCTCGATGCACGCGAGGGGCAGACGATCTCCTTCACCCTCACCACCAGCAGCGACTGGCCCGAGCCGGAGGTCCCCGCCGACCTCGCGGACGCCCTCGAGGAGGCGGACGATCTTGCCGAGACGTGGCCGTCCCTGACCCCGATGGCGCGCTGGGAATGGGTGCGCTGGATCGGCTCGACCCGCAATGAGGACACCCGCGCCCGCCGCGTCGAGGTGTCGATCGACAAGCTCCGCAACGGCTCGCGCCGTCCCTGCTGCTTCAACCTCGCCGCGTGCACCGACCCGGAGCTGGCCCGCAGCGGCAAGCTGCGCGACTGACCCTCACTGCGGCGCCATCACTTCCGCGCCGGCGCCGCGCTCTCCGGGACGCGCAGGCGCAGCACGCCCGGCTCCACGCTCGCGATGAGATGGGTCGCCTCGACGTCCGTGTCCCCATCGAGCTGGACCGGCTGCGGCTTCGCGGTCGCGACGAGGATGCCGCGAGTCAGATAGCGCTCCATCGTGGACAGCCGCGCCCCCACCTTCGGGACCAGACGCGGATTCACCAGCTGCGCGGCGACCTGGCTGAACCCGGCCGCGCCGCGCCAGCCCGCGACGACCACCTCGAGCAGGCCGTTGTCGATCGTCGCATCGGGCATGAGCACGAACCCGCCGGGGAGCCGGCCCACGTTCCCCAGCAGCACGGTGCGGGCCTTGTGGGTGTGGACGGAGTCGTCCGGGAGCGTCACGGTGACCTCCACGGAGCGGCGGCCCAGGACGGTGCGCGCCCCGCCGAAGACGTAGGCGATCCACCCGATCCGCTTCTTCATCGTCGGATCGGTGTGCCCGATCATCTCCGCATCCGCGCCGAACCCGGCGATCACCAGGAAGATCTGCTTCTGCGCGGCACGTGCCGCGGCCGCGGAGTCGCCGGCGCGCAGCCAGCCCACATCCACCAGATGGTCGTGCCCGGTCAGCGCGACGGTCATCGCCCGCGCCGCGTCCTCGATCGGCAGGTCCACATTGCGGGCCAGCAGGTTCCCGGTCCCGGCGGGGATGATCCCCATCCGCTTGCCGGTGCCCGCGAGGGCTGCGGCCACCTGCCGCACCGTCCCGTCCCCGCCCGCCGCCATGATGAGGTCCGCGCCCTCGGCGACGGCCCGCTCGGCCTGGCCGCGGCCAGGATCGTCGATCGTCGTCTCGTAGAACACGGTCTCGGCGCCCTCGACGCGGGTGACCACCTCGGAGACCCGTCGGCGGAACTCCGCGGTCGAGTCGAACTTCGAGGGGTTCAGCACCACGGCGACCCGGCGCAGCCGGTCGTCGGCCGGCTCGGTGGTGTCCGAACCGGGGCTGGCAGCCCCGTCGGCCTCGTCTGCCCCGTCGTGGGCCCGGCCTTCTGTGCTCGCACGGCGCTCCGCGTCCTCGCGCAGGACGGCGAGCTCCTGGCGGTGGCGGCCGAGCCGGCCCAGGACCACTACGAGCAGGACGATCGCCACCACGGTGGTGACCACCGAGACGATGCTGAGGATGAGCAGGGTGAGGTCCATGACCGCAGGATATCTGCGGGGCGGGGCCCGGGTACCCTGGAGCAATGATCGATCTGCGGCAGCTGCGCGAGAACCCTGAGACCGTCCGTGACGCCCAGCGGGCACGGCGGCGCGACCCCGCCACCGTCGACGCGGTCCTCGAGGCCGACGTCCTGTGGCGCGAGAAGACTGCGGCCTTCGAGTCCGCGCGCGCCGAGCAGAAGTCCTTCGGCAAGAAGGTCGCGCAGGCCAAGGGCGAGGAGAAGCAGGCGCTGCTGGCTGAGGTGAAGCAGCTCGCGGCCGATGTGAAGCGGCTCGAGGCCGAGGCCAGCGAGGCGCTCGCCACCCGTGACGCGGCGCTGCGCGAGATCCCGAACGTCGCCGAGGGCGCCCCCGAGGGCCTCGAGGAGGACTTCGTGGTCCGCGAGACCGTCGGCGAGATCCCCACCTTCGACGTCGAGGTCAAGGACCACCTCGAGATCGCCGAGGGCCTGAAGGCGATCGATATGGCCCGTGGTGCGAAGGTCTCCGGCGCCCGCTTCTACTTCCTGCGCGGCGTGGGCGCGCAGCTCGAGCTCGCGATCCTGAACTCCGCGATCGACCAGGCCACCAAGGCCGGCTTCACTCCGATGATCACCCCCACCCTCGTGCTGCCCGAGGCGATGGAGGGCACCGGCTTCCTCGGCGAGCACGCCGACGAGGTCTACCACCTCGACAAGGGCGATGACCTCTACCTGGTGGGCACGAGCGAGGTGGCGCTGGCCGGTTACCACAAGGACGAGATCCTCGACCTGTCGGATGGCCCGATCCGCTACGCCGGCTGGAGCGCCTGCTACCGGCGCGAGGCCGGCAGCTACGGCAAGGACACCCGCGGCATCATCCGCGTGCACCAGTTCCACAAGGTCGAGATGTTCTCCTACTGCAGCATCGAGGACTCCTACGAGGAGCACGAGCGGCTGCTGGACTGGGAGCGGGAGATGATGGCGCGCATCGACGTGCCCTACCGCATCATCGACACCGCCGCCGGTGACCTCGGCACCTCCGCCGCGCGCAAGTTCGACTGCGAGGCGTGGATGCCCAGCCAGAACACCTACCGCGAGCTCACCTCCACCTCGAACACCACCCAGTTCCAGGCGCGCCGGCTGAACATCCGCGAGCGCACCGAGGACGGGCTGCGCCCCGTCGCGACCCTCAACGGCACCCTCGGCACCACCCGCTTCCTCGCCGCGATCCTCGAGAACCACCAGCTCCCCGACGGCTCCGTCGTGGTCCCGGAGGGGCTGCGCCCCTACCTCGGCGGACGCGAGGTCTTCGAGGTCGTGGGCGGCGCTGCCTGAGATGCGGGCCCTCGCACCCTTCCGCCGTCTCCGCGACGCGCTCCGTCACCGTCGGTTCACCCGGGGGTCGTCCGGAGATGCCACCATGCCCGGTATGAGCACCTACACCGCCCCCGCCGACCTCGCCCCCACCCGTGACGCGCTCGCCGAGCATCTCACGGGCCTGCGCGGGAAGAGCCTGCTGATCGGCCTCGACGTCGACGGGACGCTCGTCGACCATGACGGCCGCATGTCCGCGCCGATGCAGGAGGCGCTGCGAGCTGCCGCCGCCGAGCACACCGTCGTCATCGCGACCGGCCGCTCCCTCGGCGCGACCCTCCCTGTCGTCGAGGCGGCCGGGATCACGCGCGGCTACGCCGTGTGCTCCAACGGCGCGGTCACCGTCCAGATGGATCCGGAGGCCGACGGGGGCCACCGCATCATCGACACCCGCGTGTTCCGCCCCGGGCACGCGCTGCGCACCCTGCGCGATGTCGCCCCGGATGCCCACTACGCGGTCGAGATGGCCGACGGCGCCTTCCGTGCGACCCAGGGCTTCCAGGACGCGAGCTTCGGGGTCGAGGCGATCGAGAGCGATCTCGATGACCTCCTGGATCTTGAAGCAGTGCGCGTGGTGGTGCACGTCCCGGACCTGTCCCCGCAGGAGTTCTCGAAGGTCATCGCCGACTCCGGCGTGCACGGCGTCGAGTACTCGATCGGCTGGACGGCCTGGCTGGACATGGCAGCGCCCGGCATCTCGAAGGCGAGCGCCCTCGAGGCGGTCCGCGAGACGCTCGGCATCGAGCCGGAGGCGACGGTCGCAGTCGGCGATGGCTTCAACGACATCGAGATGCTCGGCTGGGCCGGGGTGGGTGTTGCGATGGGGCAGGCGCCGCAGGGCGTGAAGGACGTCGCGGACGTGGTCACCGCCTCGATCTACGAGGACGGGACCGTGCTCGTGCTGGAAGGGCTGCGCACCTGAGCTGAGCTCAGCGGCGCCGGCGGCCCCGCCGGGCGCTGTCGGTGCGCGCCTCGACCTCGAGGATCACCTTGCCGAGGTGACCGCCCTCGCGCAGGATCGCGTGGGCGCGGGCGGCCTCGGCCAGCGGGAGCCGCTCGTGGACCGGGACCTGCAGCTCCCCGGAGGCGAGCAGCGGCCAGACGATATAGCGGGTCGCCTCGAGGATCGCTGCTTTGTTGTCCACCGGACGGGAACGCAGCGTCGACCCGATGACCCGGGCCCGCTTGCCCATGAGCTGCCCGATCGGCAACTCGCCGCGCGCTCCGCCGAGTGTGCCGATGATCGCGAGGCGCCCGCCCTCGTTGAGCATCGCGACATTGTCCGCGAGGGCGGAGCCGCCGATCACGTCGAGGATCACGTCCGCGCCGCCCACCTCCCGCACCGCGGCGGGCAGGTCGACGATGCGCCGGTTCCAGGCATGGGCCGCGCCGAGTCGGGCGACGACCGGCAGCGCCTCATCGGAGCCGACGGTGGTGAGCACACGCGCCTCCATGTGCGTCGCGACCTGGATCGCCATGGTGCCGATCCCGCCGGTGCCGCCGTGGATCAGGATGGTCTCGCCCTCCCGCATCCCCGCCTCGAGGATCAGGTTCGACACGACCGTCGCCGCGGTCTCGACCACGCCCGCGGCCTCCACGAGGGAGAGACCTTCGGGGGCGGGCAGCAGCTGCGCCTCCGGCACGGCGACGACCTCCGCGTAGCCACCGCCCGCGAGCAGGGCCACGACCTCCTCGCCCGTGTCGCGCCGGCGTCCGGAGACCTCCAGGCCCAGCAGGGGCGAGGCGCCGGGCGGCGGCGGGTACTGGCCAGCGGCCTGCGCGAGATCGGCGCGGTTCACGCCCGCGGCGACCACGTCGACGAGCACCTCGCCGGGGCCGGGGACAGGTTCGGGCAGCTCGGCGAGCTGCAGCTCGCCTGCCTCGGTCACAGTGATCGCGCGCATGTGGGTCATCGTCCCACCTCGACGACGGTCCGGCCACGTGCGCGCCCGGCGAGGATCTGCTCGGCGAGGGGGAGCGCCTCGGCGAGGCCGATGGTCGTGGTGAGCGAGTCGAGCAGTGCGGGATCGAGCTCCTGCGCGAGCGCCGCCCAGGCGCGCTCGCGCAGCGGGCGCGGGCAGATCACGGAGGTGATCCCGGCGAGGGTGACGCCGCGCAGGATGAACGGCATCACCGTCGCAGGCAGGTCCGGGCTCTGGGCGAGGCCGAAGGCGGCGACCGTCCCGCCGTGCACCGTCTGCGCGAGGGTGTTCGCGAGCGTGGTTCCACCGACTCCGTCGACCGCGGCGGCGAAGCGCTGATGCTGCAGGGGACGGCCCACCTCCTCGGAGAGCTCGCGCCGGTCCAGCAGCTCCGCCGCGCCGAGGGAGCGCAGGAAGTCTCCGTTCTCCTCCGCACGGCCGGTCGAGGCGATCACGCGGTGGCCGCGCCCGGCGAGCAGGGCGATCGAGATCGCGCCGGCGCCGCCCGAAGCGCCCGTGACCAGCACATCCCCGTCGGCCGGAGTGAGGCCGGCGTCCTCGAGGCGCAGCACGGCGAGCATCGCGGTGAACCCGGCGGTGCCGATCGCGGCGGCGCGCTGAGCGGTGAGGGAGGCGGGTAGGTGCACGAGCGCGTCGGGGCGGACGCGGGCGCGGGTCGCGAGGCCGCCGTGGCGCAGTTCGCCGATCCCGTCGCCGGTGAGGACCACCTGATCGCCGGGGGAGAACGCAGCATCGGCGGAGTCGGTCACCGTGCCGACCAGGTCGATGCCCGGGATCAGCGGGTAGGTGCGGACGATGCCGCGCCCGGCCAGCGCCATCGCGTCCTTGTAGTTCAGGGAGGAGCACTGGACGTCGAGCGCGACCGCGCCGTCCAGCAGGGACTCCTCGGCGTCCTCCACCAGGCGCGGGGCAGCGCCTTCGGACTCGATCAGGATCGCGCGCATCGGAGCTCCTCGGGTCTCTCGCCGGTCGGGGAGCTCAGCGTATCGACCCGGGGGTCCCTCCTACCGAGACGACGGGCAGGTGTCCTGGTGAGCGGCGTATGGTGCTGGCGACGGTTCTCACCTGATGGAGGTTGGCCATCCCTATGCGCAAGACCGCGCTGCTCCTGTCCGCCCTCGCCCTGATGGCTGTGCCGCTCGCGGCGTGCACGAGCGCGAGCGAGGAGGCTCCCGCGCCGGAGCCCGCGCCCGTCGCAGACTCTCCGGAACCCTCCGACGGGGGCACCGACGAGTACGCGGAGGAGCCCGCAGAGGAGCCGTCGGCCGACGCCGAGACCCTCGCCGAGGACGCCGTGATCCCCGCCGCGGCGGTGACGGACCCGCCGCAGCAGGTCGGCGAGTTCTCGCTGCAGGACGGCGGCGGGCCCGCCCACATGTACTCCCATGCCGAGGAGAGCCTCCTCATCGGCGTCGACTCCACGGTGCTCTCCACTGACTACGAGACCCTGGTCGAGGAGATCGCGACGGACAACACGCCCGCCGGGACCGGCAGCTGCGGGACGAACGAGGCGGGCACCTCGATCGTCTGCTACCTGCGCACCGAGGACGGCGTGATCACCGTGACCGCGATCCCCTCGGAGATCAGCCTCGAGGACACCGTGACGTTCGCTGACCAGTTCGCGGTCGAGTCCGGCGCGGCCTGAGCGCGGCGCTAGACTCCCGGGGGTGCCTCCGGGCACGAGGAGGGTTGTCAGAGCGGCCGAATGAGATGGTCTTGAAAACCATTGTGCAGTGACCCTGTACCGCGGGTTCGAATCCCGCACCCTCCGCCGATGGCCTGCTCAGCGCGCCGTGGGCTCCACGCGCCGCTCCCCGGCCCGCACGGCGAGCGGCAGATGGTTCCCTGCCGGCGGGCGCGGGCAGGTGGCCCAGACGCTGAACGCTGAGGGGAAGTTCAGGGCCCGATTGAGGTCCACCTCCACGGACTCCCCGTCGATCCGTGCCTCCACCTGGCGCCAGTCCGCGCTCTCGGCGCCGGAGGTCTGATCGGTGACGATCAGGGTGGAGCGGCCCGTCACCACGAGCTCCACCGCCTCCCCGTCGACGTCCAGCGTGACCACGCCGGGGGAGGGAAGGGTCGAGGTCAGCCACGGCAGGACCGAGCCGACCTCCACCTCCGCGGCCCGCGGGGTGAAGGTGCCGCGCAGCACCGCGTCCGGGTCGTAGGGGAAGACGGGCACGCCCTCGAAGCCGGTGCGGCGCGGGGCCTGCGGATCCAGCACGCGCAGCCCGATCCGGTCCCCGCGCGGGATCACATCCACCTGCACATCGTCGCCGAAGCTCACCAGGCGCACATCGCCGCCCGGCAGCACCCGCACCGTGCTGGTCTCGCCGGTGCGCTCCACCTGGACCGCGGCCGGATCCTCCGTGAGCAGCGTGAGCTCCTCGCTCTCCCAGGTCACCGTGAGGCCCTCTGCGGTGCGGCGCCAGGTGCCGGGCACCCCGTCCGGGCGATGCGAGGCGCCGTCGGCCAGGATCCAGTGCAGACCCACCTGGGCGAGCACGCCGTGGGGCGCGGCGAGGGCCTCCTCGCGGCGGGCGCGCCACTCCTGCAGCGCGGCGGGGACGGCGGGGGCGGTGGTGCTCATACGGGCTCCTCGGGTCGGATCAGGTGCGAAGAAGTCTCCTCCGAAGGGCCCCGGAGGTCGAGGACCGTGTCATCCCCGGTCACGGACGCGAGGTGGGCCACAGCCGCCCGCGCAGGGGCCGTCCGCCCAGGCCACCGCGCGCGCCGCCGCGTACCATGACGCCACGACGACCAGCGGACTGTTCGAGGAGTTGACGACGATGGCGCAGTACACAGGTGTGGCAGTGAGCCCGGGACGGGTGATCGGCACCATCCGCACGATGGCTCCGCCGGTCGCGGAGCCGCCCGCGGGGGACAAGCTCGCCGAGGGGGCGGACGCCGCCGCTGAAGCGGAGCGCATCCCTGCCGCGGCCGCTGAGGTCCAGGCGACCCTCACCCGCCTCGCAGAGCGCGCGAGCGGCGACGGGAAGAAGATCCTCGAGGCCACCGCGCAGATGGCTGCGGACCCGTCCCTCACCCAGACCGCGAAGGGCCTCGTGCTTTCCGGCGGGAAGACCCCGGAGCGGGCCGTGTGGGAGGCCGGCGACCAGGTCGCCACCATGCTCGAGGGCCTCGGCGGCTACATGGCCGAGCGCGCCACCGACGTGCGCGACGTGCGCTCCCGCATCGTCGCGGAGCTGCGCGGCGAGCAGGCCCCCGGCATCCCCGAGGTGGACGAGCCCTTCATCCTCACCGCGATCGACCTCGCGCCCGCGGACACCGCCACCCTCGACCCGAGCCGCGTGCTGGCCCTGGTCACCTCCGACGGCGGCCCCCAGTCCCACACCGCGATCCTCGCCCGCCAGCTGGGCCTGCCCGCGATCGTCGCCGCGAAGAGCATCCACGAGTTCGCCGACGGCACCGAGGTGTTCGTCGACGCCGGCTACGGCACCATCACCGACGAGGTCACCGAGGAGCACCACCGCTTCGCCGAGGCCTGGGCCGAGCTGCAGAAGAACCCGCTGACCTACGAGGGCGGCGGCGGGGTCCTCTCCGATGGCACCCGCGTGCAGCTGCTCGCCAACATCGGCGGTGCGAAGGATGCCGAGAAGGCCGCCGCCGCGCACGCCGACGGCGTGGGACTGTTCCGCACCGAGTTCCTCTTCCTGGACCGGGAGGACGAGCCGAGCGTCGAGGAGCAGACCGCCGCGTACGTCGAGACCTTCCAGCACCTCGCCGGGAAGAAGGTCGTGGTCCGCACGATCGATGCGGGCGCGGACAAGCCCCTGCCCTTCCTCACCGACGCCGACGAGCCGAACCCGGCCCTCGGCGTGCGCGCCTACCGCACCTCCTGGGAGAAGCGCTCGGTGCTGACCAACCAGCTCGACGCGATCGCCGCTGCTGCGAAGCAGACCGACGCGAAGCCGTGGGTGATGGCACCGATGATCGCGACGGTCACCGAGACCGAGGACTTCGCGGCCCTGTGCCGCGAGCGCGACCTCGAGCCGGCCGGGATCATGGTCGAGACGCCCGCCGCCGCTGTCACCGCGGACCGGCACCTCGCCGCCTGCGACTTCGTGTCCATCGGCACGAACGACCTCACCCAGTACACGATGGCCGCGGACCGCCAGCTGGGCTCCCTCGCCCACCTGAACAACCCCTGGCAGCCGGCCGTCCTCGCGCTCGTGAAGGCGACCTGCGACGGGGCGCGCGCCGCGGGCGGCGACCCGGAGGCGTTCGGCGAGAGCGCGAACAAGCCCGTCGGCGTCTGCGGTGAGGCCGCGGGTGATCCGGGCCTCGCCGTGGTGCTCGTCGGTCTCGGCGTGAACAGCCTCTCGATGACCCCGCGCTCCCTGCCCGCGGTCGCGAAGGTGCTCTCCACCGTCACCCTCGAGCAGGCGCGCGAGCTCGCGGTGAAGGCCGTCTCCGCCCGCACCGCGGAGGAGGCCAACAGCCTCGTCCGTGCGGGCCTGCCGATCCTCGGCGAGCTGGGCCTGTGATCGCTGGTCGCTGACCCCGGCAACGCGAAGGGCGCCCCACCGGATGGTGGGGCGCCCTTCGTGTATCAGGGGGTCCGGCTCACGCCTCCGCGTCGAGGTCCTTCTCCAGCAGCGCCGCGAGAGCGGCGACCGACTCCTCGGCCCCCTCGCCCTCCGCGCGCAGGGTGACCTCGTCGCCGTGACCGGCGCCGAGGGTCATGAGCATGAGCATGCTCGAGGCCTGCACAGCGTTGCCGCCGGCCTTCTCGATGGTGACGGATGCGGGCTGTTCAGCGGCGGCCTGGGCGAAGATGCCGGCCGGGCGGGCGTGGAGCCCGGAGGCGCTGGCGATCTTGACGGTGCGCTCTGCCATGGTGGATATGCCTTTCGATCGGTCGGTCCCGGGCGAATATACCCGGGGCGGGTGGGGGGAAGGTTCTCAGCCGGCGAGGCGGGCTGCGACGAGCGCCCGCACCTCCGGGTACAGCGGGTGGCCGGGCTCGAGGCCCGTGATCTCCGCGGTCGCGGCGTCGGCGTCCGTGCCGCGCAGGAGCTCCTGCAGGCGCGTGACCTCCGCATCGCCCTCGGGGGCGAAGCCGAGCGCGGCCGCGAACGCGCCGAGCAGCCCGTCGTGCGCGAGGGAGCGCTCGGCCAGCTCGGCGGCGGGGCCGACGATCCGGTCGTGACGGGACAGCTTGCGCAGCGGGCCGCGACCCACACGGTCCACGGGATCCGGCAGCGAGGTGTTCGCGAAGCGGGCCAGCACCTTCGTGCGGTACGCGGTCATCTCCTCGGCGGAGAAGCCGTGCTTCGCCTCGAGCAGGGCGCTGGTCTCGCCGAGCACCTGCTCGACGCGGGCGAGGATCGACGGGTCCGCGATGGACTCCGCGATCGTCGCGTGCCCCGCGGCCCAGCCGTGCCAGGCCGTGGTGGCATGGCCGGTGTTCACCGTGAACAGCTTCCGCTCGATGTACGGGCCCAGGCTGTCCACCCAGGTGATGCCTGGGACGTCCGGCTCGGCACCCGCGAAGGGGCCGCGCTCGACGGCCCACTCGTGGAAGTCCTCGACGGTGACGTCCAGGCCCGCGCCCTCCGCTTGGACCGGCACGATGCGGTCCACGGCGGTGTTCGCGAACAGGGCGCGCTCGTCGAGGTCATCGCCCTGGTACGCCTCGCGCACCAGGGCCTCGAGCTCATCGGTCGCGTTGATCGCGTTCTCGCAGGCGAGGACTGCCACGCGGGGCGCGCCCGCGGGACGGGCCGCGATCCCCGCGGCGATCGCCGGGGCGACGAAGCGGAGGATCCGCACGCCCACGGCGGTCGTGACGATGTCCGCGTCCGCGAGCTGGGCAGTGAGCCCTTCGGGGTCCTCCGCGGAGTTGATCGCGAAGAACCCGTCGACGACCGTGGTCGAGGGGTGCTGGCCGACGGTCGTCACGGTGTACGAGTCCGCCTGCTGCAGCGCCTCGACGAGTGGTGCGGCGACGTCCGAGAACACCACCTCGTAGCCGGCCTCGTGGAGCAGGAGCCCCACGAAGCCGCGGCCGATGTTCCCGGCTCCGAAATGCACTGCCTTCATCAGATGCTCACTCCTCCTCGTCGCCGAGGATCGCGAGGATCTCCTCGGCAGTGGTGGCCTTCTCGAGCTGGCTGACCTTCGCGGGATCGGAGAAGGTCATCGCGACCTTCTGCAGCAGCGAGAGGTGCTCGTCGCCGACACCGGCGATGCCGATCACGAAGGTGGTGGGGTTGCCGTTCCAGTCGATGCCGCCCGGGTAGCGGACGAAGGACATCGCGGAGCGGGTGATCGAGGACTTGGCCTCGTTGGTGCCGTGCGGGATCGCCAGGCCGTTGCCCATGAACGTGGACACCGTCGCCTCGCGGTCGTGCATGGCGCGGACATAGCCCTCGTCCACGGCGCCTGCTGCGACGAGCAGTGCGCCGGCCTCGTCGATGCCGGCGGCCGCATCGCGCGCGGTGCCGTCCAGGACGATCGAGGCGGGGGAGAGGATCGGCGCCGCGTCGGAGGACGCATCGGCCGACGGGGCGGCTGCCGCCGCCGGGGCTGCCGCCGCAGCCTCTGCCGGGGCCTCACCGCTGTTGCGGCTGCGGACCAGGTCCACGACCTCGTCGTAGCGGGGGGAGTTCATGAACTGGTCCACGCTGACGTGCACGGCGGAGCCGGTGCGCTGGCGGGCGCGGTCGGTGAGCTCCTTCTGCGTGACGACGATGTCCCACTCGTCGTTCAGGCTCGAGATCGCCTTGTTGGTGACCTCGACGTCGTGGAAGCCTGCCGCGCGCACCTTCTTGCGCAGCACGGTCGCGCCCATGGCGGAGGAGCCCATGCCCGCATCGCAGGCGAAGACGATCTTCGAGATCGGGCCGGTGTGGCCGGAGGCGTCGGCTGCAGCAGCAGCGCCGGCACCGGCGTCCGCGCCGGTCAGGGCACCGGCGACGGAGGACTTCTTGCCCTTCATCTGCTCCATCTTGGCGGTGGCGGCGGCGATGTCGCCGTCATCCTGCTTGCCGATCTTCAGGAGCAGGGCCGAGAGCAGGAAGCTCACGAGCGCTGCGCCGCCGACGGCCAGGGCGATGCCCAGGTAGGAGTCGCGCGCGGCGACACCGAAGATCGCGATGATCGAGCCGGGGGAGGCGGGGGCGATGAGGCCGGTCTTGAACAGGACGTTGATCGCGACGCCGGTCATGCCGCCGCCGATCGCGGCGAGGATGAGGATCGGCTTCATGAGCACGTACGGGAAGTAGATCTCGTGGATACCGCCGAAGAAGTGGATGATCGCGGCGCCCGGTGCGGAGGCCTTCGCCGCGCCGCGGCCGAAGATCGAGAAGGCGAGCAGGATGCCGAGGCCCGGGCCGGGGTTGGCCTCGAGCAGGAACAGCACCGACTTGCCGGTGACATCAGCTTGGCCGATTCCCAGTGGGGTGAGCACGCCGTGGTTGATGGCGTTGTTGAGGAAGAAGACCTTCGCGGGCTCGATGAGGATCGATACCAGCGGCAGCAGGCCCGCGTTCACGAGTGCGGCCACGCCGTCGGACAGCAGCGTCATCAGGCCGTTCACGAGAGGGGCGAGGCCGAAGAAGCCCGCGACCAGCATGATGAAGCCGAAGATGCCGGCGGAGAACATGTTCACGAGCATCTCGAAGCCGGCGGGGATGTGGTCCTGCCACAGCCGGTCGAGCTTCTTCATGAGCCAGGCCGCGAGCGGCGCCATGATCATCGCGCCGATGAACATGTGGACCTGGCCGAGGTCGGCGTAGTCCGCGGCCTCGTTGCCGGCGGCCACCCACTCCTCGAGCAGCTTCGCGTTCTCCTGCGCGATCAGCCAGTCCGAGCCGCCGATCACACCCATGGTCGCGATGACGCCGACGACGGCGCCGCGCGCCTCGTAGACCATGCGGCCGCCCGTGTTCGCGATGAGCAGCGGGAGCAGGTAGTGGATCATCGGGCCGACGACGCTCGCGAGCGGCTCGTTCGGCGTCCAGCCATCCGGGATGAAGAAGGCGGTCAGGATGCCCCACGCGATGAGCGCGGGAATGTTCGGCATCACCATGTTGGACAGTGATGTGCCGACCTTCTGGAGAGCGACTCGCGGAGAGAATCCGCTCTTGGTCTCGGTCGTAGTGGTCATAGCCATCCTCGCTGACGGGCGGGACCCTGAAACGGGGTCCGCGGCGTGCGACGCGGCGGACCGGGTGGTCCGTCGCGGCTGATCGGGGGCTTCCCCGGTCATCGTGCTCAGGGAGGCACCTTCGGCGTGGAAGCAGTCTAGACCCGGCGTGCTCCCAGGTCAGGTGTCAGAGGGCCCGTCAGCAGGCTCAGATGTGACACTCGCGGCACGCCACCGCCGATACGACAGGATTGTCAAGACAAGGACCACGATCCAGGACAGGACCACGGCGGCGCCGTGGAGGACGTCGGGTGTGGCGAGGAAGGAGCCGATCGCGATGAGCGAGACCTGCCCGGGCAGGGCGGAGATGGCAGTGGCCAGCAGGTACTCTCGGGCGCGGATCCCCAGCGCGCCGCTGCCGTAGTTCACCGGCCAGTAGGGGATGCCGGGGACGAGGCGCAGCGTGCACACCGCGTAGAAGCCGCCGCCCTCGAGCCGGTCCTCGATCATCCGGGCATGAGAGCCGAGCACCTTCAGCACGGTGTCGCGGCCCAGGGCGCGGGCGAGCCAGTACGCGCCGAAGCAGCCCAGCACCACGCCGATCATCGACAGGAGCGTGCCGAGCCCCAGCCCGAACAGCAGCCCGGCGGTGACCGCCATGATCGTCACCGGGATCGGGGTGAGCGCCACGACCGCGTACAGACCGATGAAGGCGAGCGGTGCCCAGGCGCCGAGCGCCTCGATCTGCTCGCGCAGCTCCTCGAGGGAGGGCAGGCGCACGTTCAGCGCGAGCCACAGCATCGCGAGCGCCGTCAGGACCAGCGCGACATTGCGCAGGATCGAGCCCCAGGGCGCGCCCTCGCGCTCCCTGGGGCTCTGGTCGTGCTCAGTGGTCAGAGCGCGCCCTGCTCGGGGGAGCCGACGGGGAAGGGGGTCATGCGGGTGACGACCGCGGGGCCCTCGATGAGGTCCTTGATGTCCTCGCGCAGGATCTTCACCTCGTCGCTGTCGCCGTGGGTGTCGAGGTCCTCGACCGTGGTCCACTTCTCGATCATCGTGACGGTGCCGTCCTCGGCCTCGTGGATCGCGTAGAGCTCGCAGCCCTTCTCGGTGTGCACGGCCTCGATGCCGCGGCGCATCGCCTCGGCGAGTTCGGTCTGCTTGCCGGGCTTGGGCTGGAACACGGCGGTGACGACGACGGTCATGGGGTCTCCTTCGATGCAGCTGACTGGTCGCGACCATCCTGCCCTGTTGCTCCGCGCCGGGCCACTGCGTCCCGCAACCGGCGGTGTTCGTACGATGGGTCACACCGGGTGAGGGCATCGCCGGGCATGCCGTAGTGTGGTCCACGTTGCCCGCACAGCCTCGCCGCTCGGCGCAGGATGCGGACACATGCACGGCGCAGGATGCCTCTCTCCGAGGCGACCGACGACGGTCGCGCAACGCTCCGAGAAGACAAGGCCCCCATCACCTCCTCCGCCCCGGCCACGCTGGCCCCCACATACCGATCGCACCGACGACTCCCTGTCGTCGGCCGCGGTCTGCGCCGCCCTCGGGCAGCGCACCTGAACGGGTCACTCACCGTGACTCACGACAACGAAGGAAATACCGCCATGGCTACTGGCATCGTCACCTGGTTCAACTCCGACAAGGGCTACGGCTTCATCGCTCCCGAGGACGGCTCCGCTGATGTGTTCGCGCACTTCAGCGCCATCGTCGGCACCGGCCGTCGCGACCTGCAGGAGAACCAGCGCGTGGAGTTCGACGTCGAGCAGGGCCCCAAGGGCCTGCAGGCGACCAACATCCGCGGTCTCTGAGCTTCCGCATCACCGACGCCCGTCGTCCCGGCTTCTGCCGGGCGGCGGGCGTCGTCGCGTTCGGGGGTGGATGATCGGGCTTCCCTCTGATGCAGGGAGCGACCATGCTGCGTCTGACCGTGCTGCGGGTGATCATGGTGATCGCGCTGCTCGGAATCCTCGCGCTGCAGGTGATCCGCGTAGCGGTGCTGCGACTGCTCGCGGGCGAGGTCGTCACCAGCTGAGGCGGTGGTTCCCGGGGGAGAGGTCCTCGGTGAGCCCCGGCAGCTCCACCCGCGCCCGCGCGCCGTCCGGCACGGTGAGGGCGAGGGTGCGCGACTCCCGGTCCACCTCCAGCGCGATCTCGCCCTGGTCAGTAGTGCGCGTCATAGCGATGCGGCCGACGGGGATCGCTGGGTCGGGTGCGACGAGGAACTGCCCCCAGCCCTCCGGGCCGCGGCGCAGGCCGGCCACGTGCTCGTGGATCCAGGTGACGGGCGTGCCCATGAAGTAGTGGGAGTGCGAGCGCGGCTCCTCCCACATCTCCGCGAAGGTCGAGTTCCCGGCCTCGAGCCATGCCTTCCATCCGGGCGGCGTGGGGTTCGCGAGGACCCGCAGGGCGAGCTCCCCGTGCCCGTGCGCGGAGAGCACGGGCAGCAGGAAGCGCACGCCGAGGTGGCCGCAGTTGTGGTGGTCCCCGCGCGCGGTGATGTCGTCCACCAGGTGGCGGGCCACCGTGTCGACCTGCTCGTCCGGCACGATCCCGAACGCGAGGGGGAGGAGGTTCGAGGTCTGGCGGTAGGTGGCGGTGCCCGGGATCGCGACGGTGCCCGGGTCGCGGTAGAGGCCGCGGTGAGTGTCGAGGAAGACGCGGTTGATCGCGTGCTCGAGCCGGGTGGCGTCCTCGCGGAGCTGGCCCGGGGAGGGGAGGTCCTCTGACTCCGCACGCTCGATCGCGTGCGCGAGCCGGCGCAGGGCGTGGGCGACCAGCAGGGTCGCCGAGAGCCGCTTGTCCTCCGGGGCCGGACCGGGGCTGCCGGGGGTCAGATAGTCGCCGAGCACCCCCGAGATCAGCCCGTCGGCGTCGGCACGAGAGAGCTCATAGGCGAGATAGCGGGCGGCCGCGCCGCCGAGCGAGCCCACGAGGTCCGTCTCCCCGTACTCGCACACCATCTCGTCCATCCCCACCGGCAGCAGGCACGTCCATTCCGGGGCGGGGGAGAGCTCCTCGTAGCCCCAGTCCGGGGCCGGGGCGATGACGGCGAGGGAGCCGTCGGGCCGTTGGGTGTCGGCCTGGTCGGTGAGCCATTTGCGCAGCGTGGCGCGCATGTCGAAGGAGGTGCCCATCGCCGCGAGCGCCGTGAGAGCATCGCCCGTCCAGCCGTTCTTCTCCTGGCTCGGGGAGTCGGTGGGGACGTGGTGGAGGTTGTTCGCGAGCGAGGCGCGCATCGCCTGATCCATCTGCTCCAGCAGTGGCTCGGAGGAGCTGAGGGTGCTGCGCGGGCGCACGTCCGCGTGGGCGAGGATCCCGGTGACCTCGAGCCGCGCGAACTCCTCCGGCGACGCCTCGATCTCGACATAGCGGAAGCCCTTGTAGGAGTGGCGCGGCGCGAAGGAGCGGGCGAAGGCGGGCTCGAGCCGCACCCGGTCCTCCTGGAAGCGCTCCGTGTGGATGTGCTCGTTCTGGTCATCGACGTGACCGTCCTCCCGGAGCTTCTCGTCGTGACGGGCCACGAGCTCGAGCGGCGGGGCGTCCGCGGGCACGTCCTCGCGCAGGGAGTAGCGGCACCAGCCGGCGATCACCCGCCCCATGTCCAGGACCGTGGAAGCAGAGGACTGGGAGACGAGGGCGGGGGTGATCTCCGCCTGCTCGCGCACGGGCTCCTGCACCTGGAGCTGCAGGACCGGCTCGGGCAGGTCACGGCGATGCCGGGCCGTCGGCGCGGCAGGCCGGGAGGGGAAGGCGAGCACCTGATCCCAGGCGGAGTCGTCGTAGCCGGGGCGGAGCCAGGCCTCCGGGTCCTCGCTCGGGGTGAAGGTCTCGCCCTCGAACATCGAGTCGAAGACCACAGGGCCCGGACGGGTGCGCCACTCGGGACCGGTCGCGACCGCCCGGGAGGAGCCGTCGGCAAGATGGATCCGCAGCTGCGCCCAGGCCCGTACCGGCCCGCGCCACGGCGCCTGGTGCCAGCGCCACACGTTCGGGGTGGTCAGGGCGTGGAAGCCGCGGCCCAGCTCGATCCCGAGCACGTTCTCGCCGCGGCGCAGCAGAGGGCCCACCTCGAGCTCTCGCACCTGCACGCGGATCCGCGGATCGGTGAGCCCCGGGTCCAGGCGCGCATCATCCACCTCGGTGCCGTTCAGCGCCGCACGGAAGGTGCCCAGCCCCGTCACCCGCAGCGTCGCCGCGACGGGCGGGGAGGGCAGGTCGATCGCGGTGCGCAGCAACGGGTTCTGCGGGTCCTCGCCGGGGGCGGTGATCCACGCGGCCTGGGTCGGATCGATCTCGGGCACGGAAACCACCTGCTCCTGGGGTCGTCGTCGACGTCGCGCTCCAGTCTTCCACGCTCTCAGCCACTTCCGGGGAGGCGGTGCCACCATGACCCGATGGACCTCGCACAGCTCCTGGACCAGATCGGGCAGCGGCTCGTCCCCGGGCAGGCTCCGACGGGCGGGC
>Ga0079224_100004526_pt1 | contig 18028 bp, 15 predicted proteins | sample Stecom2015_FD_80414 | JGI IMG/M metagenome (GOLD analysis project Ga0079224, IMG submission 80414) | Agricultural soil microbial communities from Utah to study Nitrogen management - Steer compost 2015 | ecosystem: Environmental > Terrestrial > Soil > Agricultural land | place: USA: Utah...
CTCCATTAGACCTACAGACTCTTTAGTACCATCCTCATTATATTTCTCAGCAACATAATTTAAAGCTGATTTATCAATCCATCCTTGACCCATTTCTTCTCCCATTTCTGAGAAAGGTTTGGCTAGATGTTTAGATCTTTCTAATAAAGCTCTTGAAGTACTCCAAGTTTCAGCAACATCTATTTTAAGATTTGGATTTTCTGCAATTTCTTTTTTTAAGCTTTGTAATGTAGTTCCTCTGGTTTTAGCAACTTGTGCTAATTCAGCGTCAGTTAATTCAGATGCTATTCTAATATTACCTTTTGCAGCATGTCTGCCTCTTCCTAACTTACCAAAAATAGCTGGACCAAATGTTTGAGGTAATGTTACCATATTAGAAATATTTACTAAAGCCATATTAGCGGCAAATACTCCATTACCTACTTCATATAATTCTTTCATTTTAGCAGCTAATTCTTCTTCATTAGGTTTTCTGCCATACTCATTTTCAAATTCAGTGATGAATTGTTCTTTACCTCCTCTGACAAATTCATTAGCCATTAAAGATGCTTCATAACCAGAACCTGCTAATAACTTAGCACCTCCACCTAATAAATTCTTACCAACGTTAAGTGCTGCATATGTATTATTATATAACTGATTAGCTTTAGCAGTTTTACTTAATGTTGAAACATATCTTAATCCAGAAGACATTTTACCAAGAGCAGTTCCCATTCCTCCTGTAAGATAACCAGAAGCCACAGCACCAGTAATAAATGACATTCCTCCTAAGAAATCATTAGCCCAAAAGTTAGCAGTCCACATAGACCTTAATGCTCCATATTCAGCTTCTTCTCTTGTTACATAATTAGGAAGCCATTCTTGAAGTTCTGAAGAAAGATTCTCCATTAAATGATTAAAATCATTATCATAGAAAGATTTAAATTCTCCATTAGCTATAGCAGCTGGAACATTATAAAATAATCCTCCTATACCACCTGCTGTATGTATCAATGAATTTAAACCATATTTAACAATACCATTAGCCCATTTTTCAGCAGTGGATTGTTGTTCAGCTAGTAAATCATATTGATCAGCACCTACTACAGTATTTAATCCTTTATCTTGTAATAATTCGATTTGTTCAATTTCTTTTTGATCTGTAGTATATATACCATGAAAATCTACAGGTCTTCCTGGAGAATAATTATTTTTAACATCTTGATTATAATCTCTACCTGTAGATTCTTCATAATTTTTAGCAGCATGTTGTTCTGCTACAGATTGTTCAGCTTTGGATATAAGGTTAATACCAGCATTTTCAGCCAGTCTTCTTACTAAATCATTTTTAGCTAATTTTTGTTGTGCTTTAGTAGCTACTTTTTTAGGAATAGGATTACCATTTTTATCTAAAAGAGGTTCTCCAGTTTCTTCATTTATTTCAAACATAATTACAGTATAATTTAGAACTTAACAAAGTTAGTAAAAGTTTTGTATTATACTGTAATATGTGATAAAATGTTACGTGAATTTTTATTATTTTTTAAACTGTACATGGTAATGAGCATTATGACCCTCTCCATGAGGAAGAATACTTACTCCATGTCTTTTAGCCCATGCATTACCTTCAGAAGTTTGAGTAATCCAATAAATAAATTGATGTCCATTATCATCATACCTTACATCAATAGCTCTACCTTCTAAATGAGTTTTAGACTTTCTTTCTAATTCTTTATCTTCTTCTTCAGTGGAAGTAGCACTTGTTATAGTAAATCTCATGTCTGGAATTTCACTTAAAGCTGTGTATAATTTAGGAGAAATATCTCTTTCTTTAATTTTATTACTTGCAAATAAAATTCCTTTTTGAGAGAAGTCACTAATTTTACCAGTAGGATTTTTTATTACTGTGGTTTCCATAGTTTGTCCTTTTGGATTGGAGACTTTCCCGGCTGAGTGCTACCTCCAGGAGCACTGAAGTTATTAGTTGATGAAGAACTAACATTTCCTCCGCCATTAGCTAAATCAATACCTATTAATTTTAATACTTCCATAGGAGTTTTCATATCAGTATTAACTACTTTTTTACCATGAGCATCAGTTCCTCTATTTTGTAAAGATTCTAATTGACCAGTAGCAAGATTCATTTTTCTTATTTGTCTGTCTCCTTTACCTGTAGAATACATATAATATATATTACCTGCAATTTCTATAGGTACTTGCATAGGAGTATTAGGTTTAAAGTTAGGATTGAAGAATGTATTTAACATAGTCATTTTTCTTTTATCCATACTTAACCCTGCATAAATTTGATACCCAGTCTCTCTATCAACTTTATCAGCTTCACTAATAAATTCAGCTGCCATATTTAATAAATCATATGTAGCATCTTCTTTAGGTATTTTAAAATGAATACTTGCAGTTTCTCCTGATTTACCATCAGTACCATTACCTAAAGTAACCATTATTCTAGGTTGATGATATTGATCCATCTGAACTAATTTTACATCTGTTACTCTAGCACTATTCCATCCTTTTGCATTAGGATTATATTTTTTCAAAATTTCGAGCAATGAAGTATTATTACTAGGATCATTTCCATCTCCTCCAGCAGATGCTATCAAATGTTTGATTAAAGTATTAGTATCTGCTTTATATAAATTTTCTAATTGTCGTTCTATTTTCCATAAAGTAGTTCCTTTAGCTATTGTTTCATCAGGATGTGTCAATAATAAATTAGCATTAGTAGCTATTTTACCAGTCACTATATTTTTCCATCCTTCAGTATCTTCAACTCTTTCTTTAGTTTCTCTTAATTTATCTGTATCAATTAATTTCCATCTATCTGCTTGAGCATGTTGACCTGAACTTGATGCATTAGCTTCAATTTTAAAATAACCCTCTTCTATAGCTTTATAAATATCTGGTTCAGTTTCTTTTAATTTTTCTAAAAACTCTTTTTTATCTGTAGGATTTAATCTTTCATTTGGAGTACCCCAATACCAAGTATCTTTTGCAGTACCTTTACGCATGTCATTATACATATTTATAGCATTGCTCATTGTACTTAAATCAACTTTCTTATGATCATAACCAGCCTCTTTAGCTGCTTGTTCTATAGCAGCTTCTTTTAGAGCTTCAAAATAATTTTTATCTTCTTGTAATTCTCTTAATTGAGATTGTTTTTCAAACAATTCATCTAAAAATATTTGATTAGTATTATCTCCAAGTTCCACAGCTTTTAATAATCCTTGATTTACAGCTGTGTAAACTTTATCATAATTAGTTTTACCCCAAGTATTTATAAGTTCTTTTTCTGATTTAGAACTTAAATAACCTAATATTTCAGCCCAAGATTTACCTTGTAATTCAGGAACTTTGGTTCCTATTTCATTCATTACTTTTTGTAATCCTGGATTTCCATCTACTCCATGAATTATAAATTCTTCTAATACTTCAACTTCAAGAGTATCAGCATTTCGAATCAGAGTATTTAATGTTCTTTGCCATATATCATATTGAAGTACATTAATATTATTTTCTAATGTTTTAATTGTTTCATTTAAATTTTTATCACCAAATGAAAATACATTAGCTCCTCCACTAATAACATCTACTATATCTTGATCAGGCATTACAATACCATTGCCACCTCCACCTCCTCCACCATTATTAGGTGGGGTTTTCATTTCTAAACTACCAGGATCCACAGTCTCTTTATTATAAAATTGAGGAGATACCATTCTATATACAAAATCAATATATCTGTTGATATCATCACCAAATCCCATTCTATCTCTCATGATACCTCTCACTTGAAGATTAGGATCTGCATACAGCTCCATACCAATATTTTGAATAGCTTCTCTTACATATTTATATGAAGGATTTTTAGGGTTATTAGGGTCAATAGCTTCCCATGTACTACTACCAGGCTTTTTATATTCTATCATCCCATACTCATTTAATTTGGTTTCAAATCCATTTTTCTCTAAAGTTTCTTTTAAAGAAGCTGTTAATTTAGGAGCATAATTTTCTCTATAGTACTTCATGTGATCATCATGAGTCCATTGACCTTTTATTTTAGTAGGATCCAATTGTATTATTTTCCCTGTAGTAGGATCTAAGAAATTAGCCCATCCAGAAGATAAAATATTTTCAGCATTTTGTTCTTTAAACCATGCATCATGTTCTTCTAATAACCTTTGTACTCCTGTATCACCAAGAATTTTACTTTTTAAGGTTATCAGGTCTTGAGCAACTCGTCCCGCATTTAAAGGATTTGCTAATAATTGTTTAGCCCATTGTTGACTAGCATCTGCTATACCATATTTCTCTAATAATTGTTCTTTATATTTTTCATTGTATGGAGTAGCTTTTAATTGTTCTCTAATAGCTCCTTCTAAAGCATTTATATTTGCTCTAGTAGCATCAAAATGAGCTTGTTTACTATCTATATCTTCCTTTAAAAAATCTAAAGGAAGAGGTACAAAATCACTAATTACTTCAGTAGGAGACCCTACATAGAAATTACCTACCATTGGAGGTATATTAGTTTGATTACTAAAGTAACTTTGACCTGCCGGTGGTTGCATTAATGATGCTCTTCTAGGAGTATTTCCTAATAATTGATTTAATAAAGCTTGTTCGTCAGTTGCCATATTGTATAATTTTTTACAAATATATTAATTTTATTAAGGTAATTCATCAATGTAAATCCATCTATTACCATCAACTTTAACCATTAATTCACCATTAGAATCATATTTGAAATTCTCTTTACCTAATGCTTTAATTAATTTATTTTCTCTTAATTTCTGTTTATCATCTATAACTCTAGTCTGACCAATTCTATTAAAGTCATCTAAAATCTTATCTCTTCTTAACATTTGAGCAGAATCATATTGAGTAGTTAATGCATTATTTTCTCTGGATACAGCTTGATTGTTTAGAGAAAGATTATTAGCAATATCTACATTACCCATATCTCTTTTTAATCTTAAATCTGTAACAGTTGCTGCTGCATTTTTATTTATATTACTTACTAATTGATTTGCATTAGCAATCATTTGACCTGCACTCATACCAGAATCTCTTAAAGAATCTAATCCAGCTGCAATCCCCTGAGAAGCTTGTTGCTCTGCAAGTATTTCTGCTGGTCTGGAGTTAATATAATTCATTTTAGCTCTTGGAGTTAATAATAATCTTTGTTTATTTAAACCTTTAGCTCCTGCTGTTATCATAGCTAAATTATTAGCCATATTATTATAATCCGATCTTCTAGGTTTAGAGTCTTTAGGTGCTTCAACAGGTGGAATAATTGGCATTTCTGGAACCTCTCCTCTAAATTTTGTTCCATTAGAATATGAAGGTTCATTTAATGGTTGGACAGGAACCATAGGAAGAGTAACTGTTTTAACAGGAGGATTGGGAAGTAAATTGTCATTTAAAACAGGTATGTCATCATATTCATACCCTGAATTATTTACTGAGATTCCTTCATAAGGATCTTCAGGTGTTCCTGTAAATAATCTTCCACCTTCATTAAATTTACTAGGTATTAATCCATATTTTTTTGCCATATTAGGGTCATCTCTATATTTATTCATATCTATACCTTGATAACCATATGTAGTACTTCCATCAGGAAATACATCAGCCCATAAAGATCTAACACCTTTACTAGCGTTTGGTTTAGCATATGTGTCATTATACCAGTTAATTATTTCTATACTATTATCAGAAGGATAACTTGAACCTATATGTGCTAATATTGATTCAGGATCATTCATATTAGCTTTAAAGAATTCATCCTGTTTATAATCTGTATTTGCTAAAGGTTTTATATCACTAATATCTTCAGTGACCCCATGCCATTTAATATCTAAAGGTTCAAAAGAATTATCTTTATTTTTATCTTTATTTTTATCTTTACCTTTTGTTAAAGGACCTCCATATTTTAACATCATCCGCTTATTAAATCTTTCATAATCTTTAATCATTTGAAGTTGTTTAACTTTTTCTTGAGAGATCATTAAACTTTCAAGTTCTCTATTCATTGCATTTTGACTTAACTTATCTTCAGGTCTTAAATCATATTTTTTTCTAATAGATTTAGATTCCTGAGCAAAAGTTCTTTTTTTACCCGGAACAGTTAATGAATCTGAGAATACATAAGACTCAGGTTCAAATATAGTTTCATTACCTTCAACTTCTACTTGAGGAGAGATCCTCATTCCTCCTTCCTCATGTGAAGGTCCATTTAGTTCATTTAATCCCATATTCATATCAGTTGGTAGTTGTCCTCCCATATCAAAAGATTTTTTTCCAGCTCCCCAATCTTGAGCAGCATCATTAATTTGCATACCTGCTTGAGTAGCAGCACCTCCAACACCTTGCATCATTTTCCTTGTAGCATCTGCATTTGGATCATCTGCATTAACCATAGGTGATGTCATATTACCAATAGCTTGACCAGCCTCAGCAAAAGGTTTTGTCATAGGAAATGCTTTTAATACTTCTTGAGCTACTGGATGCATATACTGAGCTTCTATAGTTCCAAAAGTAGATCCTTTACTTTTAGTAACAGAGCTTTTTTTATTAGTTAAATAACCAGATAAAGGCTTACCACTAATACCTACAGGACTTGCAATAATATCTAATGCAGCCCATCCTACTTCTTGACCGGGAGTTAAGTAAGTATTTTTTTGTTTAGCAGTAGTATCTATATTTAAATCTATTTCCTCAAATGGAGAAATATATCCCCCCATATCCATTACTTTAGGAGGAAATTCTCTATATACATGAGATTTATTTTTATTTCTTTTTAATTTTCTATTTTTCATACGGATAACTTGGTGTTATAAATGTATTAAAATCATGTAATCTGAATCTTCTATTATTTTGATTATCATATGTACCTCTTATACGTAAAAACTTGTCTCTAAGATACGGTAATAAGTAATTATTTGGATTACTTCTATCTCTTAACATATTTACTGACCATCCTCTTTCAAATCTTTTTATCAAATTATTATTAAGAGTAGGACTTAAATTCATCACATTAGTTGTCTGATAATCATTAGTAAACAGTAATGTTGATATAGTTTCATTCCAAACATCTGAATTATTTGTATCAGTAACTTGGGTCCAGAACCTTACATAATCTGCTCTAAAAGTTAATAATGAAGAAGGGTCTGCATTTACTATAAATTCAAATTCTGAATTATATAATTGATTATAAAACATACCATAGTCATTAACACCATGTATATACACTTCACTATTAACAGAAGGATTTAAAGATAATAATCTTCTACCTAAAGAAATATACATTCTAGGAGTAAATGAATAGAAACTTTCAAAGTGTTCTAGTAATTCATTATATGATATAGTAAATATTTTTAAAGGATCTCTCTTAGAATAAGATCTAGAAGTAAAATAGACTTTATTAAATAAAGGATCATATTCTCCATGTATAGAAGATCCAGTTAAAGGTTTATCTTCAGCAAGAACATTATTAATAATATTTTGTCTGAAGAATGTTGACATTCCTTTTATTTCTCCTAAAGGTAATAATCCTTCACCTAATTTAAATACTTTTTTAAGTCTAGCATCCACATGATATACTCCTGTAGGAGTAACTACAACACTAAATTGATGAATAGTACCAGTTTCTTTAGAGATATAATCATACCTTGATAGTACTGCACCAGTACCAGTTTGAATAATTGCACCAGTTTCATCCTGAACAGTACCTCTTTCTTCAGTAGAAATATGAGCAATAGCTCTATCTTGGTAAGATATAACTTTCTCAGTCCAGTTTACAATTCTATTAATTGGTCCAAATGTGCCTTCTACTTGCATATAATCATTAACTGGATATATTCTCCAACTATCAATTACAGCATTATCTAATTTAGATTTAGAAGCAAATATATGATAAGGTAATTCTTCAACAAAATTAGCATCAAATGGTTCTGAGAAATAAGATTTTAAATTATTTTCTTGTTGATAAGAGTCATTATAAGTAAACTCATCAAACATAAATCTTGCAAACTCATCACCATCATTAGTATTTACTTGATCTTTAGCCCAATGTTTACCATATCTAAGTTCAGTATTTACTGAAGATTCACATGGGAATATTAAAGATGTTTGTAGCATATTATTAGATACAGCAGTTCTAGTAGAATACTGTACTCCTAATCCTCTATTTTCAGCATATGAATTACTATCAACTACATCTTCATTAGACCAGTGCATTGCATTCAATACGCAATCATAATAAACCATATATACATCCCCTTGAATAGATTCAGTAGAAAATGTAGAAGTTCCAGGATTATTATATAATTTAGATTTAGCTATATAAGTATTAAAATATCTATTACTTCTCCAAGGACCACCATATTGAGCAAAATTAAATCTACATTGAGCTACTAACTTTTTATATGGAGCTTGCATTACAACTCCTGAAGGAAATGTAGTAAAGTAAGAAGGTTCATTATGATTAGGATTAAATCCCCACCCATCCATCATCTCACAAAATAATCCCTTAGATCCTATTCCAGATAAAGAAGGATCTGTATCACTGCCTAATGTAGGATTAGTTCTTTCTGATTTAACTATATGAGAGTAATCTAATCCTTGCATTTCAACACTGAAAGAACTAGGAACTTGACTATCTATACCTATTAATTGAGATTTTAATACAGGTTTTATACTTTGTTGTGGAAGTATTCCAGGTAATATACCATTTCTATAAGCATAATATATACCTCTACTATAATTATCATTTATAGTATTAGTGTTTTTTTGCCAATACATCTTACCTTGAACAGGGGAGTACCCATCAAATAAAGAAGTAAAGAAAACAAAAAATCCTTTAAATGTAATAAAATTATAATTTGTAGCATCATCTATAGTTCTATACCATTCTATTTCTTTAAAGTAAAATTCTGAACTAAAAGAAGGTTTAAAATCTATATCAGGAGATTTATAAAATGCTAGATTAGAATAATTAACTATATTATCAATTTTTCCTGGTCCCCATAATTGATTAGTAGATGGGAATGGATGAGACATATTTGGTCTAAATCCCCAGTTGAAATGTCTAAATGGTTGATCATCATTTGTTGAATTACTTTCCCAATAATAATTACCTAATACCATTGTAGGTAAACAATTATTATTAGGATTACCAACACCAGCTGGCATAATACCAGCTTCACTTAAACAGTAAGGATTAAAATTATCAGCAGATTTTACTTCAGCACTAGGAGCTAAAACAGTCCCCATTGATAATCTAGTTTTGTCAGAATCCTTTCTTTGTACAGCTACTATTTGAAATCCTTGTAACCATGGGTTATTAGCAAATAATGTTTGTGTATCAATATCAAATTTTATACCTATATAATTTAATTCAAGAATACCTGATGGAGACATTTTACTACACAGCATAGAAACATCATCATGAGATTCAGGTATTTTAATATCACCTATCCACTCTACAAATGTGGAATTACTTTTTTCATCAAATCCTACTATACCATATCTATATACTTCTCCTCTAGCATGAGATTTACATATAAAAGATTGATATGGAGATTTAATGTTATTATATGGTGAAGTTACATTATAACCATTGATATTTCCTGAAATACTATTGACACTGATAAAAGGAGCATGTTGAGCAGTGTATGTTCCTACATCATCACCAATAGTATTAAAATGTATTGCATCTCCTTGATATGAATCGACTACAAATTCATAAGATACATATGGACCTTCACCTCCAAGAGTGATTCCATCTGATTTATATTTAAATCCATAATTTGAATACCAGTTTAAATATCCTGTGGGTATAGAAGATTGAGGGAATAAACCATATACACTTCCTGATTCATCATTATATGGATTTACAGCATCTGCTGTGTCGGGTAAATTAATTAATTGAGTATCTAGTCCTGTTCCAGAAATACTAGAACCGTCTCTATTAAATAATAGATATTTACTATTACCATCAAATCTATATGCTCTTGCATCAAATTTTAATTTTCTTTTTTCTGTAGTTACATTAGCAGGATATAATCTATTCTTTTTTTCTGTGAAAGATTTTACAGTATCAAATGGAACTTGACTATTAATTATTTCTGCTACAGAAATAGGAGACTTACCTATTAATGTATTTATATTAAATGTAATATTATTATTATTTATAGGTATTTCATCTATAATATATGCTGTAGGAATATTCTCTACTTCATACATTATAGCTACAATACGAACATAATTGTATCTATTATCTACATTATTTATGACAAATTGTAAAGATTTACCTGAATTAGTACCAACTTCAGCTCCTTGAAAATCTTGAAAAGATTCTGAAAATGATGAATCTGTGAGGTTCACAGGATTGGATAAAGGTGAGAAATTAGAAGCTGCACCATCAAATGTTATATATTGATATGCTACTTGAATAGATCCTACAGGTAAATTACCTCCAGAATTAATAGATTGTAACATTGGTAATTCTGATACACTATCAGGTAACCAATCTAATATAGAAGGATCTAATGTCTGTAATTTAGGATTATAAACATTAGCTACTCTAGGTTTATTATAATTGTCTGTCCAATAAACATTACCTATATTACTAGCTTCTACTCTTCCTATAACTTCTTTATATATAGGATGTTCTAATGTAAAATTTAATACATCATTATATACTAAATGTTCATAGGCTATTAAAGAGTCGTTTGGACCTAAAGATGCTACTACATTATCTGCTTGTTCATAAGGTATTCTCCATATTTGACCATAGTAAGTAAGACCTCCTGCTATTGGATCTGGAGAATTTTGAGTGCTAGGACATGTAAAAATTATTAAATCCTCACCTAGTTGTCCCCAACCAATAGGAGTTAATCCTACTTGTTGAGGTACAATCACAGTTTCTATATAATTTCCTGGAGGTGTTATAATATCAAATATATAACTCGTTGTTTGTTGGATAATTAATTCACCTTCATTATTTATATATAATTGAATCCCTTGAGGGAATACTAATGGGTATGTAGTTTCTAAGAAAACTTTTAATTGTTCTGTAGAAGTTATTGTAGGAAATGTAGTTGTAATTAATCCTGAAGGAGATAATATTGAATAAGAATATCCATTAATATCACCTGTAATAGATAATTTATATTTAGGATTTAAGTTAGGAATTCTAAAACTTAATTTATTTCCTTTGTGATTTTCTATAATACATGAAGATTCTCCATTATCATTTGCTATTATATTTATATTTAAAGCATCAGATAATGAGTCATTTCCCATTTTATTTATAGCTAAATCTTGATTTAGACCATTAGTAAATTTATTCTGTATTGAAGGCATAATGCAAATTTAATAAATTAAACTAAAATATTAGAAGAACTTCCTCCAGTAGTATATCTATTTGGATGCAATCTTCTAGCTTGCTCTTGATTTAATGTAGAGAAGAATCTACTATGATCATCAAATACTGGAATTATTCTGTTTCTTTGTCTGATATAAGCTTGCCATTCATCTAATGTTTTAGGCATTTTACCATCATTTCTAGCTTTTTCATAAAACAATTGTTTCATTACTTGTACTCTGTCATACTTATCAGCTGTGAATTTATCTGTTAAATATAATTGAAAAGCTATTTTTTCCATGATGTACCAATATACATAATCAATAGCATTTGAACTATCTGGAATCATTGGTAAGCCTTCACTATCAGTCATAATAGCTCTATAAGATAAAGCTACCTTACCGCATTTAAAATTAGTGAATATATAGTTACCATTTAATGTATATGTATATTCTGATTTACATCTCCAAGCTGCATCACACGAATGTCTATGTTTATCCATAGCAATATGAAATGTATCTGTAGAATACATCATTGGAAAATACTTAATATATGTATTTTTAGCAGGTCTATTTTCTGGACAATTTAAATTAGTCTCAGATTCATTTAAATCTTCTACACATCCATTGCAACAGGGAGCTGTTTGATTACCTGTTATTTTATCTAGACACACTATATTACCTAATGAATTGGTGCAATCAAAACAGCATTTATTATAATCATCATAATCTTCAAATTCCAATACTTTAGCTGCTTGTGTTACACTATATAAATCACAAGGTAATTCACCTCTATAATCATTAATTTCGATGAATTCAGGGTGATTTAAATCCCCATTTCCATCAGTTACTTTATTAACTAAAACTACAGGAACTCTTAAACTAGATAAAGCATCCCCTATCCATTCAACTAAATCTGAATATTGCATTTGCCAGTCTAATCCAGAGTCTCTATAAAACTTTTCTATGACCCTAGAACTGGACACAAATTTACCATTATACATATTTATAAGCTTTTACTATTAATACGTAATAATGATTATTTAGTTTTAGATAATTCAAATAATTTCTTAAAAACTTCAATGGTTTTATCTTTATGTTCTTTATCAGAACACAATTCAGGTTTCTCCATACATGCATAACATGTAGTTTCTTTTAACCTTTTATCATTCCAATCATCTTTTTTGATAATATTATATACAGTTTTAACGTATAAATACCCTCCATCTTTAAGAGTATATACACATATTTCTGTTAAACAGTCCCCTTCTTGGACTTTATATTCCTCATGGTCTGTATATAAATTTAGGTATTCTGGCAAGTGACTCATTCCAATAATATTTTTCTTGGTTATTATTAATATCTATAGTTTGCTTAGTAAGCTCATTTCTAATTAAATTCCACTTTCTAATAGGTTTAAACCCGTATAATTTTATCCCTGTAACAGCTGTATCCTTTTTCCATGTAAAGTAAGTTCTATAATAGTCTGTGACTCTGTACTTATTATATACAAACCATTTATTTTCTTTATATGTAGGATCGACTTTCCATTTATTTAGAGTTCCAACTAAATTAGTTATCTTATGTTTAGGATAAGTAGGATTCAAATGAACTTTTTTATAATTAGTTGTGATTCCATATGATCCTAATCCACCTAATAAGTTAACCACACCTGCATTATAAAGTATTTCTTTCATCATATTAGTGAAGAAAGCTTTAAAAAATTTCCTATAAATATCTCTATTTATTTTAGTTTTAGGATTATCCTTCTTATATGCTTTATAAAAATCATATAAAGTTAAATCACATCTTCTATGTATCTTAGCCATTTCCACCAGGTTTTGAAGAGTCTATTATATTATCTGCATTATCAGCTTCAGCATCTCTAGGAATAGATAGTTTTATTCTTAAATCATTTTGTAATATATCTGTTTTAATATATTCCCACATATTTCCTTCTAATGGGAATGGATCATCTGGTGTAAAACATGGAGTACCATCACAATTAGTAAAAGAAGCTACTTCCATAGGATTAACAAATACTGCTCTAATAGAAACTCTTTCTAGCATTTTAAACTGTATATTATCTTTAGCTATAAAGTACATATAACCATTGTTTAAAAATGCAGCTATTTTATTTTTATTATATCTGCTAGAAGACCAGAATTCAGCTCTTCTATATGGAATTATAGTAAAAGGAATAGAAACTGTAACAGCTGGACCCACTTTATCTATCAATTCACCATCAGATAAACTCAGTATTCTAGGTATTTTTTCCTTAGTTCTCTTAATATAGCATCCTGTTTTAATATCACAGCATTCAGATTGATCTACATCAATTACTTCTACACATGATAAAGTTTGATAATACATAGAAGGAATAGTCTTATTAAACCTATTAAAGTTATTAATAAGAACTCTTTCTCTCTTGCCTGAAATAAGAGAATCTAAGAAACGATTATCTATAGTTGAATCAGAACTATATTGATTAATAATTTCTCTTATTTCATATCTAAATTCATTCAGTGTAGTTGCCATAATTTTCTATTAAATCCAGTATATATAAACGTGATCATTCATAATTAGTTACATTATAAGTGTACTTGAATATTTGATTTTAAACCTTTTTCTTTAGAATAAATAAATCCATCAATAGTTTTAGGAATTCCTACATAACCTTCTTTATGCTCCCATCTACCAATAGGGCTTACAGCTCTTAAAAATCTGATAGTAGCTCCTCTAAAATCTTTAGTAGTCATTGTTTGAAAAGTTTCTTGATGATGAATATCTCCTAAAAGCATCTCCATATATTCATATTCATGGAATTTAGCTTTATTTTCAATCATCATTATTGATGGTAAACTACTAATTTGTTTCTTTTCTACATCACCATGTGCAAAACCTATTAATGTTTTACCCCAAGAATAATACTTTCTAGCAACTCTACTATCATCTATAGAAACCCTTTTATTTTTTTCAAAGGTAACTTTTAATAATTGTCCTAAATAAAATACCTTATCATGGTCATGATTTCCATGTACCATTACTATATGAACATTAGCATGCTCTTGTGCAGATTCTATACAATATCTATAGAAGTTATATATAGTAATAAAATTATTATACCAATCATAATCTTCATCTTGAGGAGTTCCATTAACAGTTTTTCTACTTCTGTCATTAGAATTGAAAGCATCTGAACCGGCTATAATGATTATTTCTTTAGGTTTATAGTTAACAACATCAGTTAATATTTCATTAAAACCTTGCAATGCTAAGCATACATTAGTATTTATATCTGCATAATTATTAGTTTCTTCTGTAAGAGCTATTTTATCTAGATGTAAATCTTGCATTGAAATTACAGCACAATATTCACTTTCAGATTTAATTTTAGATCTAGATTTAATTACTAAATTAGTTTTGATAGCATCTTCAAACTTAGAAATAAGATCTCCTTCTCTCTTATACCATTCATCTTTTGTATGAATGGAGATCATAGGATTATCTACATTACCATATATTTTTAATTTTTTTACATGTTCTAATTCTAAATTAGAGTTATCTAAAGCTCTCTCTAGATTACTCATCACCTTTCCTTTTCTTAAAATTTTTCTTACCTCTTTAAAATCTTCTATGGAAATACCATATTTCTTACATACATACGTTAAATTCATGTCACTTGACTTAAAATGTCCAGGACTCTTAGTAAGAATTTCTTTAACTTTTTCAAAAATTGAATTATCCATATTTATTTTTTGTTGTAAAAATATGAAAAAAAATTAAATACCTGTTAAGGCTTTTCTAAAAACTTTTATTATGAGAGGTAATAAATATTTAATAAATAAGAAGACAATTAAAGCAATTCCAAATGGTGCTAATGGATATAATATCCATTTTACCCACCAAGGTAAATAAGGTTCTGGAACATGTACAATTGTATTTTTTACTTCTTTTTGAGATCTTACTTTACCTTCATATTCTTTAATTTTTTCTATAAGAATATTTTGTTCACCTTTTAAAGCTTCAATTAACAATTGATTATCTTTAAGTAAATGATTTAAATATGTTATTTTACCATTTTTATTATTAATATCTCTAATAAATACATTACCTAATGAATCACATTCTAATTTTATTCTGAGAGCCGCTGTATCATTAGGTATTACAATATTAGTATCTTTATGTATAATAAAAGTAGAGTCTATATTATTAATAATAGAAGTATCTCTCCCTCCACATGAATTGCATACTTTAGCTTTAAATACTGGATTTTTAGCCATTCTATCTAAGACACAACCAGAACATAAAATAACTAATAAAGTAGTTATATAGCATATAATATATAATCTTTTCATTATTCTAATTTAATATGAATTTGACTACCAACTCTATAAAGTTGTCCAAGTGACAGATTAAGGTCATTTTGAGCATCTTCAATAGTTTCATATGAAGGTATTGTAGATATAATAGTTCTATTAGTATCTATTTGTACAACCTCTCCATACAAATTAATCCAACCATCAGATATTAATATTTCATGGATATTACCTTCTTCATCTCTAGAAAAAAGAATTATTCTTTTAGTCCTTCCATCCGAAGATCTTTCTATAGAAAGTCCTGAATTTCCAGTACCATTAGCAACTTTATATTCAGCTTTTTGTAAAGTTTCATCAAAATTATTATTACGCAAATATTTTTCAATATCATCATATATAAAATATTCACTTCCTATTCCTGAATTTTTAATATAATTAACCAGATCTTCTACAGTATTATAATCTATAGGAGTGCTAGGAGATATATTTAAAGGCAGTAATATGATTCTATCAGAGCCTTTTATTTCTTTTCTTTTTTTAGTAGTATTGCTAAAATACTGTTTTAAACTTTCTATAAATCCCATAATAATTTATTTTTCTAATTCAACAATAGAATCAACATGAACTTTAATTATTTTCTTTCTGAAATCTTCAGACATCATTAATTTAGCTTCTTTTTTATTAGTCATAAAACCATTCTCTGTAAGAATAGCTGGGCAAGACACTCCTTTAATAATATAAAAATCAGCTTCTTTATCCAAATCTCCATCAGTAATATCAAATCTCATTTTCATATCTTTGAGAGTTTTTTTAGCATTTTTAGCTACTACTTCAGCTATAGCATCAGATTTAGTGACTCCTTTAGTTGTAAACACTTCCCAACCACTAGCATCAGTAAATTCTTTACCATTTCCATGAGCATTTGCATGGATAGATATTAATACTTTCTTTCTTTTAGGTTGATATTTATTAACTCTATCACATCTCTTTTTTAAAGGAATATCTATATCTTCAGGAGTTACCTCAAAGTATTCTATATCAAGTTTTTTTAATTCTTTTATAATACCTTGTACAATAGCTCTATTGAATTCCCATTCCATAAGTTGAGAACCATCTTCAAATTTAGGACTTCTTTTACCTGGAGTATCACATCCATGACCTGCATCCAAGCACCAAATAAATTTACTCATCTCTTTTACCTCCTTTATATTTAATAATTGAAATAATATTTTGAACTGTTACTAATCCTAAAAGGATTAAAAACATTGTTGCTAAAGTAATAATGATAATATCATGTACAGGTTTTTCATACCATGTTATTAAATAGCAAATATGTAATAAAACTGTACCTACAATGGCAGCCCATACATTTCTATGAGAAAGTCTGCCATCTGACCCACAGAACATATTATATATATCCTTTACTAGTTTTAGTAGAGCACTATATATACAACAAGTAATCCCTTTACATATTTTAGTTAATTTATTTTTCATTTTTAAAAATTTTACATTTATCTAATAATCTGGTATTAGTTTTTAACCAACCAATGACAGTCAATACACTTACTGATATAGCCCCTATCCATGCAAGACACTGTAATACATCCTTAACAAGTGGTACTACCATCATCTCAGCAATCATAAATCTACCAATAAACACCTGAGTTCCAGCAACCCAGGCTCCTATAAATGGATGTTGTCCTAACATACTTTCAGTGTCTCTAAATAGTGTGGTTATTAACAGTTGTATCGCTTTCATTATACGTAAGTCTTTAAATTTTGTTTACTATAATTTATAATATTTCTACTTCATAACCTAACTCTGTTTCAATGAAGTTTTTAGCATACTGTAATATGGTAGCACAGTCTTGCTGTTCACCTAATTCAGGATTAACATCAAATCTTGGGAATGTTATAATCCCTAAATTAGTAGGTAACATTACTCCATTATTAGCTGTTCCTTGATTAGCATATATATTGACAGCTGCATCTACTGTCCTACCATTATCATGAGCATTAAAAACAATTCTCCCAAGCACTTCTGGTAATTCAATGTCAGTGCCGTAAATTGTTATTTTTTTGTCTCCTTTTGGTTTAATTTTAAGTGCCATATCTTTTAATATAAAATTCCTATACTTTTTAATGCATCTACCAAGTCAGCATGACTTGATATAGTGCTGCTATCTATTGGTTGTAGTTTTACAACTTTACCATCACTTAATCTAAATTCAGGATACCATTGTGAACTGTTACCAGCAGCATATTGTTGGTATCCATCTGCATAATTTAATCCTGGAGCAGTCCCAAATTTAAAAAATAGAACATTTTTACTACCTTCA
>Ga0079224_100004527_pt1 | contig 18025 bp, 14 predicted proteins | sample Stecom2015_FD_80414 | JGI IMG/M metagenome (GOLD analysis project Ga0079224, IMG submission 80414) | Agricultural soil microbial communities from Utah to study Nitrogen management - Steer compost 2015 | ecosystem: Environmental > Terrestrial > Soil > Agricultural land | place: USA: Utah...
ACCGCGGCGTAGAGGGCGCGGTTCTGGCCGAGTTCGGTCGAGTGCTCGGTCAGCTTTTCCAGCGCGCGCTCATAGGCGGCGCGCAGTTCCGGCGAATCGCAGACGCCGTGCAGGTGGCCGACCGGGGCCCAGCTGCGGCCGAGCCGGGCCTCGAGCCGCTCCTGCGGCAGCATCACCGCGTTGAAGCTGGGCTGGACCTCGCCCGCGGTCAGCCCGTCGATGGCGGCGCGGTAGTCGGCGAGCAGGGCGTCGATGGCGGGCTCGACGTGCTCGGGGCGGATCCGGGCAAAGGGCGGGAGTTCGAAGTCCTGCAGCAGCGGGTTGGCGGTGTCCATCCGCTCAAGCTGGTGCGAATGCCCCCGGAAATCAAGCGCCCGGTTCAGCGCGGGGTTCAGGCGCACCGCTCGTCTTCCCGCGCGCGCAAGGGGCCCGCAGCTGCGGCAGCCCGGGGCGCGCTTGCTGCACAATGGGCGGCGGACCTGTCGAGGGTGTGGCGGTGGCCCTGTTCTGGCGCAAGCGGGAGGACCCGGCGCAGCGGGAGCTCGGGCAGCGGCTGACGGCCATGCCGCTGTTCCAGGGGCTGGAGCGGGCGGCGCTGGAGGCGCTGGTCGAGGAGCTGGAGTGGCTGGCGCTGCCCGGCGGCACGGTGCTGTTCGAGCAGGGCGAGCATTCCGATTCGCTGTACGTGCTGCTATACGGGCGGCTGCTGGCCGAGCGCCGCGACCGCGGTGGCCGCTGGCAGCCGGTGGGCAGCATCGGCGCCGGCGAGACGGTGGGCGAGGCCGGCTTGCTGGCGGGCGAGCCGCGCACCGCGCGGGTGACGGCGCTGCGCGACTGCGAACTGCTGCGTCTTTCCGAGCAGGCGCTGGAACGGGTCGCCATGCTGCACCCGACGCCGATGCTGCGGATGGCCCGGCTGGCGCTCCGGCGCTACGCCCGCACCCGCGAGGACATGGCACTGCCCTCCTGCTTCGCACTGCTGCCGGCCAGCCGCGGCGTCGACCTGGAAGGCTTTGCCCGCGACCTGCTGCGTGCGCTCGGCGACGAGGACCCGGAGGCGGCGCTGATCCGCGCCCCGGAAGCCGCCGGGCGCGACCATGCCTGGTTCGCCGAGCGCGAGGCCAACCTGCAGCGGCTGGTGTACCTGGGCGACGGCGAGGCGGCCTGGCGCGAACGCTGCGTGCGGCAAAGCGACCAGGTGCTGCTGCTGGCCGATGCACGCCGGCCGCTGGATCCCGAGGCGCTGCTGCCGGTACCGCCGGTGCAGGCGCAGGTGCCGCAGTTGCTGGTGCTGCTGCAGGACGGCGCCCCGCGTCCGGGCAGCACCTGCGGCTGGCTGGCGGCGTTCCCGTCGGCGCGGCAGGTGGCGCACCTGCGTGGCGCCGCCGACCTGGCGCGGCTGGCGCGGCGGCTGGGCGGACGCGCCACCGGACTGGTGCTGTCCGGCGGCGGCGCGCGCGGCTTCGCCCATCTCGGTGCGGCCCGGGCCCTGCGCGAGGCCGGCATCGCCATCGACCAGGTCGGCGGTTGCAGCATCGGCGCCATCGTCGGCGCCGGCATCGCCGCCGACTGGGACTTCCCCACGCTGCGCGAGGTCTACCACCGCAGCTTCGTGGTCGGCCGCCCGGTGCGCGAGCGCACGCTGCCGCTGATGTCGCTCTACTCCGGGCATTCGGTGACGCGGCTCTTGCGCGCCGCCTTCGGCGAGCTCGACATCGAGGACCTGCCGCTGCCCTACTACTGCGTCAGCAGCGACCTCACCGAGGGCCGGCTCAAGGTGCACGAGCGCGGCCGGCTGTGGCAGTGGCTCAAGGCCAGCTGCGCCATCCCCGGCATCCTGCCGCCGGTATTCACCGGCGGCCGCGTGCTGGTGGACGGCGGCGTGATCGACAACCTGCCGGTGCGCGAGATGCGCCAGCGCCTGCACGGGCGCATCGTGGCGGTGGACGCCGGCGCCGACCTGGCGCTGCAGACCACGCTGGAGGAGTTCGACGCGCCGCCGTGGTGGAAGCTGCTCGGCGAGCTGTTCGGACAGCGCCGCCACCCGCGCATGACCCAGATCCTGCAGCGCGCCGGCATGGTCAATTCCGACGCCACCGCGCGCCGCTGGCGCCATTACGCCGACCTGATGGTCGCGCCGCGGCTGCCCGCCGTGGACCTGCTCGACTGGAGCGCTTTCGACCGCGCCATCGAGGAAGGCTACCGGGCGGCGATGGAGGCGCTGGAGGCGCAGGCGCGCAGGCGCACGGCCGACGACGACGTCGACAGCGCCGACAAGGCCGACAAGGCCGCCGACAACGCCGACGCCATGTAGGAGCTGCCCATGGCTGCGACCGCGGCGGTGCCGGTCTCAGCGCAGCACCCAGCGCAGCACCGCGTCGGCCAGCCGGCCGTAGGGCGGGTCGAACACGCGCATGCCGTTGAGGCGCGACTGGTGTAGCACCGGCATGGCCTTGCTGAAGGCGAGGAAGCCGGCGCGCCCGTGGTAGGCGCCGACGCCGCTCGGGCCGACGCCGCCGAAGGGCAGCTGCTGCTGGGCGAAGTGCACCAGCGTGTCGTTGACGGTAACGCCGCCGGCCACCACCTGCGCCAGCACCCGGGCGACGCGGCCGCGGTCGCGCTCGAACAGGTACAGCGCCAGCGGCCGCTCGCGGGCACGGATGAAGGCGATCGCCTCATCGAAGCCGTCGTAGCCGATCACCGGCAGGAGCGGCCCGAAGATCTCCTGCTGCATCACCGCGCTGTCGGCTGGCGGATCGACCAGCAGCGTTGGCGGTACCAGTTCCATGCCGGCGGGTGGCGGGGCGTCGCCGGCCGGCTGGTAGCAGTGCACGGTGCTGCCGCGGGCGCCCGCCTCCTCGACCAGCCCGCGCAGGCGCGTGGCCTGCGCGTGGTTGACGATGCCGGTGTAGTCCGGGCTGCCGGCGAGGCTGGGGTAGCGCCGCGCCAGTTCCGCGAGCAGCGCGGCGACGAAAGCGTCGCGGCGCGCGCGCGGCACCAGCACGTAATCCGGTGCGATGCAGGTCTGGCCGGCGTTGAAGCACTTGCCGGCGGCAACCCGCGCCGCCGCCGCGGCGACCGGGTAGTCGGGCCCGACCAGGGTCGGCGACTTGCCGCCGAGCTCCAGCGTCACCGGCGTCAGATTGGGCGCCGCCGCCGCCATCACCTTGCGGCCGACCGCGGTGGAGCCGGTGAAGAACAGGTGGTCGAGCGGCAGCGCCGCGACCGCGGCGCCCACCGCGGCGTCGCCCTGCACCACCGCCACCCGCTCCGGCGGGAACACCGCCGCCAGCAGGTCCGCCAGCCAGGCGGCGGTGCGCGGGGTGTGCTCGGAGGGCTTGAGCAGCACGTGGTTGCCGGCGCCGATTGCATCCACCAGCGGGATCAGCGCCAGGTTCACCGGATAGTTCCAGGGCGACAGGATGCCGACCACGCCGAGCGGCACGTGGTGCAGCTCGGCCCGCGCCGGGCGGAACAGGGCGTTCACCCGCCGCCGCTCGGGGCGCATCCAGGCGCGCAGCGAACGCCGCACCAGCCGGATCTCCTCCAGCACGGTCATGGCCTCCGAGGCCAGGATCTCGTGCCGCGAGCGACGGCCGAAGTCGGCCTGGATCGCTGCCACCAGCGCATCGAGGCGGGCCTTGAACGCACGCTCCAGTCGCGCCAGGTCGTCGCGCCGCTGCGCCAGGTCGGGCAGGCGCTGCTGGTGCGCACGTCGCAGCCGCTCGAGGGTCGCCGTCAGTTCGATGCTCATCCACCGAGTATAGGGCGGACCCTGGCCGCCATCGCGGTGGCGGCGCATCCAGTTTGGCGCTGCGGCGGCGCGCGCATTGTCCTCGGGCCGGGGCGCCGCGGCACCGACCTGTTCCCAGGATGCTCGAAAACATGTTTTCGCCGCAGGGCTACGGGGACGTACTCGCGCCCGGTCCCGGAAGCAGGTACCCGCCGCCGCGCCCCGCCCGGAGCCGAAGCCAAAGTCGGAGTCGGAGCCGAAGCACATGCACGCGCCGAGATCGCGTGACACGTCGGTTGGCGATGCTACGGAGCCGTGTTCACCCGCCAGGCGGCATGGCGAGGTAGCGATCCTTGAGCCGGACGTAGTGCTGGGCGCTGTAGTAGAGCGCCTCGATTTCGGTGTCGGAGAGCGTGCGCACGCAGCGCGCCGGGTTGCCGAGCCAGAGCTCGCCCTCGCCGACCACCTTGCCCGGCGACACCACCGCGCCGGCGCCGACGAAGCCGTGCTTGCGCACCACCGCGCCGTCCAGCACCGTCGCGTGCATGCCGACCAGGCAGGCGTCCTCGATGCGGCAGGCGTGCACCACCGCCGCATGGCCGATGGTGACGTCGGCGCCGATGATGGTCGGGAAGCCGCCCGGGCGCGTGTACGGCCCCTCGTGGGTGACGTGGATGACGCTGCCATCCTGCACGTTGCTGCGCGCGCCGATGCGGATGACGTTGACGTCGCCGCGAACCACCGTGCCCGGCCACAGTGACACGTCGTCGCCGAGCTCGACGTCGCCAATCACGGTGGCGGCCGGGTCCACCCAGACCCGTTCACCCAGGCGCGGCAGCTGTGCTTCGAAGGGACGGATCGGCATCGGGGCGACTCGTTCGCGGCGCGGCGCTGGGCGCAGCGGGTGGAAACCGGTGGCGCGGGATTCAGTCGCCGGTGTGCAGGGCCGGCGCCCGCGCCCGCAGCTCCTCGTACACGGCGTCGGTGTCGGGACGCACGCCGTGCCAGCGCAGGAAGCTCTCGGCGGCCTGCTCCACCAGCATGCCGAGGCCGTCGAAGCAGTGCGCGGCACCGGCGCTGCGCGCCCAGGCCAGGAACGGCAGCGAGGCCTCGCCGTAATTCAGGTCGTAGCAGGCGCAGCGCGGCCCGAGCAGCGAGTACGGCAGCGCGAAGGACAGCGGCTCGCCGTCGCGGCCGGCCGAGGTGGCATTGACGATCAGCTCGAAGTTGCCGATGTCGGGGAGCGACTGCCAGTAGCGCGAATGCACCCGCTCCGGGTCGCCGATCGCGTCCACCAGGCGGTCGGCGCGCTCCGGCGTGCGGTTGCAGATGACCAGCTCGCGGACCCCCGCCTCGCTCAGCGCCAGCGCCACGCCGCGCGCGGCGCCGCCGGCGCCGAGCAGCAGCGCGCGGCGGCCGCGCACGTGCAGGCGGGCGCGGTCGGAGAGGTCGCGCAGGAAGCCGAGCCCGTCGGTGTTGTCGCCGTGCCAGCCGCCGTCCACCCGGGTCAGGGTGTTGACCGCACCGGACTGGCGCGCGCGTTCGGTGAGCTCGCTGCAGAGCGACGCCGCCTGTTCCTTGAGCGGCAGGGTGACGCTGGCGCCGCGCCCACCCTCGGCGGCAAAGGCGTCGAGCAATTCGGCGAAGCGCCCGGGCGCGGCGTCGATGGCGCGGAAGTCGAGCGCGATCCCGGCCTGCTGCGCGAACGCCGCGTGGATGCGCGGCGACTGCGAGTGGGCCACCGGATGACCGAACACGGCGTAACGGTTCATGACGCTCCCTGCAGCATGGCCTGGCGACAGCTTAGCGGGATCAGCCCTCCCGCAACCAGCGCGCTGCGTCCAGCGCGAAATAGCTGAGGATGGCGTCGGCGCCGGCGCGGCGGATTGCCGTCAGCGCCTCCAGCGCGCAGGCGCGCTCGTCCAGCCAGCCGTTGCGGCCCGCCGCCTTGAGCATCGCGTACTCGCCCGACACCTGGTAGACGAAGGTCGGCACGCCGAAGCGCTCCTTCACGCGGCGCACCACGTCGAGGTAGGGCAGGCCCGGCTTCACCATCACCATGTCGGCGCCTTCCTCGAGGTCGAGTGCGACCTCGCGCAGGGCCTCGTCGGAGTTGGCCGGGTCCATCTGGTAGGTGTACTTGTTGCCTCCGCCCAGGTTGCCGGACGAGCCCACGGCGTCGCGGAACGGCCCGTAGAAGCTGGACGCGTACTTGGCCGAGTAGGCCAGGATGCGGGTGTGGACGTGGCCGTTGTCCTCGAAGGCCTCGCGGATGGCGCCGATGCGCCCGTCCATCATGTCCGACGGCGCCACCACGTCGGCGCCGGCCTCGGCGTGCGACACCGCCTGGTTGACCAGCGCCACCACGGTCTCGTCGTTCAGCACGTAGCCGTCGGCGTCCACCAGTCCGTCCTGGCCGTGGGTGGTGAAGGGATCGAGCGCCACGTCGGTGATCACGCCGAGCTCCGGGAAGCGCTGCTTGAGCGCGCGCACCGCGCGCTGCGCCAGGCCTTCCGGATTCCAGGCCTCGGCCGCGTCCAGGCCCTTGGCCTCCGGCGGCGTCACCGGGAACAGCGCCAGCGCCGGGATGCCGAGCTCCAGCGCCTGCTCGGCCAGCCGCAGCAGCCGCTCCAGCCCCAGCCGCTCGACGCCGGGCATGGACGGCACCGGTTCGGCGACGTCGCCGCCCTCGCGCACGAACACCGGCAGGACCAGCTCGTCGGCGGACAGCCGCGTCTCGCGCATCAGCCGGCGCGAGAAGGCGTCGCGGCGCATGCGCCGGAGCCGCGTGTAGGGATAGCTCATCTGGGGGCTCCGCGGTGCGGGAAGGCGTCCATTTTACGCCGCCGCCACTCCCTGCTCCGAAACCGCGCTACTCTGGCCGCCCGTTCGGTCTTCCGGGGACCCGGGCGTGCAGTGCAGCGTCATCGCCGCGAATACCCGCGCCCGCCTTGCGGCGGCGGCGCGGACGCTCGGCCTGCTGGCGCTGCTGGCGGCACCGGCGGTGGTGGCGCTGGCTCCGGACAAGGCCTTCCACCACTACGTGCGCGACGCCTGGTCGATCGAGCACGGCCTGCCGCAGATCACCGTGCTGGCGCTGGCGCAGGATGCGGACGGCTACCTCTGGGTCGGTACCCAGGCCGGCGTCGCGCGCTTCGACGGCGTGCACTTCACGGCCTTCCAGCCGCAGAACCGGCCGGAGCTGCCGGGCATGCTGGTGCAGGCATTGCTGCTCGACCGCGGCGGACGCTTGTGGATCGGTACCTACAAGGGGCTCGCCGTGTACCGCGACGGCGTGTTCACGGCGGTGCCCGCCGCGGACGCCGGGGCCTGGCCGGCGCCCGACGTGCAGGCGCTGGCGCAGGCGCTCGATGGCCGCATGCTGGCGGCCACCCAGTACGGCGTATTCCAGGTCGAGGACCAGCGCCTGGTGCCGGTCCCCGGGCTCGACCAGGCCGCGTTCTCGCTGCTGCTGCGCGGCCAGGCCGTCCTGGCCGGCGGCATCGGCGGCATCATGCGCCGCGACGCCGACGGCACGGTCTCGATGCTGCCGTTGCCGGAGGAGCTCGCCGGCGCGGTGGTCGGCGAGCTGCTCGACGCCCAGGGCCGGCTCTGGGCCGGCACCAGCCAGGGCCTGTGGTGGAACGCCGGCGGCGGCTGGGAGCCCGCGGAAGGCCCGCCGGCGCTGGCGCGCTCGCCGGTCGAGCTCCTGCTCACCGACCGCGACGGCAACCTGTGGGTGGGGCTGGCCGACGGCCTGGCGCGGCTGCGCGAGGGACGGGTGGCGGAGTACGTGGACGGCGAGGCGCCAGGCGTGGTGCGCTCGGTGATGGCCGGGTACGAGGACCACGAGGGCAACCTCTGGCTCGGCTCGCGCTGGGACGGCGTGGTGCGGATCTGGAACGGCTGGACCCGGCGCTACGCCGCCGCCGAGGGCCTGCACGAACCGACGGTCTGGTCGGTGGCGCGCGATCCCGACGGCGAGCGGCTGTGGGTGGGAACCAACGACGGCCTGGCCGTGTTCGCCGGCGGGCGCTTCCGCGTCGCCGTGCCCGGCGAGGCACTGCCGCACCCGCACGCCTACACCCTGCTGGCGGAACCGGAGGGGGTCTGGATCGGCACCCGCCGTGGCCTGGCGCGGCTGCGCGCCGACGGCAGGCTGGAACGCCCGCGCGCCTTCGCCGCGCTCGACGGCACCCAGGTCAACGGCCTGCTGCGCGATCCCGACGGCACCCTCTGGCTCGCCACCTACCAGGGCCTGCAGCGCTGGCGCGACGGCCGGCTCGACGCATTTACCGAGGCGCAGGGCCTCGCCGACCGGCGGGTGCGCGTGCTGTACCGGACCCGCGAGGGTGCGCTGCTGGTCGGCACCCAGGCCGGGCTGTACCGCTTCGACGGCGACCGGCTGCTGCCGGTGGGCCGCGACCAGGGCCTTCCGGGCGGGATCGACGTCACCGCGATCTACCAGCTGCGCGACGGCCGCCGCGTCGTCGGCACCCTGGGCGAGCAGGTGCTGCTGGAGCACGGCGGCCGCTGGCACGCGCTCGGCCCCGACCAGGGCATGCCGGCCAACTCCCCCTTCGTGTTCGCCGAGGACGGCGCCGGCTACCTGTGGCTGGGCGGCATCCGCGGCGTGCAGCGGGTACCGGTGGCGGACCTCGCCGCGCGGCTCGAGGGCCGGCTGCCGCGCCTGCGCGGCGAGATGCTGCTCAACGAGCGCGGCGACCGCCATGCCGGCCAGCAGGGCTACTGCTGCAACGGCGCCGGCAACGCCAAGGGCTTCATCGAGCAGGGCGTGCTGTGGCTGCCGACCCGCGACGGGGTGGTCGCCATGGACACCGCCGGCATCGACAAGAACCCGGTACCGCCGCCGGTGCACATCGAACGGGTGCGCCATTCCGGCGCCTGGCACGGGGCGCAGTCGGTGGCGGGCCAGCGGCTGCCGGCGGCGGCGCGCGACCTCGCCTTCGCGTTCACGGTGCTGAGCTTCCAGGATCCGCGCTCGACCCGGCTGCGCTACCGGCTCGAGGGCTATGACCAGGACTGGCACGAGCTCGAGGACCCGCAACGCCGCAGCGCCAACTACACCAACCTGCCGCCGGGCCAGTACCGCTTCGAGGTGCAGGGTGCCAACAACGCCGGCGTCTGGGGCGAGGGCGGCGCCAGCCTGGCGTTTGCGCTGACGCCCAGGCTGTGGGAAACGCGCTGGTTCTACCTGCTGCTGGTGGGGCTGGCACTGGCGCTGGTGTACGGCGCCTTCCGCTGGCAGCGCCGCGCGCTGCACCGCCAGCGCGCCGAGCTCGGCCACCAGGTGCGCGAACGCACCGCCGAGCTGCAGCAGGCCAACCGCCAGCTGCGCGAGGCCAGCCACACCGACCCGCTGACGCGGTTGCGCAACCGCCGCTACCTGGCCGACCAGCTGCCCGCCGACCTCGCCTTCTACGACCGCGAGGCGCACGGCGCGGGCTCGGTCGCGGAGGGCATGGTGATCGTGTTCGCACTGGTCGACATCGACCACTTCAAGCGCATCAACGACGCGCATGGCCACGCCGTCGGCGACGCCGTACTGGTGGCGTTCGCGCATCTCCTGCAGGCGCAGGTGCGCAGCGGCGACTACCTGGTGCGCTGGGGCGGCGAGGAGTTCCTGCTGGTGTTCCGGCCGATGGCGCAGGACCAGCTGGCGCTGCTCGGCGAGCGGCTCTGCGGCGCGGTGCGCGCACACGCCTTCGAGGTCGGCCTGGACGCGCCGATCCGGCTCACCTGCTCGGTGGGCTTCGCCGAGTACCCGCTGTTCCGCGACCAGCGGGGCGGCATCGACTGGCAACAGATGGTGGAGCTGGCCGACCAGGCGATGTACTGGGTCAAGCGCCACGGCCGCGATGGCTGGGCGGCGTTCCGTCCCACCGCGCGCACCGGGGCCGGCAGCGTCGTGGGCGAATTGCAGAAGGCCGGCGCCGAGGCGCTGCTGCGTGGCGGCCGGCTGGAGCTGGTGAGCTCGCGGGTCGGTTGACGTTCCGGAACCGCGACTGAACAGCGCGCCTGCAGCCGCAGCGTGGCTTTGCGATCATCGGACGGCGGAGCCGTCCGGCGTCGCAGTGGCCACCCAGGGAGGAAGGCGCGCGTGGCAGAGGCCAGCAAGGCGACGCGGTTCGCGCGGGCCCGGTACCGTCCCTACCACCTGCTGCTCGGCTTCGCCGCGCTGGTGCTGATCGCCACCGTGGTGTTCGCGCTCCGGGCCACGGCGCTGCTGCGCGAGAACATCGCCTTCGTGGTGCAGACCCAGCAGGTGATGCGCGAGACCACCGCGCTGCTGGCCCTGCTCGGCGACGCCGAGTTCTACCACCGGCGCTACCTGGTGACCAGCGACCCGGCGCAGCTGCCGCGCTACCGCGAGGCGACGGCGCTGCTGCTCGGCCAGCTCGACACCCTGCGCGGGCTGACCCTGGACAACCCCGAGCAGCTCGAGCGCATCACCCGCATCGACGAATACGTGCGCGCCTACGACCGCGCCTCCGACCAGGCCGTGGCGGTGTACCAGACCCAGGGCGACCAGGCCGCGCGCGAGCTGCAGGCGCGCGGCGAGGCCGCGGCCGCCGGCATGGCCATCCGCACCGCGGTGCGCGCCATGCTGGACGCCGAGAACCGCCTGCTCACCGAACGCCAGGCCAGCATGGCGGCGGTGCTGCAGCAGACCGGCCTCACCATCCTGGTGGCCAGCGCGCTGGCGCTGGCGGCCGCCAGCTTCGGCTTCCTGATGATCGGCCGCGCCATGGCGGCGCGGCAGCGCCAGCTCGAGCTTGAGTTCGAAGCCCAGCACGCGCAGCGCGTGAGCCGCGAGAAGAGCGCCTTCCTGGCCAGCATGAGCCACGAGTTCCGGACGCCGATGAATGCCATCTTCGGCTTCACACAGCTGCTGGCGGCGCTGGTGCGGGGGCAGCGCGAGCAGCAGTACATCCGCGCCATCGTCGCCAGCGGCAAGTCGCTGCTCGGCCTGATCAACGACGTGCTCGACCTGTCCAAGATCGAGGCCGGGCGGCTGGAACTCGCGCCCGAGCCCACCGACCTGCGCGAGCTGATCGACCAGACCCTGGCGGTGTTCTCGCAGATGGCGGCCCAGAAGAACCTGTACCTGCGCGCCGACGTGGATCCGGAGCTGCCGCCCGGGCTGCTGCTCGACCCGGCGCGGCTGCGGCAGGTGCTGATCAACCTGATCGGCAACGCGGTCAAGTACACCGAGCGTGGCGGCATCGTGCTGCGCTGCCGGACCGCCGTCGCACCGCGCGACGGGGCCTGTGCGCTGGAGGTGGCGGTGGAGGACACCGGCGTCGGCATCCCCGAGCACATGCGCGAGCGGGTGTTCGAGCCCTTCGTGCAAAGCAGCGGCGGCGACGGCCGCACCCGCGAGGGCACCGGGCTCGGGCTCAGCATCACCCGCCGCCTGGTCGAGGCCATGGGTGGCGAACTGCAGCTCGAGAGCGCGGTCGGCAAGGGATCGCGCTTCCTGGTGCGGCTGCACGCGCCGGTCACCGAGGCGCCGCGGCCGGAGCGCCACGAAGCCTGGGGCGACGTCGACTTCGGCCTGCTGACGCCCGGCACCGTGCTGGTGGTGGACGACGTCGAATGGAACCGGGAGCTGGTCGCGGCCTACTTCGAGGGTAGTCCGCACCGCCTGTTGTTCGCCGCCGACGGCGAGCAGGCGGTGGTGCTGGCCGAGCAGTACCGCCCCGACGTGGTGCTGATGGACATCCGCATGCCGCGCATGGACGGGCGCGAGGCACGCGACCGCATCCGCGCCTGCTGCGGGGCCCGGATCGCCATCATCGCCGTCACCGCCTCGACCGTGGCCGGCGAAGAACGGGCGCTGCGCGAGGACTTCGACGCCTTCGTGCGCAAGCCCTTCAGCAAGCGCGAGCTGTACTCGGCGGTGAGCGAGTTCCTGCCGCCCAGGGCCGAAGCCCCGGCCCCGGCGCAGGCCACGGAAGCCGGGACCGAGGAGGCGCCGCCCCCGGAGCTCGACCCGGCCGAGCGGACCCGCCTCAACGCCCGCCTCGACGTGCTGCTGGACGAAGTCTGGCCGCGGCTGCGCGCCACCTTGCCGATGCGCGAGACCGCCGCCCTGGCCGGCGAGCTGCGCGAGCTCGGCCACCGCCTCGGCCACCGCCCGCTGGAAGCCTACGGCCGGCGGCTGGCAATGGCGTGCGACAATTTCGACGTGGGCACGGTCGAGTCCCTGCTGCACCAGCTGCCCTCCCACCTGCCACCCGGGGAACGCACCATCGCATGAGCAACGGCAGCGCCCAGCGCAGCAGCCTCCGCCACCTGGCCACGCGCGATCCCGTGGTGATGGTGGTGGACGACCAGGAATCGAACGTGCGGCTGGTCGGCACCGTGCTGACCCAGGCCGGCTTCGAGGTGGTGCCGGCGATGAGCGGCGAGCAGGCGCTGAAGCGCGCCTCGGCGGCGCCGCCCGACCTGGTGCTGCTCGACATGCTGATGCCGGGCATGAACGGCATCGACATCATGACCGCGCTGCGCGAGCGGCCGGAGACCGCGCACCTGCCGGCGATCTTCCTCACCGCCGCGCACGAGCGCGAGCACCTGGTGCGTGCCTTCGAGGCCGGCGCGGTGGACTACGTCACCAAGCCCTTCGTCGCCGAGGAACTGCTGGCGCGGGTGCGCACCCACCTCGAGCTCAAGCTGGCGCGCGACCACCTGAAGCGCATCGCCCGCGAGCGCGAGGAACTGGCGGCGATGGTGGCGCACGACCTCAAGAACCCGCTCACCGGCATCCACTTCAGCGCCCAACTGCTCTTGCGGGAGGAGGACGGCACCCGCCCGGCCGACCTGGCGCGGGTGATCCTGGAATCCACCGAGAGCGCGCTCGCGTTCATCGCCCGCTACCTCGAGCGTCGCGCCGAGGGCGAGCTGGTGCGGGCGCTGGACACGGAGCGGGTGCGGCCGGCCGCCGCGATCGAGCAGGCCGTCGGCCGCTTCGCGCTGCAGGCGCAGGGCAAGACCATCCGGCTGGATGCCGACCTGGCGCCGGTGCCCGACGTGCTGGCCGACCCGGGGGCGCTGGCGCAGATGCTGGACAACCTGCTCTCCAACGCGATCAAGTTCTCGGCGCCCGGCGGCGAGGTGACGGTGGCGCTCGGCGAGGGCGCGCCGGGCCGGGTGCGGATCATGGTGCTGGATCGCGGGCCCGGCGTCTCCGAGCACGACCGCAAGCGGCTGTTCCAGCGCTACGTGCGGCTCGGGGCGCGCCCGACCGGCGGCGAATCGAGCACCGGGCTCGGCCTGGCGCTGGCCAAGCAGGACGTCGAGCGCATGCACGGCGAGCTCTGGTACGAAGACCGGCCGGGCGGCGGGGCGGTGTTCGCCTTCGACCTGCCGATGGCGCCGCCCGAGGCGTGAGACTGGGCCGGTGCCCGGCCGGCTCGCCACACCAACGTCGCGCATATGATGCGCACCTACAGGCGCAATCACGGGAGCAGCAGGCATGGCGGACGAACCGGTGACGCGCGAGCAGGCGGAAGCTGCGGTACGTACGCTGCTGCGCTGGGCCGGCGACGACCCGGCGCGGGAAGGCCTGCGCGACACGCCGCGGCGGGTGGCGGAGGCCTATCGCGACTGGTTCTCCGGCTACGCCGAGGATCCGGCCGCCTACCTCGCGCGCACCTTCGAGGAAGTCGCCGGCTACGACGAGATGATCGTGCTCCGCGACATCGCCTTCGAGTCGCACTGCGAGCACCACATGGCGCCGATCATCGGCCGCGCCTGGGTCGGCTACCTGCCGGACGCCAAGGTGGTCGGCATCAGCAAGCTGGCGCGCGTGGTCGAGGGCTTCGCCCGCCGCTTCCAGGTGCAGGAGAAGCTCACCGCCGAGATCGCCCACTGCATCAACGACGTGCTGAAGCCGCGCGGGGTCGGCGTGGTGATCGACGCCACCCACGAGTGCATGACCACCCGCGGCATCCACAAGCGCGGCGTCTCCATGGTCACCTCGCAGATGCTCGGCCAGTTCCGCGACGACGCCCGCACCCGCTCGGAGTTCCTGGCGTTCATCGGGGTGGGGCAGAGCTAGGGGCTGCTTCAGTCCCGCCGCCAGTCGAAATCCGGCAGCTCGACCTCGTAATCCGGCAGCAGGTAGTCCGGCAGCTCCTCGGAGCAGTCGACGATCTGGCAGTGGCGGCGCTGCAGGTAGGCGTCGCGGACCAGCAGGTACTCGTCCTCGGCGTCCTCGAGGAAGGCTTCGGCCGGCAGGCCGGAGGCGCGGGCGTCGATGCCGTAGAGCAGCGACACGCCCGGCCCCCATTCGTCGGCGACGTAGCGCACCGGGCTGATCTGGGTGTTGATGCCCTTGCCGACGGTGTCGCGCACGGTGGCCGGGCCGAACAGCGGCAGCACCAGGTAGCGCGAGCGCTTCCAGCCCCAGTCGGCCAGGGTGTGGCCCCAGTCGTTCTCGTAGAAGGCCAGGCCGGCCTCGGTGGCGGGGTCGAAGATGCCGCCGATGCCGAGCGTCGCGTTCATCAGGAAGCGGCCGGTGGCGCTGGCGGCGCGCTTCGGCTCCGCCTGCAGCAGGTAGTTCACCGCGGTGATCGGCTGGTACAGGTTGCCGAAGAAGTTGGACACGCCGCGGCGCAGCACCTGCGGCACCACCCGCACGTAGCCGCGCGCCACCGGCCGTAGGATGGCGCGGTCGAGGTGGCGGTTGAAGGTGTACATGCGCCGGTTGAACGGCTGCCAGGGATCGAGCTGCTCCGGCGGCAGCGGGGCCTGGTCCGGGTCGGCCGCGGACGCCGCGGCGCCACCGACGGGCGCGTCCTGCACCAGCGGGGCGGCGGCCGACCAGGCGGCGCCCTGGTCGCCGCCGTCGAGCGGTGGCGCGGCGCTGGCGGGCGCGGCGGCCAGTGCCGCGCCGGACAGCATCAGGCGGAACAGCAGTCGCACGTGTCAGTCTCCGTCCGGTGCCAGGCGGTGGGCGCGGCAGACCTGCAGGTAGCCCGGTGGCGGATTGTGCAGCAAGGGCGGCCTGCCGCGCGCGGCCGCCGCTTCCTCGCGCAGCTGGCGCACCAGGGCGACGCCGGCGGAATCGATGCTGGCGACGGCCGACAGGTCGATCACCGCCAGCGAGCCGGCGCGCGGCTGCCACTCGCGGTACAGCGCCGCCGCCACCGCCGCGTCCACGCGCGGCGGCAGCGCCAGCGTCGCCTCACTCGGCGGCGACATCGATGCGGCCCTGGCGCAGCTCCTCGGTGACCTGCGCCAGCGTCTTGCTGCGCAGCTGCTCGGCGAACTGGGTGCGGTAGGTCTGCACGTAGGACACGCCTTCGACGATGACGTCGAACACCTTCCAGCCCCCGGGGGTCTCGCGGAACAGGTAGTGCACCGGCACCGGGGCGCCGCCGCGGCGTTCGATCTCGGTGGCGACGCGGACGATGGCGCCGCCGCGCAGCGGCGTTTCGCCGGTGACCTTGACGCTGAGCCCCGGGTCCACTTCCAGCAGCGCGTCGCCGTAGCGGCGCAGCAGGTTGTCGAGCAGTGCCCGGGCGAAGGCGTCCACCTCCTCCCTCGAGGCGCCGCGTCCGTGCTGCGCCAGCACCAGCCGCGCCGAGTACTCGCGGTCGAAGATGCCGTCCAGCTGGTCGCGGACGAAGACGTGCAGGCTGGCGGGCCGGGCGGCGAACTCGTCGCGCCGTTCGACCAGGCTGCGGATGATCGCCTGGCTGCGGTCCTTCACCAGCGCGGCAGGCGATTCGGCGGCGATCGCCAGCGCCGGGAGCAGCGCCAGCAGCAGCCACAACCAGCAGCGGATTGGCATGCGTCGGGTGTCCATTGGTCTCGCTCTCCGTGTCAGGGGACGCGCGGTCTTCAGCCGCGTTCGTCCGTGTCGTCCGCGCCGCCGTCACCGGCGCCGCTCGTTCCCCCGGACTTGCCGCCGGCGTCGCCGCCGGCGCCGAACATGTACTTGCCGATCAGTTCCTCCAGCACCACCGCCGACTGGGTCAGCAGGATCTCGTCGCCATCGGCGAGCGGCATCGGGTCGCCGCCCGGGGTGATGCCGACGTAGCGCTCGCCGAGCAGGCCGCTGGTGTAGATCGCCGCCGAGCTGTCGGCGGGCAGCTCGCCGGCGTCGCGGCGGATGCGCAACAGCGCCACCGCTTCGTAGGTCTGCGGGTCGAGGCGGATCTCCGCCACCTCGCCGATCTTCACCCCGGCGGTCTTGACCGGCGCCCGGACCTTGAGCTCGCCGGTGTTGGAGAAGCGCGCGCTCACCGTGTAGTGCTTGCCCAGCCAGCGGTCCTGCAGGCTGGTGGAGGCGAACGCCAGCGCCACCGCGCAGGCGAAGCCCATCAGGATGAACGCTCCCACGCTCCATTCGATCTTGTGGCTGGCCATGTCGTGTGTCCTTCGGGTGCGGCCGTTCAGAACAGCGTCGCGCTGATCAGGAAATCGAGGAACAGCACCATCAGCGAACCATGCACCACCGCCTGGGTGGTGGCCACCGAGGTGCCCTCGATGGTGGGCTCGGCGTGGTAGCCGACGTAGGTGGCGAGCAGCGTGCAGGCGAATCCGAACACGCAGGCCTTCAACAGCGCCTGACCGAGGTCCTCGCCCAGTTCCACGCTGCCCTGCAGCGCGGCCCAGAAGTGGCCGGGGTCGAGCCCCAGCACCCACACCGCCTGGAAGTAGCCGCCGAGGATGGCGAAGGCGCAGAACACCGCGGTCAGCAGCGGCACCGCCACCACGCCGGCGACGAAGCGCGGCGCCACCACCTTGCCAAGCGGGTCGATCGCCATCATCGACAGCGCCTGCACCTGGTCGGTGGCGCGCATCAGGCCGAGCTCGGCCGCCATCGCCGAGCCGGCGCGGCCGGCGAACAGGATCGCGGTCAGCACCGGGCCGAGCTCGCGGTACAGCGTCAGCCCGAGCATGGTGCCGAGCGCGTTGGTGGCGCCGAAGTTCTCCAGCGTGCGGTGGCCCTGCAGCGACAGCACCAGGCCGACGAAGGCGCCGCCGACGGCGACGATGGGCACGCTGCGGGCGCCGATCGAATGGACCTGCTTCAGGGTGTCGGCGAACTGCGCGCGGCTCGGCCGCAGCGCGGCCAGCACCTGCCACAGGAACACGCCAACGGCGCCGATGCGGGCGATCGCGCTCATCGCGTCGCCCCCGCCGCGGCGGCGGCGTTGTAGTCGAAGGCGATGGGGCCGTCCGGGGTGCCGTCGAGGAACTGGCGGAGCAGCGGATCGCGGCTGTCGCGCAGCGCTTCCGGCGTGCCGGCGAAGGCGATGCCGCGGTTGGCCACCACCACCACCCGGTCGGCGATGGCGAGGCCGTCCTCGACGTCGTGGGTCACCACCACGCTGGTGAGGCCCAGGGTGTCGTTCAAGCGCCGGATCAGGTCCAGGATCACGCCGCAGGCGATCGGGTCGAGGCCGGTGAGCGGTTCGTCGTAGAGCATCAGCGGCGGGTCCAGCACCAGGGCGCGGGCCAGCGCCACGCGGCGGGTCATGCCGCCGGACAGTTGCTGCGGGGCGAGCTCGCCGGCCTGCTCCAGGCCGACGGCGCGGAGCTTCATCGCCACCACGCGCTGGACCAGCGGTTCCGGCAAGCGGGTGTGGGCGCGCAACGGCAGGGCGACGTTCTCGGCGACGCTGAGGTCGCTCAGCAGGCCGCTGCCCTGCAGCAGCACGCCGATCCGCTGGCGCAGGGCGTACAGCGCGCGGTGCGGCAGCGGCAGTGCCTGGCCCAGCACCTCGATGCGGCCGGCGGAAAACGGCAGCGCGCCGGTGGCGGCATGCAGCAGCGTGGACTTGCCGGCGCCGCTCGGGCCCAGCACCACGGTGACCCCGCCGGCGGGGATGGAAAGGTCCACGCCGCTCAGTACCGTGCGCGCGCCACGCCGCACTTCCACGCCGGTGAAGCGCAGGGCGGCGGTGTCGGTGGGCGGGGGGACGGCGCTCATCGGCGGGCGGGGGCTCCGGGGGAAGGGCGCATTGTCGCCGAAGCGGGGGCCGGATGGTGCGCTGCGGCAAGCGTCTCCGTTCATGGTCCGCTCCGGGCGGCGCGCCGCGTGTACCGCGGTGCCGGCCGGGGGGACGCCGCACACCGGTCCGGATAGGCTGGGTGGCATGGATGCCGGCTGGCAATCGCTGGTGGTGGCCTGGCCCGGGCTGCGGCCGGGGCGGGCGCTGCTGTTGCCGATCGGCACGGCGGCATTCGCCGGCTTGCCGGACACGCGGGTGGTGGACGGGATGGCGCTGGCGCGGAAGCGGGAGTTCCACCTGA
>Ga0079224_100004528_pt1 | contig 18024 bp, 16 predicted proteins | sample Stecom2015_FD_80414 | JGI IMG/M metagenome (GOLD analysis project Ga0079224, IMG submission 80414) | Agricultural soil microbial communities from Utah to study Nitrogen management - Steer compost 2015 | ecosystem: Environmental > Terrestrial > Soil > Agricultural land | place: USA: Utah...
GCACCGGTGAGGTGAGCCCTCCGGGGAGGCTGTGGGTCTTCCACAACTCACCGACCTCACCCGGAGGACCTGTGGCTCACGCTAGAAGGCAACACCCGAACGCACCGTTGACCCCGACCGGCCCACCTCCCCACCGAGCACACCTAGGCGGCGCCGGGATCAGGGGGTCGCGTCGAGCGCATCGGCATGAGCCGCGGCGGCTCGTCGCCGGCGAGGAACCGGCGGACGAGCTCGACGAGCGCGCCCGGCGCCTCGTGGTGGAGCAGGTGGGAGGTGTGGGGCAGGATCGCCAGGCGACCGTCGGGCAGGGCCTCGTAGAGGTCCACGACGTGGTGGAGGTCCACCACGTCGTCGTCCGCGGCGACCACGAGCACGGGGGCGGTCACGGCCCCCAGCACGGCCGGGTCGAGCGCGGGGCTCGTCGCGCCCATCGTGCTCACCTTGCGGTGGAACGACGGCCAGTGGTCCGCGCCGTCGGGCGAGGTCCTGGCGTACGCCTCGCGCATGGGAGCGAGGCGGGGGCTGTCGGGATCGGGGTTGGCGAGGCGCTCAGCCATCCGAGGCAGGAGCGCCTCGTGGTGGAGGTGCCCGGAGATCACCACCATCGAGCGGACGAGCTCGGGCCGGGCCAGCGCGAGGAGCATGGCGGTGATGGCGCCGTCGCTGAAGCCGACGAGGTCAACCGGCTCCCCGACGACCTGGTCGATCAGCGCGGCGGTCTCCTCGGCCATCGCCTCGTAGGTGTGGGGGCCCTCGACGTCCGGGGTGCGGCCGTGGCCGCGCCGCTCGGGGCGCAGCACCCGCCGCTCCCCCACCAGCGCCTCGGCCAGGAAGGCCCAGTCGTCGGCCGTCTCCAGCCCGCCGTGGAGGACGACGACGGACGGCCCGGTGCCCTCGTCGAGGTAGTGCGCCTTGACGCCGGCGGCGTCGTCCAGCTGCGGCATCGTGCCTCCTCTCTCCCTCTGGTTCGTCGGACGGGACCGACCAGGGTCGCGGCCCATCCCTGACATCTCCCGTCAGCGACGGCGCCGGTGCCGCCCGCCGAGGTGGGAAGGTAAAGGGCCCGACCGAGAGGAGGAGCGGATGCGCGGCGCAGTGCTGCACGGCCCCGGTGACGTCCGGGTGGAGGAGCGCGAGGACCCGAGGATCGAGGCGCCGACCGACGCGATCATCCGCCTGTCGGCCACCTGCATCTGCGGCTCGGACCTGTGGCCGTACCGTGGCGAGGCGGGCGACGAGCCGGCCCCGATGGGCCACGAGTACTGCGGCATCGTCGAGGAGGTGGGGCCCGAGGTGCGGACGGTGCGGCCGGGCCAGTTCGTGGTCGGCTCCTTCTTCGCCTCGGACGGCACCTGCGAGCTGTGCCGAGCCGGGTACCACTCGGCCTGCGTGCACAAGGTGCCCATGGGGGGCATCGGCACCCAGGCCGAGTACGCCCGCGTCCCGCTGGCCGACGGCACGCTCGTGGCCACGCCCGAGGTGCCCGACCCCGACCTCGTGCCGAGCTTCCTCGCCGCGTCCGACGTGCTCGGCACCGGCTGGTTCGCGGCCGTCGCCGCCCAGGCGGGACCGGGACGGTCGGTCGTGGTGGTGGGCGACGGCGCGGTCGGCCTCCACGGCGTGCTGGCCGCTCGGCACCTGGGGGCCGAGCGGATCATCGTGATGAGCCGCAACCCGGCCCGGCAGGCCCTGGCCCGCACCTACGGCGCCACCGACGTGGTCGAAGAGCGGGGCAAGGAGGGCGCCGCCCACGTGAGGGACCTCACCGACGGGCTCGGCGCCCACTGCTCGATCGAGGCCGTCGGCACCCGCGAGGCGATGCTGCAGGCCATCGGCGCCACCCGCCCGGGCGGCCACGTGGGCTTCGTCGGCGTGACCCACGGCGACCTCCCGGGCGGCTTCCTGTTCCGCAGCCACGTCCACCTGCACGGCGGCCCGGCACCGGTCCGGCGCTTCCTGCCCGAGCTGATGCAGCTGATCTGGGACCGTGCCATCGACCCTGGCCTCGTGTTCGACCTCACCCTCCCGCTCGAGGAGGCGGCCGAGGGCTACCGGGCCATGGACGAGCGCCGGGCCATCAAGGCGCTGCTCACCGTCTGAGCCGGCGCCGGCGAGGGCTCAGGCCCGCCGGCGGGCCCGCAGGACGACGTCGTCGAGGTGGTGGCTGGCCGACGCCGCCCCCGGGGGCCGGGGGCGGGTCTCGTGGACCTCGACCTGCCAGCCGGGGGTGGCGGCGAGGACCCGGGCCACGTCCTCCACCCGGACGTAGGCGTCGGGGTCGAAGGGTCGGGGCGGCTGCCCTGGCTCGACCGGGGCCCGCATCGGCTCGAGGTCGTGGCTCACCACGAGCAGCCGCCCGCCGGGGGCCACGGCGGCGAGCAGGTTGCGCACGGCCCGGTCGTCGCCGGTGCGGGGGATCGACGCGTACATGGCCAGGACGAGGTCGAAGCGCGCGCCGCCGAAGGGGTCGGCGTCGTTGGCGTCGGCCACGAGCGAGCGCACCTCGACGCCGCGCCGGCGGGCCTCGGCCTCGAGGCGGGCCAGGCCCCGCCGGGAGATGTCGGTGGCGGTGACGGTCCAGCCCCGCTCGGCCAGCCAGAGCGCGTCGCCACCCTCGCCGGCGCCGACGTCGAGGGCCCGGCCGGGCGCGAGGTCAGCCACCTCCTGCACGAGCGCGCCGTTGGGGTTGCCGCTCCAGAGCGCGTCGCCGCCGTAGCGGTCGTCCCAGTCGAGGGCCCCGGCCGGCGGGCGGGGGCCGGTGCGCAGGTCCTCCTCGGCGAGGCTGAAGGCGATCATCGCAGCCACCCGCGAGCCGTCGGCGGCCGCGTGGACCACCTGGTGGCTGGGGTCGGTGACGTTGCCGGCCGCGTACACCCCGGCCACCGCGGTCTGGCCGTCGGCGCCGACCGCGACGACGTCGCCGAGTCCCGAGGGGTGCGGGGTGGGGGTCACCCCCAGGTCGGCGACGGGCTCGGCCCGCACCCGGAACCCGGGGCCGACCACCGCGACGTCAGCGGGCAGGACCTCGCCGTTGGCGAGCGCCACGCCGGCGAGGGCGCCGTCGTCGCCGTCGACGAGGCGGTCGACGTCGCCGGTCACCACGGGCACGCCGGCGGCTCGCAGGTCGGCGAGCGCGTCGTCGGCGATGGCGGGCTGGCCGTGGAGCACGACGGTGAGCGCCGCGGTGAGGTGGCGCAGCAGCGGGGTGGGGTGCAGCCCGGCGGGGTGGGTGACGATCTGCACCACCCGGCGGTCGCGCACCTCGTAGCCGTGGCAGAACGGGCAGTGGACGACGTCGCGGCCCCACCGCTCGGCCACGCCGGGGATGGCCGGGAGCTCGTCGACGAGGCCGGTGGCCAGCAGCACCCGCCGGGCGACCACCACGTGGCCGCCGGCCAGGTCCAGCTCGAAGCCGTCGTCGGTGCGGCGGACGCTCGCCACCTCGGCGTCGAGCACCTCGGCGCCGTAGCGCCGCACCTCCTCGCGACCGACGCGGACGAGCTCGGCCGGGGGCAGGCCCTCGCGGCCGAGGTAGCCGTGCATGTGGGCGGCGGGGGCGTTGCGGGGCTCCCCGGCGTCGACGACGATCACGCCGCGCCGCTGGCGGGCCAGCTGGAGGGCGCCAGCCAGGCCGGCGGCGGAGCCGCCGACGACGGCGACGTCGGTGTGGCGCCGGACGGCGGGCGGTCGGTGCTCGTGGGGGTCGTGGTGGGCCATGGCGGCCACGGTACGCTGGACTCTCAGGACTGCAATACCCCTTGCGGGATCCGCAAGGACGAGAGGAGGAGCGGTGGCCGACGACGTTGAGCAGGTGGTGCGCCAGCGCCTCCGCGCCCTGCGCACCACGCTGGGGCTGTCGCTCGACGAGCTGGCCGCCCGCACCCACCTGAGCCCGTCGACGATCAGCCGCGTCGAGACCGGCAAGCGCACGATCAGCCTGGACGTCCTCGTCCCCCTCGCCACCGCGCTGCAGGTGGACCTCGACGCGCTGCTCGACGTGCGGGTGGACGACGACGTGGTCATCCGACCCCACGCCGACACGGCGGGCCACGTCACCACCTGGCTCCTCAGCCGCCCCGAGGCACCCACCGTGGCGCTGAAGATGCGGGTGGAGCCCACCGACGCGGCACCGGAGCAGCAGGTCCACCCGGGCCACGACTGGTTCTTCGTGCTCGAGGGCACGGTCCGGCTCCTCCTCGGCGACCGGGAGATCCTCGTCGAGGCCGGGGAGGCGGCCTCGTTCGCGACGATGACCCCCCATGCCATCGCCGCGGTGGACGGCCCGGCCGAGCTCCTCCTGCTCTTCGATCGCGATGGCCACCGCGCCCACGCCCGCCCCGGCGCGGAGGGCGCCGCATGACCGACCCCGACCGCCCGCTCGCCATCGTCGACATCGACGGCGTGCTGGCCGACGTCCGCCACCGGCTGCGGCACCTCGAGCGCCAGCCCAAGGACTGGCGGCGCTTCTTCGCCGAGGCCGCCCGCGACGAGCCCCACCCTGAGGGCCTGGCCGTCGTCCAGCGGCTCCGCCCCGACCACGACATCGTCCTCCTCACCGGCCGGCCCCGGCACCTGGAGCGCGCCACCCGCACGTGGCTGGCCCGCCACGGCCTCGACGACCTGCGCCTCGTGATGCGGCCGCCGGGCGACTCGCGCCCGGCCGCCCAGGTCAAGGTCGAGCAGCTGGCCGAGCTGGCGGCGGGGCGCACCGTCGCCGTGGTGGTCGACGACGACCCGCTCGTCATCGAGGCGATGGCCGAGGCCGGCTACCCCACGTTCCTGGCCGACTGGGAGCCCCGCGCCGACCGCGAGGAGCGCGCCCTGCGGAGCGCCCAGGAGGAGGAGGGCCGCACCTGAGCGGCCGGCGGCCCGCGGCGCGGGCACTAGAACACGAGGGATGCGCCGACACCTCCTCGCCCTCATCGCGCTCCTCGCCCTCATCGCCGCGGCCTGCGGCGACGACGACACCGCCGACGACCGCACCCCCGACGACGGGGAGGTCACCGACACCACCGGCGCGGCCGACGACGAGAGCGGCGAGGGCGCCGAGCCCACGAGCTTCGCCGAGCGGGGCCCGCACCTGGTCGGCCAGATCGACCTCGAGACCCCCGACGGCGTGCGGATGGCCGTCTTCTATCCCGCGGCGGCCGAGGTGCCCGAGGACGCCGAGCCGTACTCGTACTCGGGCGAGGACGTGCTCGACCCGGCCATCGCCGCGGTGCTGCCCGACGCGCTCGCCGGCGAGTCCGCCCCGGAGGACACGTGGGTGGAGGTGCCGGCCAGCGACGACGGGCCGTTCCCGCTCGTCCTCCACAGCCACGGCTTCTCCGCCAACTCGCGCTTCGGCAACCAGCACCACGCGGCGGTGGCGTCGTGGGGCTTCGTCGTGGCGTCGGTCGACCACCCGGAGCGGGGCCTGGCCGCGGTGCTCGGCGCCTTCCTCGGAGGCGGCTCGGAGGGCTCGGACGACGAGCGGCTCGACACCACCCAGCTGCTCTCGGCGCTCGACCACCTGAGCGACGCGGCGGCGCTCGCCGGCACCCCGCTCGAGGGGATCGTGGACGCCGGGCGCGTCGCCGTGGAGGGCCACAGCGCCGGCGGCAGCGCGTCGGGCACCGCCGCCTTCGACGAGCGGGTGTCGCTGTGGATCGGCCAGGCCCCCGCCGCTCCCCTGCCGCTCGAGGGCGACCTCGAGCCCTACCGGGTGGGCGAGGGCGGCCGCCTCGACACGGTCGCCCTGCTCGGCGACACCGAGCCGTTCGCCGCCGAGTCGCTGATCATCGCCGCCGAGGGCGACCAGGCGATCACCCTCGACGCCGTCGAGCGGATCTACGGCTGGCTGGCCGCACCGAAGCGGCTGGCGGTGATCGCCGGCAGCGGCCACTCCGTGTTCGTCGACCCGTGCGCCCCGATCCGCGAGAGCGGCGGGCTGAGCGCGTTCGTGGAGGGGCTCGGGCTCGACCCGGCGGAGGTGCCGGTCGTGCGCCTCGGCGAGGACGGCTGCCTCCCCGAGCACACCGACCCCGAGGTGGTGTGGGGCCTCATCGACCACCTGACCGTGGCCCAGCTGCGCCTCACCTTCGGCATCGAGCCCGAGGAGGCCGAGGCCTCGCTCGATCCGGCGTTCCTCGACGACGCCTTCCCCGGCCTGCTCCTGCGCCTCGACGCCGACGGCGGCTGAGCGGACGCGCCGGCGAGCCAGCGGCCGCCACCGGTGGTGTCGCGGCCACCGATAGCGTCGAGCGCCATGCGTGCCGCCACATCCATCGTGGTCGCCGCCCTGGTCGGTATCGCCGCGTGCAGCAGCGACGACACGGATGCGACGACCCCCTCCACCGAGACGACCACCACCTCGACCACCGTCGCCACCACCGAGGTGGAGCCCGTCGACGACCGCACCGAGGAGGACCTCGCGCGGGACCTCGCCGCGGCCGAGCAGGTCGTGCTCCGGGCCGACGACCTCGGCCCGGGATGGCAGCCGGACCCCGTCCCCGAGCTCGACGTGGACGCGCTCGACGACGGCCTGGCCGACTGCCTCGGGACCGAGCCCGACCAGCTCTACCGGGACGACCCGTCCGCGGTGTCGGACCTGTTCGTCGTGCCGGACCCCCTCGACGACCGCAGCATCGAGGCGGAGGTGATGGTCGTCGCGTCGGAGGAGATCGCCCGGCAGCTGCTCGAGCGCTACCGGGACGGGGAGCTCGTCGAGTGCGTCGGGCAGGACTACCACCACGTCGTGGTCGAGACCTTCGCGGCCGGCGGAGACGGGCTGCGCGACGACCTGGTCGTCGGCGAGCTCGGGATCGAGCGGCTCACCCTCCCGGCCGTGGGCGACGACCACGTGGCCATCCGCTACCGGATCCCGGTGAGCGCCTCCGACCTCGACGTGGCGATCTACCTCGACCGCACCGCCGTGCAGGTGGGGCGGCTCGTGATCTTCCTCTCGGCGGGCAACACGGTGGAGCCGTTCCCCGATCCCCTGTTCGCCCAGGCGCTGACGGCGATGGCGTCCCGGGTGCCGGCCGACCTGTAGACGCCGGGCGACGGTTCGGTCGCTACTCGGACCAGGTGCGGATCGTGTCGAGCACCTCGATCTCCGGGAACGACCACACGAAGCGCTCCACCGCGTCGATGGCCTCCACGGCCCCGGTGTGGCTCGACGCCACCACGGCGAAGCCGAGCCCGGCCCGCTGCCAGGAGCGCTGGCCCTCCACCTCGGCGGCCGACACCTTGAACCGGCGCCGCGCGCCGTCGAGGATCGGTCGCAGCACCTGACGGCGGTCCTTCAGCGAGCGGGCGGCGGGGATCCGCACCTGCACCTCGAGCGACAGCACGTACACGCCCCGCCAACGTACCGCCGGGCTCCCGCCGGCCGACCGGCGCGGCGCGCCGGTCAGCCGTCGGCCAGCGCGGGCCCGCCGGCGCCGGAGGCCTCCGGCGTCGCCGCCCCGTCGGTCGCGCCGGCGTCGGGCGGGAGCGGCTCGGGCCCCACCGCCGGCTCGGCCAGCGGCTCCTGGCGGCGGAGCTCCTCGAGGCGGACCACCGCCACCCCGGCCACGATCAGCGCGCCGCCCAGCAGCTGGACGGCCAGCGGCAGCTCGTCGAGGAGCAGCCAGGCCACGAGGATGGCGAAGAGCACCTCGGTGAGCCCGAGGAAGGCGGCCAGCCGGGCGCCGAGCCGGCGCGCCGCGGCGATGCCGGAGGCGTAGGAGAGGGCCCCGGCGATCACGCCGAGCCCGAGGACCGGCACCCACCACGGCAGCGAGGCGCCGCCCAGCTCGACGTCGGCCCGGCTGGTCTCGACCTCCATGATCCCGACGAGCCCGGCGAGGCCGAGCGTGGCCGCGCCGACGATCATGCCGCCGGCCACGACGGCGATCGGGGGCAGCTCCCCCGTGTCGCGGGCCGAGATCACGAAGAACGCGGCCAGGCCCACGGCGGCGGCGAGGCCCCAGCCCACCCCGGCGGCGTCGACCTCCATGTCGCCGGTGACGTCGAGGACGAGCACGAGCCCGACCACGGCCAGCACCACCCCGGCCAGCGTCCAGCGGGTGGGCCGCTGCCCCTGGACCAGCCACACCCACCCCACCACGAGCACGAGGCCGAGGTACTCGAGCAGGAGGGCCACCCCGACCGACAGCGTCTGCACCGCCGTGAAGTAGAAGAGCTGGCAGCCGGCCACGGCCAGGAGCCCGTAGAGCAGCACGAGCGGCCCGTGGCGGCGCAGCAGGTGCCACCGGCCCCGCATGGCGACGGCGGTGGGCACGGCGAGCAGCGCCGCCGCGATGGCGATGCGTGTCGTCACGGCCGCGCCCGGCGTCCAGCCGGCCTCGAGGAGCGCCTTGGCGAAGGCCCCGGAGGTGCCGAAGGCGGCGGCGGACACCAGGCCGAGGCCGATGCCGCCGCCGAGCGGCGAGGGACGAGCGGGCGACGCAGCCATGGCCGCCCGACGCTACCGGTGCCCGGTGGGCGAGCCGACCGGGATCGGCGTCAGCGCCCCTCGTAGACGGGGTCGCGCTTCTCGAGGAAGGCCGACACCGACTCGGCGAAGTCCTTGCTGCGGAACAGGCTGAGCAGCTCGGCCATCACGTGGTGGGCGTTGGCGTCGAAGGGCGTGTCGAGGCCGAGGCGCATCGTGCGCTTGGCGGCGGCGAGGGCGAGCGGCGGCTGGGCGGCGAGCTCGGCCACCCACTCGGCGACCGTCCGCTCGAAGTCGTCGTGGGGGACGACGAGGTTGACGAGCCCGAGGCGCTGCAGCTCGGCGGCGTCGAGCTTGCGGGCGAGGAAGGTGATCTCGCAGGCCCGGTGCCACCCGACGAGGCGGGGCAGCAGCCAGGTGCCGCCGCTCTCGGGGATGACGCCGCGCTTCACCGGCGGGGTGAACGATGCCGCGTCGGAGGCGATGACGAGGTCGCAGCCGAGCGCCAGGTCCATGCCGTAGCCGGCGGCCGGGCCGTTCAGCGCGCAGACGACCGGGGTGTCGATGCGGCGGAGCACGAACGGCGGCGTGTCCTCGAGGCGGAACCCGCCGGCCGACTCCGCGCCGGAGCCGATGCCGGTGCCGGCGGCCACGTCCTGGAGGTCGAGGCCCGAGCAGAACCCGCGGCCGGCGCCGGTGAGGACGATGACCCGCACGCTGCGGTCGCCGTCGAGCTCGACGAGCGTCCGGCCGAGGTCGGCGATCATCGGGCCGCTGATGGCGTTGAGCCGGTCGGGCCGGTTCAACGTGACCGTGGCGACGCTCCCGTCCCGTTCGAGCAGCACGTCCGACATCAGGTCCTCCTCCCCTGCCGCGCCCTGCGGCGTGCCGAAGGGCCTAGCAGGTCGCCGCCCCCGTCGCCGCACACCGGCCCGGGCGCGCCACCGCCGGCCACAGCCCCGGAGCTCGGGCTGGGCCGGCGGTGGCGGCGGGGGTGGGGTCAGCGCCGGTGGCCGTGGTGGTGGCCGCGGTGATGGGCGGCGCCGTGCCGGCCGGTGCGCTCGCCCTTGTCGCGCGCGCCGTCGAAGGCGCGCCCCTCGCCCCTGCCGGCCTTCTCGCGCTTGGCGTCGAACGGGCGGACCTCAGCGCCGTCGCGGTCGTGGGCGTGGCGCCTCGCGTCGGCGTCGCGGACGCCGTCGCCGTCGTGGTCGCACCAGCGATCGCCCTTCCAGCGACGCTCGCCGTCACGGTCCATCACGCCGCGACGGCTGCGCTCGGCCTCGTCCTTGCCGGGGTCCACGTCGGCGTCGTCGGGGGCGGGCTCGACGACCGGCGGCGGCAGCGGCGCGGGCTCCGGTGCCGGCTCCGGCTCGGGCACCGGCTCGTCGACCGGCGGGGCGAGGCTGTCGAGGTAGGCCTGCCACTGCGCGAAGAGCGCCTCGAGCTGATCGAGCAGGTCCTGGAAGGCGGCCTCGAGCTCGGCGCGGGCGAGGGCCTGCTCGGCTTCGGTGGCGAGGGCCGTGCCGTCGGCCTCGACCTGCGGGGGTGGGGCCGGGTCCTGGGCGCTGGCTGTGGGGATGGCGAAGGCGCTGCCGGCCAGGAGGGCGCCGCCGGCTGCCAGTCGGGTGAACCGCTTCATGGAGTCTCCTTCATCGGGGGTGCCCGCCGGTGAGGAGTCCGCCTTCGACCGTTCGTAACCGAATCGCAACACTTCTAGACACCCCCGGACGGGGCCCGGTCGGGTCGCCGCGGTCGGTACCGTCGTCGGGATGGAGCTGCGCATCTTCACCGAGCCCCAGCAGGGGGCCACCTACGACGACCTGCTGGCCGTGGCCCGCCTGGCCGAGGAGCTGGGCTTCGACGCCTTCTTCCGGTCGGACCACTACCTGAAGATGGGGGACGTGTCGGGCCTGCCCGGGCCCACCGACTCCTGGGTGGTGCTGGCCGGCCTGGCCCGCGACACCTCGACGATCCGCCTGGGCACGCTGATGACCTCGGCCACGTTCCGGTTCCCCGGGCCGCTCGCCATCAGCGTGGCCAACGTGGACCAGATGTCGGGCGGGCGCGTCGAGCTCGGCATCGGCGCGGGCTGGTTCGAGCAGGAGCACCAGGCGTACGCCATCCCGTTCCCGCCCGTCGGCGAGCGCTTCGACCGGCTCGAGGAGCAGCTCGAGATCATCACCGGGGTGTGGTCCACCCCCGAGGGCGAGACGTTCACCTACCGGGGCCACCACTACGAGGTGGTCGACTCCCCGGCCCTGCCCAAGCCGGTGCAGGCGAAGGTGCCGATCCTGATCGGCGGGGCCGGCCGGCACCGCACCCCCAACCTGGCCGCCCGCTTCGCCGACGAGTTCAACCACCCGTTCCCGGCGCCGGGATCGATCGTGCCGATGAACGACCGCGTCAAGGCCGCCTGCGAGGCCGTCGGCCGCGACCCGGCCACGCTCACGATCTCGGCGGCGCAGGTGGTGTGCGTGGGCGAGGACGAGGCCGAGGTGCGCCGGCGGGCCGAGGCGATCGGCCGCGAGCCCGACGAGCTGCGGACCAACGGGATCGCGGGCACGCTGGCCGAGGCGCAGGACAAGCTCCAGGCGCTGGCCGAGCAGGGGGTCACCCGCGTGTACCTGCAGGTGCTGGACCTGTCCGACCACGACCACCTGCACCTCCTCGCGAAGCTCCGCTGAGGGGCCACGGGTGCGCCGCCGCGCCGCGGCGCCGGCGGGTGGCGCACCCGGTCAGATCGACGCCGAGCGGTCCTGCCAGTACCGGTCGCGCAGGAGGCGGGTGTAGAGCTTGCCCGTCGGGTGCCGGGGCAACTCGTCCTCGACGTCGACGGATCGCGGGACCTTGTAGCCGGCGAGGTGCTGGCGGGCGAAGGCGAGGATGTCGGCCTCGAGCTCGGGGGACGCCTGGTAGCCAGCCTCGAGCTCGACGGCCGCCTTCACCTGCTCGCCCCACTCCTCGTCGGGGATGCCGAACACGGCCACGTCAGCGATCGCCGGGTGGTCGATGAGGACCTGCTCGATCTCGGCCGGGTAGATGTTCACGCCGCCGGAGATGATCACGTTGGCCGCCCGGTCGGAGAGGAAGACGTAGCCGTCCTCGTCCACGTAGCCGACGTCGCCCATCGTGAACGTCCCCGGCGCCAGGTGCGCCTCAGCCGTCTTCTCCGGTGCCTGGTGGTACTCGAAGACCTCGTCGGTGACGAGGTTGCGGCAGTAGAGGGTGCCGACCTGGCCGGCCGGCACCCGGGCGCCGCTCGGGTCGACCGCGAAGACCTCGTAGGACGGGATGGCCCGCCCGACGGTGCCGGGCCGGGCCATCCACGCCTCGCTGTCGGCGAGCGTGAACACGCCGCCTTCGGTGCTGCCCCAGTACTCGAGGAGCACCGGGCCCCACCACTCGATCATCCGGTGCTTCACCTGCGGGGCGATCGGGGCGGCGCCGTGGAGGACGGTGTGCAGCGACGACACGTCGGCCGCCGCCCGCACCTCCTCGGGGAGGCGCAGGAGGCGCACGCACATCGTGGGCACCACGTGGGTGTTGCGGACCTGGCGCTGCTGGATCAGCTCGAGGCACTGGGCCTCGTCCCAGCGGGGCATGAGGACGAGCTCGGCGCCGTTGGCCAGGTCGATGTGGGCGAAGCCGAGCGGGGCGGCGTGGTAGAGCGGCCCGGTGACGAGGTGAGGGCCCTGGCCGTCGAGGCCGAGGGCCATCCCGGACGCGGCGCCCATCTCGAGGGCGGTGCCGAGCGACGGCTGGCGCTTGCGGCGCACCCCCTTCGGGCGCCCGGTGGTGCCCGAGGTGTAGAGCATCGTGCCGCCGCTCGGGCCGTCGAGGGAGAAGGGGGCGTCCGAGGCGCCGGCGGCCAGCGCGGCGAGGTCGTCGGCCAGCACGACGGCGACGTCGCCGGCCGCCCGCGCCGCGGCGTCGCGCGCGACGGCCTCGTGGTCCGGGTCGGTGACGAGGGTGCGGGCACCCGCGTCGTCGAGGATGTAGGCCACCTCGGGTGCGGTGAGGTGCCAGTTGATCGCGGTGAGCCAGGTGCCGGACAGCTGCGCCGCCACGAGGAGCTCGACCAGCTCGACGCGGTTGCCCATCAGCGCGGCGACGTGGCCGCCCGGGCCCACCGTGTCGTCGACGAGCCAGTGCCCGAGCCGGACGGCTCGGTCGAGCAGCTCGCCCCTGGTGCGCCGGCGGGTGAGGTCGTCGACGGCGGGGGCGTCGGGGTGGGCGACGGCGAGCTCGACGAGGGTCATGGGCGGTGATCCTGCCAGCGTTCGCCGGGCTCGGCTCGGCGGAGCGGGGTGCGCCGTGGCTCGGCGTAGCCTGCAGGCATGCCGGTGGCCGCGAGAGGCGGGCGATGAGCGAGCGCAAGCCCCGCAAGCAGCTCGAGCAGCTCGGCGCGCTCATCCGCCAGCAGCGCCAGCAGGCGGAGCTCACGCTGCGGGACCTGGCCGCTCGGGCCAACGTGTCCAACCCCTACCTGTCGCAGATCGAGCGGGGTCTGCACGAGCCGTCGGTGCGGGTGCTCAAAGCGATCGCCGGCGCGCTGAACCTGTCGGCCGAGACGCTGCTGCAGCAGGGCGGGCTCCTCGACGGCGACGGCGACGAGCCCGGCCCGCCGTCGGTCGAGGAGGCGATCCGCCGAGACCCGCGGCTCACCGACGAGCAGAAGGCGGCGCTGCGCTCGGTGTACCGCAGCTACGTGGGCGACGACTGAGCCGCCGAGGCGCACCGGCCCCGAGCGCGACGGAGCGGCGCACCCGGGAGAAGGCGCGCCGCTCGACGTCGGAGGGGTGGCCCGTCGGGCCGGTGCTCAGGCGGCCTTGGCGGCGGCCTTGGTGGTCCTGGCCTTGGCGGCCTTCTTGGTGGGGTAGCCGGCCACCGGGGCGACCGCCTCGAGGACGGCGGTGACGACCGCCGTGTTGGCGTCGATCAGCTTCTTGGCGAAGCGGGCCTGCGACTCGACGACCTCGATCGGGGTGGGGAGCCCGTCGGGGTAGGTGATCTCGGGCAGGCGGCCCTCGAGGCGCTCGACGCCCTTGGCGACGGTCTCGGCCACGGGGGTGCGGGCCTTCTTGAGGAGGTCGATCAGCTCGGCTTCGTAGCTCTCGACCTTGTCGAGGAGGGTGGTGGCCATGGTGGCTCCTTCCGGTGGGGGGATCTTCGCTCGCGCGGTCTCGTGCTAAGAATATCAAGCATCTTGCTTGGGATGCAACGTGACGGTGGGCACCGCCACCGAGCGCTCAGGCCGGCGCGAGGCCGAGCCCGAGGGCGAAGGCCCGCCGCCAGGCCGTGTCGTGGAGGCCGAGCGCGCCGAGCCGGGCGTCGGCCTCGGCTCGCCGGTCGGCGGCGTTGGGGGCGCCCAGCGCCTCCCCCACCACGGCGGTGGCCAGGCGGGCCAGCGCCTGGTTGACGACGTCGCCGGTGGCGTCCACGCCGGCCCGGACCCGGGCCAGCGCCGCGTCGGCGGCCGCGCCGTCGCCGGCCGCGGCGTGGGCGAGCGCCCGGGCCACCCCGGCCGTGGCCCGGTCGAGGTAGGTGGCCCCCGGGCACCGGTCGACCTCGTCCGCCTCCTGCAGCGCCCGAGGCCCGTCGCCGAGCGCGGCGTGGGCCAGCGCCGACGCGGCGAAGAGGTTCGGGTCGACGCTGGGACGAGACGCCGCGGTGGCCTCGAGCAGGCGGGCGGCGGCGGCAGGGTCGCCGGCCTGCAGGTGGTGCAGGCCCAGGGTCGCCACCAGCTCAGTGTGGGCCACACCGGTGGCCTCGGGCACCCCGGTCGCGCCGTCGCCGCCCACCGTCGGCAAGGCGGTCAGCAGGCGCTCGCTGCGGGCGGCGTCGCCCACCTGGACGGCGGTGGCCAGCGCGGCGAGAGCGGCCAGCCCCGACTCCCACGACGACGGGTCGGGCACCTCGAGCACCGAGGTGGCGAGCCGGACGCCCTCGTCGACCCGGCCGGCGAGCACGAGCGCGCGGCCGAGCACGGCCGCCGACTGCACGAGGCCGAAGTGGTCGCCGATGGCGACGAAGGCGCGGTGGGCCTCGTCCAGCCGGTCGAGCGCCTCCGCGGTCCGGCCCGACCAGAGCTGCACGGACCCGGCCAGGAGGAGCAGCATCCCCCGGGCCCAGCGGTCGCCGCCGGCGCCGCCGACGAGCAGGTCCTCGGCGAGGGCACCCGCCTCGGCGGCGTGGCCCTGCTGGAAGCGGGTCCAGGCCAGGAGGCCCTGCGCCCACGCGCGGCCGCTCGCGTCGCCCAACTCCTCGAAGGTGGCCTCGGCGCGGTGCAGCAGCCCCTCCGCCTCCGCGGCGCGCCCGGAGTAGAACGCGCACCACGCCAGGTTCTGGATGGCCCACGCCTCGCCCCGCCGGTCGCCGAGCGCGGCGAAGCGCTGGCGGGCGTCCTCGAGCAGCGCCGTCGCCCGGGCGTGGTCGTGGCGGAAGAGGGCGGCGAAGCCCTGGAGGCGCACGACCTCGGCGGCGCCCCGCTCGTCGCCCCGGCGAGCGCAGATGGCGCCGGCCTCGGCCAGGGCCGCGTCAGCGGCGGGCCAGTCGGCCTCCTTGTGCGCGACCTCGGCCAGGACCACGAGCGCCTCGGCCAGGTCGGCCTCGGCGTCCGGGCCGGCCCGGCGGGCGTCGTCCACGGCCACGTCGGCGTCGGCCCGGGCCGGGGCGAGGTCGCGCAGGTGACCGAGCGATCGGGCCCGCCCCAGGCGCAGGCGGCGGTGCAGGGGGCCCCGGCGGCCGCCGAGGATGCGCAGGCCGTCGCCGAAGAGGCGCGCCGCCACCTCGTGGAGGTCGGCCCGCTGCGCCCGCTCAGCCGCCCGCTGCACCCACGCCAGCGCCCGGTCCTCGAGGTCGGGCCGCACGCCGGGCAGCGAGCCGAGCTCCCGGGCCAGCACCGCCGCCGCCACGTAGTGGTGGGTGATGCGGGCCACGGCCGCGTCGTGGTCGAGGTCGACGTGCTCCTCGAGGTAGGCGGCGATGCTCTGGTGGGAGCGGGCCCGGTCGGCCTTGGTCAGCGTGGCGTACGCCACCTCGCGCACGACGTCGGAGCGGAACGCCCACCGCTCCCCCGATCCGGTGCCGGTGAGGACGAGGAGGTCCTTCGCCGCGAGCGACGCGAGGACCGGGCGGACGTCGTCGATGCCCAGGTGCTTGGCCACCATGACCTCCACCGCCGACACCGCCCCCCGGCGGCCCAGCACGGCGCAGTCGTCGAGCACCCGCCGCTCGTCGTGGCTGAGCCCGTCGAGGCGAGCGGCCACGAGGCTGCGGAGGGTGTCGGGCAGCACCACGGCCCCGTCGTCGGGCGCTCCCGCGGCGGCGAGGCCCTCGGGCACCGTGCCGGCGTCGGCCACGAGCGTGACCAGCTCCTCCAGGAAGAACGGGTTCCCGCCGCCGCGCTCGAGCAGCTCCCGCTCGAGGTCGTCGTCCACCTCGCCGCCGGCCAGCTCGGCCACGAGGCGGGCCGCGGCCTCAGGGGCGAGCGGGTCGAGGGTGACCACGACGAGGTTGTGGCGCCCGTGGGGCGGGTGCCAGCGGGAGTCGATCTCGGGCCGGGCCGTGGCCACGATGGCCACCCGCCGGTGGGCGAGGCGCTCGAGCACGGCGTCGAGGGCCTCGAGGACGCGGTCGTCGGCCCAGTGCAGGTCGGACAGCACGAGGACGACGAGGCGCTCCTCGGCGCTGCGGCCCAGGTAGGTGACGAGGGCGTCGAGGGCGCGCTCGAGCGCCGGGCCGGCGTCCAGGTCCCGCAGCGGGCTCGGTTCGCCCATCAGGTGCAGGAGGCCGTCGAGGACCTGCTCGCCCTCCGGTGTGAGGGGGCTGGTGCCCGGGTCGCTCGACTGGTGGCCGTCGCGGCACAGCACCGAGCCCACCGCCCAGCGGGCCAGCTCGCGGGTGCGCTCGGGCGGGTCGTCGGCCGCGCAGCCGAAGGCGTGGCGGAGCGCGTCGGCGATCGGCCACCACACGTTGGCCTCCCCGTAGGGGACGCAGCGTCCCTCGAGCACGAGCGCGCCGCCCCGGCCGAGCTCGTCGGCCAGCTCCTCGGCCAGCCGGGACTTGCCGACGCCGGCCTCGCCGAGGAGCAGCACGAGCGCGGCACGGTCCCGCTCGTCGACGGCGCGGACGGCGTGGCGGAGCAGGCCGAGCTCTGCCTCGCGCCCCACGAGCGGCGCCCGGTGCCGGTCGGAGCGCTGGCCGGGGCGGGTGCGCACCCCCACGGCCCGCCACACCGGCACCGGTTCGCTCCGGCCCCGCACCTGCAGGGGCGGCAGCGCCTCGTACTCCAGCGCTCGCCGGGTGGCGGCGTAGGTGGCCGGTCCCACGAGCACCTCGTCGGGTGCCGCCGCGGCCTGGAGCCGGCTGGCGGTGTTCACCACGTCGCCCATCGCCGTGTAGTCGCCGCCGGCCCGCAGCGCGCCGACGAGCACCTCGCCGGTGTTCACCCCGATGCGCATCCGCACGGTCACGGCGAGGTCCTCGCCGCAGCTGCGCAGCGTCCGCTGCATCGCCAGCGCCGCCCGCACGGCCCGCTCGGCGTCGTCCTCGTGGGCCACCGGCGCACCGAACAGGGCCACGATGGCGTCGCCCACGATCTTGTCGACCCGTCCGCCGTGGGCCTCGATGTCGGTCACGAGCCGCTCGAAGCAGGCGTCGACGAGGTTCTTCACCTGCTCGGGGTCGCGGGTCTCGGACAGCGCCGTGAACCCGACGAGGTCGGCGAAGAGGACCGTCACCACCCGTCGCTCGTCCCCCCGGATCCGCAGGTCCTGGCCGCACTCCGGGCAGAAGCGGGCGCCGGCCGGGACGTCGCTCCGGCAGCTTGGACAGGTCACCGGCCAGGAATCTACCGGGGTCCGGTGAGGGGGACGCTGGGGTCGCTCCCTGGGGCTGGGGGGCGCGGGGTCCGGGGTGGACCAGGGAAATCCCTGACTGCCATCGGCGAGCGGCCTCGGTAGCGTCGCCTGCCATGAGCACCCCCGCCCCCACGACGGCCGCGGTCGCGGCGCGCGCCGTCGACGCCACGAAGATCTACGAGACCGGCGACACCCAGGTGCGCGCCCTGGACGGCATCTCCGTCGAGTTCGAGCGCGGCCGGTTCACCGCCATCATGGGCCCCTCCGGCTCCGGCAAGAGCACGCTGATGCACTGCGTGGCCGGGCTCGACTCGCTCACCTCGGGCCGGGTCGAGATCGCCGGCACCGACCTGACGACGCTCGACGACAAGGCGCTCACCCGCGTGCGCCGGGACCAGGTGGGCTTCATCTTCCAGGCCTTCAACCTGATCCCCACGCTCACCGCGCTCGAGAACATCACGCTGCCGATGGACCTGGCCGGCCGCAAGCCCGACCAGGCGTGGCTGGACTCGGTGATCGCCACGGTGAACCTCGGCGACCGGCTCCACCACCGCCCGAGCGAGCTGTCCGGCGGTCAGCAGCAGCGCGTGGCCGTGGCCCGGGCGCTGGCCGCCCAGCCGGAGATCACCTTCGCCGACGAGCCCACCGGCAACCTCGACTCGCGCACCGGCGCCGAGATCCTCGGCTTCATGCAGCGGGCGGTGACCGACCTCGGCCAGACGATCGTGATGGTCACCCACGACC
>Ga0079224_100004529_pt1 | contig 18023 bp, 16 predicted proteins | sample Stecom2015_FD_80414 | JGI IMG/M metagenome (GOLD analysis project Ga0079224, IMG submission 80414) | Agricultural soil microbial communities from Utah to study Nitrogen management - Steer compost 2015 | ecosystem: Environmental > Terrestrial > Soil > Agricultural land | place: USA: Utah...
AATCCCAGCGATTCGCGCCGTCAATGGTGGCGGCTTCGTAGTAGGAAACCGGGATTGAATCCATGCCAGCGATGAACAGCACCATATAGAATCCGACAGCCTGCCAGACTACCACTGCGCCAACTGCGGCCAGAGCCGTGTCCGGGTTGCCCAGCCAGGCGATTGGTCTGTCTGCTCCCAACGCCATCGCAATACTGCTCAGGATGCCGAAGGTGGGGTGGTAGATGAAGCTCCACAGCACACCAATGGCGACCAGTGACATGACCTGGGGAAAGAAGAAGGTGATTCGATAGAAACGTCTGAAGCGTGCCTTGCCATGTGTGAGTAAAAAAGCCAGATACAGGGCGATGGACAGGGTGATGGGCGGCAGAAAGATCAGGTAAATGAAGTTATTCTTGACCGCATTCCAGAAAAAGGGGTCGTTCAGTAATGCCTGGAAGTTTGCCAGCCCGATGAAAGTCGGTGTCGGTGTGAGTCCGCGCCATTCCGTCAGGCTGATATAAATTGCGCGGGCATAGGGGTAGAGGACAAACACCGCATAAAGCACTATAGCCGGCAGCAGAAAGGGAATGATAATATGATATTTCGCTTTTTTCACGTTTCACCTCTGGCCCGGTAAACAGTGTGACGCCAACCCATGGCGTCACACGGTTAACTCTCACTTGTTACAGATGCCTGACACCCTGTTACGAGTGGGTGTACTTCGGAATAGAGTTGTCCGCCTTGACGGTGTCGGCAGCCTGCTGGACACGTTCGGCGAATTGTTCCGGGGTGATGCGGTTGGTCAGCAGTTCGCCCATAGCGTCGCGGGCCGCGTTTGTCAGGTCGGTATACCAGTCTTTGTAGAAGTAGTTGAACAGGCCATCGCCAGCGGCTTCGGCTGCGTCAAGCGCCGATTGCAGCGCGCTGCTGAGTTCAATGCCTTCGCTGCCGCCAAAGACCGGCATAATGGCGCTGATCTCTCTGGCGAAGAACTGGGCGTTGGCTTTCGACAGCATACAGCGCATGAACTCCATGCCGCCGATCACGTTCGCCGCATTCTTGGGCACGATATACGGTTCACCCGGCCAGGCTAGGATGGAGTTGTAATCCTCAGCAGTTGGGCCGGGGACCGGCTTGATGACCATATTGAAGCCTTCGGGGGTCAGCGTGCGCATTTCGTTTTCCAGCCAGGTGCCGCAGGGGATAAACACAGCGTTGCCTTGCAGCCACTCGGCCTGCGCTTCGGTATGTGTCAGACCCTCGGTGCCGGGCAGAATGTAGTCGTTGGCTGCCAACTGGTGAATCATGGTCACCGCCTGGAGCACCTCATCGGTCTGCCATGCGCCGTCTTCCAGATTGTCGAGTGCCTTGATCGTCTCAATGCCGCCCACTTTGTAGACCAGGGGCATGAGCACGCCAAAAACCATATACTGCGGGAACCGGCCCTGAAAGGTCCAGGGGCTGATGCCTTCGCTTTTAATGGTCTCGCACAGGGCGAGCATCTCATCCCACGTCTGGGGATATGTCCAGCCTTTTTCCTGGAACAGGGTGTCGCTGTGCCACACGCCAGAAACAGTGAAAGCAATATTGAGGACAAGCTGCCGGCCGTCGTACACACCCACGTCCTGCGAGCCGGGGAAGAGCGTTTCGGCGAAGGTCATGCCCGGTGAATCGAGCGCAGGGGCGTTCATCAACGGTGTCAGATCAGCAAGCTGGTCATCGGCGACCAGGGCGTCGAGGGGGATATTGCCTGCGCCGCTGTTGTCTATAACGTCGGGTGGATTCCCGGCGATGAAGCGGGGCTGCAACACTTCCTGAACGCGCTGAATGCCTTCAACCGTTATGGGGTTTTCGGGATGAAGCGCCCGGAAGATGTCGGCGGCGTTGTCGATGTACGAGCGACCAAAACCACCCTCAAAGAACACACCCTCAACTGACGTGCCCGGCTCTAAACCGAGCGGGTTGACGGCCTCTGGCGCGACTTCAAAGGGGAGACCTTCCTGCGCAGATGCAATCCAGGGCAAAAACTGGCTGCCAGCCGCCGCTGCTGCGAAGGCTGCCGAAGATTTGAGAAACTTCCGCCTTGAAATACTTGTGCCCATTGCTCTCTCCTTACTTTTTAAACATGAATTACTCTTCGAGTCGATCTGCCGCGCCCGGCCTGATCTACAAAAATGCCGGGTGGTTCTCGATCAACCTTTGCTGAGGTTATTCTACCGCGTAACCAGCGTTTCTACGAACGCGACAGGCATGACTGGTTATGCTTTGTGATAATTTGCACAATTCGGATGCGGCAGGAATTTAATCAGCTTGGCTGCTTAGTTGAAGAGGTTGACACAGCCGCCAACTTACCCTATTGTTCTGGGGCATAAAACCAAAGAGCCAACCTTATGATGTGGTTGGCTCGTTGTACACTTGTGGGCGCGAAGGGACTCGAACCCCTGACCTCACGGATGTGAACCGTGCGCTCTAACCAGCTGAGCTACGCGCCCGTCTTTATGCTGGCAGTATAGCATGAGAGCTATCACCGGACAAGAGTCAAAAGATGCCGCTGAGACTGTTTTTTACCGCATTGTGGTGCGCGCTGTTTGGCTGCCTTCTTAGCCAGATACCGCCCACGCCGATTCCCACGCCCACTGATGTGCCGATACCAACAGCCGAGCCTGCAACAACAGACTGGCGCGCCCTCGCACCGGGCCTCGAACAGCGCAGCTATCGACCCGGCGGCAGCCTGTTCGGCCAGTTATACGTGCTGCGTATCGACCCGGCGCTGTATCGGTTTCAGGTGCATTATCGGCCCGGCGCTCCGCTGGCGATCAGCGGTTGGGAGCGAGAACTTCCCGCTGCTACAGGCTTCGTCAACGCCAACTTCTTTGATCCGAATCACGTCATTCTCGGCCTGCTGGTGGCGGATGGTGTGGTATTTGGCCAGTCGTATCAGGGGCGCGGCGGAATGTTTCAGGTGCAGAACGGCCAGCCGCGTGTGCGCTCGCTCATTGCCGAGCCTTATGCGGGCGAACCGCTGGAACAGGCCGTACAGGCTTTTCCGATGCTCGTGCACAATGGTCAGGCCGCCTATACCCCGGCTGCGCAGGAGCGTGTTTCCCGGCGGACAGTCGTGGCTCAGGATTCACAGGGTCGCATTCTGCTGATGGTCACACCGCTGACCGGGCTGACGCTGGAAGCCCTGAGCCAGTACCTGCCGACGACGGATATGCAGCTGGTGAATGCCCTGAATCTTGATGGCGGGGGTTCAACCATGCTGTACGTCAATCCAGCCGGGGGCCAGCCGGAACGCCTGCCATCGTTCGATCCGGTTCCGGCGGTGCTGGCTGTGTATCCCCGTTGATGCGGTATACTCAGGGGATGATCGTAATTCTCGAGGGGGCGGCATGATGAGCAAACGCAAAGTGGTCGTGATTGGCGCGGCGGGCAGGATGGCCGGCCTGATTCTGGCTGATTTGCAGGAACGCTATGATGTGGTGGCGCTGGATGTGCGTTCGACAGATGACAACGGGAACCCAATCCCGAATATTCACATTGTCGATGTGCTGAATCAGGATCGCAGCGCCTATCGGGCGCACTTTCGCGGGGCGGATGCGGTGCTTCATTTCGGTTTTGTGCGCACCGCCGACCAATCCGATGTCGATACTTACTTCAGGAACGAGATGCAGAACATTCAGATGGCTTACAACGTGTATCAGGCCGCGTGGGAAGAAAACGTCCGCCGGGTGGTGATGGTGAGTTCGAACCACGCCGCTGATTATTACGAGCCGCTGATTCTCGATGGCAAGTGGGATTTCGTGAATCCGAATGATCGGGCGCTGTCGGATAATTTTTACGGCTGGGCCAAAGAAGTATACGAACACCTCGGGTTCGTGTTCGCCGTCGGCAAGATCAACGGCAGGCCGCTGGAAAATGTGCAGATTCGGATCGGTGGACCGCGCGAAACGGATGTTGCCAACGCGCCACTGGGCGATCTGCGGCGGATGCGGCGCGCTCTGGCTGTGTATCTCAGCCAGCGGGATATGGCGCAGTTGTTCATCAAAAGCATAGAGACGGCGGACATCCGCGACCAGTTTGGCGTGCCATTCCAGATTTTTTACGGCATCAGCGATAACCCCCACGCCTTCTGGAGCATCGCCAATGCCCGCAAAATCATTGGTTACGCGCCGCAGGATAACAGCGAGATTCGTTTCAAAGAGCTGATCGACAAACATATCCGGGCTGCTCTTGAGCGTGCAGGGGAGTCACATGACTAAGGACAGGCTGATTAAGCTGGACGACGGGCCAGATATTCCGGGTCTGGTATTCCGTCATTTCCGCGATGAAGCGGATTTTGCCGCACTGGTGGCGGTGATCGAAGCGTGTCAGGAACACGATCAGGTTGACCCACTGTCATCCGAGGCCGGCCTGCCGCAGGTCGAAGAACTGGCGAAGTCGTTTTCAGAAGCGGATAACATCGATCTTGACAGCGATATGCTTCTGGTAAGTCTGGATGAAAAGGTAATCGGTTTCCAGTGGGTGCGCTGGTGGGATCAGGCAGATGGCACACGGATTTATTATCATCGTGGCCGGGTTGTGCCCGACTGGCGTAATCGCGGCATTGGCACGGCGACTCTGCGCTGGGCTGAAGGGCGCATCCGGGAATTGGTCGCCGAACATGGCACTCAGGGCAAAGCTTTTTATCGCGCCAATGCAACCAGCCACGAAGCCGCCTACAATCAACTGCTGCTGGAGCAGGGTTACATGCCGGTACACAGCTTTGTTGAAATGGGTTACGATCACGAGATGCCGCTGCCGGAGAAATCGCTGCCTGCCGGGTTTGAGTTAAGGCCGGCCGCTGCTGAACTCTACCGGGCCATCTGGCAGGCCAATGAAGAGGCGTTTGAGGAAGAGTGGGGTCACCGGCGCGTCACCGACGAGGATTACCTCATTTTTCTGGGCAACATCGTCAGCAATCCCGGATTCGATCCGACATTATGGCAGGTCGCCTGGCATGGCGCTGAGATTGCGGGGGTGGCCCTGTGCGAAATCACAGAACGGGGTGTCGGGGAGATCAGCGAATTGAGCGTGCGCAAACAGTGGCGCAGTCACGGCCTGGGCCGGGCGCTGCTGGTTCATGCGCTTCACGCGCTGAAGGCGAGGGGATTGGAACACATTCGTATCTTCACCGATGTGGACCATGCACGCCGCCTGTATGAAAGCGTCGGTTTTCGTGTTCTGACCGAGTACATCCGCTATCAGAAGCCGGTTGAGGCATGATGATCCGCTGGCTGGCGCTTGTCCTGTTTTTGGCAGTATGGGCATCACCCGCCTCTGCGCAGGTCGAGCTTAGCGAGACCTACATTCAGCCGGGCGAATTCGCTGTTCAATATCCGGCTGGCTGGCGCTTGGAGGTCGATGACCGGACCGGTTTTGTGTATCTGCGGGGCGGTGAGGTACAGCTTACGTTGTACAGTCCCGGAGTGCTGGCTGCCTACGAACTCGACAATTACAACCCCGAAACTCTGCTTGGGCTGCTGCTCGCATTGAGTGGTGTATCCGCGCACGATCCTCAGATTTCTGCCCTGGAAGATGGCGCTGCTATCCGTTACAGGCGCGACGACACGGGCAGCAGCGGCCTGCTGATGGCACGCCGGTTCCGTGATGGGTCAGTTGGGCTGATCGATTCGTTTGGCGGCGCGCAGGTGCTCGATGCCCACACAGGTTTGATCCAGCATATTGCCGCCACCTTCGACCTGCCCCCGATTCCGGCTCCAGCCTCACTGACAAGCGCAGGCGCATCCTGGCCGCAGGCCGTGGCGGAGCTTGAGGCCAGCGGGCTGATCCCGGCGGGCGGCAATCTGGTCTTTGCTGCGGAATATGTTTTTGCCAGTGGAACCAGTCTGACTCAGCCGTTGGCGCAGTCCCTGTCGCTGGTGGATGTGGTGGCAGGGGGAAGCCTTCGCTATAGGGCCAGCGCCAACCCGGTAGCTGAATCCTGCGGAATGCTGGCGCGTGTTTCCGCAGACGAAAGCGCGCTGGAGGTGGGTGTGGCTTCGAGCGGCGATTTGTACGCCCGCGATTCCGGCGGGGTGTATTTGCTGGAAGCCGACCTGAACCCAGATGAAGCCCAGCATGTTGTGTTTCTCGCGCTTGATGAGCGTTTGCTGGTTTATCTTAACGGCAGGCTGGTCGCAGACCGCGCGATTGCCGCCGGCAGCGGGCATTTCGCTATTCGGGTGGAGGGCAGCGGCCCCGGTGCGACCTGCGAGGTGACGAATATGTGGGCTTATCGCGTGCCTGCCATTGAACCCGGTTTGTGCGAAATTACGGCAGCGGGGGGCGCGGTCAACAAACGCCGCGGGCCGGGGACACAGTTCGAGATTGCCGGCGTGCTGGACAGCGCCGCGACGCTGCCGGCTCAGGCTCAGGCATCCGGGCCTGATGGACTTGTGTGGTGGCAGCTTGCTGATGGAACCTGGGTGCGTGAGGAGTGGTCACGGAACAGGGCGCCTGCCGCAGTCTGCCGGCTGGCGGTTCCTAGAAATGAGCGGCGGTTGTGGCTGAACTGATCTGGCGCGGCAAATACGATGATGCCGGACGGCGCGTTCAACCTGAACGTGTCCGTCTGCCGCTGCGGACGATTGAAACGATTGGGGGAGGCGGCAGTAGTTGGCTGAACCGGTTGATCGAGGGTGATCGACTGCCGGTGCTGTCTGCGCTGTTGCAGGACTTTGCCGGACGGGTCGATCTGATCTATCTCGACCCGCCGTTCGCAACCGGGGGACAGTTTGTCATGGGGGCAGCATCCGGGCTGAAGATGCAGCCGGCTTATTGTGATGTATGGGCAGATGAAGACCAGTATTTGCAGTGGTTGTACGAAACGCTGGTGCTGGCGCGCGAATTGCTGAAGGATAGCGGCAGTATCTATGTGCATCTGGCGCATCATATGGCTCAGTACGGCAGGGTTTTACTGGACGAGGTTTTCGGGCGGGAGTGCTTTCAGAACGAAATTATCTGGTCGTACCGGACCGGCGGGGCCAGCCAGCGCCGCTTTGCCCGTAAGCATGACAATATCTTTTTCTATACTAAATCGCTTTCAGGCTGGACATTTAACCCCCGGAAGGAACGTTCCTACATGATGCATCGCTACGGTTATCGCAAGAGCAATTTTCAGATCGATAGCCAGACAGGCCAGCAGTTCAGTCTGGTATTTCCCAGAGATGTGTGGGAGATTCCATCAGTGGGGTCGGTGACGGCAGAGCGAGTTGGCTATCCCACGCAGAAGCCGGAACATCTGCTGGAACGCATTATTCTCAGCTCTTCCAACGAGGGTGATGTCGTGCTGGATTGTTTCGTGGGCAGCGGTACGACTGCTGTTGTCGCTGACAAGCTGGGCCGGCGCTGGATCGCCTCTGATGCCAGCCCGGTCGCTATCAGAACGACTCTCAATCGTCTGGTTCGTCACAACGCTGCCTTCGTCTTGCAGGCTGTCGGCAGTCCAGTGGAAGAAGGTTCTGCTGGCAGGACGGGATAATTTGCGGTTTTTTTATAATGTCAATGTGTCAGGATTAAAAAGTAGCGTAAGATTCATGACAGGGTTAGTAATTTGATGAATGGTCGGGACTGTGGTACGTTATCCAGACAACGTGGTAATTGAGGTTTGCCTCGATGAATGATGAATCCAGGTCCTTAACTTACGAAGATTGGGGCTTCTTCGGTTTACGCTGGGTTCTCCTGATTACGGCTTCGCTGGTTTTTTATCTGCTGCACAAAGACACCGGACGCACCGACCTGGGCGGGAACATCCTGGTCACGTTTTTTGTCGGCGCGGTTATCAATATCACCTTCCTGCTGCTGGCTTATTACCCCAAATTTCAGAAAGCTGTGCCCGTTACCATCCTGCTGGGCGATCTGGTGCTGGCCGGCGTGTACGCCAGTCTGGGTTTCTTTGAGGACCCGTTTCTGCGGCTGGGGATCGTCAGCGCGCTGGTGCTGACCGCAGCCATACGGTTGAGTGTAATCTGGAGCCTCGTGCAGACGGTTGGGGTTATCGCCGTGGCGCTGACTCAACTGTTTATGGGCCAGCAGATTGAGGCGATGCTGCCCTTGCTTGCGCCACAGTTGACCGTTCTGGGGGGGCTGGCGATTATCGCAGTCGGGCTGAGTTTTACACATGAAAGAGCCGGCGAGGAGAAAAAGCAGGCGGTCGAACGGATGAACCGCCGGGCGAAAAATCTGGTGGATAATGTGCGCGAACGGAACCGCGTGATTTCCGATATGGCGGCGACGTTGAGCGCCACACTCAATCCTGATCGGGTGCTTGAAGCTGCGCTGGATGCCGGGCAGTATGGCGTGCAATCGACCGGCAGGGACAAACTGGTTTGCGCCGCGCTGCTGTTTCGTAATGATGGTGCGCTGCATGTATTGACCTCGCGGGGTTTTACGCGCAACGATCTGGTGAATGTTGTGCCCGGCAAGAACGGAATACTGGGGCGGGCGCTGCGCGAACGTGTGCCGGTTGTTGGCAAAGACGGCCATCGTGACCCGGAACTGCAATACTTCACGGCATTTCAGAAGTCGCGTTCGCTGCTGGCGATTCCTCTGCACGCCAATTACGATAATTTTGGCGTGCTGATTTATGGCAGCGAGGACCCGGATGCCTTCAATAAAGACGATACGGACCTGCTGATGGCAATCGGCACGCAGGCGACCATCGCGCTCCATAACGCCGTGCTGTATCGCAACCTGCAGGAGGAAAAAGATCGCATTGTCGAAGTGGAAGAGGATGCGCGCAGAAAGCTGGCGCGCGACCTGCACGATGGGCCGACGCAGAACGTCTCCGCGATTGCCATGCGTATGAGCTACATTTACCGGCTGCTCGAACGGCGGCCCGAAGAAGTGCCCGCCGAATTGAAGAAGGTGGAAGAACTGGCGCGGCGTACCACCAAAGAAATCCGTGATATGCTCTTCACCCTGCGGCCACTTGTACTCGAAAGTCAGGGACTTTCGGCGGCTTTGGAGCAGTTGTGCCAGAAGACTCTGGAAACGCACGGCCAGCACGTCAGTTCGCGTGTTGGGCCGGATGTTGAATCGGTGCTGGACAGTCACCAGCAGGGCGTGATCTTCTACATTGTCGAGGAAGCTGTTGGCAATGCCCGGAAACATGCCGAAGCGGAACTGATCAGCATTGACATCTACCGCCAGAACGATGTGGTGGTGGTGCAGATTGCCGATAACGGTGTTGGCTTCGATGCCGATTCGGTTAACGCCAATTACGATCAGCGGGGCAGCCTGGGCATGGTGAATATGCGCGAGCGCGCCGAACTGCTGAATGGGACGTTGAGCATCGAGAGTGCGGAAGGGCAGGGCACGCGGATTACCATCGTTGTGCCGCTGAAACCTTCCATGGAAGCGTCCCGTCCGAAAAAGCTGCGCAGCAGCACGTCGATCCGGCCTGTATCGGGGCCGCGCACACCTGCCAGCACCTCACAGCGATAATATGCCCCATTCTGAATTAGCGGCTTTGCGCGGGGAACCGAGCTATGTCTGGCGCGCCGGCCAGGAACGGCGCTTACAGATGATCGCGCGCTGGGCAAAACTGGAAAACGCACGCGTGCTGGAAGCCGGCGGGGGCGTCGGTATGTACGCGGCGCAGATTCGCCAGCGATATACGCCGCACGTGGAGTTGTTCGACATTGAGGCGGAGCGTATACAGGAAGCACGCTCCACGACCCCCCACGCGCTGATCGCTGCCGCAGAAAATCTGCCCTATCCTACCGGCTATTTTGATACCGTTCTTTCCAATGAAGTAATCGAGCATGTCGCCGATGACCGCCGTGCCATGCAGGAAATGGTGCGCGTCCTGAAGCCGGGCGGGCGAGCGGTCATTTTCTGTCCGAACCGCTGGTATCCTTTTGAAACGCACGGCCACTACTGGCGCGGAGTGTATCATTTTGGCAACACGCCGCTGATTAATTACCTGCCGGATGTGTGGCGCAACCGGCTGGCTCCGCACGTACGGGCCTATACCGCGCGCAGCCTGCGCCGCCTGCTGGATGATTGCCCGGTGCGTGTGGTGATGCACCGGCGGATTTACGGCGGTTACGATAACATTATCGCCCGCTTTGGCACACCGGGCAGGGTAGTGCGTGATCTGCTGCACGCCCTGGAGGGTACACCGCTGGACATCTGGGGACTGTCTCATCTGCTGGTGATTGAAAAACTATCGGATTAATCTTGTTCTCATGTGCCGCTGATGCTATTCTGTGGCTAAGGTGGTATGGTAGTTATATTAGCTACACATACATTAAGGAGGCAGAAATGAGCAAAGCGGCGCTCATTGAAGCACTGAACGAAGACCTGGCGAATGAATTTCAGGCAGTCATCATGTACACAACCTATTCGGCCCAGGTAAAGGGACCGTTTCGACTGCAACTGGTTAATTTCTTTCAGGGGGAAATCCCAGATGAACAGGGCCATGCTCAGTTCCTAGCTGATAAAATCGTCGCCCTGGGCGGCGTACCCGTGACGACGCCGGCTCCGGTTCCTGCGGCAGAAACGCCCAAGGAGATGCTGGAACGGGTTTTGGAAGCTGAGAAGAAAGCTATCGAAAACTACACCAAGCGCGCCGAAGAGGCGAAATCAGCCGGCGAAGTGGGGTTGGCTGTGCAGCTTGAAGACATGGTCGTCGATGAAACCGGCCATTACGAGGAAACCAAGAAACTGCTCGATGAGTGGTTCTAATCCAATCGACAGAGGCTGTTTAAGCACCGGTGAAGAAGTTCCCGGTGCTTTTTTATTGTGCCGGGTCTATTCATCAACCCAGACAGGTAAATGACCCAGCGCAATCACATCGGTCCATTTGGCTCGATCACCTTCTGTCAGGATGGCAGCCTCAGCGACGATGTTTGCGCCGGCTTTGTCCATTATCAGGCGCATTCCCTGAAGTGTGCTGCCGGTGGAAATGACATCATCGACCAGTGCCACGCGCCTGCCCTGAACCAGTTCACGATCTTTTTCATCCAGATAGAGCGTCTGGGGTTTGCCAGTGGTGATGCTGAGCGTTTCTGACTGAAGCGCATGGCCCATGTAGGGTTTATAGGATTTGCGCAGGACCACATAGGGGATGCCCAGATCAATGGACAGCGCATAAGCCAGCGGGATAGATTTGGCTTCTGCCGTGACGAGCAGCTCTGGATTGTATTCCCTGAGCCTGGCTGCCAGTGCGCGGCTGGCTGCCATGACGAGTTCTGTATCGCCCAGTATATTGAGAATAGCGATGCGAACGCCGGGTTTGATCTCAAACAGGCGCAGGTTGCGCTCCAAGCCGGCGATGTTGATGGCATAATGGGTGTCGGCCATGTTCGATTCCCTAATTTTCGGCGTGAAATACCAGTTTTTCGTTGCACAGATAAACTTCATCACCGACGCTCAGCACATAGGGAGTTTGCAGAGGATAGCCGCCAACAAGGGTCCCGTTGGTGCTGTTAAGGTCTTCGAGGATAAACTGGTCGTTTTCGCGTCGGATCTGGCAGTGAAAGCGGGAAACCCCTTTCGCCTGAATGATGATCTCGTTCTGTGGCGCGCGGCCAATGCGAATCAGGTCGCTTTTTAGCGGGAAGGTCTGCCCGTTCCAGGTGACAGCGGTGGGTATTGGCCCGCCTATCGGCTGCTGTGGCTGATGACTCTGTTCATGCTCTTTGAGCATCCGTTCCAGTTCTCGCACCCGCATCGCCTGCGTGGCGTTGTGCCGGTCGGTCATGGTGTAAATGGCCTGGGTAGACATCACTTTGCGGCTGTGCGAGTCATAGGCTTCCGGTCCCATTTCCACCTCTCTGGCCTGTTTGAGCAGGGCGTCGTGTTCTTCAGAGAGGGCTTCGTTTTTCAGGCCGGACTGGGCGATGGCATCCGCTGCGGCGCGCAGTACCTGAGAGGCCCCGGCGTAGTTACCCTGATCTGCCTTCTCGACAGCTTCCTGACGTGCCTGTGCTGATTTCAACAGCAGCACCGACTGGCTGACTTCAGGATTCGGCAGAATCGCCTGCGATTTGTCCTGCTGGACGTTGATCTTTACCGGAAGCTCCATGACACGATGCTCAGCGCCCTGTTCCGTGAGTTCATCGTAATCGAAGCGCAGGGTAGCGATCTGCGTTTCGCCAACACGGTCAATGCCCGGCAGCGAGAGTTCCAGCGCGAGGGTCTTGATTTCGTTACCGAAGATGTCGCCCAGCCGGAAAGACGCCTGCTTGTCGTTTATCACAGCGGGATAAGCGTTAAGCTGGACAACATCCGAGACATATTCCGACAGGTCCAGACTGATAATGAGATTCTGCCCGACCACGCTCAGCAGACCGCGCAGTTCTTCCTGAAAGATCGTGGGGGTGACTTCCGGGCTTTCGATGAAGTAGAATGCGCCGCCGCTGGCATTGGCAATCGAGATGAGCAGGTCCTCGTTGAAGTCGTCCCCGAGGCCCATCGTCGTCGTACTGATACCGGTTTCATATTTTTGTTTGCCCAGCGCCACCAGCCGATCCGGCTCGATAATGCCGCGATTCGCCAGCCCATCGGTCATCAGTATGACGCGATTGAGATACTCGTCGTTTTGATTCTGCGCGACGTGATTGCAGGCTTCCAGCCAGCCGCCGCTCAGATTGGTTGTGCCGCTGGCTTTGATTTCTTCGATACGTTGATTGATTGCGTCTTTGTGCTGAACCGGAGCCGGGGCGACCAGCGTTTCGACACGGTTATTGTAGAGCACGATTGAAAACTGATCGCGCGCACTAAGATTTTGTACCAGAAATTGAGCGGCCTGTTTCGTATAATCCAGTTTATCGCCCGCCATCGAGCCGCTGTGGTCGATGACCAGACTCAGGTTAAGTGGCCTGCGTGACTCGTCATCCTGTGCAGAGCCGGCGGTCAGCCGCGCAATGAGGTACAGTTTTTGTGGCTGCTGAACCGTCAGCACATCATAGTCTAAGACGAAATCCGCCCGCATGTTTACTGTCTCACCTCAGCCAAACTGTAAATGCTTGTATTCTAGCACAATCTGGGTTGATGCATGAGGCAGTTTTTTGTCCGTAGGCTAATCGTTGACTGCTGCAACCCTCACCTGATGGGATGGGTGCGGTTGGACGATTTCGCCGTCTACCAGCGTGATGATGCGGTCTGCATAGCGGGCCAGTTCCGGATCGTGGGTCACAATGACGATGGTAGTGCCGGACTCCTGCTGTACCCGTTTGAGAGCCTCCAGAACCACCTGTCCGGACTCAGTATCGAGGTTGCCAGTCGGTTCGTCGGCCAGCAGCAGGGGTGGGTTGTTCGCCAGTGCGCGGGCGATGGCTACACGCTGCTGCTGCCCGCCGGAAAGTTCAGCGGGGCGGTGTCGCAGACGATCGCTCAGGCCGAGCATGTTGAGCAGTTCTCTGGCGCGCTTTTCTGGCTTAAACTTGGGCTTCCGGGCGAATTGAATCGGTAAGGCGACATTTTCCAGTGCGGTCAGTGTCGGTATCAGGTTGAAGAACTGGAAGATGAAGCCAATTTTTTCGTTGCGAATCTCAGTGAGTTGATCCTCATTCATGCGCGAAATATCCACGCCGTCGATTTCAATCGTGCCCTTTGTCGGGCTGTCCAGCCCGCCGATCAGCCCCAGCAGGGTGCTCTTGCCGCTGCCCGAAGGCCCGACGATACCGACAATCTCGCCGGGGTAAATGTCCAGATCGACCCCACGCAGCGCATGAACGGTTACTTTGCCGAGGGGCAGTTCTTTGGTAAGGCCGCGCACGCGAATCACCGCGTCATGATGAGACATAATGGTTAATCCCTCTGTGGTTCCTGTTCTCTATGCCTGTACGCGATTAGTACGGTTTCAGTTGCATGACAAGCTGTCGTTTGAGCAGTAACGATGCTGCCTGCGAAATTCTAATCCTGATCTGAGAGAATTGGGATACGGTGCTTGCGAGCAAATGGGAAAAGTTTCACCATTCTGGCCTGTCGTGGAAAGGTTGATAGTCATGAGTATTTGGTCCCTGCGTAAAGTTCTGCTGGCGCGTTTCGACCAGATTGATGCCGGTATCACACACTGGATGGCGGAGCACGGCCTGCTTCTGCTGCGGGTATCAATGGGTGTAATTTTCTTCTGGTTCGGTGCGCTCAAACTGATTCCCGGCTTCAGTCCGGCGGAGAATTTGATTCAGGAGACGATCACATTCTTCCCGATGCATCTTTTCCTGCCATTTCTGGCGGTCTGGGAAATGTTGATCGGTCTGGGATTTGCTACCGGCAAGTTTATGCGCCTCACCATTCTGCTGCTGTTTCTGCAAATGCCGGGCACATTTTCACCTATCCTACTGCGACCTGATCTGGTGTTTACACAGTTTCCGTTCGTGCTGACACTGGAAGGCCAGTACATCATCAAGAATCTGGTGCTGATAAGCGCGGCGTTGGTTATCGGTGCGACAGTGCGCGGCGGTCGGCTGCAACCGGAGCAGTCCGCCTGAAAATATGCGCGTTTTTCACAGATTCTCATCGGATTATAGGACAAATCTGCGTGACAATAGTCTCTAGCATGTAATATCTATTCTATCAACTCCAGGGAGTTCGTATGGCATCTGCCACTCCGACAGTCCAGGTTGAAATGCTGCCAGCATACAACGCGATCAAAATGACCTGGTTTTCGCCAGCCAATAAAGGCGAAGCCAGCGAGGCCCTGCGAGCGGGAATGACAGCACTCGATAACGCTCATCAACCAATGATCCTGGTGGTTGAGTTAACAGGCGACACCCAGATTCCGCCTGGGTTGAAAGTCTCTGAAACGCTGTTGACTCTCTGCAAACATCCCATGCTGGCAGAACTGCTGATGTACGGCACGAATACACCTGTACGTGCGATTAGTCGCAGGTTGACCCTGCTGTCCGGCAGCGGCAACGTGCGTTCCTTTGAAACTGAAGCTGCCGTGTGGCACTACATGCAGCAGACAGCCAGCCATCCGATTCGCTTGCCGAGATAGATCTAGCGAATTGACGCCGATTGTGTCTGATAGACCGGGGCGACCCAGTCCCGGTATTTTTCTATCCGACCATAAACCACATCCATAAAGTGATCGCGCAGTTGGCGGGTAATCGGACCGATCTGACCGTCGCCAACCGCGCGATGTTCGATGCGTGTCACCGGCGAAATTTGCGCTCCGGTTCCGCACATAAAGATTTCATCTGCCAGATAGACTTCGGTCCGGTCAATCTGGCGTTCGACAACCTCAATCTGGAGGTCTTCGCGCAGCAGGCGGATGAGCGAGCGGCGTACTATGCCTTCGAGAATATTGGCTGAAATGGGCGGCGTGATGGCTACGCCTTTACGGATAATGACTACATTGGCCGCGCTGAATTCTGCGACATGCCCATCTTCGTTGAGTACCAGCGCATCGTCATAACCGGCCAGCATCGCATCAGATTTGACCATCATCGAATTGACATACGCGCCAACCACTTTGCCGCGCGCCGGTATGGCGTTGTCGTCAATGCGCCGCCAGGCCGAAAAGCAAACATGCGCCCCCTCGTCGATATTGACATAACTGGTGTCCCCAAGTGGCTGGACAACGATGGTCAGATCAGCCTCAAGATCATGCACTCGAACAGCCAGCGTGTGTTCGGAAATGTAGGCGAGTGGTCGTATGTAGCAGTTGGTTTGAAAACCCTCTTGTCGGATCAGCCTGATCAGAATATCCAGCAGGCTTTCGGGGGTGTGGTCCAGCTTCATGCGCAGCAGAGCGGCGGATTGCAGCAGCCGCTCAAAATGGTCATAAGGCCGGAAGATATAAAGCTGCTCATGGTCAGCGTTCCAGTATGCTCGCATCCCACCGAACACGCCGGTTCCATAATGCAGCGCGTGAGTCCTGATACTGACAGTGGCCTGTTCGATAGGAACAATCTGGCCGCGAAAGTAAGCGTACCGCGTCATTAACTGGCTCATCGGACCATCCTCTGTGGATAAACTGGAGCATAGAATCTAGCGTGATGCCACAGTGGGTGTCAAGAATCGGTGAGTATCAGGCCGGGCCAAAGCCAAGCGCGTGCAGCCCGCTGAAGAAAAGCACGGCCAGAAGCAAGAGCGCAATACACAGTAAACGGGGTATCTGGGGCAGGTGGCGAATGCGGTCTGCCACAAGGACAGTCAGAGGAAACAAGGACAACGCATATCGAGCATAACTCTGGGTGTAGATGACCGTATCGGTCCCCCACAAGTAGTTAATTTTGCCCGTAAACAGCAAGGCATAGCCACAGGTGAAGGCGATGAGTGGCAGGCGGCGGTGTTTTGGAAAGCGCAGCATCGCGAGCGCCAATCCCAGCGAAATGAATAACGCCCACATATCGACGTTTGTGAGTGTGTCTGTGGGATTGTGAACAGCCCAGCTCAGATTGGTAAGCAGGCCGTCGATAGGATTGGTGACATAAACGTAGGAAAAATGCCGGTAGGTTTCTTGGAGTGGCGGCAAGCCTATGTTGACCCGCCATAACTCGAACCCGACAAACGCCACAAGCCCCCCTGTCAGCGGCAAACCGCGCCCGATCATGGCGGGTAAGGATCGCGGCCAGGTGCGGACGGGGTGATCTTGCAGCAGGAATAGACCCACAATAGCGACCATTAGCACGCCTTGCGAACGGGCGAGGGTTGCCAGTATGCCAGCTATGGCGGCTGCCCACCACTGGCGGCGGGTAGCAAAAAAGAACGTTGCCAGAATCATTGCCAGATAAATGGACTCGGACATTGGGGCGGCAAAGTAATACGAAAGCGGGAGCAGGGCCGTAATCACGACCGACCAGCGGGCGAGGGATGCGTCATCATAGTAGGTTTCTACAAGGCGATACAGGAAGGTCAGCGCCAGGGCGAACGCCGCGGTTGAAAAGACCATTGCAGCCAGATCGACGCCGCCGGGTAGGAGCGTATCGAACAGGCGGAAGCCCAGCGGCGTAAGCGCGCCGAACACCGTGGGGCCGGGGTCGCTCATCCGGTAGCCGTTGAGGGTCAGGTTGAAATAATGAATCGCATCCCAACGACGCCACACGCCGAAAATGAGCTTTTCGGCATTGGATGACAGGGGGAGTATGGGGTCAGCCGCATCGTGAAAGGTAGGGCTTAAACCTGTATTGCCCACGATCCACACAAGCGGCATCCAGAGGGTCAGCAGCAGCCGATGCAAAAGCGCCGTGCAGACGCCCCATTGGATTGCCTGTGACCACCTGTGGCCGCCAAATAACCCGGTTGTTCGTACCATAGGTCCCGCTCCTCCTTGTTCAGCGTATCACAGGAACGGATCGGGAAAGATAAAACCGGGACAAGTGTCCCGGCTTTGTCGGTGTATAAGATTGGAGAGAATCTCAGCCCAGATAATCGCGCAGGTTGTGCGCCAGTCGTGGATGGCGCAGCCGGCGCAGGGCCTCTTTTTCAAGCTGGCGAATGCGTTCCCGGCTGAGGCCAAATTTGTTGGCTATCTCTTCGAGGGTATGCGGTTCGCCACCGCCGAGACCAAAGCGCAGCCGAAGAATATGGCTCTGGCGGGGGGTCAGTTCGCTCAGAACTTCTTCAATGGTTTCCTGCAAAAGATGCTGGGTGGCCGCCTCGACCGGGCTGGGTGAGTCTTGATCTTCAATAAAATCGCCGAATTCGCTGTCCCCGTCATCTCCGACTGGACGTTCGAGTGCGATGGCGTGCTGGCTGGCATCCATCATGCTGCGAATGTTATCCGGCGGTAATTTCATTTCTCTGGCAATTTCTTCGGGGGTAGGTCTGCGGCCCAGTGTTTGTTCCAGGGTTTGGGCGGTGCGGTACATCTGGCGGATGCGTTCAGTCATATGGAGGGGGATGCGGATGGTGCGTGTTTTCTGGGCGAGCGCCCGTGTAATCGCCTGCCGGATCCACCATGTCGCGTATGTGCTGAAGCGATTGCCGCGTTTATAGTCGTATTTATCGACCGCACGCATCAACCCGACGTTGCCTTCCTGAATGAGATCTGGGAAGGGCAGTCCTTGTCCCATGTAACGTTTGGCAATGCTGACCACCAG
>Ga0079224_100004530_pt1 | contig 18021 bp, 12 predicted proteins | sample Stecom2015_FD_80414 | JGI IMG/M metagenome (GOLD analysis project Ga0079224, IMG submission 80414) | Agricultural soil microbial communities from Utah to study Nitrogen management - Steer compost 2015 | ecosystem: Environmental > Terrestrial > Soil > Agricultural land | place: USA: Utah...
GGATTTCGAGATTGGGAGGCGCCTCGGGACGGGCGGAATGGCCGAGGTGTTCCTGGCGAAGAAGCGGGGCGCGGAGGGCACGTACAAGCTGCTCGTGCTCAAGCGCATCCTGCCGGCGTTCGGCAGCTCGCGGCGTTTCCGCACGATGTTCGCCGAAGAGGCGCAGCTCGCGACACGCCTCAATCACCCCAACATCGTTCAGGTCTACGACTTTCAGGACTACGGCGACGAGGGCCAGCTCCTCAGTATGGAGTACGTCGAAGGTCCGGACCTTCGACGGCTGATGCGAGCCGCGCAAGCGCGGGGCCAGCGGATTCCGCCTTACGTGGCGGCTTACATCATCGCCGAAGTCGCGAAGGGGCTGCACTACGCGCACGAGCGCAAGGACGAAGCGGGCGCACCGCTCGACATCGTTCACCGCGACGTGTCGCCGCAGAACATCCTGCTCAGCTACGACGGGGCCGTCAAAATCGCCGACTTCGGGATCGCTTCCGCGAACCTGTTTCGCGAAGAGCCCGGCGTGCTCAAGGGCAAGACCGCGTACATGTCTCCCGAGCAGGCGCGCGGCGAGCACGTCACGCGACGGACCGACATTTACTCCCTCGGCGTAGTTTTCCACGAGCTGCTCACGGGGCGACCGCTCCACGGCGATGCGGAGGGGCCGGAGCTGCTCGAGGCCGTGCGCAGCGGTCACGTCGAGCCGCCGAGCACGTTCGTGCGCGAGCTGCCTCCCGAGCTCGAGGAGCTCGTGATGCGCGCGCTCGCTCGGGATCCCGAGCAGCGCTTCCAGACCGCGCGTGAGCTCGCGGCCGGCATCAGTCGGGCTCTCATTCAGCGTCAGCAGCTCGTCGACTCGCACGTGCTCGAGACGGTGATCGCCCAGATCGTCACGCGCGAATCGATGGCGCCGAGCGAGCCATCGGGCTCGGAGCACGCCTCGGAGAGCCTGTACGGTCCGGAGTCCGCCGAAGATCCCGCGCTTCGCCTCCGCGCCGGGCGCGCGAGCACGAAGACGGACGACGAGCACACCGGGCCGGGGCGTCCGAGTCATCCCGACGACCTGGACCGCGCCGCCCGCGAGGTGCGGCACGTGGCGGTGCTCAAGCTCCGCCTTCACGGGGCGAGCGAGCTCGTCGAGGCGATCGGTCCGGGTCCGTCGAGCCGCGTGCTCGAGCAGCTCCGCAGCACGCTCGAGGAGGCCGCGTTCCGGCGCGGCGCGCACCTCTCGTGGGAAGCGCCGGAGGCGGTCGGCGGCGGATTTTGGTCGAGCCTCGCCGCGCGCGCGACGATCGGCCTCACGGCGAACCCGTCGCGCGCGCCGGCGGACGCGGTCTGGCTCGCGATCGACGTCCACGAAGTGATCCGCGGCGCCTCCGAGGACCTGCCCGTCCACCTGCGCGCCGCGGTGGGCATCGTGCGTGGCATCGCTTCGGGGCAGCGCGATCGCGCGGGGCACCTCGTGCAGCACGAGCTCCACGAGCCGGCGGCGTACCTCGCCGACATGCTCGGCGAGCAGGCGCCGCCCGGCATCTCCTGGGTGGCGGGGGGACTCTATCGCCTCGTTCGCCGCGACTTCGTCTGGGGCGACGCGCCGACGGTGCGCATCCCGGACGCGGCCGAGCGCAGCCTGCCGGAGAACATGCGCATTTATGCGCTGCTCCGGCCGCACACGCGCGAAGAGAAGCTCCAGGAGATGGCGGCGCTTCCGAGCGATCTGATCGGACGCGACGCGGAGCTCGCCGATTTGCACGCCGCGTACTACGGCGCGGTCGGCAGCGATCAGGGGCCCGGACAGGTCGCGGTGCGCGTGATCCACGGCGAGATGGGCATCGGCAAGAGCGCGCTGCTCGCGGCGTTCCTGAGCGAGCTGCCGCCCGACGCGCACGTGCTGCGCGTGGAGTGCTCGCCCGTGCTCAGCGAGATCCCGTTCTCGACGGTCAGCGAGTGGGTGCGCGAGCTCACCGAGACGCGCGTCGAGCAGCCGATCGAGCAGGTGCGCGAGCTCGTGATGGCGGCGTTCGGCGAGTACGCGCACGCGGAGAACGGCGCCGAGATCGTCGAGCGTATGGCCGAGCTCGCGACCGGGAGACTGCGGCCCGCGGCCGACGAGGCCGACGTCGTGCAGAACCAGAAGCTCATCGCGGCGGGCCTGCGCGCGTTCTTCGCGCGCGCGACGGCGACGGGGCCGCTCGTGCTGGTCGTGGACGGGCTGCAGTGGGCCGATCGCCAGAGCCTCGAGCTGCTCGCCGACTTCGCGCGGCGCAAGGACGCCCTGCCGGTCTTGGCCCTGCTCGCGACGCGCCCCGAGGATCGCGTGCTCCCGCACATCGAGGGGCTCGTGCGCGTGGACCTCAAGGGGCTCACCTCCGAGCAACAGATTCGCTTGCTCCAGGCGCGGCTCGGAGTGAGCGACGGCGTCGCGCAGGTGTGCGCGGAGCTCGTCCCGCGCGCCGCCGGCAACCCGTTCTTCTTGCTCGAGATGGTCGACGCGTTGCTCGAACGCGGCATGCTCGAGATTCGCGAGGTGGAGGAGGGGCGCCCGCGGCTCGTGCAGACCGAGCGCAGCGAGGACGTGGGGCTCACGCTGCCCTCCACGCTCGAACAGCTCATCGCCGATCGCCTCAACGAGCTGCCCGACGAGGAGCACGCCGTCATCGAGTGGTTGTCCGTCGCGGGCGGGCCGCTCTCGGAAGACGACATCGACGCGCTGAGCGGCGCCGCCACGGCCGACTCCATCGCGCGGCTCTGCGCGCGCGGGCTCTGCGACCTCAAGACGGAGCTCGTCGATGTGCGCCACCCCCTCACGCGCGACGTCGCCTATCGCGCGCTCGACCGGCGCCGTCGCGTGAAGATGCACAAGCGGCTCGGACAGCACCTCGCGAAGACGCCGCTCGCCCGCGGGCTCACCGCGGCCGTCGTCGCCCGTCACTTCGCGCGCGGCAACGAGAAGAGCGAGGCGGCGAACTACTACCTCGAGGCCGCGAACGCCGCGCGGGCCGGCTATCAAACGCCGCTCGCCAAGCGCTATTACCGGCGGGCGCTGCTCTTGCTTCCGCCGGACGACTTTCGATTGCTCGAGGTGCACGAGGCGATGGAGGCGCTGTGCCGCGCCCAGGGGCGCTGGCGCGAGCGGCGTCGTCACCTCGTTCAGCTCCGGAAATTCGCGCGGAACAGCGAGAAGCCATACTGGGTGGCCGTAGCGCTCCTTTCGACGGCGCAGTTCGAGCTCGATGCGGCGCGCCTCGCAAAGGCCCTCGCCTCGGCGCAGCGCGCGGCGGCCGTGGCCGAGAAGGCGCAGACGCCGCTCTTGCTGGTGCAGGCGCGCATGTTGATCTCCGAGATCCTGCACGACATCGGCGACATGCAGGGCGCGCTCGCCGCCATCGATCGCGCCCGCACGCTCGCCGACGGCAGCGACGTGCCGGCGCGGCTCCGGGCCGAGCTGCTCCGCCTCCGCGGCACGCTGCTCCGGCGCGTCGGGCGCGTGTACGAGGCCATCGAAGCGCAGGCGGAGGCCGTGGCGGTGTTTCGCAAGGCCGGCGCGCGGCGCCTCGAAGCCCGGGCGAAGAACTCGCTCGCCTACGGGCTGCTCGTGCTCGGGCGCTTCGAGGATGGGATCGCGCTCGCGCTCGAGGCGATCCGCATCGACCTCTCGATCGGCGGTCGCTTCCAGATCGCGAAGACCCTGAACACCATCGGTGAATGCTACGCGAGCCTCGGCGATTTCGAGCGCGCGCTCGCCTACATGCACCGAGCGCGCGACGCGCACGAGCGCTACGGCGATCAGGACTCACGCGCCGACACGCTGCTCTCGCTCGCGGAGGTGCTGATCGAGGTCGGCAACGTGAGCGCCGCCGAGCCGCTGGTCGGCGACGCGGGGGCGCTCACCGCCGTGACCGGCAGCACCTACGACTCCGTGCACGAGAAGATCTTGCGCGCCTTGCTCGCCCGGCTCGGCAACGATCCGGCGCGTGCCGTGCTGCACGCCTTCGACGCGCGCCAGGCGGCCGAGGCGCAGGCGTACGTCGCGTTCCACTTCTACGCGATGGCCCTCGAGGCCTGCGCTCGCGTCGAGATGGGGGAGCAGCACACGGGCATCCTGCTCGCGACGACGGCGATGGGCGCCATCGACACGCTCCAGGGCTCCGAGTACGGCCTGCACACGCGCGTGCTCTGCTGGGAGGCGCTGCGCAAGGCGGGCTCTCCCCAGGCGGAAGAGGCGCGACGCCGCGCGTCCGAGTACGTGCGGAAGTTGCTCGGCTACATCCGCGACCCGGGTTTTCAGCAGAGCTTCGTGCGTCGCACCATGGTGGCGGAGGTGCTCGGCAAGGGGACGGCGATGAGCATCCCGAGCCCGGGTTGACGGCGCGGGGCTCCGCCGAAGACTTGGTCTCGATGGATACGGCCGAGTCCCCTCGCGTCGACGGGGCGAGCGCGCTCGAACGGCTGACCCACGTGTTCGCCGGCGGTCGAGTGCTCGTGCTCACCGGCGCCGGAGTCAGCACGGAGTCGGGGATTCCGGACTATCGCGACGAGCGGGGCGAGTGGAAGCACCGCCGGCCGGTCGAGTATCGCGATTTCTTGGGGTCCCTGGCGGTGCGAAAGCGGTACTGGGCGCGAAGCTTCGTCGGGTTCGAGCTCCTCCGCGCGGCGCGGCCCAACGCCGCCCACCAGGCGCTCGCCGCGCTCGAGGAGCGCGGGAAGCTCGAGCTGCTCGTCACGCAGAACGTAGACGGGCTCCACGACGCCGCCGGGAGCCGCGCCGTCGTCGATCTCCACGGCCGCATCGATCGCGTGATTTGCCTCGCCTGTGCGTTCGTGCTCCCGCGCGCCGAGATGCAGGCGGCGCTCGAGCGCGCGAACCCCGAGTTCTCCGGGCAGGCGACCGCCATGACTCCCGACGGCGACGCGGAGGTTGCTTCTCCGGAAGGCTTTCACGTGGTGGACTGCCCCCGCTGCGGCGGTGTGTTGAAGCCCGACGTCGTCTTCTTCGGCGAGCACGTGCCCGCGGAGCGCGTGCGCCGCGTGGAAACGGCGCTGCTCGCCGCGCGGGCGCTCGTCGTGGTCGGCTCGTCGCTCATGGTCTTCTCGGGCTATCGCTTCGCCCGCAAAGCCGCCGCGCTCGGCGTCCCCGTCTATCTCGTGAACCGCGGCGTGACCCGCGCGGACGGCATCGCCGCGCTCAAGGTGGAGGGGAGCGCCGGCGAAACCCTCCAGCGCGTCGCCACCACGCTCTCAGCCTGACCCGAGCGCCGTCAGAACCAGCGCTTGTGTCGGAACCAGAGGAGCATCGCGGCGGGGAGGACGAAGCACAGGGCGAGCATGGTCGTCGCCAGCGCGCGGGATTCGGTCCAGCCCTCGACGCCGAGCAGGCTCCGGAAATTCTGGCCGAAGAAGCCGACGAGGAAGGAGAGCGGGAGGAACACCGCGCTCAGGAGCGTCAGCGACTTCATGATCTCGTTCGTGTGGTTCGAAGCCGTGGAGAGATAGGCGTCGAGCGCGTTGCCGAGCAGATCGCGGTTCGCTTCGATCGACTCGTTCAGGCGAACGAGGTGGTCGTGAACGTCGCGGAGATAGAGCGCGGTCCGTTCGCTCACCCGAGCTTCGCCGAGGCGGACGAGCATCGCGATCGTGTCGCGCTGGGGTGAGAGCACCTTGCGCATTTCGACGAGATGACGCTTGAGCTCGAAGATCCGCGGGAGCTCGGCGGGCCGAGGGCGCTCGAGGACGGCGTCCTCGATGGACTCCAGCTCGTCCGCGATGCGATCGAGCAGCGGGAAATTCATGTCCACGAGCGCGTCGGCGACGAGGTAGTACACGAAGTCCATCCCGTGCTCGAAGAGAGCGCTGTCGGTCGTCGCTCGGCGCCACACGCTCTCGAGCGCGGGCAACGTGCCCGCGTGCACCGTGACCAGATATCCCTCGCCGAGGAACGCGTGCAGCTCGTGGAGCTCGAGCTCGCGGATGTGTGGGTCGGCGCACGTGAACCCCTGGGTGACCAGGAACAGGTGATCGCCGTATTCCTCGAGCTTCGGTCGTTGGTCGAGCTGGGCGCAGTCTTCGATGGCGAGCGGATGGAACCCGAAGCGAGCACGCAGGATTTCGAGCGAACCGGGGTCGGGATCGGCGAGGTCTATCCACCGCCGATTTCCCGCCTCGGGAGGGCCGACGGCGCCTTCCTCGATCGCGCGCACGCCGCCGGTTCCGGCGAGCTCGAGGATGCGAAACGCGGCCATCGCTCGGCGAGGAAGCGCGACGGCTCGGGACTATTCGGAGGCTTCGTCGAGCGCGGCTTCGAGCTCGGAGAGCGTCTTGCCGTCGCCTTTCGTCCGGGCGAGCGCGATCCCGGCTTCGAGCCACTCGCGCGCGGCCTCGCGGCGTTCGGCTTCGAGGAGCATCTGCCCGGCCATGAGATACATCGGGAGGTAGTCCGGGCTCCGCTCGCGGAGGGTCGTGAACGTGGCGAGGGCGTCCTCGAGCTGCCCCTCCTTCTTGTATTCGAGCGCGAGCGCGTACCACGCGAACGGATCCTGGGTGCCCGCGCGGGTCATTTGGATCAGGGCGGCGAGTCGTTTGTTCATGGCTCTCCGGTGCTGGGGTGGCGAGGCGAAAGCTCGAGAAACTGCGCCTTCACGCGCTTCCTGCCGACGCTCGCGAAGCGGGCGACCACGGTGGGGGAGCTGCCCGGTTCCACGGACTCCACGACACCCCGGCCGAACGTCGCGTGGTGCACGGGCGCGCCGGGTCGGAGCACGATCTCCGGTCCGTCCCAGTCGTCCGCGACGGAGGGCACCGGCTCGTCGCGCTCGACGATGCGGGTGCCCGGCGCGAGCTTCGGCTTCTCTTTCCAGGGGCGCTCGAAGGCGCGGAACCGATACGCGTCCGCGCCCCCGAACCGCGGGCGCTCCGACCGCGGCGCGGCGTCTCGCTCCGCCACCTCGGCGGGGATGTCGTCGAGGAAGCGCGAGGGCTCGAGCCAGTGCGTGCGGCCGAAGAGCTGCCGCATGCTCACGTGGCTGATGAGGAGGCGTCGTCGCGCGCGGGTGATGGCGACGTAGGCGAGGCGCCGCTCCTCGTCGAGGTCCTCCTCGGAGTCGCCGCGGAGTTGATCGACGCCGCGGTACGGGAAGATCGTCTCTTCCATGCCCGTCAAGAACACGGTCTCGAACTCGAGGCCCTTGGCGGCGTGCACCGTCATCAGGCTGATCTCGCTGCCCTGCGCCACGGTGTCCGTGTTGGCCACGAGCGAGACGCGCTCGAGATAGCCGGCCAGCGTCGGCGTCTCCCCCAGGTCCTCGGCCTCTTCCTCGTATTCGGCGATGGCGCCCACGAGCTCCTCGAGGTTTCCGAGCCGGGCATCGGCTTCCGCGCTGTCGTCTTCGCGCAGCGCGGCCTCGTAGCCGCTGGCTTCGAGCACCCGCCGTGCGAGCTCGGAGGGCCGGAGCCCGTCGGCCCGGTCGCGCAGCGCCCCCACCATGTCGCGGAAAGCGGCGAGCTTCTTCTTGGCGGCGCCGCCGAGCTCGTCGCTCGCGATCAGCGGATCGATGGCCTCGAAGGCGCTCGTCGTGTCTTCCGCGGCGCGCGCGAGCAGCCTGTCGACGGTCTTGTCGCCGATGCCCCGCGCCGGGACGTTGATGATGCGGAGCAGATCCGTGTCGCTCTTCGGGTTCAGGATCAGGCGGAGGTACGCGAGCAGATCCTTGACCTCTGCTCGCTCGAAGAACTTCATGCCCCCGATGATCCGGTAGGGCACGTTCACGGCACGGAGCGCTTCTTCGAGCGCGCGGGACTGGGCGTGGACGCGATAGAACACCGCGATTTGGTCGCCGCGGGTGCCGCGTGCGACCTCGCGCTGCACCGAGGTCGCGACGAACGCCGACTCTTCGCGCTCGTCGAGGAACGAGCGGATGCGCACGCGTTCGCCGGGCGGCGCGTCCGTCCACAGCTCCTTCGGCTCGCGCTCGCGCGCATTGCGGATGACGCCGAGGGCGGCAGCCACGATGTTGCCCGTCGAGCGGTAGTTTTGCTCGAGCTTGATCAGCGTGGCGTCGGGGAAGTCGTGCTTGAAGTTGCGGATGAGGCGAACGTCGGCGCCGCGCCAGCGGTAGATCGATTGGTCGTCGTCGCCGACCACGCACAGGTTGCGCGTGCGCTCGGCGAGCGCCCGGATCAGCCGGTACTGGATCAGGTTCGTGTCTTGGAACTCGTCGACCAAGACGTGCGAAAAACGGCCGCGGAGCTCTTCCCCTTCCATCGTTTCGCTCTCGGCGATGCGCATCCCGTAGAGCAGGAGGTCGTCGAAGTCGGCGGCATCCGAACGAACGAGCGCGGCCTGGTAGCGCTCGTAGACGTCGCAGAGCGTGCTGTCGAGCCGGCCTTCGCGCCGCGTGTCGGCGGGCAAGTAGCCTTCGCGCTTCTCGCGGCTGATGAGCGAGAGCACGAGCTTCGGTGGATACGCCTGATCGCCGAGCCCCATGTCCTTGAGCACGCGGCCGACGAGGGCTTTCTGGTCCGCATCGTCGTAGATGACGTAGTTGCGTCCGAGCCCGACGGCCGCGTGATAGCGGCGGAGCAGGCGCGCGCAGACCGCGTGGAAGGTGCCGATCCAGAGATCCCGCGTGACGTCGGCGCCTGCCAGCCGCTCGAGCCGCTCGCGCATCTCGCCGGCGGCCTTGTTCGTGAACGTGACCGCCAGGACGCGGTACGGGGGGACCCGCTCGGTCGCGAGCAGGTTCGCGATCCGATAGGTGATCGTGCGGGTCTTGCCGCTGCCTGCCCCCGCGAACACGATGAGGGGCCCTCGGGTGTGGGCGACGGCCTGGCACTGCGGCTCGTTCAGCTCGGACATTGGGCTCGGCGTAGGTCGGGCGCGCTCGGTCTGCAACGCCCTCGCATCCTGTCACCGAAGACGCGGCAAAGCTCGCCGCGATGCGACGCGCGCCTCGCCGTGCGAGCCCGTGCGGCGCTCCGGTGCTCGCGGCGCGCGCCCCAGAACGCCGGTCCGTCCTGACCGATCGGCGTTCGAGCCTTTCTCGCAGGGGCGGCTCGCGCCGTCGCTCCCCGCCGAAGTGAATTCGGCGGGGCCCCTCCGCACGCGGGCACTCTGTCCGACGCAGTTTTCCGCATATCTCGGCGCGTTCCTAACCGTTTGTCGCTCTAGCGCCCTCCGCCTCCGCCTCGAGCGCTTTCTGGTCAGGCGCGCGCCCGGCGATAGGCCGAGAGCGTGAGGCCGCCGACGACGGTGGCCGGGAGGGCGGCTCCGTACGGGCCGAACTTTCCCGTCACCCAGCCGCCGAGGGCGGCGCCGAAGAAGAAGGACGCGAGCGCCGTCGAGACCACGCGCAGCCGCGCGTCCGACTTCGCGCGTTCGGACGGCGGCACGAGTCGTCGGTCGAAGCGCGCGAGGAGCGCGTTCACGAGCTCGATCACGAACTGCGTGAGGTTTCCGGTCATCACCGTGGTCGGGCACGAACCGCTCAGGCTCTCGCGCATGAACGTGTTTTGAAAGCCCATGGCGACGACCGCGCAGGCGCCGCTCACGAGCGTCGCGAGCCCTCGCGCCTGCTCACCGAGCAGCGCGGGCAAGCTTCCGGTCGCGGTGAGCACGACGAGCGCGAGCGTCATCAGCGCGAGCAGAGCGCCGAGGGGTGTCTGACCGCGCCCGCGAACCGCGCGCGCGACGACGGCCGCGAACGCCACCGACAGCATGAACACCGGGATCATCAGAAAATGCGTGAGCCGCCCGGGCGTATGGCCGGAAAAGAACTCGACCGCCGCACCCACGAGCTCGCCGGTGAGATGCGCCGGAAACAGGCCGAGCAGCATCACGAACCCGGTCGCATCGACGTAGCCCGCCACCCCGCTGAGCAGCCCCACCCGGATCCGTTCCTCCGAAACCGCGGGCGGCGGGGAAGAAACGCGACCCGGGGCCTTCTCGCTCGGCAAAAGGCCCTTCAGGGCGACGCCGCTCACCCGATACGAGCGGATGCGGGCCCCGCTCTCGTGAGCGGACGCGCCCTCGGCTTCCCGCTCGAGCCCCAGTGACCTCATCGTGCGACCCGTTGCCAACGCGACCAGTGACTCCCGTCGATGGCGGAGCGACCCGCGCATCCCCGCGATCACCCGGCCTTACGGAGCCGCACATGCGCGGGTTAAGGGGCCCACATGAAGTTACTAGGCGACGAAACGCGGCTTCGGCCCCCGGTCCGTCTCCCGAGCCACCGATCGAGGCGAAACGGCTCAGCGAAATCAGCGGGAATTCTGGCCGCCTCGGCGACGAGGGCGCCTTGCTGAAATCCTGACGCGGACGACTATACTCCGCGGCGTGTCCGAAGACAGCATTCACCAATCCTCGAAGCCGGGCGACACCGCGGACGGCAACGGAGTCGAGCCGACGGCAAGCGAGCCGACGGCGAGCGCGGCGACGCCCGCTTCCGAGCCACAAGCGGCACCGGAGCAGGACCCGTTGGAGGCGGCGCGCGAGGAGGCGACGCGGCTGCGCGACCAGCTCCTGCGGACGGCCGCCGATTTCGACAATTTCCGGAAGCGCTCGCGCCGCGAAATGGAGGACGCAGAGCGCCGCGCCCGCGAGGATCTGCTGCGCGACCTCTTGCCGGTGTTCGACAACCTGGAACGTGCGGTACAGCACGCCGAGCACGCGACGGACGTCAAGTCGTTGGCCCAGGGGGTCGAGATGGTGTTGCGCCTCTTCCTCGACACGCTCGGCAAGCTCGGGATCCAGCGCATCGAGGCTCTGGGCCAGCCGTTCGATCCCTCGATCCACGACGCCGTCCAGCAGATCGAGACGTCGGAACAGCCCCCTGGCACCGTCGCCGCGGAGATTCAGGCCGGCTACCGCATGGGGGAGCACCTGATCCGTCCGTCCATGGTCGCGGTGGCCAAGCCGCCCTCGAACTGACCCGCACGAAGGCTGCGGGGAGAACGCGAGGACTCGGTCGCCCCCGACGAGGAAGCCCGAATCGAGGCTGAGCCTGGCATTCGGGCTTCCCAGGCCGAGGTGTCCCCTCAGCGCCGGGGGCGGCGGCTCGGTGTCGGGGCCGGCCCACCACGGGCGCGGAAGGCGTCTTCGGCAGCGCGCGCGATTTCGTCGCGGATCGCGACCGGGTGCATGCTCTTCACGAGCACCTTGTGCACGCCGCCGCGATTGACGGCCTCGAGCACGATGTCCGAGGACGGGTGTGCCGTGAACAGGATCCGTGCGCATCGCGGAAAGCGCTCGCGGATCGTCTCGAGCAGGCGCACCCCGTCCATGCCCGGCATGAACTGATCGGAGACGACGACGTCCACGTGCTGCTCGCCCAGCACCTGCAGCGCGTGCAGGCTGCTCTTCGCGGTGAGCGTGCTCACGTCGCACTCGGAGAGGAGCCGCGTCAACGAGGAGCGCAGGGCGGGTTCGTCGTCCACCAGAAGAACGACGGGCGACTCCGGCGAAACCGTGGAGGGCAGGGGACCCGCGAGGCTCTTCTCGACGGCGTGCGTGAGCTCGTCCGGGCTGAACGGCTTCGGCACGAACGCCTCCGCGGAGGCGTCGCTCGCGCGATCGAGCGTGTATCCCGACATGAACAGCACGCGCGCCTCCGGCTTGCAGGCGCGGATCCGTTCGACGGCGTCCCGCCCGCCCATTCCCGGCATCACGAGATCCGAGAGCACGAGCGCGATCGGCCCGGGATGGCAGCTCGCGACCTGAGCGGCCTCGCTGCCGTCGGCGGCCTCCAGCACGCCGTAGCCCCGGGAGGAGAGGATGCGTCGAATCGCCGCGCGGACCGCCGCGTCGTCGTCGACGACGAGCACCACGGGCGCGGCCGAGGGCACCTCCGCGCCGACGCGCTCCGGCACGAGCGTCGCGAGCGGCAGGTAAATCGAAAACTCCGAGCCGCGGTTCGGCGTGCTCTCCACGTGCACCGCACCGCGGAGCGTTCGCGCCACCTCTTGCACGATGACGAGCCCCAGGCCAGACGCTTCGCCGGGCTTGGTCGTGAAGTAGGGCTCGAAGATGCGGCGTTGCATCTGCGAGTCCATGCCTGCTCCCGTGTCGCGGACGGCCACCACCGCGTACGAGCCCGGAGCGAGCCGCTTCGAAAGCGGATGTCCGGGGCCGACCACGGAGTTGCGGAGCGAAATCGAAATCGTGCCGCCGTCCGGCGTGGCGTCGCGGGCGTTCAGCACGAGGTGCAAGATGGCCTGCTCGATCTGCGTCGGATCGACGCGCACCGGCAGCGCCGCGGCGGCGGGCTGCACCACGAGCGTGAGGCTCGAGCGGAGCACGCGTCGGAGGACGTCGCCCTGGCCGCGCACGAGCTCGTTCAAATCGACCGAGCGCGTCTCGAGCGTGGTCGGGCGGCTGAGCGCGAGCAGATGCGCCGTCAGGGTGGCCCCGCGCCGGGCGGCCTCGCGCGCCACTTCGAGATCGCGCCGCTGGTCCTCGTCGAGCGGGTGCTCCGCGACGAAACCGGTGTAGGTCTCGACGACCGTCAGCACGTTGTTCAGATCGTGCGCGACGCCCGCGGCGACTCGCGCGACCACCTCGAGCTGCGTCAAACCGCGCAGGCGTCGCTCGAGCTCCGACTCGAGCTCCTGACGCGCGCTCTGCTCCGAACGGGGGAGCGTTTCCGAGGCGGATCCATCCCGCGAGCCGTCCTCTGCTCTCGTGCCGTTCGCCGCGTCGTCTCCCTCGGCCAGGCTCCCTCCTTTCGCTTCGAGCGCGGGGGAGAGTTTAGCCCTCCTTGCGACCGAGGGACAAGCGCGCATCCACCCGGCCGAACGGGTCCTCGCGGCTCGGCGGAGAGGCGGCGCAGAGTCTCCGACAGTGGCAGCGCGCGGGTGCGCGAAGTTCCGCCTCGTGTACTGGTTCTGAGGTCGCCCGCGGAGCTATTCTCGTCTCGCCCATGGGTAAGATCATCGGTATCGACCTCGGGACCACGAACTCGTGCGTTTCCGTTCTCGAGGGAACGAACGCTCAGGGGCTCCCGGAGGTGAAGGTCATCGCCAATGCCGAGGGGGCCCGGACCACGCCGAGCGTGGTCGCGTTCACGAGCAAGGGCGAGCGCCTCGTGGGTCAAGTCGCCCGCCGCCAGGCCGCCGCGAACCCGGAGAACACGATTTCCGCGGTGAAGCGCCTCATGGGGCAAAAATTCGAGGCGGACACGGTCCAGAAGCACTGCGGCTCCGTCGCCTACGTGGTGACTCGCCACTCGAACGGCGACGCCTGGGTGGAGATCCAAGGCAAAAGTTACTCACCGCCCGAGCTCTCGAGCTACGTCCTCTCGGCGATGAAGGAGGTCGCCGAGACGTATCTCGGCGAGCCGGTGACCGAGGCCGTGATCACCGTCCCGGCGTACTTCGACGATGCGCAACGGCAAGCGACGAAAGATGCCGGGCGCATCGCCGGGCTCGAAGTAAAGCGGATCTTGAACGAGCCGACGGCGGCCGCGCTGGCGTACGGTCTGGATCGCAAGGAGCGGGAAGTGATCGCCGTGTACGATCTCGGCGGCGGCACCTTCGATATTTCCATCCTCGAGATCCAGAACGGCGTGTTCAGCGTGCGCGCGACCGGCGGCGACACGCACCTCGGGGGTGAGGACTTCGACGCACGGATCGTCGCGAAGCTCGCGGACGAGTTCCAGGCGCGACACGCGGTGGACCTGAGGAGCGACCGCACCTCGCTCCAGCGCCTCAAGGAGGCGGCCGAGAAGGCGAAGCACGAGCTCTCGTCGTCGCTCGAGACGGAGATCAACGTGCCGTTCATCGCCTCGGGCCCCGAGGGACCGCTGCACTTGCAGCGCACGCTCAAGCGGAGCGAGCTCGAGATCCTCACGGCCGAGCTCGTCGAGCGGACCATCGCGAGCTGCCGCGCGGTCCTCGCGGACGCCAAGCTCGGCGTCGACGCGGTGAGCCAGGTCGTGCTGGTCGGGGGCATGACGCGAATGCCGGCCGTGCAGCGGGCGGTGCGCGAGCTGTTCCAGAAGGAGCCGCACAAGGGCGTCAATCCGGACGAGGTCGTCTCGGTGGGCGCTGCGATCCATGCCGCCGCGTTGAGCGGCGCGATCGACGAGGTCCTGCTGCTCGACGTCACGCCGCTGTCGATCGGCGTCGAGACCGGGGGCGGCGTGTTCACGCGGCTCATCCCGCGCAACACCACGGTGCCCACCGAGCGCAGCGAGATCTTCACGACGAGCGTGGACAATCAGCCGTTCGTGCCGATCCACGTCCTGCAAGGGGAGCGCGAGATGGCCGCGGACAACACGAGCCTCGCGCGGTTCGAGCTGACGGGGATCCCGCCCGCACCGCGCGGCGTGCCGAAGATCCAAGTGACGTTCCGTATCGACGCGAACGGGATCTTGTCCGTCGAGGCGCGCGACCTCGGCACGGGGCGCGGCCAGGCCGTCAACGTGACGCCGACGAGCGGCCTGTCCCAGGCCGAGATCGACCGCCTGATCCAGGAGGGCGAGAAGTACCGCGAGTCCGACGCGCTCCGGCGCGAGCTCGCCGAGATGCGCAACCAGGCCGAGACGCTGATCTATACGACCGACCAGGCCCTCGACGGGTACGCCGACTTGCTCGATCCTTCCCAGCTCGAGAAGGTGCGCGGGCGCGTCGAAGCCCTCCGCAAGATCCTGGAGACCGGCGCGAGCCTCGACGATCTCCGCACTGCCTACTCCGAGCTCGAGGGCGTCACCTTCGAGCTCGCCGAAGCGATGTACGGAGGCTCGGCGGGTTGAACGGCTCGCTCGAATCGAAGCTCAGAGCAGCAGGCTGCGGAGCGCTCGAAGGCCCAGGAGGAGCACCATCGGGGAGAAATCGAAGCCACCGAAGGCGGGAAGGACGCGGCGGATCGGAGCGAGCAGCGGTTCGGTCAGCGCTGCGGTGAAACGCACGACGGGATGATCGGGGGAGAGCTGGAGCCACGAGACGACGACCGCGGCGAGCACGACGAGCGAGTAGGCGTCGAGCAGGACCGAAAGGAACATCGACCAAGTATCCGGCCTCCGTGCCGTCGCGCCACCCGCAGGGCAGGCGCTGGCGAGAGCGACGAACGATCGCGAATGCGCCGAACCCGGCGGAAGCAGCGCCGAACGGAGTGCTCGAGCGGGATCGCGTTCTAGGGCGCGGACGCGCGCAGACCCTCGGCGGGCGAGCCGTGGAGGAGGTTGGTCTTCGGCAGGAGCGGCGTTGCGACGACCTCGGGCAGCGGCACCGGGCGCTCCGGGTTCGACTCCGGGACGCGACCGAGCTCGCGCCCGATGTGGAACGCGACGGCATTCACCACCTCACCCGCACCGGCCCCGAGCGGGCGGCCATAGGCGAACTCCGCGCGCGAGCGCGACTCGAAGGCCTGCCCAGCGAGCGCGCGCTTGTCGCGCACGAGCTCCCAGCTGCCCTTCGTGTGCGCGGCCCAACCCGGGCCGGAGGCACCTGGCGGCACCGCCGAGAGCGCGAGGCTCACGATCAAGCGGTAGTCGCCGGGAGCGGGCTGATCGCCGCGGCCGAGCACCTCGACCTCGGGAAAGCTCGTCCAGAGCGAATGGCCGAGCGCCGTGGCGAGCGACTGGTGGACATCTTCGAAACAGAGGAGCCGCTTGCCGGGGGGAGTGACGCACTGCGAGGGCACGACGCCCGGGTCGAGCTCGAGCCAAAGCCGCGCCGAGTGCCGGACGACCGGCTCCGGAGGTGGCGGGATGCGCGCCGTCTGCACGCGGGCGGTGTGATACGGAAACGGTGCGGTGCTGCAGCCGAGAAGCAGGGCGGCAGGAACCAGGAAGCGCCCCATCCGCGAGAACATGGCGAGAGAGACGGTAGCCGTCGGGGGCTCCCCGCGCCAGTTTTCGGGGAGCGTCGTGCGCGACCCCGACCGGGCGGTGCACCAACAAACTGGCGTGGCGCGGCCCGTCGGCTGTACGCTGGGCTCGTGACCACGCTGCGAGGCATCCACGAGCTCATGAACGCGCGGCGTTTCGTCGTCCTCGCTGACGGGCGGCAGGGCAAGGTCGTCCGCGTCGACACGGTGTTCCCCGCCAACGACACGATGGTGACGCTCTGGACGAGCACGGCGAGCGGTCCCAGCGTGGCGAAGGTCCCGCTCGCGCAAATCCTCGGCGCGGCGAGCGACGCGCGCTGAGCGCCTCGCGATTCGCGCGCTGAGCGCCTCGCGATTTACTCGGGGGGGGCGAACGAACGCGGCGAAGGCGCTCGATGAACGAGACGGCGGCGAGCCGTCCTCCCGTCGGCGCGCCGCGATCCGCGTGTGAAATCCAGGCTCAGTTTTCGGACGACGCGAGCCGTTCCTCGATCGCCTCGAGGTGCGCGTTGACCTGCGGGTCACGCTGGCGGAGCTCCTCGACCCGGCGCACGGCGCTCATCACCGTCGTGTGATCGCGGTTGCCGAAGGCGCGGCCGAGCTCCGGGAAGCTGCACTTCAGGCGTTGCCGGCACAGGTACATCGCGACCTGACGCGCGAAGGCGACGCTCTTGTGCCGGTCCTTGCTGATGAGGTGCGAGTTCGAGAGCTGGAAGTGGCTGCAGACCGCCCGCTGAATGTCCTCGACGCTCACCATGTTGGCGCGTCGCGGAGCCACGATGGCGAGCTCGGTGCGCGCGAACTCCTCGTCGATGGGACGCCCCGTGAGCGACGACTTCGCGGCGAGACGAATCAGCGCGCCCTCGAGCTCGCGGATGTTGCTCTGCACGTTCTGCGCGAGGAGCACCGCCACCGAATCGAGCAGCTCGATGCCCTCGAGGTGCGCCTTCTTCTTCACGATCGCGACGCGCGTCTCGAGCTGGGGCACCTGGATGTCCGCCATCAGACCCGAGCTGAAGCGCGACACGAGGCGCTCGGGCATGCGCTGGAGCTGCTGCGGATACTTGTCGCTCGTGACCACGATCGGGCGATCGGCCTCGTGCAGCGCGTTGAACGTGTGGAAGAACTCTTCCTGCGTCTGCTCGCGCCCGGCGAGGAACTGGATGTCGTCGACGAGCAAGAGGTCGCACTCGGAGCGGTAGCGCGCCCGGAACTCGTCCATGCGATGGTGCTGCAGCGCTTCGATGAACTCGTTGGTGAAGCGCTCCGCCGAGACGTACACGACGCGCGCATCCGGTCGCTCTTCGAGCACCTTGTGCGCGATGGCGTGCATCAGGTGCGTCTTGCCGAGCCCGGTGCCGCCAGCGATGAAGAGGGGGTTGTAGCCGGGGCTCCCTTTCGCCGATGACAACGCGGCCGCGTGCGCGAGCGCGTTCGACGGGCCGACGACGAAGTTCTCGAACGTGTGCTTGGGGTTCAGCACGGCGGCCAGCGCGGCGCGCGCTTGCGTCATCTGCGGGCGCTCGGAGCGTCTCGGAGTGAGCTCGCGCTCGGGCGCACGCGGGCGCACGCTGGTGCGTCCCGTGCACACGGGGCGTTCGATCTCCGCGGACACGCGGAAGCGCACCTCGAGCCCGCCCGGCTTCACGTCGGGCAACCGGCGCTCGAGGTTCGCCACGAGATCCGGGAGAAAATGGGCGACCACCCAGTCACGGACCCATTCATCCCGAGCAGTGAGCGAGAGGACCCCCCGATCCAGACCGTCGAACTGAATGCTCGAGAACCACTGCTCGAACGACGCGGGCGAGCGCTTGCGTGTGTCGTCGACCGCTTCATTCCAAATCCGCTCGGTGCGCGTGCTCACGGAGGAACCTTGGAGGGGATTCGGGAAAGGATTGCTAATCACGGAGAGCTCACGACAAAAGTCCCCACGTTCTCCACAGCCTGTGGATGAATATGGGTCGTTCCAAGTGGCCAGCCACAAGGCCGGCAGTCTGCTGACGAGCAATGCTCCTCGGGGCTCGAACGAGCCGCCGGGGCGTCCGAGACAGCCGCGCTCGGCTCGGCACGGCTGGTTGCCCGATTGGGCGTCATCGAATTCGGCAGCGCTGAAACGACACGGGACTACAAGGAAGGCTCACTCATCGACCCATTACCTCTTCAGCCGTGGCCGGGTGGTCGGACCGAGAAGAACGACCACCAGGGAA
>Ga0079224_100004531_pt1 | contig 18020 bp, 18 predicted proteins | sample Stecom2015_FD_80414 | JGI IMG/M metagenome (GOLD analysis project Ga0079224, IMG submission 80414) | Agricultural soil microbial communities from Utah to study Nitrogen management - Steer compost 2015 | ecosystem: Environmental > Terrestrial > Soil > Agricultural land | place: USA: Utah...
CCCGGACACGTTTCCAGAAACGATTCACGAAATTGTCATCTTTCCTGACTGCACAAATTGAAAATTTGGGATTATTTTCCCATTTAATTGTTTGGGAAAAATATCCCAATTATTGTGGCGCTGAAAAATGCGCCGGATTCTGTCAAATCAGTCGGGAGAAGGAAGATGAAGCGCAACGGACTTTCAAAAGCAATCAAGTTGGTTCTGGTTGGTACCTTGGCCGGCGGCCTGGCCGCCTGCGGTGGTGGCGGTTCTGGCTCCTCCGGGTCAGGGAGCGTAAGTGGCAATGCCGAGGGCACGAGCGTTGGTGCGGTAACGGGTTTTGGTAGCGTGTATGTCAACGGAACCCGGTTTGCGACCGATGGCAGCGTTAGCAGTGACGACGGCATTGAGCGCGAGGGCCAGCTTGAAAAAGGCATGGTGCTGAAAATCAAAGGTGACTGGGACGAGCGGGGCCAGGGCCAGGCCGACGCTGTGTTCTATGACGATACCCTGAGGGGACCACTGGTTGCGGCAACCCGGGATGCCACCGCCAGCACCGGTCAGTTGGAGTTGCTGGGGCAGGTGGTTGTGCTTAACAACCAGACGGTATTCCGCGGAGCCACACCGGTTGAGCTTGCGGCCGCGCCTGCCAACTATCGGGTTCGGGTAAGCGGCTGGCGGCTGGATGACGGCAGCTTCCGGGCCAGCTTCGTGGGTGCGCGTCCGCTGGGTTCGGATTTTGACGATGTGAATGAAGCTGAACTTGAAGGCGTGGTCCAGAACCTGGATACGCAGTCGCGGACCTTCACCATCAACGGTTTCACAGTGGATTACACCAGCGCGGTCGCGGATGACGATTTCAGTCTGGACCAACTGGAGAACGGGCTCGCGGTTGAGGTGGAAGGTCAACTCAACGTAGACGGTGATGTCCTGCTCGCCGAGGAAATTGATGACGAAGATGACCTGTTCGACGACAACGACGATGTCGAAATCTCCGGTGATATTTACGATTACGACAGCGCCGCCCGCACCTTCCGCAGCAATGGCGTACTGGTGCAGATTGATGGTGACACCGACTTTGACGACATCAGCGCCGGTAGCTTGCAGGATGGCGTGTTCGTAAAAGTGGAGGGCGACTACCGAAACGGCGTATTGCTGGCTGATGAAATCGAAGGCCGTGAGGGCGATGCCGAGCTGGATGGCCAGATCGAACAGATCGACCTCAGCAATGAAGTGCTGGTTGTCAGTGGCGTTCGCGTGCAGCTCACCGCCAACACCTTGATTGATGACGACGACGATGATGACGGCCGCCGTAACCGGGTGGACGACATCAATGCCTTCACTGTCGGCGATTACGTGGAAGTGGAAGGCCGTCAGCGCGCGGACTACCTGGAAGCCTTCACCATTGAACGGGAAGACGGCGACGACGATGACAACTTTGAGCTGGAAGCCCGGGTCGATGCCCTTGGCAGCAACTCCGTCACCTTCATGAACCTGGAAATTCTTCAGGGCAATTTCAGTCTTTCCGGTGTTCGGGTAGGCGATGAGGTGGAAGCGGAGTACCGCAAAACCACCGGTGGCCAGTACGAACTGGTTGAAGATCTCGACGACTGATCGATAACACTGGCGCGGGCCACAACCAACAGGGCCCGCGCTGGCTTTTACGATCGCGATGGGAATACAATCCCAAACATGACCGACGCCAAGACCAAATCCCTGCACCAAGCGCTGTTTCGCATTCTGCGCCCGATGGCCAGGCTGCTGCTGCGTAACGGGATTCCCTTTGGTGAGTTTTCGGAGCTGGTGAAACGGGCCTATGTGGAAGCGGCGCTGGAAGATTTTTCCGATGGCCGCCGTAAACCGACCGATTCCCGGGCGGCCGTCATGACCGGACTGACCCGTAAGGAAGTACGCAAACAGCGGGAGATCCTGGCGGGCGAAAACCCGGTTCGGGAAACCACCTCCCACGCCAACCGGGCCTCACGAGTGGTCTCCGGCTGGGTTCACGACATCGGTTTCCAGGCCAGTAACGGAGAACCCACTGCCTTGGCGTTTGAAGGCCCGGGCAGCTTCAGTGAGCTGGTCCGGAAATACAGCGGCGACATGACGCCGCGGGCCGTACTGGATGAGCTGCAACGTGTAGGCGTGGTCAGTGTGGATGTGGACAGCGGCCAGTTGCACCTGAAACAACGAGCCTATGTTCCCACCGGAGACAGCGAAGAAATGCTCCAGATCTTCGGCGAAGACGTATCTGATCTTGTAGCCACTATTGATCACAACCTGGTGAGCGGTGAACACGGGCAGCAACCCCTGTTTCAGCGAACGCTCACGTACAACGGTATTCCACCAGACGTCATCAGTGAGTGGCGCGAGCGTGCCGCAAGGCAGTCCCAGGCCCTGCTGGAAGAACTGGATAGTTGGCTTGGGCCCCACGACCGTGGTGTATCCGGCCGGGAGGGCGGCGAATCGGTTCGGACCGGCCTGAGCATTTTCTATTTTGAAGAGCCGGTTCAGATGAACAAGAGCGGAGACAAGAAATAATGGTGCTCTCAGTCATGGCCGGACAAAAAGACCGTTGGCAACCTACAGAACTGGTCAGCATGCTGCTCTCTCCTGGCGCGCGCCAGGTGGTGAACAGCTGGCTGAAAACCGACGTTTTTCTGGATGAACAGCATCACCCCCGAATGCTGCTTTCCATGCCCCACGATCCCCAGTCATTTGCAGACCTTGTTCAGGCCGCCAACCCCAACCTGGTGCCGGCTGTCGTGCTGGACGAACTGCTCAGAAAGGGCATCGTCGAATCCCTGGAAAGCGGTCATGTTCTGTTAAAACGCAGCGCCTATGCTCCCCTGGGAGAGAAAGGCACCGATCACATCGGCGACTACGACACGGATTCAGATTTCGACAACCGTCGCCGACGCCACAGCGATCCCTGATGATAGCGTGCCGGCCCGGATGGCCTGCAGGAGAAGACAATGTCCAGAAGCATCCCCAGCCATAACCTGCTCAAATTCACCGCCATTCCCCTGGCCCTTGGCATCCTCAGCGCCTGTGGCGGAGGCGGTGGTGGCAGCATCGGTATTGCCGATGGCGGCATTCGTGGCACCGGCTCCAGTGTCGGCCCGGTGTCCGGGTTCGGGAGTGTGTTTGTGAATGGGGTGAAGTTTGAGACCCGGAACATACCGAATCGAAGCGTAGACAGTAATGATGACATCTCGAGTGAGGACGATCTTGAGAAAGGCATGATTCTGCGGGTCGAGGGTGTCTGGCGGCCGGACAACACCGGTGAAGCCGAGCGGCTGGAATACGATGATACCTTCCGCGGCCCAGTATCGGATGTGATTCTGCCCGATGCTGCCAATAACACCCCCGGCAGCTTCCGGTTGCTGGGACAGACTATCCGTTTTGATAATCGAACCGTGGTTCGCGTCGGCAATGGCGAACTGACCAATGGCATGACGGTGCGTGTCAGTGCCTGGCGAACCGGCGATGGCTACCGGGCAAGTTATGTCGGTTCGGTAACGACGGGTCCCGATTTCCCTCTGGAGCTTGAAGGGCGAGTTGAGGAAGTAAATCTGGACAGATTCCGGATCGGTACTCAATGGATTCGCGGCGGCCTTAATGTCGGTTATCCAGGCGATCTCACGATCAACCATGTTGTGGTCGGAGCACTGGTTGAAGTAGAAGGTGATTTCTCTTCGCCTGGTGGCGCAGGTGGAGAAATCAGAGCCGCTGAAATCCGATTCGCAGATGATCGCCGGTTCCGGGGCGAGGAAGATGAGGATATTGAACTGTCCGGGCCGGTGCAGTCGCTGAACCTTTCGGGATCGACGTTCCTGCTCAACGGTGTGCCGGTCGATTTCGATAGCCAGACCGAGTTTGACGATTTCTCGCGCTCCCGCATTGCCGATGGCCTGCTGGTTCAAGTGGAGGGCGAATTCAGATCCGGCCGGGTATACGCGGAAGAGATTGAGTTGCTGGAAGGCAACGCGGAAGTTGAAGCGGCGGTTCAGAGTGCTGACCCTTCGGCAAACGAGCTGATTGTCGGTGGCGTAACGGTCCGGATCACCAACAACACGTTGATCGATTCGGATGACGATATCACCAACAATGTCTTTGATGCCGATTTTCTTGAGGTTGAAGGTATTGAGCGACGTGACGAAAACGATCAGGTCTTTCTGGAAGCGCTCAATATTGAAATTGAATCTGATGATGAGGGCGAGTTCCAACTCAAAGGGCAACTTCGGAATGTCGAGGGTTCGCTCGATGCCGGAACGCTGAGTGTATTGGGTGTCCCCCTGTCCTACGATGAGAACGACTACACGGAACTGGATGACGATGACGAGGACTGGCGTGATTGTAGCGTCGTCAGCGTTGACTACGAATCAAACGGTGATGGCTTCCGGGCGTTGGGCATCGAGTGCGAAGATGATGACGATTGAGGCCGCCTGATGAACCACCTCGCCCACACCTTCCTCGCCCCGGATTCTCCCGAGGCGCGGGTGGGCAGTATTCTTGGGGACTTCACCCGGGGGCTGGACTGGGACCATGTGCCGGCGCCGGTGCTCGAAGGCGTGCGGCACCACCTGGCGGTTGATGTGTTCACCGACCAGCATCCGCAGGTGCTGGCCAGTAAAAGCCTGTTCTCAAGGGAGCGCCGGCGCTTTGCCGGCGTGGCCCTGGATATCCTCTACGACCACTTCCTGCTCCGGCACTGGGAACAGTTCAGTGACTGGGACAAAGATACCTTTATCCGGACCGTATACCAGGAACTGCAAAACCACCAGGCGCTGATGCCCGAGAACATGGCGGTGGTGACCCGTCGCATGGTCGAGCATGACTGGTTTGGCGCTTATCAGAATCTGGACAACATCGGCTATGCCCTCGATCGCGTGGCCAGCCGAATCCGCTTTGCCAACCGGTTTACCGGCATCATCGACGAAATCCGCGCCAACGAAGCCGAACTGGAAGGCCATTTTCTGGTCTTCTTCCCGGAACTTCAGGCCTTCGCCAACCGCTATCCGGAATCATCCCATCCGGCGTGAACGGGCCTGCTGATACTCCGCTTCCAGACGCTGAACCAGTGCTTCAACCGACACCACATCGTTAATCTGACTCACACCCTGACCGGCGGACCAGACGGTCTTCCAGGCCTTGGCCTCATCGTCCATGGGCTTGAGCTTCTCGCCGTAATTCACATCGCCGGCCTGGTTCAGCTTCTGCATATCAAAGCCAGCGGCTTCCAGACTCTGGCGCATAAAACTGGCCGGTACACCGGACACCGCCGGGGTATGGATGATATCCGCTGATACGGCTTCGATGATCATGTTCCGGTAGGCATCCTCTGCTTCGGATTCCTCGGTATTGATAAACCGTGTCCCCATATAGGCCAGATCCGCCCCCAGTGCCTGGGCTGCCAACAGATCCTCTCCGTGGGACAAACCGCCGGCCAGCAAAATGGTGCCATCGAACACCTCACGGATTTCATGCACCAGTACAAACGGATTGGTGGTACCGGCATGGCCACCGGCGCCTGCGCTGACCGCAATGATGCCATCCACCCCGGCTTCTGCCGCCTTGCGGGCGTGTTTCTGATTGGTGACATCGTGGAATACCAGCCCGCCGTAACTGTGCACGGCTTCCACCACCTGACTGGCGGCGCCCAGGGAGGTAATGACAATTGGCACCTGATGCTTTACGCACAGTTCAAGATCCGCTTGCCAGCGAGGGTTGGTGCGGTGAACCACCAGATTCACGGCATAGGGCGCGGTTGTCGCGCTTGGCTGCTGCGCTTGCCATTGCGCCAGCTCGTCATTCATCTGCACCAGCCATTGCTCGAAACCCTCACTGCTGCGCTGGTTCAGGGCTGGAAAACTGCCCACGATGCCGGCTTTGCAACAGGCAAGGGCCAGGCTGGGTGAGGAAATCAGAAACATGGGGGCGGCAATTAACGGAAGACGAAGCTGATTTTGGAGCTGTGCGGGAATTGGCATGTTGAGTCCTTGATTTTTATTGGAACTTTCTCAAGCTATGGGGGATCTTAGCCTGTTCCCGCAGAGCCGCGAAACCGGTTTTCTGAGATAGTATGCAATCAACCTCCAGACAAGGAGCCCGTCATGGGTGAAGCAAAACGACGTAAGCAGACCGGCGCCCCCTCGCCACGCAACACGCAGGGCCGCAAATCACTGATCATCGTCCTGTCACTGGTGATTGGGGTGGCCGTCATCGCTGGCCTGTACTTCGTCACCAAACCACCAGCACCCAGCTCAGACGCACTCCCCGTGGCGGCCCCTAACGCCGACGAATTCCCGTCCATTGTCGACCAGTACGGCGTCTCGGTTGGCAACGAAGACGCGCCGGTTGTCGTCCGCGAGTTCGCCGACTACCAGTGCCCGGCCTGCGCCCGCTTCGCCGAAGCCAGCCAGCGCCTGAAGAAGGAATATGTGGAAACCGGCAAAGTCCGTTTCGTCTATTTCGATTTGCCACTACGCCAGCACCAGAACGCCATGCCCGCCGCCCTGGCCGCCCGTTGTGCGGGTGGTCAGGACCAGTACTGGGCCATGCACGACAAACTTTACGGTTCCCAGTTGGACTGGAGTGGCTCCAACGACCCGACGGCCACCTTCACCCGCTACGCCAACGACCTCGGCCTGGAAGAACGCCGCTTCCGTCGTTGCATGGAAACCGAACTGCACCGGGAAGCTGTCGAACAGAGCCTGCAAGTGGCTGTCCAGCTCCGGGTCGCCAGCACGCCCACAGTCATGGTCGACAATATCCAGTTGACCCGGCCCGGCTGGGGCCAGTTGTCGGCGGTTGTAGAACGGGAGTTGGCCAAAGCGGAGTAATGCGGCCATCCGCAACTTGCATCGGGGGCCGGGTTGATTAAACTTTGCCCCCTCGCGCCCACCGGCCGTGACAAATATCAAATCATGCTCCGGATTTACGATCCGGCCCGCAGGAGAAAACCATGAGCAACGAAATCGTCGTCTGCGCACTCTACAAGTTCGCAGTCCTCAATGATTACAAAGATCTACGCCAGCCCTTGCTGAACCTGATGCTGGAAAAAGGCGTGCACGGCACCCTGCTGCTGGCCCGCGAAGGCATCAACGGAACCATCGCCGGCAGCCGAGAGGGCATCGACGCTGTGAAAGCGTGGATTGGCAAAGACGACCGCTTCAACGGCATCGACTACAAAGAATCCTTCGTTGATATCCAGCCGTTCAAACGCACCAAGGTCAAACTCAAGAAAGAAATCGTCACCATGGGCGTCGATGGCATCGACCCCAAGCGGATTGTCGGCACCTACGTGGAGCCGCAACAATGGAACGACCTGATCTCTGATCCGGACGTTGTCCTGGTCGACACCCGTAACCAGTACGAAGTCGAGATCGGCACTTTCAAAAACGCCGTCAATCCGGCCACTGACACCTTCCGCGAGTTTCCCGAGTATGTGAAGCAGAACCTCGATCCGCAGAAGCACAAGAAAGTTGCCATGTTCTGCACCGGCGGTATCCGCTGCGAGAAGTCTACGGCTTATCTGAAAGAGCAGGGCTTCGAAGAGGTGTATCACCTCAAGGGCGGCATCCTGAAGTACCTGGAAGAGGTTCCCCAGGAGCAGAGTCTGTGGCAGGGTGAGTGTTTCGTATTTGACGACCGGGTAACGGTAAATCACAACCTGGAACGTGGCGAATACGACCAGTGCCACGCCTGTCGTCGGCCTATTACCGAGGCCGACAAACAGCGCCCGGAATACGAACAGGGTGTCAGTTGCCACCAGTGCATCGACAGCCTGACCGAAGAACAGAAAGCCCGTTTCAAGGAGCGTGAGCGCCAGATGCGCCTGGCCCGAGAGCGGGGAGAAGAACACGTCGGCGGCGAGGCCGCACGCATTATTGCTGAGCGAAAGGCCCGCAAGAAGGCTGAACGGGAAGCACAGGCGCGCAGGAGTCTGGAGGGGGAAAAGCAGCGTAAGTCTGCTGTGAATTAACAGCCCCTGAGTAAGGAGATAGTATGTTGATCAGAAAACCCCTGGCGGTTGCCTGCCTGGTGGTGGCCCCCGTGGCCTGGGCCCAGGAAAGCGGCAACGTCGAAGGTGAAGCTGAACTTGGCATTTTGCTGACCTCTGGCAACACCGAAGAAACCAAGGTGAATGGTCGGCTGGCTCTCAAACATGAGACAACGATGTGGCGGAATACCGGCGAGTTCAGTTCCCGGTACACTGAAGCCGATGAAGAAACCACGGCAGAAGAGTATCAGGTTGCGCTGGAATCCGACTACAAGTTCGATGAGCAACAATACTGGTTTGTCAGAGGTTCCTGGGAAGACGATCGTTTCTCCGGTTACGACTTCGAGTCTACCTTGAGCACTGGTTACGGAAACCGAGTCTGGCAGGTGGGAGAGCGATCATTCCTCGACCTTTCTGGAGGCCTGGGTTATCGGTATAACAAACTTGAAGAAGTGAATGACGATGGCGACGACGCCGAAAAGGAAGCGATCGCAAGATTAGCCGCCCATTTCGACTACGCCTTATCCGACACCGCCCTGTTCCGGCAGAAGCTCAGTACCGAAATCGGACTGGATGAGAACAACACCATCAGCCAGTCCGAAACGGCCCTGCAGACCAGTATCGTGGGGTCGCTGTCGATGAAAGCGGCGTTCCGGGTAAAGCATGTATCCGATGCGCCCGCCGGTACTGAAAAGACTGACACAGAAACCTCGTTGTCGTTGCTGTACGGGTTCTGACACACCCGGTAGCCACAAACAAAAACGGGGCAGGGGATTAATCCTCTGCCCCGTTTGTTTTTGGGGTTACACGTTGTTTCTCAGGCCCAGTTCGTCCGGGTAGGGCGTCAGGTATTTCTGGGAGTGGAGGTAGTCTACCGGTTCCTTGCGTTGGGCCAGGCGCAGCAGCGTCATGGGCACCACCAGAGGTATCTCACCACGCCGGTAGGCTTCAATCTGCTCCAGCAGCACGGTTTTTTCCTCGGCCGACATGCCTTCTTTCAGAAAACCCAGCAGATGCTGCATGGCATTCACATGGGAGCCACGGCTTACCCGTTGGGTCATGGCTTCCATGAACTGATGGATGTAGCGGTCGGCAATCTGTTCCAGAGGTTCGGATTTGAGGTCGCCCAGCATCGGGCCCAGTTGCCGGTAGATCTTCTCGGAATGGGCCAGCAGGGTGAACTTGTGGCGGGTGTGGAAATCAATCAGCGCCTGTTTGGTCAGGTTTTCGCCTGCCACGTTCTGCATCCAGTCGTCGTAGGCAAATACTCGTTCAATGAAGTTCTCCCGCAGCATGTCATCGTGCAGGCGGCCTTCCTCTTCCACCGGCATCAGCGGGTAGGCTTTCATCAGCGCCTCGGCGAACATGCCGCGGCCATCCCTGTGCATAAAACTGCCTTCGGCGTTGTGGATCTTGATGCGTTCCATGCCGCAACTGGGCGATTTCGCCATCAGGATGTAGCCGCGAAGGTTGGCCAGTGAGGGTAGCACCTCGGCAATGAAGTTCTGCATGCCTTCGGTGTGGTCTTTGCTGCCCTTGCTTTCCACCAGATGAAGACCGTCTTCATGCTCCCGCAGATGAATGGCGGGGCGGGGAACGCCAAGGCCGGCTTCAAGTTCCGGACAGATAGAGCGGAACTCGAAGTGCTTTGCCAGCACCTGGGTGCAGTAGCGGGAGTGTTTGTGGCCGCCGTCGTGCCGAACTTCCTTGCCCAACAGGCAGGTGCTGATGCCAACCGGTATACCGCTCACAGGCTTCTCCAATACACAAAAGTGACGTTACTGATACCGCTTACGTACAATCAGTGTAAACCGATCAGGGCAACGTACCCAAGGTGGTTACGAAGAGCGTTTACGGCGTTTCTCCCGGGCCGCCAGACTGGTTGCGTAAATGCCCCGGACATCCCTGGCAAATTGCTCAATGGAATAATCCGCGGCAAACGCCCGGGCTTTGTCAGACAGCTCGGTGCGCAGGTCGTCGTTCTCCAGCAGCTGTCGGGCTTTCTCAATCCAGCGGGTCTGGTTTTCCGGGGTCTTGTAACCGTTCAGGCCGTCCCGAACCACGTCTTCAATGCCACTGGAGCGAACCGCCACCACCGGCAGCCCGGCAGACATGGCTTCCAGAATCACCATGCCCTGGGTCTCGGATTTGGAAGCAAACAGGAAGGCATCGCCAAGGTTGTACCAGAGTGCCATCTCCTCTGGCTGAACTGCCCCCACCAGGGTGAAGTGCGAGCCCAGCTCCAGGCTGTCAATCTTCGTCTGCAGCCGGTCCCGCTGGTGGCCATCGCCAATCATCAGGAACCGGAATGGCACGTCGCTTTCCTGCCGCAGCCGGTCGATGGCTTCGATCATGAAGTCGATGTTCTTCTCGTTAGAAAGCCGGGCCACGCTGATAAAGACCTTCTCGTTGCTCAGCCCCAGTTTTTTCCGGAGTGCCTCCACGTCTGCGGGCTCCACGGCCTGGAAGCGCTCGTACTCAATACCCGTTGGTTGTACGAAGGTGGGCGTGGTCACCCCGATCATCCGCAGGTATTCCTCGGTGGAGTAGGTCGGCACGATCACGCCATCGCAGCGGTTGGCGAAGCGTTTGATCAGAGCGTGGGAAATCAGGTTCCGGAACAGCATCCCGGGCAGGGGCACAAAGTGAGCGTAGTGCTCCAACCGGGTGTGGTAGGTGTAGATGGCGGGAATACGCAGCTGGCGGGCCATGAACAGCCCCAGGCTGCCGAGCCAGAACGGATGATGCAGGTGAATCACATCCGGCCGAAAGGCCCGCACCTGCTTGCGTATACGGGCCAGGAAGATATTGGCCAGGCGGAATTCCCGCTTCTCACCCATAGCCAGCAATGATGGCACCCGCACCACGGCATCTTCCCGGTCCGGCTGGTCACGATACCGGGGCGCGACAATCTGGGTACTGTCCCCTAGATGTTCCAGCCCCCGGCGCAGCCGTTCAATGGAAATCGGCACCCCACCGATGAAGGGCAGGTAGTTGTTGGTGAACATGGTGACCCGCAACGGCTTTTCGAGCCACGGGGTGGGGTCCAGATCGTAATCCGGGTAATAGTCCTTGCCGATGAAGATGATCTGGTAAAGCTTGATGGTGAGCGCCAAAAACACCGAGACGATCAGGATGAAGTTCAGATAGCCGGTGTAGAACAGGGAATACACGAAGAACCACAAGCTCTCCAGCCGCTTCCAGACCGGATGCTGGCCCACTTCCAGACGCTCCATCTGGTAGCTGACGTCGCCGTCTGGAGAGACCCGTACGTCCACGTAGTGGTAGAAGCTATCCTCCGTATTCAGCACCAGCCCGCCAGCACCCCCGGTGGTGATGTAGGGCGTGCCACCTACCACCTGCTCGTCAAAGAGCGACAGGTTGGCCGAAAACACCAGGTCGATGCCTTGCTCCCGAATCAGCTGCAGCAGCTCCTCCCGGAAGGCGGGAGGTTGCAGGTAGTCGTCTTCATCGTCGAACAGGGCTGGGGTTTCCGGTTGCAGAAGCGGGTGGCCAATAAACAGGATGTGTGCGTTGCTGGTGTCGTGGGCCAGAAGATCCCGGAGCCAGCGAATCTGCCAGCGCCAGGGCGTTTTCCCGGTGCTGTCCAGGAAGATCAGCCGGGTATTACCGGCCCGCACACTGTAGAAATGGGGCCCGAAATGATCATAAAACCGGAAACTGCCAAAATCCTCGTATTCGTGGGGGCCGAAGGTCAGCAGGTAGGGAATGTCCAGGTGGCTCAGGGTGCCATACAGTGCCCGGTATTTATCCTCGCCACCGCCGCTCACGGCATTGCCGGACGACACCAGAAAGTCCACACCGGCCTGATTCAGGGTCGGGATAAACCGGCGCTCGAAGATGCCCACGGAATTGTTGATGTTGCCCACCACCGCAAAACGGATACCGGAGCCTGGCGGAGTGCGTTGGTGGATGCGTTCAACCTGCTCGCTGTGCAGGGCCTCAAAGTCCTGTTTGAAGAAATTCAGGTACACCTTGTAGCCCACCAGCGCCAACACAATGGCCAGGCACAGATAGAACAGCAGTTTAAGTGGGTTACGACGGATCATTCCGGCCTCCGGTGGCTTTTGATCAGTTCCCTCTGCATCACCAGCAAACCGATAATCATACCGAGATAAATGGTGAGAAAACGCCAGGCAATGGTGACCAGCACCAGATGATTGCCCGACAGGATATCCCGGAAGAAACTGCCGAACACGCCCTCTGATATGCCAGAGGCCCCGGGGGTGGGGGAGAAATACATGATGAAGGTGGTTACCACCAGCAAGCCCAGAGTGGTCAGGTAATCCACCTCATAGCCCAGGCCGTGGATCAGCAGGGCGGGAAAACTGAACAGGCTGAGCAGGAACACGGCGGTGAACACTACCGACAGCAGTACGTCCCGTGGCGCGCCGCGGAGGTATTCGCTGAAACACAGGGCAAACCGCAGCATTTCCCGCCGTAATTTGAACTGCCAGCGGTCGTGCCGGCGGTGGTTGATCAGATGTGCCTTGCGCAGGCCTGCGACAAGAGCGCTCAACGGCAGGATCATCCAGCGTGTCCGGAACAGCAGCACGGCAAAGAATCCCAGATAGAGCGACACAAACACCGCCAGTGCGGTGCCGATACCGGACGACCAGATGCCGCCGTCCAGGGCCTCCAGGCTCAATAGAAAGACCGGTGTCAGTGAGAAAATGAACGCCACCGCGAGTACCGTGCGGATAGTGGTGGCCGCCGTGGCGCGGGCCACGGGCACCCCATGGCGGGTGAGATACCAGATCTGGGCAAACCCGCCCCCGGTGGCCATGGGCGTTACGTTGGAGAAAAACAGATTAATGAACACCAGCCGGAAGATCTTGCGCAATGGCAGCCGGTGCCCCAGCGCCTTGAGGGTGTAGTGCAGGCGCAGACCATCGGCCATGAAGTAGATCAGCAGCAGGGCCGCGACCGGCAACAGCAGAGTGGGAGAAAGCAGGCGATCGTCGAACTGGAAACTGCGGCCGGCGAAGCGGTCGTAGACCGCATACAGGCCGGCACCGGTCATGGCCACAAACAACAGGGCGAAGGCCGTAAGCCGTCGCCAGGAAGTCCGTTTCTGGTAGTTGTTGTCAGTGCTGTTGGTCATGCTCTGCCCGTCTGTTGGTGGCGGGCAGTGTACCCTGTGCAGGGCAGTACTTGTCCAGTTTGGCTTAGTGACCGTAAACCATCAGATTGGTGTTGGTGATGGCAAAGTCTGTGAACTGAACCGAGCCGATGCTGGTGTCACCCATGCGGAATACCGGCATGTCGATATCAGCCCGGAATTCCACATCGTGTACAGAAAGGCCTTCTTTGCCAGAAGCGGCACTGGTGCCCCGGGACAGGTTAGCCTTGGCATGGGCCATACCAAAGTGCCCCAGGGTATCCGCGCCACGGCGGTTATGAATCTGTAGCCCTTCAATGCCAACGGCGGCGAAGTTGAACAGCAGGATCACGTCGGCTGCGTCCCAGTTCAGGCTACCGTTGCTGATTTCGAAATGGGTATCGAGCTGCAGTTCGGAGCCGGACACCACGTTGCCATTGGCCAGGGTGCGCGTGGCGCCGCCGTTATTGCGGATAACCAGATCGGTGGGGCCGATGTAGCCCTGCAGCAGGATGTTTGAGAACAGACTCGCGCTGCCTTCACTGCCGGTGGTGGTAATACTGTCGATGGCCAGTTCGAAATCCACCGCCTGCAGATAGTCGGTCAGGCTGGTGGGGTCGCCGTAATCGCTGGCCCCCAGATGGATCACCAGGTCGCCGTTGTCGAACTGTTTGCCGAAACTGCCGCCAACCGAGTATTTCGCCAGCGCGTCCGCGACATCGGGATTACTGGTATCGAGCAGACCGGCGTTGGCGCGGCGTGCTATCTCGGAGAAACCATGCTCCAGAACCTCGCCACTGCCCGCGATATCAATCGTCAGCTTCATGTTGTCCAGCACGGTATCGTTCTGGCCGGACAATCTCAGACCGTTAATTCCCAGAGAGCCTTCATCGGTCCAGATCAGGTGATCAATATTGAGTTTGGTTTCCAGTTCAATGGTTACACCGGCCTGGCCAGTCACACCCGCCAGGGTTGTGTCATCCAGCGGCTGGAATTCGGCCATGGCAGGCACGGCTAATGAGGCGCCGGCCATCAGACTCAGGCAGGCGAGGGATTTTCTGGCCTCAGGAATGAGAAAAGACATGTTGGCCCCGGTTCGTTCGACGATTTGTTGTTTTTGATTGATTCAGTACACCTGACGTGTGCTGATCAGCCGCAGGGACAACACAACCAGAGCTGCGGTCGTTAAAAGTTACACATTGTTACTTTAAGCCTGAAGGCGGGGGTGATCTGTGAGGCTGGTCACAACCTGAACAGTCGTGACTGGTGTTTCAATCCAGTGCCTGGCGGATGAGGTTTTTCTGATGTTCGGCGAAGCCCCGGATCAGCTCAGTGGCTTTGGTCGCATCTCTCGCCAACACCGCCTGCGGCAACTCCGAGAAAAACGTGCTGGTGGTCGCGAGGCCCTTGCGGTAACGGTCTGCCCCCAGGTAATAGGTTCGGCTTACGGCAGGTTTGAAGTTGGACAGCGCTTCGGTCAGGTAGGGATTGGCGACAACCTGGCAGCAAGCTTCCATCACATTAAAGCTGGCTTCCACCACCCGGGTAATATCGGGTTGGGGTTCTCTTATCCGTTCGACCACCTGCGATACCGCCACCAGTAAACGGTCTTTGTCTGCCTCTTGCCAGCGCTCGCATAGGCGTGAGGCCAGCATCATCAGCAAATGCATATAGACGTCATAGAGCTCCGACGCGTACTCGGCATTCAGCTTGGTGGCAGAGGCTCCCTTCCGTGGTGTGATTTCCACCAGGTGCCATCGCTCCAGGGTATAGAGGGCCTCTTTCACTGATGCCCGGCTGACTTTCAGTTCGTTAGCCAGCGTGGCTTCCTGAATACGCTCTCCGGGACGGATCTGCCCGGTCATGATGCGTTCGGCCAGGAAATTGGCAATCTGCTCTGCCAGAGTATTGGGCACCTGAAAGTCCATAGGGGGCACTGTCTGCTCGCTGTCGGGTTGTTAGACAAACTTGGAACGGCGGGAGTGTAGCACAGCCGGAGTAATGCCGGTCACTACCTTGAAATCTGGCTGTGTAGCACGCAGGTATATGGCTTGAATCCTCCAAACCTAAGGGAAACCAACATGCCCAAGCATTTTGAGCAGGCCCCGGGCCTGTACGATGACCCCGTTCCCGAAACCGAAGGCTATGTCTTTAACCAGACCATGATGCGTATCAAGGAGCCCGAGCGTTCCATGGACTTCTACACCCGGGTACTGGGCATGCGCCTGGTTCGCAAGCTGGATTTCCCGGAGATGAAGTTCACGCTCTACTTCCTGGGTTACCTGGACGACAAACAGGCTCAGTTTGTGCCAAACGATGATGGCCACCGCACCACCTACACCTTTGGCCGGGAAGCGATGCTGGAGCTTACCCATAACTGGGGCACCGAAGACGATGCCGACTTTGCCTACCACAACGGCAATGATGAGCCCCAGGGCTTCGGCCACATCGGCATTGCCGTGCCCGATGTCTACGCTGCCTGTGAGCGCTTCGAAAAGCTGGGCGTGGAATTCGTGAAAAAGCCCGACGACGGCAAAATGAAAGGCCTGGCGTTCATCAAAGACCCGGATGGCTACTGGATTGAGATCCTGCAGCCGGACATGCTGGAAAAACAGCGCAAGGACAGCTGATCATCCAGCTGTTCCTGACCCCGGCGTTCAGCTCTCCTGGCTGGCGCCGGGCGCCTTGCCATAGCGCGAGGCGACAATCACCGCCACCGTCAGTATGAACGCGCCGGCAACACCGATCGGCCCCAGTTCCTCTCCCAGAATCAGCCAGGCCAGCAAGGCAATAAACAAAGGCTCGAGTACGACGACAATGCTGGATACCGTCGCCGGCGTGGTTTTCATCCCGGTAAAAAACAGCAGATAGCCAATGCAGGTGGGCACCACGCCGATGTACAGTACCATCAGCCAGTGCTTTAGCCCCATCGTCTCCAGCCCCGCAAAGCCGCCACTCAGGGCCACCACCGGCAACAGCAGCAGTGCGGCGGTACCAAAGCAGATAAAGGCGGTGGTAAACACCGGTGTGCCGGTTGAGTTGTAGCGGCTGGTCAGGGTGAAGCCGGTGTATACCGCTGCCGCCAGCAGTGCCATCAGAATGCCTGCCAGTCGCAGGGTGCCGGCGGTGTCCATGTCACTGACCACCAGCATGCCCGTGCCCAGAATCGCGGCAATCGCGGCCAGGATAGTGAGCAGCCCTGGTTTCTCTCCCAGCAATGGGGCAGCCAGAATGGCCACCAGAACGGGTGGCAGACATAGGGATATCAGGGTGGCAATGCCTGCCCCGGTCAGATCCACCGCCAGCAGATAGCTGCCCTGATAGAACGCCTGGAACAGCCCCAGGGCGGTGAGGGTGAGCATGGCCTTGCCGCTGAGAGAACGCAAAGAGCTGCCGGGCACCGTCTGGCCGGGGTTGCGGGCCACCAGCTGCCGTTGCTCGCGCCGCATCAGTAGCCAGAAGAATGGCAGCGCAACCACCAGGCGTAAAAAACCGAGGGTGATGGCCTCCAGTTCCGTACCATTGAACAGAAACTTGGCGACAATCCCTGTAGTGGCCCAGAGCAAAGAGGCCAGGGCAATAAGAAGTGCTCCGTGAATCATCACAAACTGCCGGGTTGGAGAAACAAGCGGGCAAGGTTAGCAGTGGCAGTGGCGTCGCGCCATAGGGGAAAGGGGAGGGGCAGCAGTGCTGCCCCGGAAACTCATTTCACCGCGATGCGCGCAGCGTTTTTCTCCACGGTACGCTCACCAATGCCTTTCACATTGGCCAGGGCCTCAATACTGTCGAAGGGGCCGTTGGCTTCGCGGTAGTCAATAATGGCCTGGGCTTTGCTCTCACCGACACCGCTCAGAGACGCCAGAGTGGCTACATCGGCGGTGTTGATGTTCACGGCGGGTTGCTCGCTTGCGAAGGCAGCAGAGCCAGTGATCAGGCTGAAAAACAGAACAAGGGTGGCCAGAAATGAGGTTGGTTTCATCGGAGAACTCCTGAGTGTAATAACGTTGTTATGAACAGTCAGGCACGACAAACCATTGAGGCTATTGGTGATTCGAAACGGTGCAGAACAAAAAAGGGTAAGGCGGGTGCGAGAGCAATTTAGTGCACGGAAAGGAACTACTGTCCGTGTAGTCCCCAAATTCCGTGGCTGACCCCTGCCTGATCCATCAGGCTGCGCATCATCCTGAGCACTTCATCCTTGCAGTCATCCCTGTAGCCCTGATCCATCGGGCAACTCCGAATCCGTGGAGTTCTCGTCCGTGAGCCAACGTCCGTGCTGGCTTGTCATCCCTGACAATGCTCATTCTACGGAAGATGAAATTTCGGAAAATCGGACATCCACCAGACGGTTTGTGCGAGATATCCCACAGAGCTGTGAGCTTTTCGGTGAACCTGAATTCATTGTTTCAGGGTGTTTTTGCGGGCAATTTATTGCCTGAAAATCGGCACGCTACCAGATGGTGCAGTGGGTTTTAGATGTTGCGCACCAATTTAGGGCGGTGGGTTGGCCGAAGCACTGAATTGAGGCCTGAAACGGCGCACCAATTCATTGCAGATCCGGTTTTGACACGTTTTTTGTTATCTAACACCATGTTTTATTTGTGCTTTTTTGGTTGTTGGAACGGCGGATGCAATTGGCTGTTTGCGTTTGACGACCCAAAACCAAAGAAAAGGACGCACAACATGAGCATCAAAAAACACGTGAAACTGGGCCTCTCTGCATTGGCGCTGTCTGTCTCCCTCGGTTCCATCAATACCGGGTTTGCCGCCGAAGACCCCATCAAGGTCGGTATTCTCCATTCCCTGTCCGGCACCATGGCCATCAGTGAAACCGCGCTGAAAGACACCATGCTGATGCTGATTGAAAAGCAGAACGCCGCCGGTGGCGTACTTGGCCGCCAGCTGGAGCCG
>Ga0079224_100004532_pt1 | contig 18020 bp, 15 predicted proteins | sample Stecom2015_FD_80414 | JGI IMG/M metagenome (GOLD analysis project Ga0079224, IMG submission 80414) | Agricultural soil microbial communities from Utah to study Nitrogen management - Steer compost 2015 | ecosystem: Environmental > Terrestrial > Soil > Agricultural land | place: USA: Utah...
ATCCCTCGGCCGGCAACCCGACCGGTGTGGGGCGCGGGGTACGGCCCTGGACGCCAGGAACCCGGGCGTCGGTTTGGGGGTTAGAAGGTTGGCAGGGGCGAGCCGCCCGTCGAGCGTTAGAGGTCGGCGGGCTCTTTTGTCGGCAGAGTCCTTGCAGTCGGAACCACGGTCATCCGTAGAAGCGTGTTCGCGGTTTGCGGATCGAGCTGGAGTGATAGAGGTGAGACAAGTCTGATGGCCACCACGCCTGAAACTCGGGAGAAGAGGAAGCGTCGCCGTGCAGCGTCGGAGCTGTCGGACGGTTTCCTGGGTACGGTCGAGGAGCAGACCGCGCTCGATCAGTACCTTCGTGACGTGAGCAAGCATGAGCTGATCACGCCGGAGGAGGAGATCGAGCTGGGCCATCGTGCGCTTGCGGGTGACGAGGAGGCGGTCCAGAAGCTGGTCCGCGCGAATCTTCGGTTCGTGATCAGCGTCGCGAAGAAGTACCAGAACCGGGGTGTCTCTCTGATCGATCTGATCCAGGAGGGGAACGTCGGTCTGGTCACTGCGGCGCGGAAGTTCGATCCGGACCAGGGTGTGAAGTTCATCTCGTACGCGGTCTGGTGGATTCGCCAGGCGATCCTGGCCGCGCTGGCGAACCAGGGTCGTGCGGTTCGGGTCCCGTTGAACCGTGCGAGTGATCTCGCTCGCATCTTCCGGGAGCGTGAGCGCCTGAAGCAGGAGCTGGGCCGCGAGCCGACGACGGAGGAGCTTGCGGAGGCGGCGAAGCTGACGCCGGAGACGCTCGAGGCGCTGCAGACGCTGAACGCGGCGGAGATCCGTCTGGACTCTCCGATCGGCGACAGCGATGACAGCCAGCTCGTCGAGCGTTTCATCCTGGAGGAGGCGGCGGAGCCGGAGGCGCTCGTCGAGGAGCGTCTCATGGCGGAGCAGATCGAGCGTGCTCTGGACACGCTGACGCCCCGTGATGCGCGTGTACTGCGCCTGTACTTCGGTCTGGACGGCGGCCGTGAGCACACGCTGGAAGAGATCGGCAACATGCTGGGTGTGACTCGCGAGCGCGTTCGTCAGCTCCGTGACCGTGCGTTGAAGCGGCTCCGCGAGGGCGAACTCGGGCCGGCGCTGGAGAGTTTCGCTGCCTGATCGGTGGCCGTCGTGCGTTTCCGTGGCACGGTTCGCAAGGCGGCAGGCGGCCTCTACGAGGTCGAGTTGGAGGATGGTCGGATCCTGGAGGCAGTTCTCCGCGGGCGGCTGAAGCTCGAGGAGCGTACCGGCGACAGAGTCGTCGTCGGCGATCGAGTCGAAGTCGAGCGTCAGCCTGACGGCGTGGCGACGATCGAGTCGGTCGAGGAGCGGCGTAGTGAACTCGCCCGTCGGGCGCCCGGTCGGGGCGCTCGGCGGGCGAGGGTCATCGTGGCCAACGTGGACCAGGTCGTCGTGGTCTTCGCGGCCGCGCACCCGGAGCCCCGGCTGCGGATGCTGGACCGTTTCCTGGTCCAGTCGGAGATGAGCGGTCTGCCCGCCGTGATCGTGGTCAACAAGTCGGACCTCGTCGACCGCTCCGAGATCGAGTCCCGCTTCTCGGTCTACGTTCGAGCGGGCTATCCGGTCCTCTACACGAGTGTGCTGACGGGCGAGGGCCTGGAGGGGCTTCGCGACCGGCTGTGCGGCCGGATCAGTGTCCTGACCGGTCCGTCGGGTGTGGGCAAGTCGAGCCTGCTGAACGTGCTCGAGCCCGGGTTCCGGCTCCGGACGGGCGAGGTCAGCGAGGCGGTCCGGAAGGGCCGGCACACGACGGTCATGGCCGAGCTCCTCCCGCTCTCTTGTGGCGGTTACGTGGCCGACACGCCGGGGCTGCGCGAGCTCGGTCTGTGGGGCGTGTCGCGGGACCGGCTCGACGAGTGTTTCCCGGAATTCCGGCCGTATCTGGGCGACTGCCGGTTCGGGCGCGGCTGTTCGCATACGCACGAGCCCGACTGTGCCGTCCGTGCGGCGGTCGAGTCCGGCGAGGTCTCGCTGGATCGGTACGAGAGTTATCGTACCCTCTGGGACGAGGCTGTGACGGATTGAATCCGGCCCTGCCGCTTCGGCCTCCACCTCTTCATGTGACCTTCGCTCCTTTCACGTCGTCCACTCCAGCGGGCCGGTCTCCGGCGGCCGGGGATGCACGCCCCCGGCAGTCGTGACGAGACCGCTCCCCGTGATGTTCAGGCTGGTGGGTGATGTGAACGGGAGGTCCCATGACAGGTCGAATCCGTATCTTCGCGGCGTTCGTGCTGACTCTCCTCCTGCCGCTGGTCGCGTGTGACAGCGACACGGCGCTGGATGAAGGCGGGCGTGGTCGGGTCACGCTTCTGCTCACGGATGCGCCTGGCGACATCCATGCTGCGGTCGTCACGATCTCCGAGGTCTATCTGAAGGGCGACGGCGGCGAAGTCGTCCTGCTGGACGAGGAAGTGACGACGGATCTGCTCACGCTCAAGGATGATATCCTGACGCTCGCCGAGGAGGTCGTCGTCCCGTCGGGCACGTACGCGGAGGTACGGGTCGTCATCACGGGTGGCTACATCGAGGTCGAGGGCGAGGACGGCGAGACGCGGTTCTACGTATCGAAGGGCTACGAGCACGTCCCGGCGGACCTCGACGCAGCGGGCGAACTCGAGCTGCACATGCCCAGCTACGCGACGAGCGGTCTGAAGATCAAGCTTCCGGGCGGCCTGCGAGTCGACGGCGATGAGCGCATCGTGCTCCTGGACTTCGACGTCGCGGAGAGCTTCGGGCAGGAAGTAGGGAAGTCGGGCCGGTGGGTCATGAAGCCGGTGATCAAGGCGACGGAAGTCGATCTGGCCGAGATCGAAATCTAGGCGGTCCACGTCGCGTCCGGCAAGCGCGGGGAGGCCGCCGCGTCGGCCGCGGCGGCCTCCGGGATCGCGGACTGGGCGCCGCGACGGTGTTCGCGATCGGCGGCGCGGCGGAGGAGGACGGAGCATGGTGTACGCCCTCAGCTGGAGCGGCGGCAAGGACGCGGTGCTCGCGCTCGACCGCGCGGTCCGCATGGGGTTGGATGTCCGCTACCTCTTCAACATCTACGAAGGCGTGACCGGCCTCGTCCGGTTCCACGGTGTACGGCGCGAGTTGATCGGGGCGCAGGCCGAGGCGCTCGGTCTGGAACTCGTCCAGGCGAGCACCCACCCGGCCGACTACGGCGCGGTCTTCGAGCGGCTCATGGATGAGCTCCGCGCGCGCCGCGTGGGCGGGATCATCCTCGGCAACATCCACCTCACGGACATCCGCTCGTGGTATGAGGATCGTCTGATCCGGCGCGGTCTCGCGCATGTGGAGCCGCTTTGGGGCGACTCGCCGGCGGCGCTGCTGGACGAGTTCCTGGCCCGGGGGTACCGGACCCGGATCGTGAGTGTGAACCTGGAACTCGGCTGTTCCGAGTGGCTGGGCCGCGAGCTGGACGCCGCGCTCGTCGCGGAGCTCGCCCGGACGCCGGGCGTTGACGTCGCGGGCGAGCGCGGCGAGTATCACACCTTCGTCTTCGACGGCCCCCTCTTTCGCCGGCCGGTCGAGACGGTGCCCGGCCCGACCTTCGAGATCGACGGGCACCGTGTGCTGGAGCTGCGGCCGGCGGCGCCCCTTCTGTCTGAAGCCGCCGAGGGCGCCTCGGGCCCCTGTCCGACGGCCTAACATCGAACCGGTGGACCCGGCCTCAGCGTCCCACCGTCCAGGAGATCCCGAGGAACGCGGCGCGGCCCGGCCCGGGCATGGCCGAGACGTCGCAGTACTTCGTGCCGGTGATGTTGCGCACGTCCAGGGCGGCGTGCGCGCCGCGCCAGGCGTAGGCGATGCGGGCGTCGAGGTTCAGGTGGCCCTGGCGCGCGCCGGGCGTGCAGACGCCGTCCACCAGCGCCGGCTCGGGGCTCCCGTCCCGGTGTTCGTAGCGTGCGACGGCGGATACCGAGAGCCCGGCCGCGAGGCGCGGGAGCGCTCGCGCGACGCTCGCGGTCACGCTCCTCGTGACCGGGCGGAGCGCGTAGCGTGAGACGTAGCCGTCGGCATCATCGGCCCGGAGCCGGAGGGCCGAGCCGGTGACCCGCCAGTCGGCGCCGAGGGCGCCGTCCGCGGCGGCGTGGAACTCGAGTCCCGTGTAGGTCGCCGACTGGACGTTCCGGGTGCGCCAGGGCGTCTCGATGTCGTCGACGAGCTCGACGGGTTTGGCCCAGTCGATCAGTCCGTTCGCTCGGCGCAGGAACGCGGCGGCGCCGAACCGGACGCGCTCCGCGGGTCGGACGTCCGCGCCGAGCTCGGCTTCCCAGGCTCGTTCGGGGACCAGGTCGGGGTCGCCCTGGTTGGTCGGGTCGCTGTAGTAGCGGTCGGTCCAGCTCGGTGCGCGGAACGAGCGGCCGGCGGAAGCCCGGACCCGGAGCGCAGGGCTCGCCCAGACCGCGACCGCGGCCGAGGGCGCGAGGAAGGTCCCGAACCCGGAGTGCCAGTCGGTCCGCACGCCGACCTGGGCGACGGCCCGGCCCGCGTGCCCGAACGACGCCTCGCCGAAGAGCGCGCCCCGTCCCTCCGCGTGGTCGCCGAGCCCGTTGCTCTCCAGCACATCCCGGTACGCCTCGCCGCCCGCGACGAGCCGGACCGTGGGCGAGACCGTGTGGCGCGCGACGAGTTCGCCGCCGAACTGCCAGTTCGTGTGACGGTTGCGGTAGAAGTCCGGATCGTCGCGCTGGAGCAGGAACTCGTCATCGTGGCGACGGGCGGTGATCCGGGGCTCGAAGCTCGTCCGTGCGCCGGCGGCCGGGACGAGCGCGATCGCCGCGGTCGCGGTCCGGGTCGCCTCGAACTCGTCGTACGGCGCGGTCGGCGGCGTGTAGAACGCGCGCGCGCCGAAGTCGCGCGCCGCGAAGCCGAAGTCGGCGCGCAGCGTTCGCCCGGCGACGGCCGCATCCACGGCGAGGCGGGTCTGGAGCGCGTCGTAGTCGGTCCCCGGACGGTGGCCGTCCGCGCGGCGGTACTCGGCGCCGGCGCGGACGCGGAGCGCGTCGGTCCCGGCGGCGGCGGACGCATGGGCGCCGAGGGTGCCGAACCCGCCGCCCTCGATGCCGAAGCGGAGCCGCTCGCCGTCTCGACGGGTCACGACGTTGATGACGCCGCCGACGGCGTCGCTCCCGTAGAGCGCGGTCGCCGGGCCGCGCAGGATCTCGATCCGTTCGATCTCGGCGAGGGGCACGGCCAGGTCGAGGTCGAAGTGGCCGGTCTGGGCGTCGCTCATGCGCACGCCGTCGACCAGGACGAGGACCTGTTCGAAGGTCGCGCCGCGGAGCGCGACATCGGCCTGGGCCGGGGACCGGGGCTGGACATCCGTGCCGAGGCTCAGCGCCAGCACGTCGGCGAGGGTGCGGGCGGGCGCGGCCGCGATCGCGTCGGCATCGATGACCGTCACGGCGCGGCTCGCGGCCGGGAGCCTCGCCGAGGACCGGGACCCGACGCTCACGTCCAGCGTATCGAGCACGACCGGCCGGTCCTGCGCGGCCGCGGCGGCGGGGGGCCCGGCCGCGAGCACGAACGCGAGGACGCCCGCCGGCCCGAGTCCCCGGCCCACGGCCCGGACCCATCTATGTACGATCAGACCATCCATCTGCTACAACAGGAAACTCACTACGACAGGAAACACCGGCCTCCATCCGTCAGAGGCCCAACTCCATTCTTGCGCCAAGGAATAGGGTCCGCCCACGGGTGCGGAACCCCAAGACTTCCTGGTATTCGGTGTCGAAGGCGTTGTCAATGCGGACCGTCCCGATCAGGGCCGGGCGCCGGCCGTCCGCCGGGAGGATCCGGAACTCGCCGCCGAGGTCGACGACCGTATGGGCGTCGAGGGTGACCCGGCGGACGTTCATGTCATCGGAGAAGTCGAGGTCATCGCGGTCGCCGGTGTAGCGGACGACGAGGTGCGCGGCGCCTCGCGGTGCGCGGTACTCGACCGTCGCGTTCACGGCGTGCGTCGGCCGGCGGAGCAGCCGTTCGCCCTCGACGAACTCCGCGTTCGGCCCGGCCTGGAAGCCGGCGTCCAGGACCTCGGTCTCGAGGCGGGTAAAGCCGATCGAGGCCGTGACCGGCGCCGCGGGCCGGACCGTGGCCTCGAGCTCGAGGCCGGCCGCCTTCGCCTCGGCGACGTTGAAATAGTTCGGCTCCGTGCTGCCGGGCGGCTGGGTACGGTACTGGATCATATCCCGGAACCGCTGGTCGAAGTACGTCGCGCCGAGCGCGAGGCGGCCGTCGAGGAACGACCGTTCCAGGCCGGCCTCCCAGCTCCTGGACTGTTCGGGCTCGAGCGCGGGGTTCCCGACCACGTAGCCGCTCCCGTACGTCTCTGCGATCTGCGGCTCCTTGAACGCGGTGCCGAACGCGGCCCGGACGCGGGTCGCGCCGTGCGTCCACGCCGCGCCGGCGCGATAGCTCTCGAAGGTACCGAACCGTTCGTTGTCGTCCAGCCGCGCGCCGAGCGTGAAGGCGAGGCCGGCGGCCGGCTCGAGGAGCGCCTGTGCGTAGTAGCCGCGGTTCATGCGCCGGTGCGCGTACTCGGATCGGCTCGAGAAGTCCGGGTTCGGGTCGTCCCACCGCGACACCGACTCCTCCTCCTGCCTCTCGATCGTGGCGCCGGCGGTGAAGGTTGCGGCCGCGGTCGGGCGGACGTCGATGCGGGCGTCCGCGCCGCGGCGGAGGACCTCCGTCTCGAGGTACGACGACCCCTGGCCCGGCTCGTCCGCGGCGTTGTCATCGCCTCGCGTGAGCCCGCTCCCGGTCAGGAGCAGCCCGATCCGGACCCGATCCGAGAGGGCGCGGCCGAGTTCGAGGCCGAGGGCGAGCCGTTCTTCGAAGGCGAAGGCGTTCCGGTCGACGGGGTTGCCGGCCCCATCGGTCGGGTAGTGGAAGACGCCGTCTGCGTAGCGGACCGAGAGCTTCGCCTCCGTCCACGCGTTCGGCCAGAACGCGAGGTTCGCGGCGGCGGAGGTGTTCCGGTACTCGTTGTTGAACTCGTAGACGCCGTCGCTCGTGAGGTGCGATGCGGCGACGTTGTAGCCGAGCGCGCCGGCCTGGCCGGAGACCCCGGCGTCGTAGCCCAGCGTTCCGTACCCGCCGCCGCGGATCCCGGCCCGGACCGTGGGCCGGCCCGCGCCCGCGCGGGTGAAGATCTGGATCACGCCGGTCACCGCGTCCGACCCGTAGAGCACGCTGGCCGGGCCGCGCACGATCTCGATCCGTTCGATCTCGTCGGCGCTCAGGTTCGCGAGGTCCGCCCGTCCGCCGGGCTCGTTGAGCGGGACCCCGTCGACGAGGACCTGGACGTAGTCGCTCTCGCCGCCACGCAGGAAGAGCGACGTCGTCGCGCCGTAGGAGCCGGACTGGATGACGTGGAGCGAGGGGGTCAGCCGGAGCGCGTCGAGCGCGTGCGTCACGCCCCGTTCCCGCAGCGCTTCGCCGGTCAGGACGGTGACCGCGGCAGGGACGGCCGCGCGGGGCACGGCGACGCGCGTTGCGGTCACGACGAGCTCGTCGAGGGCGACCGTGTCCGCCTGCTGGGCCCGGAGCGGCGTGGCGGCGGCGATGGCGGCGAGGAGCGCGGCGAGCACGCTCGCGGTCGGGCCGGAGATCCGATTCGTGGTCATGGTTGCATTCCCGTTCGTGGTCATGGTTGCATTCCCGTTCGTGGGTCGTAGGGTTCCCGTTCCAACCCGGCCGCGAGCGGCACGACCTGGGGCGCGCCCGCGTCCGGCCCGGGGCCGGGGTGTGCGGTCACGGCGACGGGCCACTCGTAGACGGCTTCCAGCACGGTCCGGTTCAGGACCCGTCCGGGCGGGCCCTCGGCCGCGGCGCGGCCGTTCGCGAGGAGGAGGAGGCGGTCGGCATAGCGGGCGGCGAGGTTCAACGCGTGCGTCACAAGGACGACGGTCACGCCGTCCTCCGCCGCGAGTGCGGCGAGCAGCTCGAAGACCGCCATCTCGTGCCGCACGTCGAGGGACGCCGTCGGCTCGTCGAGGACGAGGACCTCGGGCTGCTGCGCGAGTGCGCGCGCGATCCGGGCTCGCTGCCGCTCGCCGCCCGAGAGCGTCGCGAGCGGCCGGTCCGCGAGGTCGAGGACGTCGCAGCGACGCATCGCCTCTTCGACCGCGCGGCGGTCCGCTTCGCGTTCGCGGCGCCAGCCTCCGAGGTGAGGGTACCGGCCCATCGCGACGAGCTCGCGGACCGTGAGGGGGAAGACGGCCTCCTCGCCCTGCGGCACGACGCCGATCCGCCGCGCGAGTTCGCGGCGGCGCCACGCCTCGACCGGCCGGCCCCGGAAGGTGACCCGGCCGGCATCGGGCCGGACCGCGCCGAGCAGGAGCCGGAGGAGCGTCGATTTCCCGGACCCGTTCGGCCCGAGGATCGCCGAGACCGAGCCGGCCGGCACGACCAGGTCGACGCCGTCGAGCGCGCGGCGGGCCGTGCCGGGATACCGGTAGCCGAGCCCCGACGCCTGGAAGACCGGGTCCCTCACAGCGGCCTCCGGATCAGGAGGACGACGAAGACCGGGACGCCGACGAGCGCGGTCACGACGCCGACCGGCAGCTCCGCGGGCGCGGCGATCGTCCTCGCGATGGTGTCGGCGACGAGGAGGAACGCGCCGCCCGCGAAGATCGACGCCGGGAGCAGGAGCCGGTGGTCGCTGCCCCAGAGGAGCCGGATCGCGTGGGGCACGATCAGCCCGACGAAGCCGATCACGCCCGCGACGGCGACCGCCGCGCCGACGAGGAACGATGCGACGAGGAAGGCGGTGACCTTGACGCGTTCGACCGGCGCGCCGAGGAAGAGCGCGGGCTCCTCGCCGAGCGCGAGCAGGTCGAGCGGCCGGGCGAGGGCGAGGAGGACCGCGGCCGCGGGCGTGAAGTAGAGCGCGAGGACGCCGATCTGGCCCCACCCCGCGCCCGCGACGCTGCCCATCATCCAGAAGATGGCCGAGCGGAACGTCTCCATGTCCGCGAAGCTCAGGAGGAGCAGGATCACGGCGTTGAAGAACGCGCCGACGACCACGCCGGCCAGGAGGAGGACGCGGGTGTCGAGGACGCGGCCGACCGAGGCCGCGATCCTGAAGACGAGTGCGATCGCGACGACTGCGCCCATGAAGGCGGCGGCCGGGAGCGCCCACGGCGCGAGGGACGCCCACCCGAGCGCGGTCGCCGCGACGGCGCCGACGGCCGCGCCGCCGGAGACGCCGAGAACGTACGGCTCGGCGAGCGGGTTCCGGAGCAGCGCCTGGAAGACGGCGCCGCTCAGCGCGAGCCCGCCGCCGACCAGCACGGCCAGGACGGCGCGCGGCAGGCGGAGCTGGACGACGATCGCGCGGGTCAGTTCGTCGCCGTGACCGAGGAGCGCGTCGGCGACGTTGGCGAGCGGGATCCCCGCCGCGCCGACCGCGACGCTGGACAGGAGCGCCGCGACCGTGAGGCCGGCCAGGATCAGCAGCCGGATCGAGTAGCGCGCGGTCACGACGGCCGCTCCGGTCCGGGCGCGCCGGGCGCGGGGCGCACGGCCTCGTCGGCGGCCGCCCCGGGGCGCGCGGCCGTGGCCGGTCCCGGGCGCGCATCGGGGAACGCGTCGGGGTGGAGGAGCCGCGCCAGCTCACGCGCGACCTCGCCGACCCGGGGGCCGGGCCGGTTGTAGCGCTCCGAGTCGACCGCGTGGACCCGGCCGGTCCGGACGGCGGGCAGCTCGCGCCACCCCGGAGCGCGGCGCATCCAGTCGAGCGAGTCGCCGAGCCCTTCGCCGACCGCCGCGATCACGACCTCGGGCCCGCGCCGCACGATCTCCTCGAGCCCGACCTGCGGCCACGCGGCCGGCGCATCGGCGAAGATGTTGTCGCCGCCCGCGATCGCGAGCAATTCGCCCACGAACGAGCCGGGGCCGGCGGCGTAGGCCGGCTCGCGGTCGCCGATGTAGAGGACGCTCGGCCGGCGCCGGCCGGCGACCGCGGCACGGACCGCGTCGAGCTCCGCTCGGATCGAGGCGACGAGGGAGTCGCCGCGTTCGACGACGCCGAGGAGCGTCGCGAGCCTGCGGATCGTTGCGTCGATGTCGTCCAGCGTCTCGATCCTGGCCGCGTAGACCGGGACGCCGAGCTCCTGGAGGCGGGAGACGACGGCGCGCGAGGGGACGTCCGCCCACGCGATGACGAGGTCCGGGCGGAGCCGGGCCAGCCACTCGAGGTTCGGCGTCAGCCCCCGGCCGGCCGACGGGAGGTGCGCGAGGCGCGCGTCGTCGTCGTACTCGGTCCGCGCCGCGAGGCGGTCAGGGCCGGCGAGCGTCAGGATGATCTCGGTGACCGCGGGGATGAGGGAGACGATCCGGGCCGGGGGCGCGTCGACCCGGACATCGCGGCCAACGTCGTCGGTGACCCGGGCGAAGGCGGAGCCGAGGGAGCGGGATCCGGGCGCGGTGTCGGCCGGCGCTCGGGTCGGGGCATCGCCGGGCGCACGCCCGTCCGCGGCCGCGAGGCCGTCGGCGCGCACTCGCCCGCCACCGGCGTCGCACGCCGCGAGCGTCGCGGCCGCGAGGCCGAGCACGAAGGCGAACGCTGACATCGTCCGGCGGCACGGGCGCCGGGTGGGGCGTGGCGACAAGAAACCCGTCCTTTCCGATTCGAAGGGAAGGACGGGTGGACGAAGGGCCAGGCGAACGGCGCCCCCCACGACGTGACCCGACCCTTCCCTCGAAGGGCTTCGCTCGGGCACGAACGGGGCGGTCTCCTGGCTCGAGACGGCGTCGCTCGCCTTCCCAGGGCGCGCGTGGCGCCCCAGTGGCTCGTTGAGCGGGCCACACCGGGCGGACGTGCTGCGAGGGCTCGCCGCCCGGGTCTCTCACAGTGGCGGGGCCGCGCCGGAATTGCACCGGACTTCCGAGTGGCCCCGTTCGCGATATGTCCGGGGGAAGGTAAGGGGCGGATTCGGGGGGCGCAAGCTCGGCCGGGCCGGGTCGCGCAGCCGCGCGCCGGGGACGCTGGGAATGCCGGGAATGCCGGGCGCCGACGTCGTCAGCCCCCGCCGCGCGGCGGTGTGGCGCCGCGCGGTCGTCCGGTGGATCACCTGCACTGTGTCGACAGCACCGTGCGCCATCCGCCGTCGATCGGGGCGAGCGCCTCGAACCACGAGCCGGCGGTCCCGTAGACCTCGAGGAGGAGCTCGGTCCGGCCATCCCGGTCCCAGTCGAGGAAGTCGGCGAGCCGGGGCGCGGCCTTGCCCGTCTGCTCGTACGGGTTGAACGCGGCGTACGCCGTGTCGTACCCGACCTGCGGGACGGGGTGCGCGATGAAGAAGAGGGAGTAGCCCTCGTCGTCGCCGCCGATCCCGAGCGAGTCGCCGACCAGGAAGGTCGCGCTGAAGGCCGGGGCCTCGGCGCCGGCGATCGGGAACGGCTGGAGCTGGGCCATCGCGCGGGTCCAGTTCCCCGGGAGCGGCGCGCCGCGCGCGCGGAGGAGCCGCTCGGCCAGGATCGGCCCGAGGAGCTGCATGCGCCGGTCCGGCACGAGCTCGACCCGCACCCCGAGGGGCAGGTCCGAGCGTGCGCTCGCCTTCGGGATCGCGAGGAACTCGGGGATGTCCTCGGCGCCCGCCGTAAGTTCGAGGACGCCGGTCGCATACGGCGCGCGTGGACAGACGTCGACGCCGGGGATCGCGGACGACTCGAGGATGAAGGTCCCGACGCGTGCGCCCCGCCGGAAGAGGGTGAACTCCGAGCCCGGCCGGAGGTGCGCCGCGATGAAGCGCTGGCCGTAGCGTTCCCAGTCGGCCTCGGCCCGGATCGGGCGGAGCGAGTCGCCGGCGATCTCGCCGATCGGGACCATCGTCCCCCGGCCCTGGTCGGCCCGGACGTAGTAGAGGACGGGGCCCTCGGGGACACGCTCCTCCGTCGGCGCGACGGCTTCGGCCTCGCCGGACGCCTGGGGCGGCGGCGGCACGATGGCGATGTCCGCACCGCCCCAATCGACGTTGTCGCAGCCCGTCACGAGCGTTACTATCAGGGCCACAGGCCAGCCGAGGAGGGGCGAGCGCGGTCTCCGCATCATAGCTCCACGATGATGCCTGCCTTGAGCAGGCGGTCGTCGCTGCCGACGCCGGGCGCCGGGGTCGAGTCCCTGCTGTACTCGTGCGTGATCGAGAGCGCGATCCTCTGCGTGACCAGGACCTTGACGCCGGTGTCGAGGGTCAGCAGATAATCGTCCGGCCGGTCGTAGATCGGCTGGTAGAGCGCCTGGTGCGAGAGGGTCACGCCGTCGTTCAGGATCCGGCGCCCGTCGAACTGGAGGCTCCAGCGCGCGGTCTGCTGGACCTCGGCCGGCGAGTCCGTGCCCGCGACGGCCTCGTAGGAGTGGAGCAACGCCATGCTGACCGAGGCGTCGCCGATCTTCTCGCCGCGATAGAGCCGGTACTTCCCGCCCACGCCGCTGCTGACGCGGGCGTCCAGGCGCCGGAACGGATCGCGCTCGGCGCGGCTGTAGATGAACGGGGTCCACCGTCGCTGCGGACCGATGTCGACGTTGATCGAACCGCGGTAGGTCTCGGAGACCCGTTCGTCGCCGCTCGAGCCGTACCTCGCCTCGAGCTTGAGCTCGAACGCGAAGAGCTCGACGCGGAGGTGCCGGAGCGTGAAGCCCGTCGTGAAGACGGTCAGGTCCTGGTTGCCGCCGGCGTCGGTGAAGGTGAGTTCGGCGGCCGCGGCCCAGCGATCGTCATCGTCGTCGGAACTCTGGGCGCGGGCCGGTGCGGCGACGGCGAGCAGGAGCACGAGGGCGGTCAACCCTAGGGATACGGTCGCCGGGCGCCGGGCCCGGCCAACAGGGTCGGCGGTCTGCTTCATCGGTGGATCTAGAGCGAAGAATGGACGGCTCGGCATCGTCTCAATCGGTTCGTCCAAGTTAGGACACCACAAGACTGCACGCAACGTGCTACGATCGAAGTTGCGGCGGCTGGCCTCGCTGCCCGGGACCGGGTTCCGGGGCGTGGAGACGGAGCCCGACGCGGGACCGGGTCCGGCTCCGGCGTTCGGGGCCGGGCCGTCGGAAGCCGAGGCGGAGGTCGTCAAGGGCGACCGTCTCCGCGCGATCCCGGTCGGGTCCGCGGGCGAGAGTGCGTTCACCGCGTTCGTCGATGGGATCCAACGCTCGCGGGTCGTGCTCTACCATGGGGCGGTGCCGATCGTGCACGCGTACGCCGCCGCCGTCATCCGCGAGCGTCGGGATCGGCGGCTCGCGACGCTGGAGTCCTGTAGGGCCGACGGGTTCGGGACCCGGTACCTGGAGGAGCGGGAAGCGGTCTTCTTCCCGTTCCGTCTCCTGGATCCGGAGACGGTCGTGGCGGCCGGGCTCCCGCGCGACCGGCTCATCGACACGAGCCCGCCCGCCGGCGAACCGCTCCCGCTCTTCCCGCCGCTCCTCTACGCCCGTGCCGAGGAGGCCGTCAACCGCTGGCGCGAGTCGCTGGAGATCGGGCTGGCCACGCGCTGGTGCCGGGAGGGGACGGGCTGGCTCCTCGTCGACGGCGGGCTCACGCTCTCGCCGGAGCTGGCCGCCAGTACCCGGGCGGTCGGGGTCATCAAGAGCCACACGACCCGGTTCTTCGACGGCGACGACGCCCGGACGCTCCTCGGGCTCGAGGCCGGCGAGCGGACGAGTGTGTTCCGGCCGGGCACGCGCCACGTCACGCCGGTCTATTCCTGGTACCTCCGGCTCCGGTCCCCGGCCCGCCGCGACATCCTCTGGGGGCTGGTGCGGGTCGAGGTCGCGGCCCACGCCGAGATGCTGGACCGGGCGGACGAGATCAGCCGGTGGCTCCTCGCGGAGACCTCGCCGCTCGCGCTGCCGGACCCGCGATGGGACCGGCTCCTCTACCCGATCCGGGAGTGCGAGGAATTCCTGAGGGCACGGGCGCCGAGGGTCTGAGAGGGCTTGCTCGAACGTTTGGAGACGAGATGTCCAACGGAGAGGAGATGGCCATCGATCCCGCCGAGTTTCGTCGGATCATGGGACACTTCGCGACGGGCGTGACGGTCGTCACATCGCTGCGCGGCGAGGAGGGCGCGCCGTGCGGGCTGACGGCGAACACGGTCACGTCCGTCTCGCTGCGCCCGCCCCTGATCCTGATCTGTGTGGAGAAGGGCGCGGACTCGCACGACTGCATCCTCGAGGCGGGGTGCTTCGCGGTCAACATCCTGGCCGTCGACCAGGAGCGGCTCGCGCGCCGGTTCGCGAGCTGGGAGGTCGACGAGAAGTTCCGCGGGCTCCCGATCCGTACGGAGGTGACCGGCGCGCCGATCCTGGAGGAGGCGATGGGGTGGATGGACTGCCGCGTGTGGGCCTCCTACCCCGGCGGCGATCACACGATCATCGTGGGCGAGGTCCTGGACGGCGATGTCCGTGACGAGGACCCGCTGATCTACTACCGCAGCGGTTACGGCCGGTTCTCGCCGTGAGCGACGAGGCGAGGTACCGTTCGCTCGTCCTGCCGGTCGCGGCGCTCCTCACCGGCGCCACGCTCGGCGCGGCGGCGACGGCGGGGACGGCGCTCCTCGTCGCGCCCGGCCCGGACGCGCTCGCGACGGTCGGGTTCCTGGGCGCGCTGACGCTCGGCGCGGTCGCCGCCGCGTTCTGGGCCGGCGCGCCCGACGACGGGCCGGTCACGACCCGCGGGCGGTGGATGGCCGCGATCCTGGCCTTCGCCACGGCCGGGCTCTACGGCACGTTGTACGCGAATCTGCAGTCGGTCCGGGAGGCCGGGATCGGCGGCGCGCTCGCCGTGCTCCTCTTCCTCGCCGCGCCCGCGTACGCGACGGGGTCGGTCCTGGTCGCGCTGGGCGCGCGAGGACGGGGCGTCGCGGCGGCGGCGCTGGCCGGCGGCGCGGTCGGCGCCATCCTCGCCGCGCAGCTCCTGATCCCGAAGCTGGATCCGGGCCCATTCTATTTCCTCGGCGCCGGCGCGCTGCTCCTGGCGGGCTCGGTTGAGCTGCGCTGGGCGCCGGCGCTGGCGTGGCGAGACGGGGGGAGGATGAACGGAAAGGTCGTCGTCATCACGGGCGTCGGCGCGCGGGGCCAGGTCGGCTATGCCCTCGCGCGGGCGTTCCTGAACGAGGGCGCACGCCTCGCGATCAGCGATGTCAGCCCCGAGGTCGAGGCGCTGGCGCGGGAGCTGGGGACGGACGGCGAGGTGATCGGCGTCGTCGCGGACCTGACGGACCCGGGCGGCGCCGAGCGGGTCGTGGACGCGGTCCGGGACCGGTACGGCCGGCTCGACGTCCTGGTCAACGCGGCCGGCGGGCTCACGGTCGTCAAGCCGCTCGCGGAGACGACGCCCGAGGAGTGGGACCGCGAGGTCGAGCGGAACGCGCGGACCGCGTTCCTCATGTGCCGCGCCGCGCTCCCGCTGCTCCGGAAGAGCCGCGGCGCGATCGTGAACTTCGCGTCGCCCGCGGGGCTCCGGGCATCGAGGAATCTGGGCGCGTACAGCGCGGGGAAGGCCGGCGTCGTCGCGCTGACCCGCGCGCTCGCGCTCGAGGAGCGGGCGAACGGGGTACGGGTCAACGCCGTCGCGCCGGGGATGATCGACACGGAGCAGAACCGCGCGGCCGTCGAGGACCCCGCATCGGTGCAGTGGGTCACGCGCGAGGAGATCGCGAACCTGGTCCTCTTCCTGGCCGACGGCGCGAGCTCGGGCGTGAGCGGCGAGGTCATCGGCGCGCCCGGGGAGGGGGTGCAGTGACCGCGACCCGCACGCCGATCGGCCGCGTCGTCGGCACGGAACGGAAGCCGAACACGCCGCACGAGTTCCACTTCTGGACCGCGCCAGACTCGCCGGTCGGGATCGGCGCGCTCGTGAAGCTCCAGGTCGAGCGCCCCCGGCCGCTGACCGTCTACGGGATTGTCGTCGACGGCGCGATTTACACCGACCTCGAGAGCGCGCTCCACGACTACGTCGGGCTGGACGGCGAGCCGGCGCCTCGGTTCCAGCCGCCGACGGAACGCCCGGAGATCCGGCTCTACACCGCGGCCGTCCTCCGGCACGAGCCCGGGGAGCCGCTCCAGCCCGTCCCGAGTGGACCGGTCTACCTCGCGACCGACGAGGACGTCCGCGTCGGCCTCCGCATGGACGCCTACGCCCGGCCCGGCGGGACCGGGATCCCGGTCGGGCTCTACACCGGCGGCGGGCTCGAGGCGCCGGTCTACCTCGATGCGGACTTCCTCCTCGGACCCGAGGCCGCGCACCTGAACATCACGGGCGTGAGTGGGCTCGCGACGAAGACCTCGGCCGTGCTCTTCCTGCTGGCAAGCATCTTCGAACACTTCGGCAGGCGGGGTAACGCGCCGACCATCGCCGCGCTCTGCTTCAACGTGAAGGGGCCGGACCTCCTCTTCCTGGACCAGCCGGGCGAGCTCACGGGGGAGGACCGGGCGCAGTACGAGCGGCTCGGCGTGCCGGCAGAGCCGTTCCCGGCGGTCGAGTACTACGCGCCGTACAAGCCCGACGGCTGGAACCTGAACACGCTCCGCACGCACGAGTCGCTGGTGCACAACGTCCAGCCGCTCGTCTGGGGGCTCGAGCAGATCCTGGACTTCGCCGAGGTGCTCCTCACCCGCGAGGACGTGGACGCGAAGGCGGACGCGCTGATCGAGTTCATCCGCGACCGTGTCGTCGGCCAGGTCTGGAGGGACGGGACGATTCGCGAGCACTGCGTCCGGACCTTCCAGGAGCTGGACGCGTGGTTCGAGGACGTCCTCGACGTCTGCGAGCAGAACGACCACCAGGTCTGGAAGACGCACCACGTCGCGACGATCCGCAAGGTGAGGAACCGGCTGCTGAACCTCTCGACCCGGGCGAAGGGGCTGGTCTCGAACGACGCGACGGTGAACGACCTCCCGTGGGGCGAGTTCCGGGACCGGACGGTCTACGTGATCGACGTCGCGAACGTCGAGCCGGAGGCGCAGGACCTGATCTTCGCGCGGGTCGTGACCGAGGCCCGGGAGCGCCTGGAGCGGAACGCGCTCGGCGTCGACCACCTCATCATCTTCGTCGACGAGCTGAACAAGTACGCGCCCTCCGACGGGCACGAGACGTACGTGAGGAAGATGCTCCTCGACATCAGCGAGCGGGGCCGCTACCTCGGGCTCGTCCTCTTCAGCGCGCAGCAGTTCCGGAGCCAGGTCCACAAGCGCGTGGTCGGCAACTCCGGGACTGCGGTCTACGGGCGGATGGACATGGACGAGCTGGCGACGCCGGGCTACGCGGTCCTCTCGCCGGCGACGAAGTCGAAGCTCGCGACGCTGCCCAAGGGCGAGCTCATGATCCGCCACCCGCACTTCACGCAGCCGATCTTCGTCCGCTTCCCGCGGCCCGCCGTCATGGCGGGGCGGGAGGGCATCCGTCGCTTCCCGCCGGCGCACGACCTGCCCTTCGAGGACGCGATCGCCCGGCACCTCCGGCGCCTCGACCCGGCCGTCTCCGCGAACGAGGTCAAGGACCTGGTCGCCGGGCGGGAGGAGGCGGAAGTCATCGAGGCGCTGCACCGGACGCAGCAGCAGCGGCCCGAGAACGTGCTGGCCTACTTCCGCGGGTGCCTCAGGAAGAAGGCCGCCCGGGAGGTCGTGCCGGCGGGCGGGGCGCCGGACGCCCGGGGACCGGGGAGCGCGGGGTCGGCGATTTCCCTGCCGGAGGACCCGTACGCGTGATCCCGGCCACGGCGGCTCGGTGCGCGTGGCCCCTGCTCTGGACCATCCGTTCACGTAGAAGATACCGAGGAGGTGTTCGAGATGGATCGCACCGAAAAGCGGGCATCGTTCTGGGCAGGTCTCCACGCCCACAGGGCCGAGCTCATGATGGGCGAACTGGTCATGCTCTGCATGTTCTCGCTCGCGATCGGTGGCCTGCTCACCCGCTTCGCTGATGCACTCGGCCAGGGTGTGTTCGAGTGGAAGCTGCTCGTCGGAATGG
>Ga0079224_100004533_pt1 | contig 18019 bp, 7 predicted proteins | sample Stecom2015_FD_80414 | JGI IMG/M metagenome (GOLD analysis project Ga0079224, IMG submission 80414) | Agricultural soil microbial communities from Utah to study Nitrogen management - Steer compost 2015 | ecosystem: Environmental > Terrestrial > Soil > Agricultural land | place: USA: Utah...
AGCCCGCGGGCAGCTCGAAGACGTCGCCGTCTTCCGCCACCGCCAGTGCGTCGCCCAGCGCTTCGTAGATGCCCTTGAGCACGCCGTCGGCATCGAATACACGGATGCCGCCAATGAGATTCAGCGTCTCTCCGCCGGCGAACTCGAGACGCTCGACATTCGTCAGCGTGTCGACGCCATCGGCGCCGCCGTTCTCGTGCGTCACCGTGACGGTGGAGCCGTTTATCTCGATTCGATATTCCGACCGCTCACCGCTGAAGCGTGCCGTGTCAGTGCCGCTACCGCCGTCGAGCGTGTCGTCGCCCGCGCCGCCCGTGAGCACGTCATCGCCCGCACCGCCGCGCAGCGTATCGGCGCCATCGCCGCCATCGAGCACATCGTCGCCTGCGCCGCCTTCGAGGATGTCGTTGCCTTGGCCGCCGCTCAATAAATCATTGCCGTCGCCGCCGCGCAGGACGTCGGTGCCCGCGCCGCCTTCGAGCGTGTCGTCCCCGGCTCCGCCCGTGAGCGTATCGTTGCCATTGCCACCGACGAGCGTGTCATCGCCGCGCGTGCCCGTGAGCACATCGGCGCCATTGCCGCCGAGGATCACGACGTCGTGCGACGCGGCGCCAGTATCGATGACCGCGCCGGAATTCGTGACGCTCACAGTGCCGCCGGCAAGGTTGTTGATCGCGCCGAAATCATCGCTCGTCAGATGGTCGGTGATCCGCACGTTATCGATCGACACATCCGGGCCGGCATTGTTCTTGCCGGGCTCGCCGACTTGGATGCCGGTGCCGGTTCCGCTGATCGTTCCGTTGCGGATGACGACCGTGTCGCTGACGCTGGCCGGAGACGAGCCGTAGGCGCCGTCGTCGCGGGCCTTGATCGCGATCGCCGCATCGGTCGACAGCGAAGTGCCGCCGACGTTCTCGAATACGAAGCCATCGATGACGATGTCTTCATAGGTCCCGTACTTCAGATTGATGTCGATGCCGTTACCCGGCACCGCGTTGGGAGACTGGCCAACGTTCGTCATCGTGATGTTCCGGATGAGACCTTGGCTCAGCGATTCGAAATACATGCCCTTGGTATCGATGTCGCTGAAGTCCGCGCCGTCGATGACGACATTGCGCATGAATGCGTCACCGGTCGTGATGATGTCGAAGGTAATGCCCATGTTGGCATTCGAGACATCCAGACCGGTGATGGTCAGACCGTCGACCTGGGCCTCCGCATCGTTCACGCCACCCGTCGCACTCAGGCCCGCGATGCCCGTGGTTACATCGGAGATCGTGAGATCCTCCAAACGCAATCCGCTCAGCGTGTCTCCCGTGGCGGCGAAGCCGACGCCCGTCGTGAACCCGGAGATCGTCAGGCCGGAAATGCTCACGCCGCTCGCGGCAATCGTGATGCCGACACCGGCGCTGCCTTCGATGACTGCATCCGTCCCGACGATGGACACGCCCCCCTTGTCGACGATGAAGCCTGCGTACGTTCCAGCATTGACCTGGATGACGTCGCCGGCTCGTGCTGCATCGAGCGCCGCCTGGATCGAAGTGAAGTCGCCGTTACCGTCCGCATCGACGATGAACGTCATCGGCTCACGCAGCGCTGCGATATCGGCCTGTCCGTCCGCGAACTGGATGGCTTCGATGCCCGTGAGCGTATCGACGCCGTCGGGCGCATTCGCGCGCGTATCGGTCACGGTGTAAGTGTCGCTCGCAGCGTCGTACGTGACGGTGTAGTCGGTCTGGTTGCCCGAGTACACGGCAACATCGTGGCCCGCGCCGCCTTCGAGCGTGTCGTTCCCGGCGCCGCCTTCGAGCGTGTCGTCTCCGTCTCCGCCCGCGAGCGTGTCGTTGGTTTCGCCGCCCTCGATGTGAACGTTACGCGATGCCGCGGTCGTGTCGATCGCATCGCCCGAATTCTCGATCGTCAGCGTCTCGTCGGTCAGATTCTCGAACGCACCGAAGCCATCGGCGTCGAAGTAATTGGACACGGTGACGTCATCGATCTCGACATCGATGCCCGAATGCCCTTCCACGCCGTACTCGCCGACGCGCACGCCCGTCGTCGTCCCGTCGATCGTGCCGTTGCGGATGATGAGCTCGCCCGTATAGGTTGCCGGATTGCCCGCGTACGAACCGTCCTCTCGCGCCTTGACGACGATCGCGGCTCCGCTCGCGTGCGGCGAACCCGCGCCCATCGATGTGCCCACGTTCGTGAACGTGAAACCGTCGATGACGATGCCGGTGAACTCGCCCCACTTCAGATTGATGTCGATGCCGTTGCCGAAGACGCCGAGACCGCCGGCCGGCGTGATGCGGCCGAAGTGGCCCACGTTCTCCATCACGATGTTGCTGATCGTGCTCTCGGAGAGCAGCTCGGCGTAGATGCCTTTCTCGAGCAGGTTCTCGAAGCGCCCGCCGTCGATGAGGATGTTGCGCGCAAGACCGCCGGCATTCTCGGGATCCTGCAGCAGCACGCCCTGATAGGCGTGCGAGATGTCGACGTTCAGGATTCCGATGCCGTCGAGCTTGGACGTGGTCGCACCGCCGCTGCCGTACGTGTTCGCGATACCGGCGATGACGTTGGAGATGCCGAGCTCGCGGAGCTCGATCCCGCTCAGCGTCTCCGGCCCGCCGGCAAAGCGCACGCCGTGATAGAAGCTCTCGATCTGAAGGCCGCTGATCGTCACGTTGCTCGATGCGATCACAATGCCCGCGCCCGCCCCGTTGCTGTAGCCGCTGACGCCCTGCAGCCACTCATCGACCATGACGCCGTCCGGCACGCTGTTGTCGGCCAGGAACGACCCGCGGATCACCGCGCCCTCTTCGCCTACGATCGTGATCGCCTTGTCGACCGTGAAGCCGCCCGTGTAAGTCCCCGCCTTGACGAGAATCGAGTCGCCGTTGTCCGCCGCGGCAATGGCTTCGGCAATCGTCGCGAACGTACCCTCGCCGCCCTCCGCATCGACGATCAACGTGATGGGATCGCGCAGCGTGCTGAGCTCGATCGCCTCGCCTGCGCCGCCATCGAATTTCACGTATTCGACGTCGATGAGCGTGTCGACGCCGTCCGGACCTTCGAACGTCCAGGTCTTGGTCGCCCGGTCGTAGCTGATGACGTAGTCGGCTTGCGCATGTGCGAAGACCGCCGTGTCCGTGCCACTGCCGCCGAAGAACGTATCGTCTCCGGCGCCGCCAATCAGCACGTCGGCGCCCGCGCCGCCGTCGAGCACGCTGCCGGCGTCGTTCGCGACGAGCGTATTGTCGAGCTCATTGCCGCTGACCTGCGCCGCGCCTTCGCCGGCAAGCGACAGCGTGGCGACGCCTTCGCCCAGCGCGACGTCGAGCGAGCTGTCGGCGGCGATATCGATCGTCAGATCGGACTGCGTGACGACGACGGCCTCGCCGCTCGTGCCGCCAATGTGCAGCGTATCGCCGTCCCGCGCCAACGCGAGACCGTCTTGCACATCGCGCGCCACGAGCACGGCCGGCGCGGACCCACCGTACTCTTCGTAGTCGATCGTCCGCACTTCCCCGTCGCTCGTCGTTGCGTAGGCGTACGGTCCGACGACGTTGCCGGAGATCAATGCGTGGACGAAGCTCCGATCGGCGAGCCGGCTCGGATCTTCATCCCAGGTCTGCAGCAGATATCCGCGCACGCCGGTCAGATCGTTGCCGCTCACCGTATCCGGCAGTCCGGCGTGCGCATTGAGCCAGGCCACGTCGTCGACGAGGCCGCGCACGCGCAGGAAGTGCGTACCGGAGAGCACGTTGTCGGTGATCACGAAGCTCGTCTCGCCCGAGTCTCCGGCCCCGTTCGTGATCGTGATGCCGCCCTCGAGCACGTTGCCGTGGACGAGGAAGCTGTTCAGGTCGTCCGCCCCGTCGTCGCCGAAATAGACGGCCGTGCTCGTCTGGCCGTCGAAGCTGTAGCCCTCGGCCGCCGCGACGACCGAATAGGTGAGAGTGAAGTCGTCCGCGTAGACCTCGAACGCCTTGTTGACCGCTCCCGCCGGTAGCGAGGCATCGTTGCCGCGCGCGATCGCCTCGAACCGCAGCCCTTGGATCGTCACGTTCGCCGCCGTGACGAGGAAGTTCGTGCCGAACGAGGACTCCTCGCCGGAGACGATCGTTGCGGCGGCGTTCTGTGCGCTATCGATCGGCACGCCCTGGGCGTCGACGCCGATGATCGTCACGCTCTTGTCGATGATCAGGCCGAATCCGTGCGAACCTTCGAGCGCATGCTCCGGATACGTGCCGGGCCGCACCAGGATCGTGTCGCCGTCCAAGGCGGCGTCGATCGCATCCTGGAGCGACGTGAAATCGCCATTGCCCGAGGCATCGACGATGATCGTCGCCGCTGACGGCAACGCGGCGACCTCGATAGTCTGGTCCGCAAACTGCAGCCGTTCGACGTCGAACAACAAGTCCGTTCCATCCGGCGAGCCGTCGCGAGTGTCGATGACTTTCCAGCCGCCGGTCGCGCGATCGAGGGTCACGGTGTAGTCGTCGCGATTGCCCGAATACACGGCCGTATCGTCGCCATCGCCGCCGGCGAGCACGTCATGGCCGGCGCCGCCTTCGAGCGTGTCGTTGCCGCCGAGACCCAGGATTACATCGTTGTGGCTCGTGCCCGTGATCGCGCTGTCCGCGGCTCCGGACTTCTCGCCCTGCAATTCGATGTAGGGACCGTCGCCTTCCGGCAGGATCAGGTTGAACCCGGATGCATCGAGAACGCGGCCGGCGCCGTCGATGTTGAACAACGCCCAGCCGGACACCGCGCCCGACAGATCCAGGCCGTCGATCGTCAGGCCGGTCAGATCGCTGTAGTTGAAGATCGCGACCGGATTCTTGGCGTAACCGCCCGAAACCGTCACATCGGTCAATGTGACCGTACCGATCGCTCCCGCCTCATCCAGATGCTCGTTGTCGACCCCCTGCATTTCGATTGCGTTTGCCGGCGCGCCGCCCTCGCGTGTGATCGCACCATCCGCATCGCCCGAGAAGCTCGTGTCGGTGACGGTCAGATCGCCCTGATAACGCCACAGTTTGATGGCGGCGCCGTTGTTGTAGCCGGCGCCGACGTCGATGAACTCGCTGCCGACGATGGTGAGACTGCCGAGATTCGTCGCAGCGCCCGATCCATAGCCGTCGCCGACCCTGATGCCCCACGCCGTGATGTTCGAGAACACGGCATTCTCGATGCGCAGTCCGTCGAGCGTGACGCCGTCCTCGACGTAGATGCCGCGCACGGCGCCGGCGAAATCGATGCCGTCGAGCGAGACGGTGCGTTCGGCGGCGAATTCGCCGCGCAGCGTCAGCGCATTGCCGGAGGACGGATTGATCGTGACGGACGCGCCATCGACGGCCTGCAGATGCACGGCCTTGCCGTCGAGCACGAGATTCTCGGCGTATTCGCCTGCCGCGATGTAGATCATCGCGCCGTCGGCCGCCGCGTCGATCGCCGCCTGAATCGTTGCGAAGCTCGTATCGGTCGCAAAGCCCACCGTCAGCACGGTCGGCGCGATCGCTTCGCCATCGAGCTGCAAGCCGCCCTGCAAGCCGAACACGCCGGTCAGAAATGCCGCGGCCTGATCCGCAGTCAATGTCACCAGCCCGCTCGTCGGGTCGCCCTGCTCGCCCGCCGCGAAATGGTTGACGAGCGCAGTCACGATGGCCGCCTGGTCGGGCTTGCCGTCGCCGCCGCGCGGCACTTCCTGCCCGAAGACGGACAGCAGCTTTTCCTGCTCGTAGCGGCTGCCGAAGTTCGCGAGCAGCACTTGATGCCCGTCGGCGAACTCGAGCACGAGGTCCCACTCGCCCTCGACGCCCGCATAGATCTGCTGATCGGTCTGGAATTGCGCGCGGTTCTCGATCGCCGCGTCGAGTGCGGCCGAGCCGTCGCCGATCTTGACCGTGACGTTCGCGAGCAGCTCCGCAACCGAGTCGTATCCGGTGATGTTGAGCGTGTCGAACACATGATCCTGGCCGAGACTGCCGACCGCGCGCGTCTCGTCCACGGGACCTGCGTTGAAGTTGTAGACGACCGTCACACCGGCATCGGCCGCGGCGATCTCCACCGTGTCGCTGCCGCCGAGCCCGACGTTGCTTTGCTTCGTCCCTAGCACGACGACGTTCGTGCCCGCACCGGGCCGGATCGTGTCGTCGCCATAGCCGCCGAGATCGTCGGCAGGTGTCGGGCCGTCGCCCCAGATCAGATCGTCGCCGGCACCGCCTTCGAGCACATCGCTGCCGGGACCGCCGACAATCACATCATTGCCTGGTGAGCCGACGATCATGTCGTCGTCGCTCGTGCCCTGCAGATAGACGGCACCTTCGATGGCGTTCTCGGCATTAGTCACGCCCGTGACATTGACGAGCGACAAACCGATCGTGCCGCCGTCGGAGATCGTGATGTTGCGGATGACGAGGCCATTCAACTCTGCGGGCAGTGCCGTGTACGTGCTGCTGTCGCCGTCGTAGCCGCGTGCGATGACGACGAGCGCCTTGCCTGGGCCTGTTCCATCCAAACCGGAGCCACTGAACGTGGAGTTGATGATCTGGATGTTCTCGTACTCGCCGTACTTGAGATTGATGTCGAAGCCGGCGTTGTATTGGTAATCGGGATCGACGCCGCTGCCCTGGACGATGACACCGTCGAACAGCGCGTGAGAGAGCTTCTCCGTGTAGAAGCCCTTGATCCCGTTGTCGTTGAACGTCGTGTTCTCGACGATCAGGTAGCTGATGTTGCTGTGGCCCGAGCTATTCTTGTCCGCGTACCAGCCATGCGTCGTGTTGCCGTCGAAGTGACTGCCGCTGATCGTCAGGTGCTCGACCGATGCGTTGCTCGGAATCTTCACACCGATTTTGTTGCCGCTCGCCGTCACGTCCGTCAGCACGACGTAGCTCACGCCATTCAGGTTCAGGCCGTACTCGAAGCCCGTGAGCGTCACGTTCGCGATGCTGAGCGGAGTTTCTGCATCGCCGCTTGCGCCCGAGCCAATGGCGAGGCCGCTTCCGCTGCCGGTGCCGCTGATCGTCACCTCGCCCACGCCTTGCAAGTGAACGAACTTGCTCAGCGTCAGCGCTTCGGAATATTCGCCGGAGGCTATCGCGACGGTCTCCCCGGCCGCCGCCGCATCGATCGCCGATTGAATCGTGTCGTAGCCGCCGCCGTTCACCAACACGTAGACGACACCGTCGACTTCCACCTTATCGACGCCGTCGAGCGTGACGGATTCCTCGCCGTTGCTCACGATCCACGCGCCGTCCTCGAAGCTCAGCTCCCAGCCGGCGCCGTACGCATCTCGTCCGGAGAGATCGGAGACCAGGCGGATGTCGTCGTATAGATACGTCTCATCAACGCCTGATTCGTTTCTGCTGTTGACCGCCACGGATCTGAGCGTGGCGATGCCTACACCTCCCGGTCCCCACACATTCTCTCCCTGCGCCGCAGTGTGGATCGTCTCTCCATTCACTTGGAAATGGATTTCCTTGGCGCCCGGCGTGAGCTCGATCGCGAGATCCAGCCAGCCTTCACCGTCGTGATTGATCGCGACCCATGTGCCTGAGCCGTCGAACAGCCCTTCTCCGTTCGGGCCGTTGTCCAGCCAAACGCGAAAACCGCCGGTGAAATCTTCATCGTCCGGCGTCTTCGTATTCAATGCCTGCGCGGCGTCCTGATCGACGTACTCGAGGATCGCGTACCACCCGCCCTTGGGGATCGTGCCGTCCGAATTCTGAAATTCGAGCCACACGCCGCTCTTTTGCGCTCTCTCATCAGTGGCAAAACTCGGATCGACATAGAAGCGGTACTGCACGGCTATGCCACTTTCCACCCCGACGTTGAACTTCTCGTCGGCTCCGGGCACGTACTTCTTGCCCTGATAGGCATAGAAGCCGTCTCGATCGCCGCTGCCGTCCGTCGTGAACGCGAGCACGCTGCCGTCAGCAGCATTCTCGTCCGCGCGAATTTCCACGGCGAGCGGAGCCCTACGATCCTTGATCCATCCTGCCGCATGCTCGCCGGCCGCGATCTCATCTCCAGGTGCGCCGCTCAGCTCGAACACGATGGGCTCATAGCTCAGCTCGCGCAGTAACAGACCGCTCGTACCACTCGGAATATCGATGCTGCCGCGCAAGGTCGTCTCGCCGAGGCCCGCACCAGACAAGGTGATGTTGTCGACGGCGACCGTGAATTCACCTTCATAGAGTCCGGGCGCAAGCTCGATGATCGAACCAGACTGCGCCTGCGCGAGTGCGGCGCTGAGCTCCAATGCGTTCTGCACGAGCGTGTTGCTCATGGATATCCACTCCTGTTGCAGCGGCGGCCGCGCGGGCAAGCTCGCGCGGATCCTGAATTTGGTACGGAGTGAATTTAAGAAAACGCGACGGTTGGCAGGGGATAGATCGTTTCAATCTGAATGGATTGCGGCACCTCGTTATGGCGCACCGCTGCGCGAATACGTTCAGATTCGCCGGTTTTCCCAAACCGCCGCGCGACCGACCGCCGCCATAGGTTCAATGTAAATGTGAAGGCTGTTCATGGACCGCGCGCGGCGCCGTGTGAGGGTGTGAGCGTGTGAACGTGTAAGTTCAGAAGGGGGCTGTGCCCCGCTCTTCTCTGACGCGCACACATTTACACGTCTACACGTTACACGTGCGGGCGCGGCGCAGCGCAAGAGCAATGCTAGGCCACTTGCGGAGACCGCAGTTCCTGCGCTTGTGGACAAACCGGAGGTAATTGCAAAGGCAGCAGCAGATGCAGCCGCGTTCCTGACGGCGTCGGCTCGATGAGCACGTTCCCTCCCAACTGCGCAACCCGCCGCCGCATATTGAGCAGACCGAGACCGCCTAGGTCCTCGCGGAAGGGGATCCCATCGTTCTCCACGCTCAGGCATGCGCGCCCGTCCGGCGCAGCATAGCCATGCACGCGTACATGCCGGGCACGGCCGTGATTGATCGCGTTCGTCAAAGCTTCCTGGACGATGCGCAGGATGTTCAGCGCATGCGTCGGCGTGACGCCGGAAATTTCCGGAAGATTCGCCGTCGACCAATCGAGGCTGACGCCAATGCGGCGCAATTGCCGCTCGAGCCGCTCGCGCAGGCCCGACAATGCTGCGCGCAGCTCGCGGTCCTCGACGTCCAGCGAGTGGATGACGAGGCGCAAGTCATCCAGCGCCTCGCGCGCCGTACGCTCGATGCTGGCGAGCTTCTGCCGCTCGGACTGTGCGATGATCGAAACGAGATGGCCGCTCAAGCCGTCGTGCAGATCGACGATGAGCCGCTGCCGCTCTTCGTGACGCGCTTGCTCGGCTGCCTTGCGCCGGTCCGCTTCGTGCAGTCGCTCGAGCTCCGCTTCGCGTTGCTGCAGCGCGCGCCGCAGATGATCGTTCGCTTCGTCGAGCCGCTTCAGACTGAAGCCCAAGCGGCGCATCAGGACCATCGCGATTCCGATCGTCAGCAAAGTGCGGTAGTACAACGACAGGAATACCGGAACGTCCTGCCATCCCGCCAAGACGGTGACATCGTGCACGACGGAGGCGGCCAGCAAGCACACGGGCAGCAGCAGCAAGCGTGCGTCGTGCGACTGGCCGGCTAAAGCCGCCCGAGAAATGATCGCCGCGCTCGCGAGCACCGCGAGCGCATTGAGTGGCGCATTCACACACAGCACCACCTGTTCAGGTAAAGCGAGCCCACTCGCGGCAGCGAGCAAGCTCATTGCCGGCAAGCCCACCGCCGCGCGCTCGAGCCAGCGCGGCGGCGTGCGGCCGCTGACGAGCATGGACACGATGATCATCACGACGCTAGCCGAAGAGCCCAGCATGATCGCGTAGGCGCTCGGCGCGGCGAACTGCGGCACGAGCTCGCCGAATAGCCCGACATAGGCGAACATCGACATGAACAGCAGCGCCGTCAGCCAACCGAACAGCGGCTCGCCTGGCCGATACAGCCAGATCACGAGCACGAACACGGCCATAAGCAGTTGCGCGGCGAGCGCACCGATGCGCAGATACTCGAATACGAATACGCTGAGCCGGTAATACGGTGCAAGCTCTTCGGCGGTCCCCACGTACAACGGCGACAGGTATGCTCGCGGCAGCCCAACGGCTTCGACGTGGATATCCAGCACACGCGATCCAGTGCCCAGCAGATCTTCCGGCAGCAAGGCGAGCAGGGAGGTTCCGGACGCCAAACCATGCATCAACGCGCGGTTGCCGCTATCGCCGATCCGCCTGCCCTCCATGTAGAGCGTGGCGCGCTGGCTGACGAAGGGGATGAAGACATACAGCGGCCGCTCGTCGCGATCGATCTGCAAGCTCAGCCGATAGTGCGCGGCCTGCCCGCGCTCGCTCCGTCGTAGCGGCAACTGCACGGGCGTGGCCAGCTCGTCTGCGCCCACTTGGACCGCCTGAGTGAGTGCACCGGCGCGGGGCTCCGGCAACGTGCCCCACAGCGGCCAGATGCCTACCAGCAGCATCGAGCCCCACAATAGCCCCCAGATCAGTTTGCATTTCACGGCAGCACGAGCCGTCGAGATTCCCTTTCTTCCGATACTGTGCGTCCGCAAGCTCGCCGGTAAACACTAGGTGGATTCAAAACGAATCAATCCGCGGCGCGTCGCTTCGAATACGGCCTCGGAACGATTGTTGGCTGCAAGCTTGCGATAGATATTCTTGATGTGCGCCGGCACGGTGTTGCGGGAAATGCCCAAACGCTGCGCCAGCTCTGCGTAAGTGAAACCCTTCGCGATGCCCCAGAGAATCTCGGTTTCGCGGGGAGTGAGCAGCGGTGCATCCTCACGCACTGCCGCGTCGGCTCGCGGCGTGCCGTTGGCGCTCATACGCCTGACGAGAATGCGCGCGATCGACGAAGAGATCGGTGAGCGGCCCGCGCGCAGCTCCTGAATCGCATCGATCAGCTCGATGGACCCGGCGTCCTTGAGCAAGTACCCCACGGCGCCGGCCTCGATCGCACTGACGACGGTTTCGTCGTCCGCGAGCACCGAGATCACCATCGAATCGGCCGCCGGATTGATCTGCCGCAGCAGGCGAATCGCATCCAGCCCATGGCCGTCCGGCAGCTGCAGATCCGTCATCAGCAGATCGATCGTGTGCTCGTGCAAGACTCGCCTGGCCTGCGCCAAGCACGCGCAGACACCCACCAGCTCTGCGCCGGCCCAGGCGCGAAGAATGTCGGCGAAGCGCTCGCGCAGATCGGCGTCGCCCTCCAACAGCAACACGCGTACGGGAGCCGTGCTCTCACGCACGCCCGTGCATTCTCTGGCATTCACGATGTGTCAGGTGTCCTTGAGTAAACGTGCTCGCCGCCGCTCGCAGCGAGGCACACATCGTCGCCTCGTGCCCGCGATGCGGACAAGCCTGATGTTGCTCCGATTCGGTGGCATCTACCACGTTCATGGTATTTCTGCTCCCTATCATGATCCTGACAATCCGTGCCGCACGAGCACGGAAAGATATTCCGCGCTCCCCATTTCGATTCCGATAGGGGGAAGAACATTGTCCACTCATGAACGAAAATCACTGAGTCGAGCTTCGCGAATCATTGCCGCAGCGATCGGGCTCGCCCCGGCGGCCGTGTTCGCCGCCGGCAGTTGTCCTGTGAACTTGGACGACGTCAAGGCGAAGATCTCCAGCTTCGCAAACAAGACAGACAGCGAAGATTCTGGAGTCAAGAAGGACTTCGAGGCCGCGACGAACAAGGACTACGCGAAGAAGTTCTTCGATACGCTCGACCAGCTCAACAAAGCGGCAAAGGACTCGACGCAGCTCGTCAACACGGCCTACAACCTCGCCGGCTACACCGCTCCGCTGCCGGAGGGCAAGATTCAAAGCTCGCTGCCGCCCAAGGTCACGCTCAGCATGAGCAACGCCATGGAGCTCGCGAAAGCCGCCGCCGATGAAGACAGCACGAAGATCGACATCGCGCAGCTGCGTTGCAATCAGAACGCCGAGGACGCCGCGCTTGCCGCCGCGCTCGATCAGCTCGACAGCAACACGGTCTCCAAGTTCAAGGCGGCAAAGACGAAGGCCTGCAAGGTCGTGCACGTCGTAGCCGATCTGCAGGACAAGAAGCAAAAGCTCGATCAGATCCGCACGAACGGCTACCCGCTGTTCCATCTGCACAAGAAGGACAAGAAGGACTTCGGCGGCAAGAAGCGCACGATCCAGCTGCGCGCCGACCTGCGGATGTATCCGATCTATCCCAAGAACGTCGTTTCCAGCGGCAAAGACCAGCCCATCCTGCTCGGCAAGATCGAAGGGATCGATCTCTCCTACAACTCCTACTTCAAGTTCAGCGACAACAACTGGTCCACGCTCAATCTGTATCAGTACTTCATCAGCGATACGCAGCAGGGCGAGCTGTGCTATCCGCAGATCAAACTCACGAGCAGCGTGAAAGTGGCCACGTGCGTCAGGGTGAAGGATAGAGATCCGAACTGGAACTGGATCGTCGTCGCGGTGCGAGCCAAGTACTGGTACAACGGCGCCTCGAGCGCAGTCAGTCTCGGCGACAGAAAGGTCCCGGCACCGTTCGGCTACCTGGCACAACTCTCCGACATGAAGGAGAAGAAGATGCAGGACTTGAAGTCGAAGGCAGTCAAGCGCGTCTCCTCGCTGCTCGGCGACTACGGTGAGATGATCGAGAAGGCGCACGAATGGAAAGAGTCGTGCAGCGGCTGAGCGCACTCGCATTGGCGTGCATGACCGCGCTCACAGGCTGCGGCGGCCTCCCCAGGTATGAGCAGCCAATGCAGGCACCTCAGAACCTGGGGTATGACTGGCGCAGCCACTTCAGATACGGAATCGAAATGCTGGAGGCCAACAGGCTCGAGCAGCACAAGACCGTATTCGCCCGGGCCGCATTCTCCAGTGCGGCCCGGTTCTCGCTGGATCATGCCCCCTCGTACGCGGGCCTAGGTTTGTCCGAGCTGAATCTCGGCAATTTTTCCGAAGCGCAGATCGCGTTCATGAACGCCGCACTGATCGAGAATCGCAGCATGTACTGGGCGCTATCGGCGATCGCCGCCCTGCGCGGCGGCGCCGAAGTCGTCGCGCGCACGTTGTTCGACGCGATGCAGGCCGCAGCCATCCAAGACGATGACCCTGCGACACACTTCATCCGCGCCGTCTACTCGCCCGCGGACACGACGTACTCGCTGCCCCTGGCGAGCATTCCGCACGCCGTCGGCAGCGACAGCGTAGATGAGGATCTCGTCTGCAATGCCGACAACAGTCTCGAAGAGCCGCTGTGCCGCAACCTGAACATCATGTTCAGCGTGTACTTCGTGCGGCGTTATGTCTCGGATGCGACGACACGCGGCTCGGGATTCTTCAACGATCTGATCTTTCGCCTAGGCGCGGCCGAAGGCGAGAACTTCTACCAGTACGAGAGAATCCGGGAGCATGGCAGTGAGCTCGACGGCGGCGAGGAAAGCGCACGAAACAACATCACTCGCACCAGGCAGCTGCTGCTGCAGCCCCACCTGTCGATCCCGGACATCGAGTACGCCATGCGCTTCATGCCGCTCAACTTGCGCAGCAGCGTCTATCTGAACTCGGCACCTGCGGTCGTCGCCTCCATCGGCGAAGCCTCCGAGATCCGCGACGGCGCCGACCTGACGATCATGCTGTCGGGCGGCGTGTACGGCGATTCTTCCGAGCACACGGCTCAGACCGGCACGTCGCTGAGCGTCGAGCCCGAGCTGGCCACGCCGGAGCACGTCAAGCTGAAGCTCGGCTTCGAGTTGAGCTCGGTGTCCACGCTGGAGCCGAGCGCGAACGCGCAGGTGCTCAACGTCTCGACGAACAAATATACGATCGCCGGGCACTTCCCCTACGGCAAACCGGTCGTGCTCGGCAAGCTCACGAACGGCACCCAGAAGTACGACGACTCCGGGCAAGTGGGATTGAGACGCGCTCCCGGCATCGGCGGAGCCTTCGGCGCTTCTCGAGAAGAAGTCTCGACGTCCGAGACGCTCGTGCTGGGCGTGTTGTCGGAGCCTGCGGTTTTCCGCGGCTCACAGGAGCGGCGCGTGCTGCAGGCCATGCGGACAATGGGCGTCGCGGCGGCGCAGTACGAGACGATCGAGCGCCGCAAGATCCTTCATCGAGCACCCGATGTATCGGAGTTCCTGATCGAATTCCTCAAACGGCAGGCAGACTGAAGGCATTCAGAGTGGTGATGATTTTCTCAGAATGAGGACGATCTCCTATCTAGGTGGAGGAAGCCCGCGACCCTCGCGCACGAGCCTTCATTGCGCATCCGACGTGCGGAATTCCTGATCGGGGTTTCTCGAGCTGCAGCGAGGCTGAAGGATCACCGCTGCATCCATACGTGGAATGTCTTATGCGCCGTGCAGCAGGCGCCGAGTACGACATGATCCCCGCGTTATGTAAGTTTGCTCTCGCTCCGGCAGGAGCACGCAACTCAATCAACAAGAACCAATTGGAGGCACCCCCCCCTATGCGCTCAGGCTCTCCTCGCCGGCGCGCCGCTTCGAGCAGCGCCGGCCACAGAGCAGGCTGTCGGCGACGAGCACCGCGTACACCCTTGCGTGCTCTACGTCAGCAGCTTGCCGTGATGCACGGCACACTCGATCGTATGCGTCGGTCGAGCAGCACCGAGAACGTTCCGGCGCCTCTCGGCAAGATGCTCTGCTCCATCGCACAAGCTGCACGTGTATCCGGCATGATGAGCTACTGCTCGATTACGCTGCACGTGCTGGAACAAGTGTACTCCGCGCAGCGCACCCGCTATGTAGCCGTCGACATGCGAGAGCTGCTCTGCGAATGGGTGAGGCTGTCATGGGCGTACCTGATCGCCCCAGAAGATCGAGCCGTTGCAAGAGGGCTGATCGAGCACATGGGTACCCGGCGATGGGAAAGACCGGTTTGCCGCGCCCTGCGCGAAGCGCTCCTCGAGAGCATGCAGGCCGAGGCCCTGAGCTCGATCGCAAAGCCGAGGCGTGCGCTTCCTCTGAACAGCGGATAGACGTTCACACGCTGCCTCGCTATACGGGCGAGCGAGCGGCACCGTGCGGTGTATCTACGATGCGAGCTTGGTCTCGCTGAGCGCAGTACTCAGAGATTTCGGCACGATCTTCACGTCGGGCTTGCGACGGCCGAGTGCCGCGTGCGCGCTCAGCACCAGTTGCGCAAGTCGCGTCGACCACCGCTCGTGCGATGAAACGGTTTCGACACGATTGTCGCCGAGTTGGCGCGCAACGATCTCGCCTTGCGAATGACCGCGATGGATGAGCGCCGCACCGCTGCAGTGCTGCTTGATTAGGCCCAGTACCGGCGACAGAAGTTGAGCGTCCGCAGCCTGCGTCCAGTCTGCGATCGCAAGCACATCGAACCGATCGAAAGGCAAACCGGCGGACAGAAACTCTTTGCCGTCGGCAACGATGACGACCGCGTCCACTTGCGGATCGATCAATAAAGAACGCGCGTCGGCGAACGGCGAGCGCCGAGCGGTGCGCACGCATGTATCGCCGACGAACATCCCGGACGGCGTCGAGAGCCCGACGCAGAGTTTTCGCTCTGCCAGGGTGCGCACGCACTGTTGAACGCGCTTCTCGTCCTCGGCACCACCGCTGCTCAACACGAGCGCAGTCGGGATACGGCCTTGTCCTTCGAGCAGCGTGTCGAACAGCTGACCGTAGATGTGCGGGGCAGTGACGCTCAGCTGCGGCTGACCGTTAACTTCACAAATCGCGGCACCCGTTTCGCGCCACGACCGCGTGATGTCGGGCGTGATCAGATCGATGCCCGCGATATCCAGCCGGAACACGCGCGCCACACGCACGGCGAGCTCTGCGTTGTCCGGATGCATGATCTCGTTCACGGGAACCGGCGTGCCGCCGCTCGAGATATTCGAGGAGCGCCGCATACGCGCGAACCGGCCCTGCGGCAGCACGGAGTCGAGGGTCAGCCCTTGCTCGGTTAACAGTTGCAATGCCTCCTCATCTACCGTCAGGGGCTTCATCTGCCCCCACCGGCGGGCGCTGCGGCGCGGATCGCGATTGGTGTGCTCGATGAGCTGGCGCACCGTGCGCTCGCCGTCGCCCGTGAGGCCTGCAGGCACGCGCTCGATCGCCCAGACCGCCTTGCCGTGACACACAGTGATGCGAAAGTCCCGGCCTTCGACGTGCTTTTCGACGAGAATGTTCTTCGAATGCTTCGCCGCCTTCTCGAACGCCGTCCGCACGTCCTCTTGCGTCTTCAGTCCCGCGGAAACGCCGATGCCGCCGTCGAGATCCGTCGGCTTCACGACGACCGGAAAGCCGAGCGCCTCCGCCGCCTCGAGCGCTTCACCCACGTTCCTGACGTGCCGCTGCTCCGGCACGGGAATACCCGCCTGACGCAACAGTGCGTTCGCGGACAGCTTGTCGCGCGCCATGCGCGCGGCGACGCCCGGCGTCTCGTCGGTGAATGTGCTGTTCAGCCAGCGCGCGCGGCGGCCCCAACCGAACTGCGTCACTCCGGCGGGCAGCACGATCCAGGGGATCTTCCGCTCGTGCGCAGTGCGCACGAAGTGCCGCATGTTGTTACCTGGCGGCGCAAGATGGTTCAGGTTGTCTATGAGCGCATCGAGCTGCTTGCTGCGCTCGTTCGTCCATGCTGCATTTTCGCCCTCTTTGGAGAAGTCGTTGAGCAGACGTACGAGCCAGGCGAAGGCGAGTCCGATCGCTCGCGGCGAATAACTGGGTAAGGTCAACATCCAGCGCGTGACGCCCTCGGGCGGACGAACAGGCAGCTTCGTGATCTGCGGCGAATCGAGCGCCGGCAAGCCGATCTGCGCGCCGAACGCGTTGAGCAGCGTCAGCAATCGAGTGAAGAACAGCATCTCCTGCTCGGACACCTGACTGGAAGCCCCTGCGCTTCGCAGTGTCCGAGCGGTTGCGATGCATCCGGGAACTTGGGGCTCGAGCAACACGGCGGTGCGCCCGAGGAGCGCCGCCCAATGTGCTGCGTCTGCCACTGCGAGCCGCGCAGCAGCGAGCGGCGAACGCGCACCCCGCATGCAGCCGGGGATCTGACGCAAGGATTCGATTTGCAACAGCGTGCTCGCGGCGGCCGGTGCTGCCTGCGGGGTCTCTTGCCTGGTCTTCGTCATCGTCGTTTCCATTGCAGCACCGCTCTCAGTCATCCCACATCCGACGCAAGTTCTCCGTGGACTTCAGCAGCAAGTCCGCGGCACGGTCATGTCCCGCCTTTTTCAAATGCGCTTGCCTGGCGACTTCCAGATCCAGGATCAGCGCGCGTTTGGCCGCATCGCGGATCCGCGATTGCACCCAGCCCACGACCGCAATTCGCTCGCCCCTTGTGACGGGCAGGACTCGATGCAGACTGCCGGTGGAATACAGCAGCATTGCACCGGTGCGCAGTTTCAACCGCCGCTCGCCCACCTCGGTCTCGAGCGCAAGCTCGCCGCCTTCGTAGCTCGACGGCTCCGTGAGAAACAGCGTGAACGACAGATCCGCTCGCAATCCGCCCGGCATGACCGCAGCATCCGTGTGCGTGCCGTACTCCATGCCTTCGGTGTAGCGGCTGATTCTTACGTTGCCGACACGCCGTGGCATCGCCAATGCCTGCAAGCGGCGGTTCGCGACGATTTTCTCCGTCAGCTCGCGAATCAACTCGGGTGCGAGCTCCGCAGTGAGCTGGCGATTGTTCTTGACTTCGCGGGCCATGCCTTGCGCAGTCCGCCTGCCGTCTTCCATTTCAATGTCCGCGATGCGTCCGAGCAGTGCCGTCGATTCCTCCTCGGACAGCACATCTTCGATTACGTACACGATCGTCCCTCATCTGTGGCGGTACGGTAGAAGAGCCGCGTCATCTCGAAACGAGATGACGCGGCTGGACCTTGGCATCACACAGGCATCGTCATGTACAGGAAGTCCGCCACGTCCAGCGTGCCTTCGTATCCCGTCACCTTGACGATGTAGTCGTCGGCTCCGAACTCCCCGCTCGCATCTTCGCCGACCGCGATCAGGTATA
>Ga0079224_100004536_pt1 | contig 18014 bp, 19 predicted proteins | sample Stecom2015_FD_80414 | JGI IMG/M metagenome (GOLD analysis project Ga0079224, IMG submission 80414) | Agricultural soil microbial communities from Utah to study Nitrogen management - Steer compost 2015 | ecosystem: Environmental > Terrestrial > Soil > Agricultural land | place: USA: Utah...
CCCGCCCTCTATACACAACATTCTGAGTTTTCTCGGTGTAGGCGATCTAACCAGCATCCAGGAAAAGGTCACTCAGGGAGCCGTGGAGGGCGGGAAATTCATCGCCACCCAGGCGGTGAGCCTCGGGCAGAACACGGCTCAGCTGCTGATTGGACTGGGTGTCATGCTTTACGTGCTGTTCTTTCTGTTGCGCGACGGGGCAGACCTCGCACGGCACAGCAAACAGCTGATTCCCTTGAGCGAAGAGCATAAGCAGCACTTTGTCAGAAAGTTCGCCACCGTTATCCGGGCGACAGTGAAAGGCAATATCGTCGTCGCTATCACCCAAGGTGCGTTGGGCGGCATCATGTTCTGGATACTTGGCATCCAGGGTGCCCTGCTGTGGGGCGTGGTGATGACCCTTCTCTCCCTGCTCCCAGCCGTTGGCGCGGCCCTGATCTGGTCCCCGGTTGCCGTGTACTTTCTGGCGACCGGTGCCATCGTTCAGGGTGTTGTGCTCACCCTTTTCGGGGTGCTTGTGATCGGTTTGATCGACAACATTCTGCGCCCGGTGTTGGTCGGCAAAGACACCAAGCTGCCTGACTGGATCATTCTCGTTTCTACGCTGGGCGGTCTTTCGGTATTCGGGTTGAACGGTTTCGTCATCGGCCCCTTGGCGGCAGCGCTGTTCATGTCAGCCTGGGATCTCTTCCCATCCGCCGTAAGACTGAATCAAGGCGCAAACAACCCCGGGGCGCCGGCTCAAGAGCAGGAATACGCTACCCGAAAATAAAAAGATGTGTGTATAATTATTGGCTTCGCTAGAGAGCTTTGACGCTTTCTAACTGAAGTGCCGCTTTAGCTCAGTTGGTAGAGCAGTTCATTCGTAATGAAAAGGTCGCCAGTTCGAATCCGGCAAGCGGCACCAGAGCAAATACCATTAAACCCCTATAAATCATTGATTTGTAGGGGTTTTTTGCTTTCATAATCGAGGCTCAGGGCATCTCTCAGGTTCACCAGGCGGTGCTCGAGGTCGACGGGCAGATCAGCGTCGCGCAGAAGCAGTGATACGGCAGGCACGCTCGTTGCGTCCTTTCTTACGCAAAATAGCCAGGAGCAAGCAATGACGAAACCAATGCCAGACACAGACCCGCTCAAGCGTGAAGGCCCCGGAGAGACCGGCAGGTTGCCGGGTACGGATGTCGGAGAAGGCGGTCGGCCCGCTGGTAAACCCGACGAAACGTTTGATCCGCCCAAGACGGGTGACAAGCATCGCCCGATACGACCTCGGAGCGACGAGCCGACAAACCGGTAGCAAGCTTCGCGTCTCACGCGTTCAAGCAGATTGAGGCCCAAACCGGAAATTACATTATCGTGGCCGTGCTCGCGCCCTACCCGCCCGCTACAGCACGCCTGCAACACCTGGGTAGGGTTTTTTCGTTTCCCGTCTTACCTGCCACGGGCGGAACCTCTACCGATGGGCATGCGAGCCTGAACTGATTTCGAGTTCTTTAACCCCGAATTATTGCCACCCAGGCCGGGCCAGCGGGGCTGCTTCAATGCGGGTTTAGATTTTTTTGCTTGTTCTGCAGTCACCGTCGTAGCAACCCGATCATCATCTTTCTTATCCATAGCAATTTGGTCCTATCAATGTGAGGCTGCGTTCTCTGCAGCCAACACGACAGCATAGGCCAGATCACCGAATAAAGCCCGCGATCTCTTTCGGCCCTCACCCAGCGCGCCTTCACTATTAACGGGATTTCGGAGAAAATGTGACAGGCCTTCTCTACAACACAATCAACAAGGGGCATCCACCATGTCTGAAATGAAATTGACCGCCGGCACGCTTCTGTACCACGGAACTGATCGCCCGGACGCCGACGAGGCTTCGGTCACCGGTCGCCATGCCTTCTGGCTGGCCGCCACACAGGAACTGGCGCAGAACCAGGCCTTACGCAATCGCACCGGTTCACCCAGGGTCTTTGTTTTTCGTCTGAAGCGAGATTTGACTCTGCCGGCCGTGCGCACGCCCGACGACGTCAAGGCGCTACTCAAACAATATGAGTTGCGTGTCACCGAAGATGAACTGCTCCAGGCAAGTGCCGTCGCGGCGAATCTGCCTGGCTGGGCCTATCCTGACGCCAACCCTTTAGGCGCCTTCGTCAAATTATTCGATACGAGCATGCTTGAGTTCGTCGAGTCATTTGCAGTGGATCGCGCAAGTGTGCTTGGCACGACCGCTTAAGCTGCATAAGTCGTAAGGCCAAGGGCGGGCCTCAGGGCCGGCCCATTGCGCAGGCTTCCACTGCATCGGGCGCTGCCTGATCTTCTGTGGGAAGCGCTGAAGCGGGAAGACCAAAGACCCGATCGAAGCACCAGGCAAAAACGAAGGTGTAGATCAGGAAGAACAAGATAAAGCCCAAGTCCATCACAAATGCCTGCCATAAGCTGACCTCAAGCCACCAGGCGAAGAAGGGGACGATGGAAAGAACCAGACCTCCTTCAAAACCGATAGCATGGGCAATTCGCCTGCGGATGCTACGGCCCTTCACGACTTGCCGCCGTTCCCAGGCTTCAAACAAGGCGTTGAACACCAGATTCCAGATAACGGCGAGCACCGATGCGCCGACAGATGCCACCAGAGAATGCATGGGGCTGTGGCCAAGCACGAACAGAACAGTGCCGGTCAAGGCGATCGCGATCCCTTCGTACAGAGTCACATAGACGACCCTGCGTTTCCATCCTTGCATTTTCTAAAGACTCCGAGCCAAGCGGAAGATGAACAACCCTGAAGAATAGCACTTGGCTTCCCCGTCGTATCCGGCCCACACGATTTTTTCTTCATCCATCTGGACTGATGGGCGTACAATTTATGCCCTTCTTAAGTCACGTTGGACAGTCCATCTTGAGCACTACCCGTACGAAACGCTGGAATGGCACACTCGAATCCCTGGCCGCAGACTACCTCAAGGAAGTCATGGAACGCATGGAATCCTACGGCGACCGGGTGCAATTCGAACTTCCCGGCCATGGAAAAAGGCCCATCTATCAAGTCATCGGCCGCAGCGACCGCAAAATGGGCTTTGACGGCAAGCACTTGTTGCTTCGCCTGAATGAGTCCGGAAATGTCGCCGATACCTTATCACCCGTCTTCAGCATGGATGCCGTGCGCGATGCTATCGCCGGCAAGCGAAGCACTCGCAGCGCGTCGAGCACCCGCTCCAGCACTGGCACGACAACACGCCGCCGTGCGGTTGCCGCCCCGGCTGTCGTCGATACCGTTGAACAGGACAAGTATGCGTATTATCGGGCCCACCGCGAGGAACTGCCCGACGATATTACCCAGTACGCCGGCGAGATAAGCCAGTTGATGCGTGCCGGAAAATCGGCCGAAGACGCCTTCGGCCAGATTATTTCGCAGTACTACTAATCACCCTAGCCGCAAGGCAGGCGTGTGCCCATCCGGGTCGTAAGACGTTTCTGAGCGCAAGCGGGAAAAGAGGCCCTCCGCCGCGAGGGTTTCCGCCGCGCCCGTGATGTCTATCATCCGTTGGGACACGCTGTCCGGCAGGCGGAAGACAGCAACCGCCTCTGAAAGCTTGCGTGCCTGTTCACGCAAGGACTCCGCTGCGCTGGCAGCTTCCTCAACCAGCGCGGCATTCTGCTGGGTCACCGCGTCCATTTGCGTGACTGCGGTGTTGACCTGATCAATGCCGCTGGCTTGTTCATCCGAGGCAACAGAAATGTCCCGCATGATCTGAGACACCCTGCCCACCGAGGCGAGCAGCTCCTGCATCGTGGCGCCCGCGGCCTGTACCTGCTGTTCTCCGGCCTGAACTTCCTGCAACGCGGTTTCAATGAGTGATTTGATTTCGCGTGCTGCCTGGGCACTGCGTTGGGCCAGGGAGCGGACCTCCGTCGCGACCACGGCGAAGCCCTTGCCCTGCTCGCCTGCCCGCGCCGCCTCAACCGCGGCATTGAGCGCCAGAATGTTCGTCTGGAAAGCGATGCCATCGATCACGCACACGATTTCGCCGATCTTGCTGGAGCCCGTGGAAATACGCCCCATGCTTTCGACGACACCGTCTACGGCGCGCCCGCCTTCCTGCGCCACACGGGCGGCAGTGGCTGCCAGTTCGTTGGCCTGGCCGGCATTCTCCGAGTTCTGACGCACTACGGCCGCAAGTTCTTCCATGCTGGCAGCCGTCTGCTGCAGTGAAGCGGCCTGCTGTTCGGTGCGACTGGATAGGTCGGTGTTCCCTGCCGCGATTTCTGTTGCTCCCAGGTTTATTTCCTCCACACTGCTGCGTACCGTACCGATGGTCTGTTGCAGGCTGACCTGAGTGCGACGCAAGTTGTCATAGAGGATATGTACCTCGTTGCGGCTATGGGGAGGAACGGCGGGAAGCCGGAGCGTGAGGTCGCCCCTGCCCAGTTTCTCCATGCCGTCCATGATCTGCCGAACCGGACGCAAAGTGCGAGCGGCCATCCAGCCTGTGAGCAGAGAAATCAGCAGAGTGCCAACCAACATCATGCCCATCTGCAAAACAATGGATCTCAGGCTGGCCGACATGAAATCGGCTTTCTTGCCCACCCCGTAAAGGACCCAGTCCCAATTCTCGATCTTGCGCCAAGCCAATAAATGCGAATCGCCGCCTTCCGGTTGTACGTCAATGAAACCGGAGTCTGCATTGAACTGTGTAGTCAGCATGCTCAACGCAGCTGCGTCGCCGAGCCCGAGATCAGCGCCTAGTCCGCTGGCAATCAGTTCCGCACTGCCAGCAGTGCGGGCAATCAAGCCAAGCGCCCCGTATTCCGCCACCCGCATCTGGCTAACCAGGTCGATGACATTCGTGACCTGCTCATGGACGTCGATGCGGACAGACAGACCGCCATATACGGCTCCTGAGTCGTCGGCCAAAGGCAGAATACTCATGGCGTACCAGTGTCCATTCCGCTTCACCAAACCGCCGTAGGGCTTGCCGGAATCGAGCGTACGCGCCAGCAAGTCGTCCGGTTCAACGACGCTGTTCAGCCGAAGATCGCCCTGGTCGTCCCGAAGAAGTGTGGCGACCCGTACCCAGCCTTGAGGCGCTTTGACGATAACCGCCGGATCTGCACCGGTGTTCTCATTCATGCGCATCAAATGGCCGATGTCGCCATTGATGATGGTGTCGTTGACAATGAGTAGTGGCACGCCGGCATCGTCGGCGCTTCCGTCCGGCCAGGGCCTGCCGCCCAGTTCCCGCTCCAGAACAGGTATAAGCTCGCCGGCCCTTTCTCGCGCGGTGGAATAGGCGAGCTGCAAAGAGCGGTCTACCCCTTCCAGCGACGCAGCCATCTCTCGATGAACGGTTTCACGTGCTGTCTGAAGGTTTTGCCAACCAATGATGCCTGCGATGGTGAACATGACCGTGGCCGTCGCCACCGAGGTCACAATAAATAGTTTGCTCGCAAGACTGCTTCGCGCCCACCGGCCCGCTTTGGGCGCGCCCGTACTCGATTTGCTTCTAGCCATGCTGTCCACCCCGTTTGTAATCCGATCGTTAACTCGGCTACAAATTTTTACAGCACGACATTACCGGTGGATAGTCAAGTAATCCCTAAGGACGATTGACTTGTAAAGCACCTGGGCTCTTTTTATTCAAATGCCGAAGTCGGACAGCAGCGACATAAATTCATCTACAGACATTTCCTGCCCGTTCACGTTCACGCGTCCGTCCTGATATGCGACCTTCATGAGAACACGGTCGTCTTCGACGTGGACCAGACCCTGCTGTTCCAATTGCGCGACATAGTTGTCAAAGATCATCGCGGCGAACACCTCGAATTGCCGACCTTCGTCCCCGCCCCCGGCGGCCTCGGAAATGACTTGCAGCAGCATGGGTCGAGAAAGCTCGATCCCGAAGCGCAGCTCGCTCAGGGCGTCGGCAAGTGCTTCCTCCTGGGCGCGCGTGTCCCCCGCTTCCAGCGGCTGGAAAGCCATGTTGAGCGACAACGTCGACTTTCCTTTCTCATTGCTCCAGCTGACCGGCTCAACACCAAGCTGCGGGCTGGAAGCCAACAAGGGAACCAGACGCGCTAGCAAGCGAGCCTCATCTTCGGGGGTCAGATCGAAGTCCTCATCCTCACCCGCGCCATGTTCCTGCGCAATCGCGTCGTACTCCTTCATCAACAATGAGAAGGCTTCGAAATTGAATGCCGCGGCCTTTCCGCCAATGACAATACTTCCCAAATCGATTTCGCCCAAGCGTACGCGCTTGACCTCATAACGCAGAGCAGAATCCAGAAGCGAAGATCGCTGGGTGCTGTCCATCACCACTGCCATCTCCTCCATGAGGAGGCTTTCTCCTCCCTCTGTATCGACGATCATCGCCTTGACGTCCATGCGGCTATTCACCTGCACGGATTCATCATCGGCGGTAAGCGTCTTCGCATCCAGACCGATATCCTTCAGCGTGATGGAGTCCCCTTGTGCACCGCTACCCAGGACCAGTGAAGCAAAATTGCCACGGGCAGTGCTGTCTCGGAAATCGTTGCTGAATTCCACACCGATGTTCCCGCCGCTGAAAGAGAGGGTCTCGTCTTCAGTCAGCCACTCAAGCGGTGCAAACTTCCATTCGGAAGCGCCGGTACCACCGAAGCCGATGCGGGTTTCCGCGCTCAGTGGCATGGTGCCCCGTGCGGCGTCGAACCATTGCTTGACCGTTTCGGTATCCACCAATTGGCTGCGGCTGTACGCGAGCTGCGGGGCGAATTGTCCCTGCTGGACCAGACCCCATGGAAAAGGGCCATGTTGCATGGTGTCCTGGAACGCCAGTTCGCTACGCTCGTCGCCGTCCTGCAAATGAAAGGTATATCGCGCAGATGAGGAGAAGACTCCGCGGCGGTACTCGTCAATCGAAACCGTTGCCCCCACGGAGCCGACTTCCGGGCCGAGCGTCTTCACAATGCGGTTATTTGCCTGCTCCACGGCAGCCCGGATGGTTTTCTCCGCTTCCATTCCCACGTACCAGGCGCTGCCGGTATAGGCAGCCGCCAGTACAACAAGGGAACCGGCTATGACGGCGGGTGTCTTCATGAATGCCTCTGATCTCAACGGAACGCAGCCGTTGGCAATTGGGAGAAATAGGGTTTGAGTGCTGCGGCCCAGCGCAGACCCTCAGAAATAGAATCGGCCGGACGGTATTCGAAGCCGACGCAGCCTAGGTAGCCCGCTTCGTGCAGGCGGCGGAAACCGGCCAGGAAACCGGTGTCGCGTTCGAGATCGGGCTCGTTACGCTCCGGCGTACCCGCTACCTGAACATGGCGTACCCAAGGAAGAGAGGCCTCCAGCTCGGCTTCGAGCTCCAGACCCTCGCGCAGCACGTGATAGAAATCGAACTGCATGCCGGCCGAGGCAAGCTTCGCCTCCTGGAGGATGCTCCGAACGATGGAAGGCTTGCTATAGAAATAGCCGGGGACGTCCTCGCTATTAAGAGCCTCTAGCTGAAGCACCAGATCAGGTACCTGCCCCGCCGCCCATTCAAGATTACTCAATAGAACTTCGCGCCCGGCAGAATGGGCTTCTGGTGGGAGACACCCGACCATGACGTGGACGGCTTTGCAAGCCGTGACTTCGCACAACTCGGCCACACGCGAGAAATCTTGGCGAAAAGCGCGCTCTTGGCCGGGAATGGCAGCTCTACCCCACTGCGCCGTACCCGCCTCGGTGGGCGTGTTGACGAGCACAAGGTTTAGCTCGTTTTCATGAAGGCGGTCAGCGTACCACTGGGGAGACTGGTCGTAGGGAAACAGAATCTCTACATTGCGGAAGCCGTCGGCGCGGGCAGCGGAAAACCGCTGCTCCAGCGGCAACTGACCATATAACAGAGTGAGATTGGCGGCGGAGATCATGCGACGGATTATCGCCGGATTTCAGGCTTCTGCGTCTGGCTGACGCGCGGGTTCCGCCATGCGGAATGCTTCCAACTCGGAACAGGCATCCACAATGCGTAGCACTGTGGGCATCGCACTCAAATCACAGTCGAAACGCTTGGCATTAAATACCTGTGGCACAAGCAGCACGTCGGCAAGCGTAACCTGATCACCATGACAATAGCGGCCAGTATCCGGATGACCCGCGAGCATGGCCTCGACGGCAGACAGGCCCACATCAATCCAGTGTCGGTACCATTCATTTTTGGCTTCTTCGCCAACACCCAGGCCGTGCTTCACATACTTGAGCACGCGCAGATTGTTCAAGGGATGGATATCACAGGCAATGGTCTGCGCAATGGCGCGTACTCGCGCACGCCCGGCTGCATCTGGCGGCAGAAGGGGCGGCTCTGGATGCGTTTCTTCCAGATACTCGAGTATGGCCATAGATTGGCCAATGGCTAGCTCCCCATCCACCAGCGTTGGGACCAGGGCAGTCGGATTCAGCGCCTTGTAGCTATCCGAAAACTGCTGGCCGCCCTCTTTCAACAGATGGACGGACTCCGTTTCAAACCCCAGGCCCTTTAGGTTCAGGGCAATACGGACACGATACGCGGCAGAACTGCGGAAATAACCATAGAGCTTCATCAACTGGCATCCTTGAGCTTACGAGACAATTCACGGGGAAGCGGGAAGGAAACGTTTTCCTCTGCCCCATCCATGGTTCGAACGGAAATCGCACCAAGTTGTTTGAGGCGGTCCAGGACCTGACTGACGAGAATCTCAGGCGCCGACGCCCCTGCGGTCACGCCGACGCTGCGCTTGCCTTCCAGCCATTGCGGGTCGATCATATCCGGCCCGTCGACCAGGTAGGAGTCGACGCCCATGCGTTCGGCCACCTCACGCAGCCGATTGGAGTTCGAGCTGTTGGCACTGCCGACGACCAGGACCAGATCGCATTGCGGCGCCATGATTTTCACGGCATCTTGACGGTTTTGCGTGGCATAACAGATGTCACTCTTGCGCGGCTCAACAATGCTTGGGAATCGCTCGCGCAGCGCGTTGGCAACTTCCGCTGCATCGTCCACCGAAAGCGTAGTTTGCGTGACGAATGCGAGATTGGCGGGATCCTTCACTTGAAGCGCCGCGACATCCTCTGGCGTTTCCACCAGGTACATGCCGCCGTCAGCCTGCCCCAGCGTACCCTCGACTTCCGGGTGCCCTTTGTGGCCGATCATGATGATCTCCCGGCCCGCTGCCCGCATTCGCGAGACTTCCACGTGTACCTTTGTCACCAGTGGGCAGGTGGCATCAAAGACGCGCAGGCCGCGCCGTTCGGCCTCGGCTTTCACCGCCCGGGATACTCCATGGGCGGAAAAGATAACGGTTGCACCCTCTGGGGCTTCGTCAAGTTCGTCAATAAAGATGGCGCCTTTTGCGCGCAGATCACTGACGACATATCTGTTGTGAACGATCTCATGGCGCACATAGATGGGCGCACCGTAAAGCTCGAGCGCCCGCTCCACGATATCAATGGCTCGATCTACGCCCGCGCAGAACCCGCGTGGCTGCGCCAGCAAGACCTCAGCATTGCCGCCATCGGCGGAGAAACCGGTACTCATCAGAGAACTCCCAACAACGAAACCTCCACCCGCAGATCAACGCCGGCAAGCGGATGATTGAAGTCGAACAGGGCACGGTCATCTTCAAGCTCTTTCAGAACGCCTGAATAGCGGCCACCGTTTGGAGCCGCGAACTCGATGATCTCGCCTGGGGTGAAGTCAGCGGGGTCGGCAGCTTCAGAGTCAATCAGGCTGCGCGCCACCCACTGCAGCAATTCAGGATTGCGATCGCCATACGCTTGTGCGGCCGGCACATCAAATGTGAATCGCTCGCCTTCACTGCGCCCCAATAGAGCGGCTTCAATGCCAGGGGCCCATTGGCCGGCGCCCATCTGCAAGGTGCCGGGCCGACCGGTGAAGGTGTCCGCGAATACAGAGCCGGCTGCAGGGCCACTGGCCAGCTCAATACGATAGTGAAGCGTCAGGTAGGAATCAGGACGGACAAAAGCGTTCACTGAATCGGATGAGGAAGTCAAAATCTGCCACCGTAAAGGTTTGATGAACCACCCTATTTTAGAGCCTTTATGAATATGAACCTAAGCCTTCCCGCTGAAGCCCAGGAGCGGCCCCGGGAGCGCCTGCTCGCCCATGGCCCCCAGGTACTGACTTCCGCCGAGTTGCTGGCCATTATTCTTCGTACGGGTATCAAGGGTTGCGGCGTGGTGGAGCTCAGCCACCGCTTGATACGGCATTGTGGCGGCGTCCGTGGCCTTCTGTCTGCCGATGCAGCCAGCCTGATGAAACTGCCCGGCCTGGGCCGGGCCAAAGCTTGCGAGATCCTCGCGATCAGTGAGCTGAGCCGCCGCGCTCTGGAAGAAGACCTGCGTAGCCGGGAAACTCTGGATAAGCCCGCCCGCGTGAAACGCTATTGTGTGGCCATGCTGGCTCATCGGGAAATAGAACATTGCGTCGCACTCTACCTGGATACGCGCTTTCGTCTGATTACTTGCGAGGAAATTGCCAAAGGAACGCTCAATCAGGCATCCGTCTACCCGCGTGAGGTAGTGAAGGCCGCCTTGCGCCATCATGCCGCCGCCCTAATTCTGGCGCACAACCACCCTTCCGGTGTAGCAGAACCGAGTCAGGCCGATCTCGCCCTGACAGAACACCTGCGCAAGGCACTTTCCCTCGTGGATGTCAGGCTGCTTGACCACCTCATCGTCACCACAAACGGTGCCGTGTCGCTTGCTGAACAAGGCATGTTGTAGGCATACGGCCACAAGCGCCCTTCCCGCCCCCGCTTTGCCTAGCGCTTTTACTTGTAAGCTGCATAGTGGCGCGCTAGAATTAAGAGTTATCCACGGATACGTTGCTGCAAGAATTCTCGCGGCTTTAATTCGTTTTAAGCTTAGGCCTTGCGGCTGGCGACCCAAAAATTTACGACAGGAATCGACATGAAAGAAGGCATCCACCCTGAATACCGCGAAGTGGTGTTCCTGGACCAGCAAACCGGCACGAAATTCGTCTCCCGCTCCACTGTGAACACTCGCGAAACCATTGAACACGAAGGGAAGACCTACCCTCTTTTCAAGTGTGACGTGACGTCCGAGTCGCACCCCTTCTACACTGGCGCCCAAACCCGCATCGTCGAAACCGGTCGCGTCGAGAAGTTCCGCGCCCGTTTTGCACGTACTGTGGGCACCCGCAGCGCGTCGTAATTCCGCGCGAGCGCTTCTTGCTCAGAAAAAGCAGCCTCCGGGCTGCTTTTTTTTCGCTGCCGATGGCGCATTATTTACACACACTCCTGCCTATAATGGGTGGCCGCTCTGTAAGCGGCCCGGCGGCTGATCACGATCCCTTCTGGCTGCCTGAGCTTTTTCGATTCAATCGCCCCCGAGAAGATGGATTCCCGTTCCACCCCAGCCCGCCTGACCGAGACGGCGACCGTTAAGCTTTCCAGGCCCTTTCTGCTGCTGATCACTGCCGTCTATATTCTGGCGGGTCTGTTTTTCCGTGACCCGTGGAAGACCGACGACGTGGTCGGGCTGGCGACCATGGTCAGCGCGCTCTCGGAAACCAGCGGCACGGCCATGCTTGCACCGCAGATCGGCGTGTTGGCCCACGCCCAGGACGGGCCGTTGACTACGTGGGTCGGCGCCTTCTCCATCTGGTTATTCGCCCCCCTATTCGAATTTTTCATACCGGCCCACGATGGCGCCATCATCGCGTCGCGCCTGCCCAACCTTCTATGGTTCGGAATTTTGGTGGGTTCGGTCTGGTATGGCAGCTATCTGCTTGGACGCAGGCCGGAACCCCAGCCTCTAGAGCTACCCTTTGGAGGCGAACCCAGCGTCAACGACTACGGGCGCATGATCGCGGATGCCGCCCTGCTGCTCATACTTGCCACCGTCGGCATCGTCTGGCGTATGCACGAAACATCAGAGGTCCCGGCTCTGATTGCCTTCCAGGCGCTCGCCTTTTTTGCTGTAGCGCGCAGCATGGATCGGCCTATTGGGGGCGCCGTCACCCTTGGGATTGCGCTCGGGGCCGCTTTTCTTATCCGCGGCTGGATCGGCGCATTACCCATCATTCTTGCCTCACTCTTCGCCTTCCACCCTCACGGTGCCTTATGGCCGCGCCGCTACTGGCTGCTGCTCAGCGGCGGCATTGCACTGACCATTGGGCTTGCGTGGTGGATTCCACTTAAAACGCATGCCCCCTTCTGGGCGCAGAACTGGTGGCTATGGAACAGCCAGTCCTTCGGCCTGCCGCAGCCTGAGGTCCTGCTCAGCCTGCTGCGCGACTTGCCATGGTTCCTCTGGCCTACCTGGCCCTTCGCCCTATTGGCGCTTTGGAGCTGGCGCGGCTGGCTTAAGGCACCCCATATGTGGGTGCCCTTGATGTTCACCGTCTGGCCGTTGCTTACCATGGTGTTTCTGGCCGATGTTTTCGAGCCGGAGTACGCCTTGATGGCCGTCCCCACGGCTGTGCTTGCGGCGTTTGCGCTGCCGACTCTGCGGCGTGCGGTGGTGAATTCCCTCGACTGGTTTGCGGTGATGTGCTTCTCGCTCACCGCGGCGACAGTATGGCTTGGATGGTTTGCCTTACACACGGGTTGGCCTGCCCAGATCCACCATAATATTTCGCGTCTGACCCGAGGTTATGACATCCATGTTTCATGGCCGTCGGTGTTCATCGCGCTCATCTGCACGCTCTTATGGGTCGGCCTGGTCCGGTGGCGTCTGCATAACCGGCCCGCAGCTCTGTGGCGTGGCACGGTATTGTCAGCCGGTGGTTTGATCACCACCTGGTTGCTGCTGGTTACGCTATGGATGCCGGTCCTGGATTACGTCCGCAGCTATCGGCAAGTCTCTGGTGAGCTGGCTGCCGTGCTTCAGCAATATGCCGGTCCTAAAGACTGCGTTCGCGCGCTCGGCGTGGGCGTAGGCCAACGCGCTTCTTTTCTTGTTTTCAACAATATCAAGTTCAGCTACGAATCGCATTGTGGTCTGATTCTCCAACAGACCACCCAGAAAGCGGTGTCCGACGGCAGTTTGGCATTCCCGGATTCGGCGGAAATCCTGTGGCAAGGGCGACGCCCCGCCGACAGGGATGAAATGTTCCGTCTGCTGCGAGTCAAGCGCTGATGCAATTCGCTTCGCCGCCCAGCCTCTCGCTGGGTGCCCGCATGATTGAGATCGCGCGGCAGGCTTGGCCCGTGCTGGTGGCGTCCTGGGCGGGCATCGCCTTCGGAGTCATCGACACCGCCATGGGCGGCCATTCCGGCGCACTCGATTTGCAGATCATGGCCTTGGCCACATCGATTTATGTGTCGGTGTTTGTAGGCCTCATGGGGGTGGTTCATGCACTGATCCCCATACTCGCCCAGCACTATGGGGCCGGCAGAAACGCGGAAGTCGGCAGATTATGGGGCCAGGGAGTGTGGCTGGCTGCCTTCCTGTGTTTGTTTGGCTCGGTCTTCCTGCTTTTGCCGGACATGTGGTTAAGCCTGTCTGGCAACCTGGAACCTGAAGTGCGCGTGGGCGTGAGGAATTATCTGCTGGCATTGGCCCTGGCCTTACCCGCAGCGCTCGCATTTCGCAGCATCTATGCCTTGGCGACGGCGGTCTCTCGGCCGCGCACCGTCATGATCATCAATGTCGGCGCATTAGGATTCAAGCTGTTCTTCAACTGGGTCTTCATGTTCGGCAAGCTGGGTCTGCCCGCACTGGGGGCCGCGGGCGCCGGTCTTTCCACGGCGGTGGTGTCCTGGCTGATGTTGACCGCGGGGCTGTGGACTGTTTTGCGAAACCCCTGGTATCGGCGTTTTCAGCCCAGGCTGGGTCGGCCCCGCTGGCGCGATCAAGCTGAACTGCTCCGGCTGGGCATCCCCATGGGCGGCTCTTATTTGATTGAGGTCTGTGCGTTTACGTTTATGGCATTGCTCGCCGCGCGCGACGGCATGTACGTAACGGGCGCACATCAGATCATGGCCAATATAGCCGCCCTTTGCTACATGATTCCCATGGCCCTTGGCATCTCAACTGCCGCCCTGACGGCCCAGGCGATTGGCGCACGCGATACGGCCTTGGCGCGCATCAACGGGCGGGCCGGGACCACCCTGGTGGCCGGCACTGCACTCGTCACCGCATTGATGATTGTTCTCGGACGGGACACCCTGCTGCTGCTTTACACGGACGATGCACAGGTCGCTGCAGCCGCTGCCGTCTTGTTGATGCTGCTGCCGTTTTTCCATGTAGGAGACGCCATGCAGTGCATAGGCTGCTATCTGCTGCGCGCCTACAAAATTGCGGTAGCGCCACTGATGATGCAAATCGTCGCACTGACCGGCGTCGGTTTGGCGGGCGGCTGGTGGCTGGGCTTTGGGCCGGGCCGCGGGGCACTCACAGGGCCCATCCACTATTTTCTTCCTGACGCCCCAGTCGGCACGACCACATTGTGGATTATGTCGACGGTAGGGCTGTGCCTGTCCGCTTCCCTGCTCTTTCTTTGGTATGCGCATGTGCTGCGCAAGCAGGGAAGTTCCACGTCCTGATCTGTGGCAAAGCTGCCGGTGCAACAGGCCCGGCCTCAATCTGGTTTATTTTTCCGTATATATATAGTCCCGGCGCCACGGATAGCCGCTCTCTTCCTTGAGAGAGAGCTCATCCCCCCGCCAACCCCGGCGATGCTGGGCCAAGACCTGGTGCAATGCGATCCAGCCATGTTCGAAGCCCATGGCACAACCGGCCAGATACATGCGATACGCGCGAAGTGCCCGTTCGCCGCGCTCGTCTGTGAGGGTCGCCCGGGCCGCGTCGAGCTGCGATTCCAGCCTGTCACTCCATGCCCAGAGCGTTCTGGCGTAATGCGGCCGCAGATTCTCGACATCCAGGTCTTCCAGCCCGCCTTCCGTCAAGCTGCGTAATACAGTGCCAATATGGGTGAGCTCGCCGCCCGGAAAGATGTACTTGTCGATGAAGTCGCCCATACCGGCGCCTAGCTGATGGTTGTCCACCCCACCCGCTGTAATGCCATGGTTCATGATGAGGCCTCCAGGGCGAAGCAGCCGGCGCAATTTAGAAAAATAATCCACTAGCTGCGCCCTGCCGACATGTTCGAACATCCCCACCGAGGCAATCTTGTCATAAGGCCGACTCTCATCGAGTTCGCGGTAATCCAGCAGTTCCATGCGGACGCGGCCGCCCAGCCCTTTTTCTTCAATCAGCCGGTTCACATACGCATGCTGGTTGCGCGACAGGGTGATGCCGGTCGCGTCGACGTCGTAATTTTCCGCTGCCCACAACAGCAGACCACCCCAGCCTGCCCCAATATCGAGAAACCGCTCGCCCTGACGCAGCCGAAGCTTCCGGCAGATGTGGTCCAGTTTCGCTTCCTGGGCACGCTCCAGACTCATGTCGTCTTCACGATAATAGGCGCACGAATAGACGCGTCGCGGATCCAGCCAGAGCGCGTAAAAGTCGTCGGAGAGGTCGTAATGGAACTGAATCTGCTTGGCGTCGCGTTCGATGCTATGCCGCCACACGGATCGCAGTCTGAGGATGAGCGAAGTGAACATGCCGGAGCGAGCAGCCTCAATGGGCGACTCAGGCAAAATCGATGCGGCGGCTCGCATGAGGTTGCGCATTGATCCTTCAACCTCGAATTTCCCCTCGACGTAATCTTCGCCCAGCAAGCCCACCTGCCCCGCTGCCAGATTGGCTAAAGTGCGGTTATCACGGACTGTGAGGTGCACCGGGGCATCGGTGGCGCCGACCGAATTGCCATCGGGCAAGGTAAGACGCACAGAAAGGGGAAGAGACGCCAGCTTGCTTTCCACTGCAGACAAGATCGAACTCAAAACAACCTCCTGAAGAGAATAGTATTGGAACGCGACCCTTACTCCGCCACCTTCTACTGCCGCTTCAGCGGATCCGGGCCGCAGACCTGACCCTGACCCTCTTCGACCTATGTGCCATGCACCCTGTGGGGAGAAAGCGAGTTTAATCATACATGCAGAGTCTTACCCTGGCTTGGGAATCGGCTCGCCCGGCTTTCACCGTTGGCGGGGCCTAAGAGGTGACCTGTTGTATATGCGCCAAGGGTCTTGCCTTGCCCCGCCCCTTTTATTCGTAGTAGAATCGCTGTCTTTACACAGATTTCAACAAGGGGTGAACCATGGCACGTGTATGCCAAGTTACCGGCAAGGGCCCGATGGTGGGCAACCACGTCTCGCACGCCAACAACAAGACCAAGCGTCGTTTTCTTCCCAACCTTCAGTCGCGCCGCTTCTGGGTTGAGAGCGAAAACCGCTGGATCCGCCTGCGTGTATCCACCCAGGCGCTGCGCACGATCGACAAGGTCGGCATTGATGCCGTTCTGGCCGACATGCGCGCCCGTGGCGAACTGGCCTAATCGGCCCGCCACCGTTAATTAGGAGCACATCATGGCAAAAGGCATCCGCGAAAAGATCAAGCTGGAATCGACAGCCGGCACGGGTCACTTCTACACCACCACCAAGAACAAGCGCAATATGCCCGAGAAGATGCTGATCAAGAAATTTGATCCGGTCGCTCGCAAGCACGTTGAGTACAAGGAAACCAAGCTGAGGTAATCAGCCCGGCTGCGCATCGGCAGTGTCAGGCGGAACGCCCCGGCCACACACTGCCTTGACGGCGCAACCGCAGTTTCCAGAACCCGCCCTCGTGGCGGGTTTTTTTTGGCATGCCCGCCAGGGCCTCTACCGCAACCTGCCCCTTATAATGGTTGGTTTGCGCAACCCTTCTAGAACGCACGCTCATGCTGGAATACCGTCCTACCGACGTTGAAAAGATCGCTCAGACTGATTGGGCTACACGCGACGTCTATCGTGTCACCGAGAATGCCGTCAACGCTGACGGCTCGCCCAAACCCAAGTTTTACGCCTGCTCCATGCTGCCTTACCCCAGCGGGAAGCTGCACATGGGTCACGTGCGCAACTATACGATCAACGACATGATGACTCGCCAGCTACGCATGCGTGGCTACAACGTGCTCATGCCAATGGGCTGGGACGCCTTCGGCATGCCGGCGGAAAACGCCGCGCTGAAGGGAGGCGTGCCACCGGCGAAATGGACTTACGACAACATCGCCTACATGAAGCAGCAAATGCAGGCGATGGGTCTGGCCATCGATTGGTCGCGCGAAATGTGTGCTTGCGATCCCCAGTACTACAAGTGGAACCAGTGGTTGTTCCTGAAAATGCTGGAAAAAGGGATCGCCTACCGCAAGACTCAAGTCGTCAATTGGGACCCGGTCGATCAAACCGTTCTGGCAAATGAACAGGTGATCGACGGCCGTGGCTGGCGTTCCGGCGCGCTTGTAGAGAAGCGCGAGATCCCAGGCTATTACCTGCGCATTACGGATTACGCTGATGAACTGCTCGATCAGGTAAAGAACGGCCTTGAGGGTTGGCCCGAGCGCGTACGCCTGATGCAGGAGAACTGGATCGGCAAGAGCGAAGGCGTGCGCTTCGCGTTCACACACGACATCCGCAACGCAGAAGGCCAGCTCATTCAGGACGGCCGGCTGTATGTCTTCACCACCCGTGCCGACACCATGATGGGTGTCACCTTCTGCGCGGTGGCTCCGGAACACCCGCTTGCCACCCATGCAGCGGCCGGCAAGCCGGAACTCGCGGCCTTCATCGAAGCCTGCAAGCTCGGGGGCACCACGGAAGCCGAAATGGCCACCCGCGAGAAGGAAGGCATGCCCACCGGCCTCACCGTTACCCATCCCCTGACTGGTGAGCAGGTTGAGGTCTGGGTAGGTAATTACGTGCTCATGACTTACGGTGACGGCGCAGTCATGGGCGTGCCCGCGCATGACGAACGCGACTTTGCCTTCGCCAAGAAATACGGCCTGCCTATCAAGCAAGTGATCGGCGTAGCTGACAAGGAATACTCCACTGACGCGTGGCAGGAATGGTATGCCGACAAGCAATCGGGTCGCGCAGTCAATTCAGGCAAATACGACGGTTTAAGTACAGCAGAAGCGGTGGACGCCGTAGCAGCAGAC
>Ga0079224_100004537_pt1 | contig 18012 bp, 13 predicted proteins | sample Stecom2015_FD_80414 | JGI IMG/M metagenome (GOLD analysis project Ga0079224, IMG submission 80414) | Agricultural soil microbial communities from Utah to study Nitrogen management - Steer compost 2015 | ecosystem: Environmental > Terrestrial > Soil > Agricultural land | place: USA: Utah...
GATAACGAGGGACTCCTCTTTCGTTAAATAAATTTTATTCTGCTTATTTTCCCACTCTTTAATTCTATAATTTTCTGCATTATTTAATTTCAGGTCTACCATCCCTTGAACTATTTCGAATGAGGACCCCATACTGCTTTTATATGACGAAAACCTTTTATATTCTATTAAATTTCTTTTGGACGTAAAAGAAACTGTCCATAAGTAAGAAATTGCAAGACTAACAGAAAATATAACAAAGATGATTGTGCTATATTGAAGTAGTAATATGGAAAAAGCAAAAACGCTAATAATTGAATGAATTGTTGAAGATATATTATTCGTGACAAAGGATTCTATTCTCGTATGATCTCCAACTCTTTGAATAATGTCGGATACATTTTTTAATTCAAAAAACTTAAATGGTATCCTAGATAACTTATATAAAAAAACACTAAGAACTTCAATATTCAACTTTGAAGTAATTCTAATAAATAGTTTCTCATTAATGAAACTAAAAATATTTCCTGCAAGAATAATAATAATTTGAGCAACAACAATAGTTGCTAGTAAAGAATAATTACTGTAAGGAATAGCCTCATCAACTATTTTCTTGGTAAGAATTGGAAATGCAAGATTTGACAATGCTAATATTGCAGATATTACAAGGATAATAAAAAAAGCTTTTAAATTTCCTTTAATATAGTAATCAAAAAACTTTTTAGTCAATTTTGATCCCCTATCTTTTACGTTATTTTCTAGTGCCTCTTGATTAGGGTGAGCAAACACAACTATTCCTTTATTTTCACTTCCTCGTAACCATCTTTCAAGAAATAAACCTCGATTTAGTTTATATTTACCGAATTCGGGATCTGAAATATAGAACCCTTTTCTAGTTATTTTATATAAAACAACATAATGGTTATTATCAAAAAGTAACACAGAAGGTAAAGTTCCATGTTCTATAAGAGTATCTATATCTATTTTAGTAGTTGTTACATCAAAATTGAAATATTTTAAAGCATTTGAAACATCTAATATGTTTGCACCTTGTAAGTCAGTAAAACAAATCTCTTTTATATGCGAAGACGAAACTCCGATATTATAATAATCCAATATTATTTTAACACAAGTTGAACCACAATCTGTTTGGTCAAATTGCAGATGTGTAGGGAACTTTTTCTTGAAAAAGTTAATCTTTTTTAAAATAGTATTTCCCATCAACTTCATGTATTTCATATGCCGGAAAAATAGCATATCTTAGTTCCGAATCTTTTATATCCTCAATTTTATCAGGATTTACATTCCAGTATTTAATAAAATCATTATTTTTAATTACTTTGGAAATGGAGTTTTTATTGGGGCAATACTTCCCAAAACTGGTTTTACATATTAAATTATTTTTCAAATACCCATTTTGATCAATTGATACTTTCTTATTGTAAAATATATTAAATTTCTGTGCTTCAAAGTATTGTTTTATATTTATATATAATTCTTTTTCATTAAAGGTAGTCAGTGCAATATCACAATACCTTTTAGTGGTAAAAATAATTCCATCTTCAAATTTATCAACAGACATTGAAAACAAAACCACATAGTATACTTTTTTATACTTTTTTAAAATTATTTTAAGTTCGTCTAATTCATTATCATTAAAATTACTTATATGTAGCTCAATAGATCTAATTGTAGTTTCTTCAAAAAAATCTAAAATTTGAGAAAGTTGTTTTACGGTTAAAGATGTGTGAAGAATCCTTAATTCTACATGTTTACAAAGTAAGTTATCTAGCTCTTGTATAAAACCTTGTAAATCATATGATGATTTTTCATCAACAGATATACACGATAATAAGATAAAAGAAGGTGAATCGTAGCAATCAGGCATTTCAGAAAATCTTTGCGGCTCATCTGTAATAAAACCGATTCCCCTAGAGATTAGGAATGATATATAATCCTTTAAAATTTCCTCTGAGTCAACTAATTTTTTACAATCTTCGATCGGGTATTTTTTTAATAATTCTACCGTGTCAATAAGAGATAAAGGAACAATCTCAATCTTACGTTCATCTAATATGTAAAAAGCACCTCGTTCTTTACCTCGGACAGGCACACAAGAGGAATATAATGTCAAATAGTTATTTTTCATAATTATAGTACTATTTTTTATCTATCACGAGATTAGAGATGGGTTTAAAATCAAGATAATTATTCATCATTAATGATCGATGTTTTCTTGATTGACTAAATTTAACATTTTTATATAATTCCCCAATACTATCTGTTTCCCGCTTTACCATATATCGATACGCCAAAGGAAGTTGTTCTAAAAATTTTTTGTCAAAAGGTGTTTCAATTATTTTCATTTGCTGTCATTATTTATTAGCCAATCTGCTATTTTTTTTTCAATATAATAGTTACAATTTACCGATGGTGCAAAATATTGACCAACTGGATTAACTTCAATAAAATAATATTGATTATCGGATGTTTTTATTAAATCAATTGAGCCAGTATTTAATCCTACTAAATTCATGAATCGAATTATTTTTTGATTTATCTCACTAGGCAATATATAGTTTACCCATTTTGTTGTTGTGGAATTAAAATTTAGCTTGATATCTACATCATCTATTTCGGAACCTATCAGGATAGCTGAAGCGTATATTTTACCTTCTAGATAAAAACATCTAATTTCATAACTTCGGTTAATTTTAGCTTGAAATAAGCTGGGAAAGAAATAGTCATTTAGTTTCTCAACTTTTTCATCATCTATTTCAGTGGTATATGGACTATATGTGTAATTTCCAAAAGTATAATAACTGATTTGCCTTATAGGCTTATAGATAATTTTCCCATTTTCAGCTTTAAAATTAATAAGTTCTTTTTTTGAATTGGTAATTATAGAAGGAGGAACAAGCAATCCTGCTTCTTGAGCCTCGTTTAGCATTTCTAATTTATTAACTTTTAGATTAGAATAATGAGGAAACCAAATTTTATCATCTAAAATATAGAACAAGTAATTAAAAAAATCGTTCAGTTCTCCATTACTTTCTCTATTTATCTTCTTGTTTATCTGCCCTAAATTAAACTCTGATTTAAAATGAATATTTTTTTCAAATCTTCGATAGAAAACAACATTTATTTTATGTGTAATCTCTTCTTCTTTAAAATAAATTTTTTTGTTATTCACATCAATCCTATACCCATTAGAATTATTTACTAAATCTTCCATAAATATTTTAACGAATGAAGCTCCTCTATATAACAGCCAATCCACTACAGGATCTGTACTTTGTTCATATTCTCTATATGTCAATATCAAAATCATAGCTCTACTGTTCAATAAAAATAAAGGAGGTTAATATGTAAACCTCCTTTGTCTTAGTAATTACACACCTCATTAATCGTTATAATCAGAAATGTCTGAATATTCAGAAATGTCTGTGTGTGTTGAAATGTCATCATGTTCTGAGTAGTCATCGTGCGTAGATGAAATTACCCCAGAAGATGGGCCTCCTTGTCCATAAAGAGTTAATGCCTCTTCATTACTAATTTCTTCGAATTTTTTCAATTCGGTCAATTTCAATTTTTCCATAATGTAAAAAATTAAAGATTAAAAAATATATTTATTTGCCACTATAGCCATACTAATTCTATTTAAATTATTTCCTATTCACATTATTTTGTGCTCCATCAACCTTTACTTTTTCTCCTGAAGTAAAGGAATATCTAATACTCAATCCAATCTGGCGACTATCATTATACTTCTCACTTATGCTTTCAAAAGATTGAAGTGTATTTCGGTTATTATCAACATCTCCTTTGAATATATCTTTTACAAAAACTTGGATATTCAACTTATTATCAAGTAATGATTTGTTGTATGTTATGTCAAATGAATGTCTGTCTTCCGTCACACTGTATAGCTGTCTACTTTCTAAAAAGTATCTGAATCTACCATCAATACGGTCCGTTTTACTGATATTGTAGGATGTAGTAAGTCCAAAATAGCTGAAATCGTTTTTCTTTTTCTCAGATTGCTTATTTAGACGAAAGCTCCCAAGCGAATAAGAAAACATTGGCATTACCATTATGTTCTTTTTTCTATAACTATAGGAAAGTGAGAAGTCTGTCTGATATTTTTCATGTAAGTTTATATATTGATCTATAATTAACCTTGAATTAGAATCCGAAATTTTTTGAAATACATTTATACTATTTTTATAATTATAATAAGAAAGACTTAATCTCCATGCTCTGTAAGAAAAAACAGACGATATTAAATCTCTTATTGTTGGGTTTAATTCCGGATTTCCCACTCTCGCTAAATATTGATTTTGATATATTAGGTTTGGACTTAGCATATATCCTGTTGGTCTTATGATTGACTTATTATATGAAAGTTGTATGTTAAGATCGTTGAAACTTTTCCTTAGTGAAAGTGACGGAAACAGATCATAATAATTACTAAATGTATTTGAAGTAGCTTCTCCTCGCAATCCAACCTGATATGAAAAATATTTAGTTTTACCTAAAAGAGAAATATAATGAGCAAATACATTTTCAGAATATTGAAAATCGCTAAATTGTTCATTTAAAATATTTCTGTCTTCATCATTGTCCATATTATAATAAAGAATCCCCACTGATAGGTTGGCATCTCCAAGAATTTTTTTATCATAATCTATGCTAATATTTGGTAGATACACTTTTCTACTAACCTTTTGATTAAAAACAGTTTGAATATCACTATTTATTTCATTTGTTAAAAACTGATCGTTTGTAGTATTATATATATTGTAATTCAGTTCCAGTCTGATATTTTGCCCCAAAGTATCTAGTTGTTTATTAAAATAAAGTGACCCAGTATAATATTCGCCTCTAACATCTAAATAATTCTGATTACTAAAAATCGAATCATGTAAATCATCTTTATATAAATCGATAATAGACTGTGTTTTATCTTTTAAATTCATTGAATTATACATTAAGGCAGCTCCAATATAAGTGCTCGGATTTATATCATATTGAACATCAATGTTTAAATTAAATGGTTTAATAGTACTAATAAACTCATTTTTTTGTTCTTGAGTTTCATTTATATCCTTGTAGTTAATTATTGTGTTCTGATCACTATAATTTTTATTTTCTCCATAACTCAAGAATAGATTTGAGGAAATCTTACCTTTTTTCAATTGAGAGAAAAGACTTAAATTTTTGTCTGCGTAAATTCCTTGTGAATAATCTACTTTAGGGTTAAAGCTAAATCCATCTAAAACAGGTTGATCAATATTTATATTTAATGTTTTCCCTGAATTGGATGCAGAATACTTAGCACTAGGATTAAATATATCGATGCTTTTTATTGCCTTGTCATCTAAATTTTTAAGATAATCCATCATTTCCTTTTGTGAATTAAAATTTAGATTGCGGTTATTGACTTTTACAGAATTAACTTCGACACCGTCATAAAGTATTCTATCATTTATAACAACTATACCTTGTATTTTATCCAAAATTGAAACGACATTATCTCCAGCAAAAATCTGTTGATCCTTCACTTCAATAGTTGTTTTGTCTACGCTTTCTTTCACGATTTTTCTTAGTACTGATATCTCTATATCATCTAAAGAAATACTATTGTCAACTTTTATAATACCTAAATCAATATTTTGAGATAGCTCAATCTTCTTATTAAAAAAATCTTCGTCAAACTGGTTTATTGTTATAACATAGTCTCCTTGATCTACATAAAATGAGAAACTTCCTAAATTATCAGTTAATTGTTGAGCAATAAGAAGAGTGTCATTTTTCCATAAACTTGCTTGAGCATGTTCCACTGGTTGTTCATCTTGATCTACTACCTGACCAGTTAAAGTAAGCTTTTGACTATACCCAACACTACATATTAATAGAATTAACAAGTTGATAAACCTCATAGTTACTCTTACTTTTATATTACAATAACTCACACACCAAAGGAAATAAATAAAAATTTAAATAACAAATATTTTCTTAATATTTTTTAAACAATTCGCCGTAATCACAACGAAAAATATTTGCAAAACATTAATAATAAGTGAATTGTAAAATTTTATTTAAAAAAAATAAATTGAATGAATTAACACGAAATAGAAATATAAACACAAAATAACTCTCAATAAGAATGAGTTATAAAAGCATAATCTACGATTTATAAATCAAAAAACGCCTTTATAAAAGGCGTTTGATAAGTATATTGACTCCATCTACTTTTGTGCAAATGAATCCAGATCTAAAAGAAACAGTTTATCAAGAATTGATGTATCCATTCTCAATTTTTGCATTAGATAAAGACCTAACCCCGATTTTCCCGCAATCATACCTTTGTGATAAAAATAATCTTTAGGAATAATTTTATTTGGAAGGCTATATTCCATTAAAATATTCTCCCAATATTTTGAAGATTTTTTTAAACAGTCTTCTGGCATAACTTTATATATTTTATCTAACATATAAATATGCCCAATTAGTCCATGACAAAAGGTAGTGTCAATTCTCCCGTTTCTATCTTTTAAATAAAAAGTAGGTTCATTATTATTCAGGAATTCTACTTTTTCAAGTTCAAAATCACAAACCTTAGAGATCAGAGACCTAAAAATTTCTATCCATTTATTGTTTCTAAGTGTCTTTCCTGCTATATAGAAAGCTAAGGCATTAGAAAGTAAGCCATGACACCACCCTTGTATATCAAAATCTACTTGATAGAATTTAAAGGTTTTGTTGACTTCATCAAACAAAAGTCCGTTCGGAATATCCTGATCATAATTGTTATATATTCTTTCCAGAAAATTTATTGATTTGTTCAAAATATTTTCACATTTTTCAACTGAGATACCCGCATTATAAATTTTACTTAGAAAATAAACAATTGACGAATGACCATGAAATAAGCCAAAATTAATAAGTAAATCGGTTGGTTTTTCAATCGTATAATAGTCAAACCAAAAGCATTCATTTTCGTTATATATTATGGCTGAATTGTTCAGGTAATCCACCGTTTCAGCAAGATAACTATTTGCAATTTCGTTATTTCTTTCAAGAAAATAGTGAGCCTTTCCCAATGCACCAACAGAAAAGTCATATGATTGTATTTCAAAATCATACAGTAAACTTTTTCCAATATATTCATCTAGTTGATCAATTTCCCCTAGAGTATCTTTAGACAATAATCCATTATTACATAAGGCAGCTATCATCCATCCCAGTCCCGTTATTCCATGAGCCCATTTGTAGTTTAAAATATAGTTTTCTGCTGTTTCTAGATGATAATCAATAAGTTTATAAGACCTCTCGATTAAATCCTGATCTTTCAAATTATTACCGGCGATATTTAAATAAAGAGCGTCTGATAATACACCGCTGATTACTTGACAATGATCATCAGGTTCGATTTCAACAACCTCTTTATTTACCTGATTTAAAAGATCTTTATAAACTATAACCTCCATAACCTTAATTAATTAAAAAATGTAATAGACTTTGGTATCAACTGTTATTTCATCATATGAATTTTCTAAAACTGTATCTTCTAATTTCATTATATACGAGTTATTAGATTCTTTTACATACTTGGCTTTTACAGTTTCTATAAGGGTATCATTTTTATAGATATTTACCCTATCTATTTTTTTATAAAATTTTTCTGGGAATTTCTCGTTCTTCACTACTGTAATTTTTTGCTTGTTTATTGTAGCATCAATTTTTATTTCGATGGTAAATAAAAACAACCAATAACAAAAGCTAATAGCGACTATCGAAAAAATAATAATAACTTTTTTGTTGCTCAATTTATCTTTCATATCATACCTGTTGTTTCAAACACATCTTGTAATACAATCCTTGTTTCTCTAATAACTCCTTATGATTTCCTGATTCTTCAATAGTTCCGTTATTAAAAACTAATATTTGATCCGCGTTTTTAATTGTGCTTAATCTATGAGCAATCAGTATAACAGTTCTACTATGATAATATTTGGAAAGATTAGAATATATTAAATCTTCATTGATTGAATCCAAGGCATTTGTTGCTTCATCAAAAATTAGTAATTCAGGGTTTTTATAAACGCATCTTGCAATTAATATTCTTTGTTTCTGTCCACCACTCAAGCCCAAACCGTCTATACCAATTATACTATTATAGCCATTAGGTAATGCAGTTACGAGATCCTCAAGGTTGGCAATCTGAATAGAATAATTTAGCCTTTCTTTATCAATTTCCCCACCCTCAATTACAATATTATTTAATAACGATTCTGAAAAAATATAACCTTCCTGTAAAACACTCCCCGCAATTTTTCTCCATGCATTATGGGGTATATCTGATAACTGTATATTATTAATGCTTATATTTCCAACAGTCGGGTCGTAAAGCTTTAATAATAATTTTGCAAAAGTTGTTTTACCACTCCCGCTTGGTCCAACAATAGCGGTAATTTTTCCAACTGGAATTATTGTATTAATATTATGAAGAATCGAATTATTTTTACTGCCAGGGTATGAGAAACCAAGATCACTAATTATAATATCATCATTCAATTCTATATTATACTTATAATCTAATTTATTTTCTGAGGGGAAATCATTAACATCGTTGAATCGTTCCGAACTTACTTTTGCCAAATCATAAGAGAGCTTGAATTCTAAAATATCGTCCACAGGTAGGGTCAGCTGCGCAACTATATATTGAATTGCGATAAACTCTCCAACGGTTAGTGAGCCATTTATTACCTGAAGTGCCGTATAACCAATTATAACTAGTGTTGTAAAGTTCATAATCAGTAGCCCTAAAACTGTCTTTATCTGATGTAAAACAATACTTTTTCTGCTTACCTCATATAACCCTTCCCTTAGGTTTACCCATTCCTCTATTTTACGAAGAATGCCATTGTTCATCTTTAAATCAAGGATACCATTAATCAATTGATAAACAAATCCTTGATTTTTTGACATAATTTCAAATCTAAGATAATCGATACTTTTAAATTTGGTTAGAATAAAGCTTGACCATAAAAAATAGATTAAAATTGCTATATTTAAGACAACGAATAGCCTCCAATCAAAATAAAGAAGAATAAATTCAAACACAATTAGGTTTGCAATGGATAATGTAAAAGTGACTAAATTATTAGTCAGTAAGTTTTCAATTCTAGAATTATCGGTAATACTTTGAATAACATCTCCAGAGTTTTTCATATCAAAATACTCATATCTTAACCCAACAATTTTTTCTAAGTATTTAGTAACAAAATCAATACTTATTACCGTTCCTGTCTTTAAGATTGTAAAGTCTCTTAAATACTGAATTATAACACGCGTTAAATAAAAAAAGGCTTGTGAAAGAATTATAAAAATAACAAACGAGAAGCTTTTTTCGTCAATACCAAAATCAAATAAAGCTTTAGAAAGAAATGGGAAAATTACCTGTAAAGCTGTTGTAAGCAGAAGTCCAACAATAATCGTTGAATAAGAGAATTTATGCTTTTTAATATTCTCGTATAAAAATCCCTTGTTTACTTTTTCTATATGTTCTTCATGAGCAATATTAGGTACAAACGTATCAAAATATAAAAGATAGCCCGAGCTTTGATTATTTTTAAGCCAAAGACGCTTAAAATCTTGTTCATTCAAGATATACTTTCCGCGATATGGATCAGCAATATAATAACGTTTTGACCCTAAAAGGCCGTTCTTAACCTTATACAGTATAACAAAATGATTATCATCCCAAAATAAAATGGAGGGTTTTAGTTTATTTTCTTCAAGTTCACAAATTTCAACCTCGTAACCTTGCCCAATTAATCCAAATGACTCCGCAGCTTCCTTAAGGGAAAATAACGATGTTCCATCTTTTCCAATATCACAAACACTACGTAAATAAGTTATATTATATTTCTTGCCCGAATAAAATTTCAGGAGCATTTGAAGGCAACATGGACCACAGTCCATTCTATCCAATTGTTGATAAAAAGGAAAACCCATTCTACAATTACTTTAAGTTTGTACCTGACATATGAAATCTAGTCTTCAATAATTTAAATAAGAAATCATATGCAATCATTTCATAAAGACGCTGCTTTTTGGAGAAAATCTTGTTTACAAACATATGGATAATGCTCCAAACTACATCATCTTCTTTCTTTCCTAATTTATTCTCAATAACGATTTTACAAAGATCAGCTCTTTCTTTGTATAAACTTATATCACCTATTTCTTGCGTAACATCGTCTAGTGAAAAGTTAGCTTTGAGATACTGATTATAAGCTTTGTTTAAACTTTTCTTAGAAATACTGTCAAGATTAAATTCCACAAAAAAATTGGTTTTAGCGATTTCAACAAAATTCATTTTCCTCTCATCCGAGAATCCAAAGCAGTTTAAATAGTTATAAATCCCTGAAATACAGAATTTAATTTTTTCCAAATCAGTAATTTTTGAACTATTTACAAGAAACTCATACACGATTTTTGAATCAATACAAAATAATTTCTCTACATCTAAAATCATTGGATAGCCGTATCTTGTAACTTCTCTCCGGTACGTATCTATAGATACACTTCTTATATAAATATTATTTTTAAAAAAATCGTACAGTCTATTAACTATTCTTCCTACTTCATCAGGATCTACTTTTATTCTAAACCGTAAATGATCTTGTTTCTCTTCTTCATAGTATCGAACAAAAAAGAACGGTTTAGATAAGTTATTATCATCTTTTTTTAAATTTTCAATAAGTTCAATAATTAGATTGTCTGTAGCATTTTGATTAATGTAAATATTATAATATAGCCATTCCCCTCCAGGATAAATATTAATTACTGACAGGTCATCAATAATGATACTGTTAAATGATATAGAATTAGTTCTTTGAATATCCATAGCTTAATAAAAGTTCATTTGAATAACTTGTTATGGGTTGAAATGACTCTGAAATCTCAATCCTCTTTACATTATTGCTGAATTTCTTTTTGCAATGATTATAGAACAGCCTACAACTGAATTCATTTTTAAAATCAATCAATAGCTGTTGATCTCCCTGTCCTAATAATATTTGATCTGGAATATTAGGATATGTAGCTCGAAGTTGCCGTATAAATTCTTTTTTGTTGGTCATTTGTCCCGAGGTAAATAAATCTTTAGTAAAAGTCCATGTTTTTGGCATAAAAATTATATTCTTATAACGTACTCTAGGAAAAAACGCTCTTTCACTAGTCCAACTACCAAGAGGAAGGTTTGGTGAGTATATTGATTTTCTATGCTGAAAATCGCATAAGAACATAAATGCCGGATGTTCACTTAATGAAAAATTATAAGCATTAGCCAAAATTGGTATAACATATCTATTATGCTTTTTTGAGAAAATAACAAATTCTTCGTTTTGTATTCCAAGGTACAAATCTTCCATATCTATTACCCGGGAACCGTCAGTATTTGACTGTACAAGATATGGGATTTCGTATTGATGAAACGATTTATGATATAATATATCTCCAATCTTAGGATTTGGGATATGTGTTATTTCAGCAACTATTTTATCCTCATTTATAGTTCTTTCAAAATCAGCTATTTCACTGCATAAATCGCTTATTTCAGAATTTGTAGGGGAAAACCTACCTAAATATGAAATCGCAGAACCAGCTGTTGCACTCTTTATATATAGATGAGGGTCAGAAATTTTATCATCGGGGTCTTTTATTACTGATATTAACATTGGAAATGTATAATCTTCCTGAGGGATATTCCTCGGTAATTCTAGTAAATCTTTCTCTAAAATTTCAATTTCTTCATTACCATTTGAAATACAATTAAGATATTTTTCAAACCAAAATTTTTGCTTTGCTGTAATAAAACCCGTTGATTGCATTTTATTTGGCACATCAATTTCACTTAATAAAACTTCTTGTTCTGTATCTTTTTTATTACTTAGAGGATAACCTAATCCAATAAGGGGGTCGAATACTACATCAAAAGGAATCATTGCATCACCGTAGATGGATTTAAAAGCCTTTTGAAAACTTTCAAACCAATTATCACTGGTTTCCAAAGTCGTAAATCGGGTAAGAGCATTAATTGCATCTAACATATAAGAAATAAGTCGCTCCTCATTAAGCTGTAGATCATTATTCGTTTTCTTATATGAGTTAATAAATAAAATTCTGTCAAGTGAATGAGATATATTTAATCCATTTAAAATTGAAGAAATTTTATCAACCTCTAATTTAAGGTTCTTTTCCTCATTAAGATTACCTATGATTTCAAAAATATCCAGTAAGAATTGTAAATTTCGACAGGAATAATTTAGATAGATTCTCTGAATTTCTTCAAAAATAATTTGATGATTAGAAAATTCTCCTCTTCCTGACGGCATTGCAATATTATAAAATATTTCAGATTCTAAACAATCATCAATAAACTCCTTTATGTCTGCAGAATCGTAATAAGGAAATTTACTACAAAGAGCTTCGACTAAATGTGAATATAGATATTCTTTATTTTTATTGTTTACAAAATACTCTATAATTTCATTGAACTCTACAGAGCGAGTTTTATAAATACTTTTTTCATCATAAATTTCCCGGATAGTATATTGGATTACATTGCCTTTTAATGTTAATGAACTGTTTAGTCTAAAAATACATAACTCTTTATATTTTATAGAAAGATATACCGCCATTTGATGTATTAAATCATAATGCAATTCAAATGATATATAATTTTGATTTTCAAAATTATTGCTATTACATGTATCACTAAGATCTGAAATCAACTCACAACTCATGTTTGAAAATAAACCAAAGGGGGTTGGTCTGGAACAAACTCTTGTAAAATATTTAAAAAAAGTATGAAATATTTTTTCTCTATCCTGATCAGAGTAGGAGCCAGTTTTATTTATACAATTGTCAATCTCCGTATAAATATCATATGATGATAAAAGTACTCCATTTCTAAAGCGAGGATTACTCCAGTAATCCGACATAAATTTCACAAAATCTTTGTATTGATTAGATTTTTCAAATTCCTTAATTGGGTATAATGGATTTCTTATGATAACTTTGTCAAATAAACGGTATGATTTATTGATACTCATAAAATAAAATTTGATAAACTTTCTATAGTTTCTGACCTTTGGTTAAAATCTCTCGATATATCTTGTATTATAAATTCCTCGACTTGGAATAATTCAAAATATTCATTTAATTTATCCTCACAAAATCGTGGTTCTCCGATTATTCTTATTGATGATTTATCATTAAAGCTAATTTTGTTTTCTGCTGAAAATTGTTTTAATTTCTTCTTGTCAGAAATAGCAGTATATTGAATCGCAATATTTCCTTTTAAATGATTTGCATTTAATCTATGCTTTTCTTCAATATATTTAATCCATATCTCTCGGAAAGAATCTATACCCTTGTTTTCATGAAAAAGAGATAGACTAAAATTAGTATTAAGATTAATTGAATTTAAAGCACTCCCAACTGAAGATCCTAGACCCCATGGATTCGGTAAACTTCCTCCATATGGCGGAATAGGAACCATTTGTTCTTTAGCATCATAAAGTTTATGATCAAATAAATATTTAAGAAGTTTTTTTTCGTTTGTTTTTAGGGCTCTTTGCGAAACTTTTGAACCCACCAGAAGATGCTTAATCATATGAGGCTCAACATCTCCTCTGGCTAAACCCAAATCAATACGTCCTGGAAATAAGGCAGAAATCATTTTGAATGACGTTGCTATATGAAAAGGATTATTAAAATAAATCAACCTTCCTGCAGCTCCCACATTAATAGATTCTGTCATTCCAGCTAAAACTGTTAATAGAATTTCTGGATTAGTCCAAGAGCAAAAATCATTATAATGTTCTGCCATCCAATATCTTGAAAATCCTTCGTTATCTAATCGTCTGACATAATCAAACGTAAAATTTATTAACTCGATTGAATTATTTTGGTCTGGATTATAATATCCAAAATCTAATATTCCTATCTTTCTTTCCATAATTTTGATTTTAATTCAATCTTTCTCTTTCATTAAATTTATCTGTACTTCGAACCGATTTTACAGATGAAGAACCGAAGTTATACCTTAAAGAGATACGATAAGTACGGGCATCAAAATATTCTCTCCTAAATACTGAGTAATCTTTGAACTCTGCTCTGGTTTTTGTAATAGACTGATTGGCAATATCCGTAATTAGTAAGCCAATATTGAGTTTCTTGTCTAAAAAACTAATGTTACAACCAAGATCTAGGCTCCCAAAAGAGTGGTTATATATATTATTATCCCAGAAAGGACGATCTTGCCAATAGTTTAAGCTTATAATGTAATTTTTGTCTTTATCAATAAAGAAATTATTATTCACTTGATAGGAAAAACCATAACCTGTTTTATCATCTATATAATCAACTTTTGATTTGAGATTATTTTGATAAAAAGTTGCAAATAAATCTGCTTCCCACCATTTCATTACTGTTAAGTAATAACTAGACGTTAAACCATAACGATTCTGGTCAAGATAGTTTTCATAGGTATAAATCCATTCGTTATTATCGAAAATATCAACACTTCCATAACCATCTTTAATGAACTGTGCATATGCAGAAATCATAAAATCATCTTTTGTATAATTTAGCTGAATATTATTGCTAATAAAAGGCAATATAAATGGATTACCTGTCTCATAGCTATAGGGATTATTATACCATCGAAAAGGAGTTACAGTTGAAAATGCAGGACGATTAATTCTTCTGGAATAATTTACAGATAAATTATCACCGTTATCCATATTATATAATACATAAAGGCTTGGAAAAAGATTTCCCTTCTTTTGGGAAGGTAACACAGTATTAGAACTACGATCCTCTAAATAAACATCATTATACTCGTAACGAAGTCCTCCTTTAAAAACAAATCTATTAACTTCTCTTGTTATAAAAGTAGCATATATCGCATAGTTTTTTTCATCATATAGAAAACTTTCAAAATTATTAAAAGTGTTTAAGTTATAGTCAATTTTTGCATCATTTCTTAATGTATAATATTGCACTCCATAATCCAATTCTCCTATTTTATATGGAAAATGAAAATCTAATTGAGCAGAAAATGCTTCATAACGTTGTTTTCCTAAATTATCCAAATATTCGCTGGCAGCAGTATTTTGATCTATAGTAGAGGTATTGAATTTTTCTGTTGGGAGATTTGCATTATAGCTAGCAAAGGCAGAGAAGGTTCTACCAAGTGTATCTATTTTATATGTATAATTTATATCTCCGGAATATCTTGTTTGTTCATTTTTTCTTTTTCCATAAGTTAAGTAATAGGAATATTTATCTTCCCTTACATTTGTATAGTCATTATCATTGGTGGAATCAAATATATTGAAAGACGTTGATATATCGTGTTTCTCAGAAGGCTTATAATTAAGATTAAGATATCCACCAATACGATTTCCCTTATCTCTCCTATCAGTTTCTTCTTTAATACCATTTCCATTACTATCTAAATCAACATTTAGCTGAGTTAATGTATAATTAATATTTGCACTAGCTGAAAATTTTCCCTTATTATAATTTAACGCTAGTCCATTATCTGTACCCGGAAGAGAACGCTGAATATATGCTGACCGTATGGACACATTCCAGTTTTCTTCTTCGTCAACATTTTGAGTAGTTACAATGTTTATTATACCTGCATTACCCTGAGCACTATAATTAGCCGGTGGAGTGGTTATAACTTCAATACTTTTTAACATTGAAGGATCAAAATTATTAATGAATGAAACTAATTCCCCACTACTTATTTGTTGCAATTTCCCATTTACAGTAACATTTACTACACCTTTTCCGACAATACTAATATTGTTATCTCTTAAACGAAGTAGAGGAATACGTTTAAGCAATTCTTCCGTAGATAAAGTCTTTGACAATGGGTCATTATTAATATTATATACTAATCGATCAACTTTACTCTCAATTATTTTTTTCCTTTTTTTGATAACTAACTCCTCCAACTGAGTGTCTGTTAATGCTAAAGGAAAATATAGAATGGTATCTTTTTCTGAAATGAAACTTGATTGATAATCTTCGGTATAAAGTGAGGTTATAAAGATTTCAAAATTTTTATCCTTGTCTAGTTCTGTAATAAATTTTCCCTTTTCATCTGTAAAGACCGCTGACTCTTCCTGAGAATTTATAAATATCACTGTAATGCCTTCTAATGGATCTTCTGAATCTTTATCATATATATATCCCTCTACTTTTATCTGGGCATTTATACTTGATGAAAAAAAAAAGATAAGTAAAATAATAATCGTCCTCATACTACAAAGATTTAATAAGAAAGGATACACAAATGAAATCTTTAATAATAAATAGAAAAAATTAAGAAATTACGGGTTCCCAAACCCAAGTCCAGTTTTAACGGTTCTACAACTATTTTTACATGATCCTGAAGTACAACTAGTGTCATCAGCGGCGAAACTTCTTCCACCTTTTATTTCCTGCATCGCTTTGTTATCTAAAACAGCTACTGTTTTGATGTTTAATTTAAGCGGTCTAATATTATTTTTTGTTTCCATAATATAAAGATTTAAAAAAATTAAAAAAATGAATTTTGACTTCAAAAGTGCATCCTTAATGATAATATATCACATACCAAAGGAAATAAATAAAAATTTAAATAACAAATATTTTCTTAATAAATATATCGCTCTATCTAAATTAATAATCATAACACACTGTAAAATAAACACTTAAATAAATTATTTTTTTTTAAAATTTTACTTAACAAAATGCTTATTACCTACAAATCACATAATATAAATCACACTTATTGTTAGTAAAATATAACGGTTCTAGCCGAATTAACTATATTTGTATCTTAATGGCTAAGATTTATCAAAGGTTTTAAAAAATGTAATATTAGAAATAATTGAAAACACAGACCATTCTTTTAATATACTTGAAAAACCTAAAACAGACGCTGGGAAAATGATAATCGAAAAAGCAATTAGATGGTTTAGCGAATAAAAAAATATTAAATTGACAAAATGAAAAACTACTTATTGAATGTTATTTTCTTAATCATTTCAAATATTGTTTTTGGACAACAGTTTAAGCAAGAGTTTGTTTCAAATGATATAGATAATTTTTGGATAGCTTACGACAAAATAACTGCAACAAAAGACACATTACTTCAACAAAAATATTTAAAAGAATTCTATTTAGACAAAGGAACAGAAGGGCTTAAAAGTCTTATTTTAGTAAGAAATTATACTCAAAAAGATTTTTTAGATAACATAAATAATAGTCAAAAATTTTGGAACTCAATTCGAGAAAACACATTAAATGTAAAAGAATTATACTCAGAAATTGAGTCTGACATTCAAAAACTGAAATTACATTATCCTGAATTACGACCTATGCCTATTTATTTTTCAATCGGTGCTTTCCGAACAAACGGAACAGTTCACGAAAATAAAATCCTGATAGGGAGTGAATATTCGCTTGTAGATGATAAAACAGTAGTCTTGGACGATTTACCCGAAGCCAGACATTCCTTTTATAAAACGTTTAAACCAAGAAAAAATATAGCTTTATTAGCCACTCACGAATATATCCATACACAACAAAAAGAATTAGTCCATAACCTTTTGTCTTATTGCCTTTATGAAGGAATTGCAGAATTTGTTTCCTGTAAAGTTACAGGAAAGGAATCCACAACTCCTGCAATTAAATTTGGTAAAGCAAACCGAGATGAAGTTGTTAAACAATTTGCCGAAGATCTCTTTAAAGTAGAAAATAACTATAATTGGATTTGGGAAGAAAACAGAAATCATTTGAAATATCGTGATTTGGGCTATTATATTGGTTATAAAATTGCAGAACGTTATTACAATTTGTCAGCAGATAAAAAGAAAGCAATAAAAGATTTGATAGAGCTTGATTACACCAATGAAAACGAAGTTGAAAGAATTGTTGACAGAACAAATTTTCTAC
>Ga0079224_100004538_pt1 | contig 18010 bp, 18 predicted proteins | sample Stecom2015_FD_80414 | JGI IMG/M metagenome (GOLD analysis project Ga0079224, IMG submission 80414) | Agricultural soil microbial communities from Utah to study Nitrogen management - Steer compost 2015 | ecosystem: Environmental > Terrestrial > Soil > Agricultural land | place: USA: Utah...
CATGACGGGCGTATCGGCGGCGACCATGCTCACCTGCTACTACAAGCGGGCGGGGCATTCGGCGCCTGCTGAAGTGGTGGACGAGTTCCGCGCCCAGCTCCACCGCCGGGCGTCCGGGCGGGTACTGTTCATCGGCGCCCACCACATGGCCGACCTGCCCGCCCCGGACCACCTGGAGCACCTGGCGCTGGTCGCGTCCTCCCCCGAGATCCGCGGTGCCCGACTGCTGCTCCAGGCCGAGGTGGTGGACACCGGGCTGGAGGAGCTCCCGTTCCCGCAGCACAGCTTCGACCTGGTCGCCTGCCTGTTCGCGCTGTGCAGCGCTCCTGACCCGGTGCGGGCGCTGCAGGAGATCTCCCGGGTGCTGCGCCAGTACGGGCACCTCATGTTCCTGGAGCACACCAAGGCCCCCGGGGTGCTCGGGGAGGCCCAGGACCAGGTGCAGGAGATGCTGCGCGGCAGCCGGAGGTGCCGGCCGAACTTCGAAGTGCTCACCCACCTGCAGCGGGCGGGCCTGTTCATCCACCGGGTGGACTGGTCCTGGCCGCCGACGCACGTGCGCGCCCCGCTGATCCAGGGTTTCGCCGCGCACCCCGACCCCTACTACGTGCGGGAGCTGTCGTGGTTGCGCGGGAGTTGACGCAGAACAGTAGGCCAGCGATGGCCCGGAAAGCAGTGGACTGCCGGAGAACACCCAGCGCCATGAACTGCACGCTGCGGATTTCCGGTGAGGAAGAGGAAGTCGTGCGAGCGGCCGCCGAGCACATGGTGTCCGTGCACGGGCACGAGGACTCCGCGCAGCTGCGGCAGGAGATCCGCCGCGACCTGGTGGACGAGTCCACAGCGGACGGAATGCACTTCGTGCAGCTCATCGAATTCCGCACCAAGCGGCGCAGCGAACTGGACGAGCTGATGGACGAGTGGGAGCGGACCACCGGCGGCAAGCGAACCGCGGTGCGGGCGGTCATCACCCACGACCACGAGGACCCGGACATCTTCTACGAGTTCGTCGAGTTCCCCTCCTACGAGGAGGCGATGCGCAACTCGCGGCTGCCGGAGACCGACGCGGTGGCGCGCAAGATGGCGGCGCTGTGCGAATCCCCTCCGGTGTTCCACAACCTCGACGTGGACCGCGTCCAAGCCCTGTGAACACCCGCGGTGCGGGCACCCGGCGGGAACCGGGTGCCCGCACCACCGTCACTCGCCGGCCAAGCCGACGGCGCGACGACCGAAGTGGATCTCCGCCGCCACCTGCCGCAGCGTCTCGGACACCACCAGGGAGCCGTGCCCGGCGTCGTAGCGGTAGAACTCGAACGGCGCCTTCCGCTCCGCCAGCCGGTCCAGGTAGTTCAGGATCTGCTGGATCGGGCAGCGCGGGTCGTTGTCCCCGGCCAGGACCAGCACCGGTGCCCGCACCTGGTCCACGTAGGTGATCGGGGAGGCCTTCCGGTACACCTCCGGCACCTCCTCCGGGGACCCGCCGAACAGGCCGCGGTCGAACGCCCGCAGCGGCTCCATCTCGTCGGCGTACGCCTGCACGTAGTCGGCGACCGGGACGCCCGCGATCCCGGCGGCCCAGCGCTCCGGCTGGGTGCCCAACGCCAACAAGGTCAGGTAGCCGCCCCAGGAGGCACCGGCCACCACGCTCAGCTCCGGAGTGGTCAGCCCCGACTTCACCGCCCAGTCGTGCACGTGCGCGACGTCTTCCAGCTCGGTCAAGCCCGGCCTGCCCTCCAGCGCGTCCCGCCACGCGGAGCCGTAACCGGTGGAACCCCGGTAGTTGATCTCCACCACGGCGAAACCCGCGTCCAACCACGCCGCCCGGTACGCCGAGAACCGGTCCTCGTCCGCGGCGTGCGGGCCGCCGTGCAGGTTGAACACGGTGGGCATCGGCCCGTCCCCGGCGCCTTCCGGTTTGGCGACCAGGGCGTGCACCGAATCGTTCGGCCCGTACGGCACCTCGACGAACACGTCGCTGACCGGCACCGAGCCGGGCGCGCGCTCTCCCGGCGGGGTGAGCAGCACCCGGTCATCGCCCTCCGCCGAGATGGTGCGCACCAGCGACGGCGACTCGGCGGAAGACCACACGTACTCCACCGAGCGGTCCGGCCGCACCGTGGCGCCCACGACCGTGCCGGCCGGGGTCGGCAGCGCGGTGAGCACCCCGGACTCCAGGTCGTAGCGGTGCACGGTGGTGCGGGCCCGGTAGGTGTGGGCGATCAGCAGCGCCTTGCCGTCCGGGTACCAGTCGGCGACCACCTCGCCCGGCAGGTCCAGGTGCAGCTCGGTCTCGGTGTCGGCCACCACATCCCAGATCAGCAGCTCTTCCTTGCCGCGCCGCTCGTGCACCACCAGCAAGCGCGGATCGCCCGGCACCGGGGCGAACTCCAGCGCGTCCAGCCCCTTGCCCGGGCCGTCCCACTTCTCGGCAACGGTGGTCCCGTCGGTGCGCACCACCCGCAGCGCCGGGTGCCGGCTGTCGCCGTGCTCGGAGTGGGATATCGCCAGCAGGGACTCGTCGCGGGACATCGCGGCCAACCCGCCGTCCTGCTGGTGCTGGTAGATCACCTCGGGCTGCCCGCCGTCGCGAGCCACCCACACCGTCACACCGTCGTCGGTGGACATGGCCACCCCGGTCACCGAGGTGCCCAGTTCCAACCCGGACGAGTAGCCCGGGTGGACCCCGGTGAGCGCCGGCTGCGGCTGGCCCCCAGAGAACGGCTCGACCACCCAGCTGCCGAATTCGTCCCCGTCGGTGTCGTTGAACCACCAGATCTGCTCGCCGTCCGCGGACAGCGCACCGTGGAACGTGCCCTCCGGGCGGTCGGTCACCTGGCGGTGCGTGTCCGCGTCCCGGTCCCACGCGTAGATCTCCCACTTGCCGCTGGCGTTGGAGACGTAGAGGTTGCGCTGGGGGGCGTCCCGCGCCCAGGAGGGCAGCGACACGCGCGGGGCGGAGAACCGGGCCCGCCACCGGGCTTCCCGCTCCGGGTCGTCGAACAGCTTCTCGGGAATCTTCGCTTCTGGATAGGTGCTCACAGCACCGATCCTGCCTGATCGGCGCCATGTCCGACGGGGCGCCGAGCGATCAGTCCTTGCGGGCGGTCACCAGGTAGTAGTCGATCAGCCCGTCCCGGTAGGTGCACAGCCACTCCCGCACCCAGCTGCCGGCGTGGGGAGTGCGGGCCAGCCACCGGTCGAAGCCCGGGAACACCCAGCTGCCGATGGACCTCTCCGCGACCCCGGTGAACCCGGCGGCGCGCAGTTCCGCCAGCAGCTCCGAAACCGCGTGGGGCAGGTCGATGCCTTGCGCGAACGTCTCCAACCGCTCGGCCAGCGCCTCCGCGTGACCGGGATCGGTCAGCAGGAACGAGGCCAGCGACACCCGCCCACCGCTCGCCAGCACCCGGAACGCCTCCCGGGCGAACCCCGCCAGGTCTTCGAAGTGCTGGGCGGCTTCCACCGAGTACACCCCGTCCAGGGACTCGTCGGCGAACGGGAGGTGCTCGGCCGAGCCGACCTGGTAGCTCAACCGGCGCGGCATGGCGCTGAGCGCGGTGTCGTTGAGCTGCTGGGCCCGCTGGACCTGCACCGGCAGCAGGTCCACCCCGCAGATGCTGGCCGCCGGGTACTCCTCGGCGGCCAGCGCGGTGCCCCGCCCCAGGCCGCAACCCACTTCGAGCAGCCGATCTCCCCGCTGGACCTCCAACGCCTCCAGGACCAGCCGGTACAGGGACTCCTCGCTGACCACCCGGTGCTCGATGGTCAGCGGACCGTTGGCCGGAACCGATCGCCAGTAGCCGAAGTTGATGTACGACCCGGCGAACAGCTCGAGCTTGCTCAGGTCGTTCTCGCCGTACAGCCGATCGCGGAGTTCCAGCCGCCGCTGCTGCTCGGTCATACCGCTCATCGTGCCGGAAAAACCCCGTTCCGGCGCGCGCCGGTCAATCGCGGCCGCGCCTGCGCAGCACCAGCGCGGTCACCACCAGCCCGACGACGGCGGTCGCCCCGAACAGCGCGGCCACCACCAGCCCGGGGGTGGCGCAGTCGAGCACGTCCTCGACCACGCACTGGACAGCGGTGGAGTCGGCGAGCAGCAGCAGGGCGAACAGCGCCGCGGCGGTGGTCACCGCGATCCAGGGCGTGTTCTGGAAGCGGCCGAACGTCGAGCGCCTGCGGTGCAGGATGCGGGCCGCTTTGAGCAACCGGCTGACCCGCAGCAGTTGGACGGCGCTCGCCACCCGAGCCGCCCGCAGCAGCTGGGCCGGGCCCACCGCGAACACCACCGCCAGCACCGAGAGGAGCGCGACCAGCACCGTCCACCAGTGCTTGCGCAGCCAGGCGAGCGGTTTGGCGCTGAGGACCAGCAGCAGGACCGACTCGGCGGTCAGCACCAGCATGGACGCGTAGTTCAGCACCGTGCCGACGGTGCCGGCGAACCCCGGCATGCGTTCCAGGAACACCGCGGGAACCGATGCCCCGGCCGCGATGAGCACCGGGACGTTCAGCCGTTCTTCCCACACCTGTGCGCGGTCCTGGTGCTGGTTGCCGCGCTCGTCCACGGAGGAGATCTTGCCAAATCGACTCGTCGGGCGGGCACAACCGCCAGCTCGCCGCCCCAACGGCCGATCAGCTGCCGTTCGGCAGGAGCTGCCGCAGGTCGCGCAGGCCCTGCGCGACCTCGGTCATGTCGGCCGTGCACTGCTGCTCGTCCGGGACGGTGCTCTGCGCGCAGCCGTGCTCCCACCACCGGTCCAGCTTCTGCTGCAGCTCCCGGCCGGCTTCGTTGATCGGCGGGGTGGACTGGTGGCCGGAGACCGCCGCGCCCGCGATGTTGCGCAACTGGGTCATGTACCGGTCGCACGTCGGGCCGTGGTGCGTCTGCGGAGCCCGGTAGCAGGCGTCCTGCTGGATCAGGCCGATCTTGGTGGACAGGTCCTCCAGGGACTCGCTGCGCGCTCCCTGCTTGGCGCCGGGACCGGCCTCCCCCGAACAACCCGCGCCGACCAGTGCGACGGCGGAGAGGGCAGCAACCACGAGCATGCGGCTACGGAACCGGTTCCGGCGAGGATGCGTGAACATGCAGGCTTGCGCCTCCTTCGTTGGCCAGGTCGTGCAGCAGCGAGCGGCTCGCGGCACGGGATCGCCGTCCCGGCGGCCGGTCGACGGCTCGGGATGATCGTGCGCCCGCCTCGGACGCGGCGGGCAGCACCCGCGAGGGCCTGCCGGGGAGTTCGCTTCGCAGCATCACCGTAGCCCTGCCGGAGACCGCCGCGTCCCCGCGGTGGAGCCCGCCGTGAGGAGCACCTCAGCGCTGCCGGAGCGGTGCGGGAAGGGGAGCGTCCGCAGGTGCTGGGAACTCCGGAACCGCGTTGCCCCGGGCGTTGCGCGGTGGTGGAACGACCTCGTTGATCGCGAGCCGGGGGAGGGGACGACCGTGCTGGTCTCCCCGGGGGACGCGAGGTCGTGGCCAAGTTCGGGTACGACGAGCGCGAACCCGTCGAGCACCGCGCGGGCGGGGGTTCGACGCGGCGGCCGCCCGCCATCAGCGGCGCCGCCTGAACCGCATCGGCACCTGGTGCTCCTGACCGCAGCGCGGAAGGGGGGCATGCCGGTCACCGCACCAACGACAAAGGGCCTGGCCAGAAACTCTGGCCAGGCCCTCTTGCCCGTCGGGGTGGCGGGATTTGAACCCACGACCTCTTCGACCCGAACGAAGCGCGCTCCCAAGCTGCGCCACACCCCGATCCAGACGGTGAACATCTCGGGTTCTCGTTCAACCGCCTGTCATAGTTTAACGGACGCTCTCACCCGCTTCGAAGGGGGTCTCGTTTGAGTCGTTTTCGCTGGTCAGGTCCGCATCCCGGGGAACCAGGGAGAGCAGCGTGGCCTCCGGCGGGCAAGCGAACCGCACCGGCGCGTACGGAGACGTGCCCAACCCGGCCGAGACGTGCAGCTTCATGTCCCCCCAGTCGGACACCCCGCGAGCCCGCGAGCGGTCCAAGTCGCAGTTGGTCACCAGCGCCCCGTAGCCCGGCAGCCGCAACTGGCCGCCGTGGGTGTGCCCGGCCAGCACCAGGTCGTAGCCGTCCTCGGCGAAGCGGTCCAGCACCCGCGGCTCGGGCGAGTGCGTCAACCCGATGCTCAGCTGGGCGTCCTCCTTCGGCGCCCCGGCGATCAGGTCGTACTGCTCCAGGTGCAGGTGCGGGTCGTCCACCCCGGCCACGTGCACTCGCAAATCGCCGACCTCGAGCTCCAGCCGGCGGTGCGTCGCGTCCTGCCAACCCCGCTCGGTCAGCGCGGCCCGCAGGTCCCGCCACGGCAGCGGCTCACCGTGCACCCGCTTGATCTTCGACGCCGGCAGCAGGTACCGGGCCGGGTTCTTGGGCTTCGGGCCGTAGTAGTCGTTGCTGCCGAACACGAAAGCGCCGGGCACGTCGAGCAGGTCCCCGAACGCCCGCAGCGCCGCCGGAACGGCCTGCGGATGAGCCAGGTTGTCCCCGGTGTTGATCACCAGGTCCGGCTCCAGCTCGGCCAGCCCCGCCACCCAGCGCTGCTTCGACTCCTGGTTCGGCATCATGTGCAGATCGGAGATGTGCAGCACCCGCACCTCCGGTGTGCCCGAAGGCAAGATCGGCAGGGTCGCCCGCCGCAGCGTCCAGCGGGACCGCTCGTAGCCGGCAGAGTAGGCAACGGCCGCGGCGCCCAGCGCGCCGCCGGTGAGCAGAATTCGCCCAAGCTTGTTCACCCCATCAACCCTACGGCTCTCCAGTGGGCGATCGCCCGGCACCAGTCCCTCCCGCGGGATAATTCCCGCATGCCCAACTTGAAGGACAAGCTTCGCGAGGACCTGTCCGCGTCGATGAAGCAGCGCGACACCTCGGTCACCGGGGTGCTGCGGATGGCGCTGGCCGCCATCAGCAAGGAAGAAGTCGCCGGCAAGCAGGCGCGGGAGCTCACCGACGAAGAGGTGCAGCGCGTGCTCACCCGCGAGGTCAAGAAGCGCGAGGAGGCCGCCGAGGCGTTCGACTCCGCCGGCCGTGCCGAGCAAGCCGCCAGCGAACGCCAGGAAGCCGAGATCCTGCGCCGCTACCTGCCCGAACCGCTCAGCGACGACGAACTCGCGGAACTGGTGCGGGAAGGGGTCGAGCAGGTCGCCGCCGAACTCGGGGACAAGCCCGGCATGAAGCAGATGGGCCAGGTGATGAAGGTGGTCAACGCCAAGGTCGCCGGCCGGGCCGAAGGAGCGAAGGTCGCGTCCCTGGTGAAAGCCGAACTCGCCGGCTGATCAGGATCCCGCGGCGTTCCGGCGCCAGTAGGCCAGCGCGTACAGCCGCCGGCGGTCCAACCCCAATTCCCGCTGGCAGTGCTCGCGAAGCTGATGCACGACGTCGGCCTCGGCCCCGACCCACACGTGCGGGTTCGCGCCGAGGTCGGCGTTCCGCACCGCGTCCACCAGCAGGGAGCTCTCCCCAGGCGGGGTCCCGTCCCGGTGCAGCCACGTCCACTCCACGTCCGCCGCGGAACCGATCTGCTGCTCCTCGGCGGCGTCCGCGACCTCGGCGAACACCTTCACCGGTCGACCGGCCGGGAGCTCCTCCACGATCGCGGCCATGGCCGGCAGCGCGGTTTCGTCCCCCACCAGCACCAGCGGATCGGCGTCCGGCTGCGGCTGGTACGAGGGGCTGGGGCCGACCGTGACGATCTGCGAGCCCGGCTGGACCGTGGCCGCCCACGAGCTCCCCGGGCCGCCGTGCTCGTGCACCACCAGGTCGACGGCCAGCTCCTGGCGCTGCTCGTCGAACGAGCGCACCGTGTAGGTCCGCTGCTTGGGCTGCTGGTCCGGTGGCAGGGCGTACACCTCCGCCCGGGTGCGGCCCAGCGGCACCGGCTGTCCCGGTTGCGGCAGGCACAGCTTGATCCGCTGGTCACTGCCGTTGCTGACGAAGTCCGACAGTTCTTCGCCGCCCAGCGTGACGCGGACCATGCGCGGGGTGATCCGCTCCACCTTCCGCACATCCAGCAGTCGGTAGCGGGACCGGGCACGTCGGGTGGTGGGCATGCTCGTCACATCCGACGAGTGTAGAAACCCCGGTCCCGCACCGCGCCGCAGGTCACGGCGGGAAGACGCGGGTGGGCAGCCGCGGTGGGGCGTCCTCGTCCGGCTCGCCCTGCGCCTGCGGTGGAGGCGGTGGCGGTGCGATCACCGACGGCGGCGGCACGTACCCGGTGCTCACCAGGAGCGTCACCGTGCTCCCCGGGGGAGCCGCGCCCCGCGGGGACTGGCTGGTGACCGTGCCCTCCTTGCGCTGGCTGTTGATCGAGCGCACCTCCACCTGGTAGCCGGCCTGCTCCAGCACCTCGACGGCGCGCTGGCGCTCCAGCCCCACCACGTCCGGCGCCTGCGGTTCGTCACCACCGCTCTCGTACCGCTCGGTGGTCGGCGGCAGCGGGGCCACCGGCAGTCCTTCGTGGATCGATTTCATCGCGTCGAACCAGGTCCGCGCGGGAACCTTGCCGCCGTAGATGTTCCCGCCGTTGACGCCGCACAGCGATGGCGGATCGGTGTCGCAGATGCCCTGCGGCGACGAGCCGTCGCTGAAGGTCAGCACCATGCCGGCGTACTGGGGGGTGGCGCCGAGGAAGCCCGCCGACTGGTGGGCCTCGGTGGTCCCGGTCTTGCCGGCCATCGGGCGGGTCCAGCCGGCACCGCTGGCCGCCGCGGCGGCGGTGCCACCGGCCTGGTCGTCCCTGCTCATGCCGACGGCCAGCGTGTTCGCCAACGCCTCGTCCACCGCCTGCTCGCAGGGCTCCTCGGTGATCACCACCGGGTTGCCGTGCCGGTCCCGGATCTCCTCGATCGGGGTGGGCGGGCACCACACGCCGCCGCTCATGATGGTCGCCGCCACGTTGCTCAGCTCGAGCGGACTGGTGGGGGCGTAGCCGAGGGTGAAGGCGCCGATCTGCTTCTCCTTGACCAGCTCGGCTTGGGAGGGCCCGTTGGCCCCGTTGGGGGCGAGCGGGTCACCGCTGCCGTTGTGGAACAGCAGGGTTTGCCGCATGCCCAACCGCACCGCCATGTCGACGGTGCGGTCCAGGCCCACCCGCTCCTGGAGCGCGACGAAAGCCGTGTTCGGCGAGGTGGCCAGGGCCATCTGGATGGTGCGGGCACCGGCGCCGACGCCTTCGGCGTTGCTGACCGTGTAAGGCGCGGCGCCGTTCCGGTAGACCTTCGAGGTGTAGGTGGCCGGGGAGGGGATGGTGGTGTAGATGCCCATCCCGGCCTCCAGGGCCGCGGCCGCGGTGAACACCTTGTAGACCGAGCCGGCGCCGAACTTCACGACCCCGCTGGGCAGCGCGTACGCGGTCTGCCCCTTGGACTGGTCGAGGCCGAAGTCGCGGTTGGCCACCAGGGCTCGCACCCGGTGCTTCTCCTTGCCCGGCTCGATGACGCTCATCACGTTCGCGATGCCCTTGGTGCGCTTGGGCACGTGCTGCTCGGCCGCTTCCTTGGCCGCCCGGGTGACCCTTTTGTCCATTGTGGTGCGGATCGTGTACCCGCCGTTCTTGAGCTGCTCCTCGGTGAAGCCGGCGCTCTCCAGGTAGTCGATGACGTACTTGCAGAAGAAGCCGTCGGACGGGTTGGCGCCGACGCAGCCGTTCGGGCGGGTGCGCACCGGCTCGACGATGCCGAGCGGCTCCTTGCGGGCTTCCTCGGCGGTCTTCGGGCTGATCCGGTGCTGGTCGAGCATGGCCTGGATGACCAGGTTCCGGCGGAACAGCGCCTCCTCGGGGTTGGTCACCGGGTTCAGCGAGGTGGGGCTGTTGACGACCGCGGCCAGCAGGGCGGCCTGGGAGACGGTCAGCTTGTCCGGGGTGGTGTCGAAGTAGGCGCGGGAGGCCTCGGCGACCCCGTAGGTCCCGTTGCCGAACGGGACCACGTTGAGGTAGCGGGTCAGGATCTCTTCCTTGGACAGCTGCTTCTCGATCTGCAGCGCGATCCGGATCTCCCGCAGCTTCCGGGCCGGGGTCTGCTCGATGGCCTTGGCCTGCTTGACCGGGTCGTCCCCGGCGACCACGTGCACCAGGTGGTTCTTGACGTACTGCTGGGTGAGGGTGGAACCGCCCTGGGAGATCTCCCCCGAGGTCTGGTTGGTGACGGCGGCGCGCATGGTGCCGGCCCAGTCGACGCCGTCGTGGTCGAAGAACCGGCGGTCTTCGATGGCGATGATCGCCGCCTTCATGGTGTCGGCGATCTGGTCTGGGGCGGCTGGCGTGCGGTTCTGGGTGTACAGGTAGGCGATCGGGTCCCCGTGCATGTCCGTGATCGTGGTCACGTACGGGGGGTCCTGGGTGATCATCTCCGCGGCGGTGGCGTTCACCGCGTCGCTGGCGCGGTTGGAGATCACGCCCAGTGATCCCGCGGCCGGGAACAGCATTCCGGCCACCAGGACGCCAGCCAGCACGCACAGGCCGAAAAGCTTCATCAGGCCGTCTCGGACTCGCACTTCGCCAGCCTAAAACCGGCGCTCGATGTAACGCAGAGTCATGTGGAACTTCCGCCCGATGTGATGAGGTTCAAAGATAACGGAGCGACAACCGTTGTTTGGTTGTGGAACCGGTGGGCCTTAGAGTTCGTCCACGTCTAGCGACAGCACTGTTGCGCTCCGCTGGAGCGCGACATCCGGTGCCAGGGGGTCCGGATGAAAGAACAGTCGCCGACGATCCAGTGAGGAGCTGGGGGACTTTATGTTTGAGCAGGGGGACTGGCGGGTTCGTGCGGCTTGCCGCGACCAGAACCCGGATCAGTTGTTCGTTCGCGGAGCTGAGCAGCGCAAGGCCCGGGTGATCTGCTTCGGTTGCCCGGTCCGCACCGAATGCCTCAGCGAGGCGCTCGACAATAAGATCGAATTCGGCGTCTGGGGTGGAATGACAGAACGGGAACGCCGTGCTTTGTTACGGCGTCGCCCGGATGTCCGAAGCTGGCGGGAATTGCTCGAAGCTGCCCGGCAGGAATACGTGAATTACCAGGAGCAGGCCAGCTGAGCAGAATTGTCGGCCGGGAATTTGCTTTGCAATAACCCGGCCGACGTGCTTTATTCACCCGCCAAGCGTCTGCCGATTTCCCGCAGTCCGGCCAAGTCGTGCACCTCGGCTGGCAGCGCCGGTACGCCGGTCAGCGCAACCTCCGGGTGCGCTCGGGTGAACCGGGCCAGCAGTCGTTTTTCCCGTTCGGCGAGCGCGATTCGGTCGGCGTGGATGCGCAGCACCGCGGTGGCCAGCGGAGCGGAGCCCTTCGCTTCCAACTCCTCGGCCGCGCTCAACGTGCGGGTTGCCGGCAGGTCCGCGAAGACGGGGTGGGTGCGGTTGGCGATCAGCCCTGCCAACGGCATGCGCTCGGTCGCCAGCCGCTCCACGAAGTAGGAGGCTTCGCGCAGCGCATCGGCCTCGGGGGAGGCGATCACCAGGAACGAGGTGCCCGGTGATCGGAGCAGCTGGTAGGTGTGCTCGGCGCGTTCCCGGAACCCGCCGAAGGTCGAGTCGAAGGCCTGCACGAACGCCGAGGCGTCGGCCATCAGCTGCCCGCCGATGACGGTGGAGACGACCTTGGCGAACACGCCGAAACCGGCGCCGACGAGCTTGCGCAGGCTGCTGCCGCCCGCGCGGGCCGGGCTGGCCAGCATCTTGATCAGCTTGCTGTCCAGCACTGTGGACAGTCGTTGCGGGGCGTCCAGGAAGTCCAGCGCGGACCGGCTGGGCGGGGTGTCCACCACGATCAGGTCCCACTCCCCGGTACCGGCGAGCTGGCTGAGCTTCTCCATCGCCATGTACTCCTGGGTGCCGGAGAAGGACGTGGAGATCGTCTGGTAGAAGCGGTTGTTGAGGATCTGCTCGGCCCGTTCCGGCCCGGCGTGCGTCCGCACCATGTCGTCGAAGGTGCGGCGCATGTCCAGCATCATCGCGTTCAGGGCTCCGGCCGGCTCGAACCCCTCCAGCACCACCTGCCGCGGCTGGTTGTCCAGCTCCTTCAAGCCCAGGGCCTGGGCGAGCCGCCGAGCCGGGTCGATGGTGAGCACCACGGTCTTGCGGCCGCGTTCGGCGGCGCGCACGGCCAGCGCGGCGGCGGTGGTGGTCTTGCCCACGCCTCCGGAGCCGCAGCAGACCAGGATCCGGGTGTTCTCGTCGTCCAGCAACGCGTCGATGTCGACCGGAGACGGACGGATCGGTTTGTTCATCGCATGCTCCGGATGCCGTTTTCGGTCAGCACTTCAGCCAGCTCGTAGAGTTCGGCCACGTCGACGCCGCCCGTCAGGTCCGGCAGCATCACGGCCGGCATGTCCAGCGCTTCCAGCTCCTGGCGGATCTCCTCCTCGGCTTGTGCGCGGATGGCGTGCTCCACGGTTTCCTGCACCAGGCCGTCGAGCACGTCGTCGTCCACGTGCAACCCGACTTCCCGCAGGCCGGACCGGATCCTGGCGCGATCCACCCGGCCGGCGGCCGCGCTGGTGAGGGATCTGGCGGGGAGCCGGTTGGGGCGCACCCGGTTGAACAGCACCCCACCGGGCCGCAGTTCCGCCTGGTCGAGTTCTTCCACGGCTTCCAGGGTCTCCCGGACGGGGAGCTCTTCCAGCAGCGTCACCAGGTGCACCGCGGTGGCCTCGGAGTGCAGCAGCCGGACCACGCCCTCGCTGTGCTCCCGGATGGGGCCGACTTTCGCCAGGTCGGCCATGGCCCGGGTGACGTCCAGGAACTTGACCACCCGACCGGTCGGCGGGGCGTCCACGACGACGGCGTCGTAGACGTAGCGGCCGTGCTCGTCGGTGCGGGTCACGCACTCCTTGATCTTCCCGGTGAACAGCACGTCCCGCAGCCCCGGCGCCAGGGTGGTGGCGAACTCGATGGCTCCCATCCGGCGCAGGGTGCGGCCGGCGAACCCGAGGTTGTAGAACATCGAGAGGTATTCGAGCAGCGCGGCTTCGGCGTCGATGGCCAGCGCGCGGAGCTCGCCGCCGCCCGGGGCGGCCGCGATCCACTCCTCCGAGTAGGGCAGCGGGGAGGTGTCGAAGAGCTGGGCTATGCCCTGCCGGCCTTCGACTTCCACCAGCAGCACCCGGTGACCGCCGGAAGCGAGGGCCAGCGCCAGCGCAGCGGCGGCGGTCGTTTTCCCGGTGCCGCCCTTGCCGCTGACGATGTGCAGTCTGGTCTGGCTGAGTACCTCGTCCCAGTCGGTCACACGATCAGCCTAGGCCGCCGTGGCGCGTCTGTCTGCCCGGTCGTCCTCCCGCGAGGGATGCCACGGGCGGCACCGGCTCCGGCCCTTAGGCTGAAGCCATGCAGAAATCGGAGTACGCGACTGTGCCGTTGCTGAGCCATGCGACCAAGCAGATCCTCGACCAGTGGGGTGAGGACGGCTGGGAGCTCGTAGCCGTGCTGCCCGGTCCGACCGGGGAGCAGATGGTGGCCTACATGAAGCGGCCGAAGGAAGGCTGATCATGGCTGGGTGGAAGCAGCGGTTGAGCGAGCTCGGCATCGCGCTGCCCGAGGTGGCCGCGCCGGTGGCGGCGTACGTGCCGGCGCTCCGCACCGGTTCGCACGTCTACACCTCGGGGCAGCTGCCGCTGGTCGACGGCAAGCTCCAGGTCACCGGGAAGGTCGGTGACCAGGTGACCCCGGAGCAGGCCAAGGAGCAGGCCCGGATCTGCGGGCTGAACGCGCTGGCCGCGGTTGACTCGGTGGTCGGCCTGGACTCGGTCGCGCGGATCGTGAAGGTGGTCGGCTTCGTGGCCTCCGCGGAGGGGTTCACCGGACAGCCGGCGGTCATCAACGGTGTTTCGGAGTTGTTGGCGGAGGTCTTCGGCGACGCCGGCGAGCACGCGCGTTCCGCGGTGGGAGTCGCTGAGCTGCCGCTCGGGGCACCGGTCGAAGTGGAAATGATCGTCGAGGTGGAATGACTTTTCGGGCAAACGCGGCGTCACTGTGGACGCCGCGTTTGTTTTGCGGCCCGCCCCGCACTCCGTTTCTGACGGCTTCGTGCCGGTGGGCTGGCTCGGCCCAGTACGCTGTGGCCACACCGATTACGGGTGAAGTGGCACGGTGATCACCTGTACGGTCGGGTTGCGATTCCAGCCTGTGGCCGAAATGGCGACTTTCGGGGTTGATTCATCCGGTCGGCACCGTCAGAGTTCACCTGTATGGGTGCGGCTGAAGATGCGGGGGGCCGGAGCTCCGCAACGTGAGGGTAAGTACTGGGAGGGGCCAACGTGGCGGTGCGCCAAACCGAACTGCTATGCCACGAATTACTGCTCAAACTCGCCGGCCGTTTACCCGACAGGCACCTCTGGCGCTACCGCGACTGGCTCGCCGGGGAAGCGGCCGGGGTGGTCGCTCGAGTGCTGCCGAGCACGCTGGTCAGCGAACGGATCACCATCACCGATGACGAGCACCAGCTGATGTCCGACGCCCTGCTGCCGCTCGGCGGTGACCCGGCGGTGATCAACGCCGTGCTCCCTTCGGACGGAACCGTCACGAATTACAAGTTCAGCGCCGAGTCACCGGTCGACTCCCGAGGCGACACCGAAGCCCTGGTGCTCGGCGCCACCCTGCGCGGCCGGCCGGGCGTCGGGGAGGTTCGCTGCAGTTGGCGCCGCGTTGGTGATGGCGAGCCGCGACGGATCGTGCTGGTCACGGCTTCCGCGGAGTTCGTCGCGCTGACCGGGGAAATCCAGCGGGTGCTGCGCGCACTCGGTGAAGCCGAGCCACGCGTCGAAGTGCTCCCGCCGGACGTGGAACTCCCCGCGTACCACCGGGACGCACTGGAGGAATCGGCACTGGTGTGCACGGGAGCTGAAGAACTCGCCGGACACCGCAGCGGCGGTGGACATCCGTAAGGGAGGCAAGCGTGGTGACCGAGGCTGAAGGGAACGGTCCAGTGGAGCGGCTGCACAATCTCCTGCTGGCGCTGACCGGCCGGGTGGACGACGACGCGATCAATTCCGCCCGGGAACTGCTCGGCAGCGGCCGGGCCGACACCGCAGCCGAATACCTGACCGGATGCCTGTTGGCCGGCCAGCTCCCGGTGAGCGCGGAAGAGCAGCACCAGCTGCAGGAAGTCCTGCGGGAGACCCGTTCGTCCGCGGAACTGGCCGACGGCCTCAACGTCGTCGAATCGGTGCCCGAGGAGCCCCACCGCTTCGCCAGCCAGGACATCTCCGACGACGAGGTGCTGCAGGCGCTGGAGAACGTCAGCGGTCGTCTGCACGGCGTCCGCAACGTCTGGTGCGCTTGGCGCACCACACCGGCCGGGGCGAGCTACGGCGCGGTCCCGCAGCGGGTGCTGCTGGCCGAAGTGGACTCGGGAGGTTCCGTTTCCGCGGTCGGTTACCAGCTGATCACCGCGCTGCGCCGGGCTGGGGTGTCCTGCGCGGTGGACGTCTTCAGCAGCGGTGCCGAACTGCCCAGCTACCACCAGAACGCGCTGGCTGCCGCGCACCAGCTGCCGCTGCGGTTATCCACCGGGCAAGGGGTGGCCGAACCGGCTCCCGCGGTACCGGCCGCTGTCGAGCCGGAAGCCGACCCGGAACCGGTTCCCGAGCCCGAACCCGAACCGGAACCGGTGAGCCGCCCGGAAGCGGTGGCGCCGGTGGAAACCGCTGACACCGCGGAGGAAACCGGCGTTCCCGAGAGCACCGACGAGGAGACCGCCGCGCCGGCCGCCGACGAGCCCGTGGCGACCAGCTCGCAGGCCGCCCAACCGGAACCGGCCAAGGAGGACGCGGAGAACAAGTCCATGCGGGTGCCGCCCGCCGTGGACGCCAAGCTCACCGACCGGGAGCGGAACCTGCTGCGCAAGCTGCACGAGGAACTGGCCCAGCGGGAGCAGGACCGCTCCGGTGCCCGCCGGCAGCGACCGGCCAGGCCGGCGCAGGATCCGCGGACGAGCACCATGCCCGGTGGTACCGGCGGTTTCCCGCCGATCGGCGTGTCCTCGGTGAACCAGCCGGGTTATCCGGGGCAGTCGAACTGACCAGCCTCAGTGGACGAACGCCGCGCTGTGCACTTCGGCCAGCACTTCCTGCAGGTGCAGGCCGCGGCGCACGTCGCACGGGTGCCAGTGCCGACCGGTGCGGATCATGAACAGGAACTCGTCGAGCATCCGCGCGTAGCAGTGGTGGGCGAAGGTGCGCCCGTTGGGCAGCTGCACGTAGCCGTTCTCCCCGTAGACGGCGAAGTCCACGACGGCGGGTTGGATCGGCATCCGCAGGGAGAGGGTGAGCATGCTGCTCGCCCCGCTGATGTGGTCGAACACCACCTGCCACAGGTCGTGGCTGTTGCGGTGGGCGTAGCGGACGTTGACGATCTCCCCCAGCGCGGCGTCCAGCAGGTCGATCGCGTGCGGGCCGGCGTCGAGCATCGCGCCTTCTTCGTGCCGCCACTGGGAGCCGGGGTGCTCGCCGGGCAGCAGACCGCTGGCCAGCCACCGGCCGGAACCGCCTTGCCATCCCGTCGAGCTGTGCAGCTTCGCCAACCACTCCCGGACTTCCGGGGCGTACCGGCGGGTGAGCATCATCAGCGCGGCGGTGTTGGCGGCCTCCGCGGCTTTGACGATCCGGCGCGCACCGGTGACGTCGGAGGCTAACGGCTTCTCCAGGATCAGGTGCTTGCCGGCGAAGGCCGCTTGCGGGGCGAGTTCGGCTTGCACCGCAGGTGGTACCGCGAACACGACGGCATCGGAGGAATCGAGCAGTTCGTCGAAGTCGGTGGCCACCTGCGCGCCGTACGGTTCGGCCAGCGCCCGCGCCGCAGCAGGCCGGCGGGACCACACCGCGGTCAGCTGGATCCGCCCGTGTGCGTGCAGTCCGGGTACGTGGATCCGCTGGGCCCAGGAACCGGCCCCGACGACGCCAACCCGCAGCAGCTCGGTCATGGGTCCAATAGTGCCTCTGGTTGATCATTCTTGCTGAGGACGAACCCGGTTATACCGGCCGGAGCCGACGGGAATTCCGCTTTTTGCGCGGGGTGTGGGCCTTAGATCCACTTTCGGGTGCATTTTCGGCATAAGGTGACCGGCATGCGACTGCCCGAGGAAAGAGTCCTGCCGGAGGGGTTCGTCCCGGAACCGCTGCCCGAGACCCCGGTCGAGCCCAAGGACGCGGCGACCGTGGTGCTGCTGCGCGAAGGCCCGTCCGGTCTCGAGGTGTTCCTGCAGCGGAGGGTCAAGGCGATGGCCTTCGCCGGCGGGATGACGGTGTTCCCCGGTGGGGGAGTGGACGAGCGGGACGCGGACGCCTCGGTGGCCTGGGCCGGCCCCGGGCCGCAGTGGTAGGCCGAGCGGTTCGGCTGTTCCCCCGCGCTGGCGCGGGCCCTGGTGTGCGCGGCGGTGCGGGAGACCTTCGAGGAGTCCGGGGTGCTGCTGGCGGGACCGGACGAGCAGCGGGTCGTCGCGGACACCCGACCGTACGCCGAGGCCCGGACCGCGCTGGTGTCCCGGGAGTTGTCCCTGGCCCGGTTCCTGGAGGAGAACTCGCTGGTCTTGCGGGCCGACCTGCTGCGACCCTGGGCCAACTGGGTGACGCCCGAGGAGGAGCCGCGCCGCTACGACACCAGGTTCTTCCTCGCCGCGATGCCGGACGGGCAGCGCGCCGACGGGGTGACCTCGGAGGCGGTGGAGGCCTACTGGGCGACTCCGCAGCGGGCGCTGCAGGACTGGGCGGAGGGCAAGTGCCAGCTGCTCCCGCCGACCCACGTGACGTTGACCGAGGTGGCCGGCCACGACAGCCTGGCCAGCGCCTTGCGCGCGGAGCGGGAACTGGTGAAGATCCTGCCGAAGATGATCAAGCAGGACGGCAGGTGGCGGATAGTGCTCCCCGGGGAGCCGGGATACCAGGAGGAGCGGTGAACGAACACCCCGCGCACGGCGAACTTCGCCCGGTCACCGAGCACGCCTCGGTGCTGTTGGCCAACAACCCGTCCCCGATGACCCTGGAAGGCACCAACAGCTGGGTGGTGCGGG
>Ga0079224_100004539_pt1 | contig 18008 bp, 16 predicted proteins | sample Stecom2015_FD_80414 | JGI IMG/M metagenome (GOLD analysis project Ga0079224, IMG submission 80414) | Agricultural soil microbial communities from Utah to study Nitrogen management - Steer compost 2015 | ecosystem: Environmental > Terrestrial > Soil > Agricultural land | place: USA: Utah...
AGTGAAATTATCCAGCTCAGTATCAAGAATATGGATTACTTGCTTGAAAAGGGGTGTAAAATAGTTGTAGTGGCTTGTAATACTGCAACCACCAATGCTATAGAGGTTTTACGCCAATCCTATAGTGTTCCAATCATCGGTATAGAACCAGCTATAAAACCAGCTGCACTGAATTCTAAAACTGGTGTGGTAGGAGTGCTAGCCACAAGAGGAACCTTAGCGAGTAGTTTGTTTACAAAAACGGCTGCTTTGTATGCTAAGAATCGAAAAGTGATAGAGCAGTACGGTGATGGACTAGTAACCTTGATTGAAGCTGGAGAAATGGAGTCCGATCAGATGCATCAATTACTTTTGGATTACCTAAATCCCATGATTAGTGCAGGGATCGATTATCTGGTACTCGGATGTACACATTACTCCTTTTTACGCCCTCAACTTGAAGAAATCCTCCCTAAGCAGGTCAAGATCATCGATGCTGCTAATGCAGTGGCTAAACAAACTAGAAGTGTTTTAGAGAAGCAGAACTTACTAAATCAGGGAGCTCAAAGGCCAACCTTTAAGTTTTATACCAATAAGAACATCAGTGTCATGAAGCGCTTTTTACAGGCGCATCCAGCAGATAAAATTATTCAACAAGTCGATTTCTAAATAAATCTATTTTTTCCTTATGTAAGTAAGGTAGCTAAAGGAGTATTTATGCCTATCATCTTTTAGGTGGTGTTCCTGCGCGGTTAGTTCCCACTCCTGAGGATCGATTTCAGGAAAAAAGGTATCTGCTTCAACAGTTGCGTGAACGCGGGTGAGTTCTATTTTATCGGCAATATCCATAGCTTGCTTGTAGATTTCTCCACCACCGATAATAAAGGGTTGTGGATCGCTCACAGATGCTTTTAAGGCAGTTTCTAGACTGTGAGCCACTATACAGTTCCCCACTGCTTTGTAGTCTTCTTTTCGCGTAATAATAATATGGGTTCGGTTTGGAAGTGCTTTGGGTAAACTTTCAAAGGTTTTGCGTCCCATGATAATATGGTGACCACTGGTAAGCTCCTTAAACCTCTTAAAATCATCAGGTAGGTGCCAAACCAGATCGTTGTCTTTTCCAAGAGCGTTATTTTCTGCTGCAGCTGCTATAATAGTGATCATTAAGGTAATGGGTTTTGCAGGTTTGTACTAGCTTTTTTAGCGGCTTCTCTTTCCATTTCTTCTTGGATTTTTGCTAGTTTATTTTTCTGTAGATTAACTAATTTTTCACGCTGTTCGCGTTCCCATTTTTTACCCAAAAATCTATTGGTGACAAAGACATTGATCAAATGCAATAGAAATATGAAAGTCCAAATACAAATCCCCCAAACAAACCAGTTGTATTGCACATAATAGTTTAGAAACTTATTGGCTACAATCATAAATATACTTCCTAAAAGAAAGATTACAAAATGATAATATAATCGCTTTTTTTGTCGAATCCTGCTTTGTGCTGTCTCAATGAGTTCGTGTTGGTCGATGTCGATCTCTAGAAGCTTCTTCGGGTCTTTTTTAGAAAACATAGTTCTGATATTTTTACTAAAGTTACAAAATACAAGTTATTACCGGTAAAAATAATTCCAGGTCACCTAATAATAATTAAAGAATTCTTCTAGCATGATCAAAAGCGTAATTCCAATAACCTTCACTTAGAGATGAAACAAGAACGCCTCTTGATGTGGTGGAATGAATGAATTCAATATCACCTGCTCGGGTACTCACCACTAGTCCCACATGGTTGATTCTTTTTCTGTTTTTACTAGTGGTAAAGAATAAAAGGTCGCCTTTTTCAACTTCTTTTAGCTTAATTTTTTTGCCCTGTTTTGCCATTTGGGCAGATACTCTTTGCAGTGGTATGCCATGCTCTTTAAAAGATACATAGATAAGTCCTGAACAATCCATTCCCTTTTTTGTGGTTCCTCCATATCGGTATGGAGTTCCATTATAGTTCATGGCTGTTTTTATAATGGCATTTGATTTTTTAGATTCTTTCCCAGACTTCTCTCTGCGATCTTCTTGATCAGATGTAGGTTGGGTGTTTTCACTCTTAGGCGTATCTGCTGAAACCGATACAGTCCGTTGGTTGGATTTACATCCGATAAGGCTAATAAGAAGTATTGCGATAAATAAATTTCTCATGTTGTTATTTTGGGCTTGGAGGGCAAATTAAGAAATTTTATCATAAATCAGTTGGGCCGTCTTTAAACTTGCGCCATTTCCACCTAACTTTTGTTCAAGTTCAAAATAATCTAGGAACATCTTCTTTCGAACTTCTTCACTGAGGATTTTTTCAAGTTCTAATTTGAGGTTTTTTGAATTAAATTCCGATTGTATAAGTTCCTTGACCACTTCCTTGTCCATTATTAAATTGACTAGAGAAATGTATTTCAAGGTAATAATACGTTTTGCAATTTGATAACTGATCCAGTTTCCTTTATAACACACGACCTCTGGTACTTTGAATAGGGCAGTTTCTAAGGTCGCTGTTCCACTTGTAACAAGCGCTGCCTTTGAAACACTCAGTAATTCATAGGTTTTGCCACTGACAAATTGAACATTACTTTTTTTGATAAATTGTGCATAGAACTGGTAGTCTTGACTTGGGGCTCCTGCGATTACAAATTGATACTGCTTAAAATCATCTACAATGCTTAGCATTACGCTTAACATATTGGAAATTTCTTGTTTTCTACTACCAGGAAGTAGGGCGATGATTTCACGTTGATCCAAGTTGTTTTCCAATCTAAACTGATCGGGAGTAATTTGCGGGGCGTAATGAATGGCATCCAATAGGGGGTGACCTACAAAGTGGACTGGAAACTTATGTTTTTCTTCGTAAAACTCCTTTTCAAAGGGAAGAATGACAAACATCTCATCGATGTCTCTTTTGATGGCTTCTATCCTTGATTCTCTTGAGGCCCATATTTGAGGGGATACATAATAAAAGGTTTTGTATCCTAAAGGCTTTGCCCATTTGGCAATGCGTAAATTAAAACCGGAATAATCGATAAAGATCAGTACATCGGGTTGAAATTTTTCAATATCCTGCTTGCAATATTTTATGTTTGAAAAGATCTTTCTCAAATTCAGGAGCACCTCGAAAAACCCCATAAAGGCTTGTTGTTTGTAATGGCGAACAAGTTCTACCCCTTGGTCCTTCATCAGATCTCCTCCCCATCCCCTAAAGTCAGCATTATCATCAACGGTTTTAAGTGCCTTAACTAAATTGGAGGCATGCAAGTCGCCTGATGCTTCTCCTGCAATGATATAGTACTTCACGATCTTTTAATTTAAATTCAAAATAACTTTAACAGCAAAATTATTATTGCCGTTAGAAATGTAGCAATTAACACCCCTTTTGCTCTATGGTCACGTTTTAACTTAATGAAACCAAAAAATGCAGCTAGATTTAAAAGCGCACCTAAGGCTAAGATACTTCCTATGTGACCTTGTTCACTAGCGATTTGTAGGCTGGTAGCAATAGAAAGGTCTGAAAAAATTAAGATATAACCTAGTGTTCCAATGACGTTGGCTATAATTCCTACGATAAAGCCAATGGTGATTTCTTTTCTAATGATCAAATTCCCAGGTGTTTAAATCTTGAATTGTGTGATGTGCTGTCAGGTCAAATTGCACTGGAACAACAGAGACATAGCCGTTTTCTAAAGCCCATTCATCGGTGTCTTCACCTTTGTCTTGGTTGACAAATTTTCCAGATAGCCAGTAATAATCTCTACCCATGGGGTTGGTTCTTTTGTCGACAGACTCTATCCAACGGGCTTTGGCTTGACGACAAATCTTGATGCCTTTAATTTCGTTTTTCTTTAGTTTGGGAAAGTTAACATTTAATACCACTCCTTTTGGGATGCCGTTTTTAAGGGCATTTTCAGTAATGGTTTTAACGTAATCCTTCACCGCGTCAAAGTCAGCCTCCCAAGAATAATCACAGAGTGAAAACCCTATGCCTGGGATCCCTTCAATTCCTGCTTCAACAGCAGCACTCATGGTTCCAGAGTAGATAACGTTAATCGAGGAGTTGGACCCGTGATTAATACCACTGACGCAAATATCTGGTTTACGGTTGAGTATTTCATTGACTGCGAGTTTTACACAATCCACTGGCGTACCGCTACAACTGTATTCTAAATGAATGTCTTTTTCGTCTATGGTGATGGGACTGCAGTATAATGTTGAATTTAAAGTAATAGCATGTCCCATAGCACTTTGTGGACTATCTGGTGCTACTACAATTACATCTCCAAGTTGATTCATTACCTCTATGAGCGCTCGCAAACCAGGAGCGGTAATACCATCGTCATTGGTGACAAGGATTAAGGGTTTTTTTTCCATTTTTATACAAAATTGATATCGCTAAAATAATGAAATTAAAGAACAATGGAGGTACTTAGATGTTTAACAAAATATTAGTTGATATTTAGGTATTTGGCATAATATTTTCTTTAATTTAGTCGTCCTTTTGCCATGATATCGCAAAAAAGGTAAATCATATGAAGGTAAGAATTACTTTAACACAAAAGTTTTTTCTTATATTGGAGGCATCACAGGGATAATGGTTTAGAGTGTGCCATTGAAAAAATGATGAGATAAGAATCTCTGTAAAAAAAAATTAATAAATGAAAAGGAATTTAGTGTATGTATTGGCCGTATTGCTTATATCGGCCGCATCGTGTAGTTTTACCAATAAGTCGTTTGACAATCCAGATAAGGACAAACTTCTCATAGATCTTATTACCTATGTATTGGAAAACGGTCATTTTGATCCAAAGAACTTTAACGACGAATTTTCCCAACAGGTCTACGATAATTATATTGAGAGCCTAGATCCGTTGAAGCGTTACTTTCTACAATCCGATATTGATGAATTCAGTGCCTATCGCGAGGCTATTGACGATCAGATTAAAACCTCAGATATCAGCTTTTTTACCTTGACCTATGAGCGGTTAATGCAGCGCATGGATGAGGCTTCGGTGATGTATAAAGATGTTTTGGAGACTCCATTTGATTATTCAAAGGATGATAGCATTGATGTAAATTATGACAAGCTGGGTTATGCTAAAAACAAAGAAGAGTTGTGGGAGCGTTGGAGAAAACAACTAAAATTCTCCACTCTTGAACGATACGCCTCTGCACTGGAGAGTGCAGAAGACTCTATTGATAGTGATTTAGACCAAGAAGATAAGGCTGCTTTAAATGAAGAGGTTGAATTCCAAGAGGCAATCGATACTACTGATTTGCCAACTGATGATCCTGTGGCACTGGAGAAAAAAACCAGAGAGGCAACACTTAAAACTCTTGGAGAGTATTTTGAATTTATGGAAGACCTAGACCGTGAAGATTGGTTTTCAGCGTATCTGAATGCTATTGTAGGTGGTTTTGATCCTCATACCGTGTATTTTGCACCAGAGGAAAAGGAGCGTTTTGATACCAGTATGTCTGGGAAGTTTGAAGGAATTGGGGCAAGGCTTCAGAAAAAAAGTGACCATATTAAAATTGTTGAAATTATCTCAGGAGGACCTGCTTGGCGCGGTGATGACCTAGAGGTAGGGGATGAGATTGTTAAAGTTGGTCAGGAAGGTGAAATCCCAGTGAGTATTGTTGGAATGCGATTGGAGGATGCGGTAAAACTCATTAAAGGTCCAAAAGGAACCAAAGTACTACTTACCGTAAAACGCGTTGACGGATCCATTGAAGAGATTCCAATTGTACGTGATGTGGTTGAATTGGAAGAGTCTTATGCGAAGTCTTCTATTGTTAAAAAGAATGATCGCATCTTTGGAGTTATTAATTTGCCTAAGTTCTATATTGACTTTGAAGATTATAACGGAAGGAATGCATATTCTGATGTAGCTAAAGAGGTAGAGAGAATGAAGGAAGCTGGTGTAGAAGGTCTAGTGTTGGATTTAAGAAACAACGGCGGTGGATCACTAAAAACAGTGGTTGATATGGCAGGACTTTTTATTAAAGAAGGGCCTATAGTACAAGTCAAATCTACTGGAAAGAAAAAGGAAATATTATCCGATAAGGATGATCGTATACAATGGGAAGGTCCACTAGTGATTCTGGTGAACGAATTATCAGCATCTGCCTCTGAGATTTTAGCAGCTGCAATGCAAGACTATAAAAGAGCGATTGTCCTTGGGAGTAAGCAAACCTATGGTAAGGGTACTGTTCAAAATATCATTAATCTAAATCAGTTCTTAAGAGGAAGTAATGAGTTTGGTGATGTTGGAGCGCTGAAAGTAACCACTCAGAAGTTCTATCGTATTAGCGGAGAATCAACACAATTAGAAGGCGTGAAGAGTGATGTGATTGTTCCAGATAAGTATAGTTATACTGATATAGGTGAAAAAGATCAAGATAATCCACTACCCTGGGATAAGATTGAGGCTGCGCCTCATAAGCCATGGAGCGGTTATATTGACTATGATCTTACCATTGAGAGAAGTAAAGAGCGCATGGCTCAAAATCCACAGCTTCAGTTGATCGATCAAAATGCACGATGGATCAAAGAGCAGCAGCAGGAAAAAGTATATTCGCTGAATCTAAATGATTATAAGCTGGAAGCTGAGCAAGATAAAGAAGTCATGAAACGCTTTAGAGAGATTTCTGAGTATGAAACTAATCTGAGCTTTACCTCGCTTGGTTACGAGAAGGAATTAATGGCTAGTGACACCATTTTAAAGGAAAAAAGAGAGCGTTGGCATGCTAATTTATCCAAAGATGTATATATTGAAGAAGCGATTCATGTGTTAGAGGATTTAAAGGTAAGTACTATGAAAAGTGGAAAGGTCGCTCGAATAAGAGATTAACAATTTTTAAAATATACAAAAGAGAAGGGCCGTTTAGTTTTAACAATTAAGCGGTCTTTTTTGTTTTAATTATAATTCCAAGCTGTTAGATAGCCTATAAAACTTTAAAGGACTAAGGAATGTTTCGCAATTATCTTTTTGCGTTATAAGATTGTTTATACATTATGGATTACTGTCTTGTAATGTGACTGAAAATAATCGCTCTTATTTCCCTTTAGTTTTTGGGTCTTACCATTCGTTGATACGGTTGGCATCGAGTTTTAAAAATATAAACAAGAGCATGGTAAATCCTAGAAGACCAGAGCCTCCATAACTAAAGAAAGGCAATGGTATTCCAATTGTGGGTAACAGCCCAATTACCATTCCTATATTGATTGCAAAATGAAAGAATAGAATCGATGCAACGGAGTAGCCATAAATCCTGCTAAAGGATGATTTCTGTCGCTCTGCAAGAAAGATTACTCGAAGTACCAAAGCTGCGAATAGGAGCACAACAAGACCACTGCCCATAAACCCCCATTCTTCTCCCACGGTACTAAATATATAATCGGTGTGTTGTTCTGGCACAAAATTTCCTTTGGTACGGGTCCCCTCTAAAAAACCTTTTCCACTAAATCCTCCAGAGCCTATAGCTGATTCTGACTGATAGGTGTTATAACCTATTGTCTTTCGAATATGATCCAACTCTGCTGGGTTGTGTTCTAAGCGTAGCCATAAGCTGAAACGATCTCGGTGACGTTGTTCAAATACATGATCATAGATAAAGGATACCGAATAAGAAACCGCAATAGTGACTATAGTTATTGTGACAAGTCTAAAAACTGAAATTTTTCTTTTTCTTCGCTTTGTAATAAAATACCATAAGATAAGGATTACTATGGTTATTAAGCTCACCCATAGGGTTCCTATTAACAAGGTAGATATAAAGACAATGGCTCCAAATACTCCGACAAGCAAATAGTTGGCCGATAGTCCTTCTCTGTAGAGTACAAAGAAAAAAGCCAGGTATACAAGTGCACTACCTGGGTCAGGCTGAGGAATAATCAGTAGGGCAGGCAAGCATATAATTGCAAAAGCCTTTAAAAGGTCTTTAAAGTTGTTGAGGTCCGTCTGAATATCACTGACAAAATTAGCCAAGGCAAGAGCCGTAGCTGCTTTTGCAAATTCAGAAGGCTGTAAGGTCATACCTCCGATGGCATACCAGGAAGTGGCCCCGTTAATGTTCTTTCCAAATAGAAAAAGGCCCGCTAGAGATAGTATGGTCGCTAGATAGATCACACTAGAGAAACGTTCATAAAATTTGGTTTCAATAGCCAGGGAAATAATAATGGTCAAGAAACTAACTATGATAAACATTAGTTGTTTACCGTGGAAGGTGTCAAGGTTCATGAGCCCTTGATGGTCGGAAGAATAGGTAGTTGAATAGATGTTTATCCAACCTATAAACACCAGACAAGCATATAGCAAAATGCTAAACCAGTCAATTGATTTAATAAAATTATTCATCGGTTGTTGGGGTGTTTATAGCCTTGCTTTGAGGTATTTCTTCTTCCTTTGGTTTAGGCCATTCGTTGTAGGTTTTACCATCGTTTATGTAAAATGATTCTCCACCTAGTGGTTTTTCGTATTCGTCGATTAAACTACCCTGAAGTACATAGGCCTCTAAATCGGTACGACTAACAGTGCCGTTTATGTACTTATCTATCATTAAACCAGATATTCTACCAGCCCATCGGCTACCCCAATAACCGTTTTCAACAAATACTGCAATGGCAATTTTTGGATTATCCACAGGGGCGAAGGCCACAAAAATTGAGTGGTCGGTCAATTGAACTCGTTTGCCTTCTATTCTAGTGAAGTTTTCAGCGGTACCCGTTTTTCCTGCTATTTCGATTCCTGGGATCTTTAAGAATCTCGCTGTTCCTTTTTCATAAACATCATGCATTCCTTGAACAACGGGTTCAAAATTCTCAGGGTCTATGGAAGTATGCTTTTCTATAATGAAATCGTGCGCAATGGTATCGTTTTCAATTTTCTTTATTATATGAGGCGTATAGTACGATCCTCTGTTTGCAATTATAGCTGTTAGATTGGCCAGCTGAATCGGTGTGGTGAGAATTTCTCCTTGACCGATGGAGTTTGAAATGGTGTTGGTGGCAAACCATCTGTTTTCTCCGTAAATACTGTTGTAGGTAGTGGCGCTTGGAACGCGTCCCGCTTTCCCAATTGGCAGGTCATAGCCTAAGAAGTCGCCCAAACCAAAACTCTTTACGTGTTCATTCCACGCATTGAGTCCTTCTTCAGCACTTGGATACTTTTCAATTATTTTTCGATAAGTCGACGCAAAATACGTGTTACATGATCTGTATATCCCACGATTCATGTCGTTGATACTGCCATAACTACAATGGCAACGCATAAATGCGCCACGTCCGTAGTGATAACCCCCATTACAAACCACCGTGGAATTTTCGTCGATTACCCCTTCCTGTAGGCCGATTAGGGCATTGACAGCCTTAAAAGGAGAGCCTGGAGGGTACATTGCAATAAGACCTCTGTCGTATAAAGGTTTTGCAATGGAGTCGTAATAAAGTTGTGTATAGTTCTTTGATCGCTCACGTCCTACAAGCAGAGCTGGGTCATAGGAGGGTGCCGTGACTAGAGTTAGAATCTGACCCGTAGAGGGTTCAATTGCTACGATACCACCTCGCTTATTTTGCATTAATTTCTCCCCGTAGGCTTGAAGGTCAATATCAAGTGTTAGCTGGATGTCTTTTCCTGGTACTGGTAGGGTATCGTAAATGCCACCTTTATAGGAGCCGATTACCCTATTAAAACGGTCTTTCTGAATAAACTTTACGCCCTTTCGACCTCTTAGTGTTTCTTCATATTGTTTTTCAACACCTTGTCGACCGATAAGTTCTCCTGATTGGTAATAGGTGTTGTTTTTAAGATCCCGCTCGTTCACCTCACTAATATACCCTAGAACATTTGCCCCCACATGGGTGATATAATGTCTAAGGGACCGCTTTTGAATATAAAAGCCTTCGTACTTTCTCATTTTCTCCTGAAGTACGGCATATTCCTTTTTGGATAATTGTTGTACAAAAACCGAAGGGAGTCGGGGAGAGTAGTTATTAGCTTTTCTGAATTTTTTATCGAAATCCTCTGTAGTAATATTTAATAAGGTGCAGAATTCTAAGGTATCTAATGGCTTTACTTCCCTTGGAATGACCATTACATCATAAGAGGGCTGATTGTCTACTAGTAATTTGCCATTTCTATCGTAGATATGGCCTCGTTCAGGATAATCGTAAACAGCCTTAATAGCAGTATCATCCAATGGGTTTTGACTACTATTATCTATTAATTGCAGATAGGTTAACCTGCCCAAATAAACAAATGTAGTTAGGATAATAATAAATGCTAAAAGTAATTTTCTCATGAACTCCTCCTGCTAAATAATGAGATGAAAATTAAACACAAAAGTAGGGTGAATATTGCAGAAAACACCGTTTTTTTCAAGATCAATACAATATGTGCAAAACTAAAAATCTCTAAAGAGAAAAGGATCAGATGATGTGTTAAAATTAGGATAAGAAGGTAGTTAATACGCTGTCCGAAATGCGTCTTTTCAATTTTGATGTTATAATAGTCATAACTCAGGCCAAAAACAAAGCGCATCATCATGGGTCTTAAGTACCCTATTACAAGACATGCTGCTGCGTGAACCCCTCCAGAATCGCTAAAGATATCAATACAAAATCCTAGAATGAAGCAGCATAAGATAAAAAAGATCCTGTTGTCCTTGTTATAAGGGAAAAAAACAATAAACAGAATGTAGATATATGGATTGATATATCCCAAAAAGTTAATGTGGTTAAATAGTACTACTTGGAAAAGCACCAAAACCAAAAAATTGACTGTATTTATAAAGACAGTTTTATTCATCGAGGCTGTTTTCCAATTCTAAAATTTCTTTTCTATTCAGGTTTTCTAATATATAGACTTGGTCTAAGGTGGTCATGTCATTAAATAAGTCCACATCGATAAGATAGTAATTCTCTGAGACATCTAATGAAAAGTCTTTTATGGTCCCAATGAGTATTCCTTTTGGAAATATACTGGACATCCCTCCAGTTATGATGGTGTCTCCTTTTTTAATCGGAGCCGAACGTAGTACATCGACTAGTTGAACCACATTGAAATCATCTCCATTCCATTTTAAGGATCCGAAATTATTGGTGTTTTTTATAGCAGCGTTTATTTCGGAGTACGTGTTGAGTACCGATTGAATGTTGGCATAGCCAGAAGAGGTGTTCTCGATAATACCAACGATTCCTTTACTGGTTATAACGCCCATATCCTGTGCGATACTATCCGAGCTTCCTTTATCAACTAAAAGGTAATTGTTTAATTTGTTGTAGCTGTTCTTTATAATGGAGGCAGGACGAACTTTAAATTTTCTATCCAGAGAATCAGAATCCTTAAGACTATCCTTAATAGGAATGCCGCTATTTAAGAGCAATTTTCTTAAATAGCTGTTCTCCTGTATTAATTGTTGATTGTATTGTTTGAGATACAGGTAATCACCTATGTTGTTGGAAGTGTTATAAATACCTCCTGAAACCCAATTCGCGGAATTTACAAACTTTGTATTGTGATAGGAGTGTGACTGAATTACAAGAAAAAGTGAGAAGCAAAAAAGCACAAAAAATGTAATAAAGGTTTTATGCCTTATTAAAAAATTGACTATTTGTTGCATTCACTTGTTTTATTTTATCAAGATAGGTTTGTACTTCTCTAAATTTTTTAATGCAATTCCTGTACCTCTTACTACTGCTCTGAGTGGATCTTCTGCAATGTAAACTGGAAGGTCTGTCTTTTGAGAGATTCGCTTGTCTAGTCCTCTTAGCATAGAGCCACCTCCAGCTAAGTAAATTCCAGTGTTGTAAATATCTGCAGCTAGCTCTGGTGGGGTTTGAGATAATGTTTCCATTACTGCATCCTCGATACGCAAGATAGACTTATCTAGGGCTTTTGCAATTTCTCTATAAGAAATCTGCACTTGTTTTGGCTTACCAGTAAGCAAATCACGACCCTGTACACTCATTTCTTCCGGCGGAATTTCTAAGTCCTCAGTGGCTGCTCCAATGGCGATCTTTATATTTTCTGCTGTAGTTTCTCCAACATATAAGTTGTGTTGGGTACGCATATAATAGATGATATCGTTGGTGAATACATCCCCAGCTATTTTTACTGATTTATCACAGACGATTCCTCCAAGAGCGATCACGGCGATCTCTGTTGTTCCACCTCCTATATCGACAATCATGTTTCCTTTGGGTTGCATGATATCAAGCCCAATACCGATGGCTGCTGCCATGGGCTCGTGGATTAGATATACCTCTTTTCCGTTGACACGTTCTGCGGATTCTTTAACTGCACGCATTTCAACCTCTGTGATTCCAGAAGGAATACAAATTACCATTTTTAGAGTTGGTTGGAAAAAGCGTTTTTTCAGCGCTGGAATACCCTTGATGAACATGTTGATCATCTTTTCAGAGGCATCAAAATCAGCAATTACTCCGTCTTTTAATGGGCGGATTGTTTTGATGTTTTCATGGGTTTTACCTTGCATCATACTAGCTTCTTTCCCAACTGCTATAATTTTCCCAGTCATTCGGTCTCTGGCAACAATTGACGGACTGTCTACCACAACCTTATCATTGTGTATAATCAAGGTGTTCGCAGTTCCTAAGTCAATGGCTATTTCTTCGGTCAAGAAGTCAAAAAATCCCATGAATAATTATTGTATTAATAGGTTATTTCTATTTTAAAGGGCTCTATAATAAACCGTTTTATTTTTATTTAAACCCCACAGTTTTAGTTGCTGTGAGGTTCATGATTTTTATAAATCTCCCAAATGTAATAAAATTAATGTTTAAAATGACGCGTTCCCGTAAATACCATGGAAACATTGTTTTCATTACAGTAATCGATGCTTAATTGGTCTTTAATGGAGCCTCCTGGTTGGATGACGCTTTCAACACCAGCCTTGCTTGCGATTTCTACACAATCAGGGAATGGGAAAAATGCATCACTTGCCATGGCAGCACCTTTGAGATCGAATTCAAAAGACTGCGCTTTTTCAATGGCTTGTCTTAAAGCATCAACTCTACTTGTCTGGCCTGTTCCACTTGCACACAATTGTTTATTCTTAGCCAACACAATGGTATTGGATTTTGTGTGCTTGCAAATTTTAGAAGCAAAGATTAAGTCCTCTAACTCATTTTCTGAAGGTTTATTGCTCGTAACATACGTAAGATCTTCAACAATGTCTGTTTTAAGGTCTTTTTCTTGTACTAATACACCGTTAAGACAGGTTCGAACACTTTGCTTAGAGAATTCAACTTCTTTTTGAATAAGGATAATTCTATTCTTTTTACCTTTAAGTACCTCTAGAGCCTCAGGGGCGTAAGAAGGTGCAATGACTACTTCACAGAATAAATTGTGTATTTCCTCTGCTGTTTCTAAGTCGATTTCTTTGTTTGAAATTAATACGCCTCCAAATGCAGATACTGGGTCTCCAGCTAAGGCATCAACGTATGCTTGTTTGATAGTGCTTCTTGTAGCAAGTCCGCAAGCGTTGTTGTGTTTTAAAATCGCAAAAGTTGGATCATCGTTTTTAAATTCTCCCATCAAATTCACTGCTGCATCAACGTCCAATAGATTGTTGTACGAAAGTTCTTTTCCGTGTACTTTGTCAAAGAGTTCTTCTAAATCACCATAGAAGTACCCTTTTTGATGTGGATTCTCACCATATCGTAGGGTTGAACCATTGGTTTGACTTACTTTAAAAGCTTCTAAAGATTCCTTTTCATTAAAATAATTGAAAATGGCGGAATCGTAATGAGATGAGATGTTAAATGCTTTGGCAGCAAAACGTCTTCTGCTTTCAATTGATATGTTACCGTTGTCTTGAAGTAAGAGGTCTAAGAATTCTTTGTAGTCATCCATAGAGGCAACACAAAGAACGTCTTTATAATTCTTAGCTGCTGCTCTGATTAATGAGATACCACCTATGTCGATTTTCTCGATTATATCTTGTTCAGATGCGCCACTGGCAACTGTCTTTTCAAATGGATAAAGATCGACAATGACAATGTCTAGTTGAGGGATTTCAAATTTCTCCAGTTCTTGTTGATCTGTTTGGTTATCTTGTCGGTTTAAAATACCTCCAAAAACTTTTGGGTGAAGTGTTTTAACACGCCCGCCTAAGATAGAAGGGTAACTAGTTACATCCTCTACTGGAACAACTGGGATCCCCAAATCTTTGATGAACTTTTCTGTACCACCTGTTGAGTATATGGTTACACCTAGTTCATCTAATTTTTTTACAATTGGCTCAAGGCCGTCTTTACTAAAAACTGAAATTAAAGCCGATTTGGCTGATTTGAAATCGTTCATTGTCGTTGTGTTATGATGGAGTGCAAAAGTAGTTTTTTTGCATTAATTTGCGAATCTATACGCGCTAAAAATCTTTTTTCTTAATTATTTGGGCAACACTTTGGTTAACAAAGGTCAAAAAGTCTTCATCCTCTTTAGAAAATGGATCTACAGTGTGTGAATCGATATCGATTTGACCGATGTTTTCACCCTCTACAAATAGTGGAATGACTACCTCGGCTTTTACATCAATACTGCAGGAAATATAATTGTCCTGAGCTTTAACATCAGGGACTACAAAGTTTTGGTTTGAAACTGCAACTTGACCACAAATTCCTTTTCCAAATGGAATGATCACGTGATCCGTCGGCTGACCAGCAAAGGCTTTTAGCTTTAATTCTTCTTTATCTCCATTTTTAAAATAGAAGCCCACCCAATTGTAGTAATCGATGGACTGTTTTAAAAGTTCGCAAACTGCTGTAAGTTTCTCGGTAAGGGTTTGCTCTTGTTTAGAAAGAAGCGCTACCACCTTTGGTTTTAAGCTCTCAAATGGCATATTATATTGTTTTTGCAAAGGTAACTTTCTTGTCCTTGGAATCCTCTTAAATTTTAAAAATTGTTTTACTCAAGGCATATCGATGTATGAATCGTCACCCTGAACTTTTGGGAAGTCTTTGTTCTTCCAATCCGCCTTTGCTTGTTCTATGGTTTGGGGACTTGAGGATACAAAGTTCCAAAATATGTGACGTTTGTCCTCAAATGCTTCTCCTCCAAAGAGTAATAGATGTGTTTGATTGGAAACTTCCACGCTGCAGGCATCCTCGGTTTTGGATACGATCATGTTACCTTCTTCAATCACTTCTCCACAGGCGGTAATACTTCCTTTAATAATGCAAATGCCAATTTCTCCTTTGACCTGGTCTTGTATCTCTAATACGGTGTCTTGTAAACTTTTAATCTCGAGCATAAATAGCGAAGAGTAAACAGGTACTGGTGCTTTTTGGTGATACCCTTCTCCAGCAACTAATCGGAATTTCAAACCATTTTCTTCCCAATTTGGGAGTTGGTCTTTTTCAAAATGATGAAACTCAGGTTCCATTTGTTCAAGATCCTTTGGAAGGGCTACCCATATTTGGAATCCGTGTAGGGGATAGGTTTTGCCGTCTCTAATCTGCTGTGGGGTACGTTCGGTATGTGTCACTCCTTTGCCAGCTGTCATCCAATTAACAGACCCTGGGGTGATGATTTGATCACTCCCTATACTATCTTTGTGATGTATTTGACCTTCAAAAAGGTAGGTGAGTGTGGAAAGCCCTATATGAGGGTGTTGTCCTACATCTAAATAATTTCCCGGTCTTATGGAAGCCGGTCCCATGTGGTCGATAAATATAAAAGGTCCGACCATTCTTTTTTTGCGAAAAGGTAAATAGCGACCAACTAAAAAATCTCCTATATCCCTGCTTCGTTGTTCAATGATTAATCCTTTGTTTGACATCTGATCATGTTTTCTTTAAAGATACTATTATTTAGGATAGTACTGCTAATGGAAAAATAATATTAGCATTACAATTAGTTGCTCAATTATTAAAGTTCCCGTGTAATAATATATTTCATGTAAATTTACCGAATCAGTCCTGTTTCTGTAGAGCGATCAGGCAGTAGAAGGGCTTTTGACATAAATGACGTAAAAATGTCGGCTTTTAGACGCAACACAATGGATGTGATCACAGGTATCTTTACGCAAAATTAAAAGAATAATTTATAGACGATTCTGGTTTATCGAAAAAAATTAAAGATTTAAGAATTCAAAACGGAATTACTCAGGAAGCTTTGGCTGAAAAGTCTGGATTAAGTCTAAGGACTATTCAAAGAATAGAAAACGGTGAATCTATCCCAAGAGGAGATTCCTTAAAGCGATTGGCTATTGCTTTGAACACATCTCCTGATGACATTATTGATTGGAAAATCCAAGAGGATAGAGGCTATCTCACAGTGATGTGTTTGTCTGCTTTAGCATTTTTGTTTTTTCCAATTCTAGGTATTATTGTCCCGCTAGTATTCTGGGTTCTTAAAAAGGACAAAGTCAAAAATGTTGATAGGGTAGGTAAGTCTATTTTAAATTTTGAGATCACTTGGGTGATTTTCTTTTTTTCGCTAATTATCTTGTTATTTACAGGTGTGATTGGTAAACTGGTGCTCTTTATTAATCCTGAAGCAAGGTTTAGTCTTGGACTAGTATATGCAGCTGTCCTTATCATTTATGGTTATAATTTGATAGTAATCATTGTAAATACAGTTCGTGTAGCAAACGGTAAGCCCACAAAATATATTCCGGCAATTAGAATATTTAGATAGTAAAACGAGAATCAAGTGATATTTCAAAAATTTGTGAATTGTATTGTATTTTCACAATGGAATTAATGATTCAGATACTACTAATAATAAACAAAAGAGCCGTACTTAATTAAAAGTACGGCCCTTTGTATTGTGATGGTATGGTTTTTACATCATACCTGGCATTCCTCCGCCGCCCATTGGAGGCATTGCAGGAGCGTCTTCTTTAATATCAGTTAAAGAACATTCAGTGGTTAGGATCATTCCCGCAACTGAAGCAGCGTTCTCTAATGCGATTCTAGTTACTTTAGTAGGATCGATAATACCAGCTTCTAACATGTTTACATAAGAGTCAGTTTTAGCGTTGTATCCGAAATCCTTTTTACCTTCGTATACTTTAGCAACTACAACTGATCCTTCTTTACCAGCATTCTCAACGATAGTTCTCATTGGTGCTTCAATAGCACGGCTAACGATTTGCTTACCAGTTTCTTCGTCGTCGTTCTCAACTTTTACTTTATCTAGAACAGCTTTAGCTCTTAATAAGGCTACACCACCACCGGCAACGATACCTTCTTCAACAGCTGCTCTAGTGGCATGTAATGCATCATCAACACGGTCTTTCTTTTCTTTCATTTCAACCTCAGTAGCAGCACCAACATAAAGTACAGCAACACCTCCAGCTAATTTAGCTAAACGCTCTTGAAGTTTTTCTTTATCGTAATCTGAAGTAGTTGATTCGATTTGTGCTTTAATTTGACTAACACGACCTTGGATTTGATCACTAGAACCTGAACCATTTACAACTGTAGTGTTGTCTTTGTCTATGGTAACAGTCTCTGCTGTACCTAGCATTTCCAAAGAAGCGTTCTCAAGAGAGAAACCTCTTTCTTCAGAAATAACAGTTCCACCAGTTAGTATAGCGATGTCTTCTAACATTGCTTTTCTTCTGTCTCCAAATCCTGGGGCTTTTACAGCAGCGATTTTCAATCCACCACGTAGTTTATTCACCACAAGTGTAGCAAGAGCTTGTCCGTCTACATCCTCAGCAATAATTAAAAGCGGTCTTCCAGATTGTGCAACTGGCTCTAGAATAGGAAGAATTTCTTGAAGATTTGATATTTTTTTATCGAACAATAAGATATATGGATTGTCTAATTCAGCAACCATTTTGTCAGTGTCAGTTACAAAGTATGGAGAAAGGTAACCTCTGTCAAATTGCATTCCTTCCACTACGTCAACGTAAGTGTCAGTACCTTTAGCTTCTTCAACTGTGATAACACCTTCTTTACCTACTTTTTCGAAAGCTTTAGCGATAAGATCACCGATTGTATCGTCGTTGTTTGCAGAAATTGCAGCAACTTGTTTGATCAT
>Ga0079224_100004540_pt1 | contig 18007 bp, 19 predicted proteins | sample Stecom2015_FD_80414 | JGI IMG/M metagenome (GOLD analysis project Ga0079224, IMG submission 80414) | Agricultural soil microbial communities from Utah to study Nitrogen management - Steer compost 2015 | ecosystem: Environmental > Terrestrial > Soil > Agricultural land | place: USA: Utah...
GCACTTCACTGGCCTGACGCCGGTGGGGGAGCGCATCCTGGAGGCTGCGGGGGAAGTGCTCCACAGTGTGGAGAAGGTCAAGGCGTTGGCGGACGAGTTCAACGACATGGCGGCCGGCAGTCTCGCCATTGCCACCACCCACACCCAGTCGCGTTATGTGCTGCCCTCGGTGATTCGCGAGTTCGTCAGCCGCTACCCGGGCGTGTCCCTGCACCTGCACCAGGGGACCCCGCTGCAGATTGCCGAGTTGGCCGCCAGGGGGAGTGTGGATCTGGCCATCGCCACGGAGTCGATGGAGCTGGTCAGCGACCTGGTGATGCTGCCGTGCTACCGGTGGAACCGGGTGCTTCTGCTGCCGGCGGGGCACCCGCTGAGCGCGCTGAAGGAGGTGAGCCACGCCGACATTTCCCGCTATCCGGTGGTGACCTATGTGCCCGGGTTCACCGGCAGGGCGACGCTGGACTCGGCGTTCCTGGAGCGCGAACTCGATCTGCGGGTGGTGGTCACCGCTGCCGATGCGGATGTGATAAAAACCTATGTCAGACTTGGTATCGGGGTGGGCATCGTGGCATCCATGGCATTCGACGCCAGCAAGGACAGCGATCTGGTGGCAGTCGATGTCAGTCATCTTTTCGATTACAGCCTGACCCGCATCGGACTGCGGCGCGGCACCTTCCTGCGCAGCTACATGTACGACTTCATCAGCATGTTCGCGCCGCATCTCACCCGCGAGGTGGTCGACGCATCACTGTCGTCATCCGGGCAGGCCCAGCTCGACGAACTGTTCGCCGGGCTGGAGATTCCTGTTCACCTGTAGGGATTGAGGTCGGTAGCGATGACGCCCGGTTTGTGCAGGCCGCACTCCTTGGCAGTTGCTTCCTCCCACCACCAGCGCCCCTCGCGTTCATGCTGGTTGGGGGTGACAGGCCGGGTGCAGGGTTCGCAGCCGATGCTGACGAAGCCGCGTTCGTGCAAAGGATTGTAGGGAACATCGAACATGCGGATGTACTCCCACACCTGGCGCGAACTCCAGTTGGCGAAGGGATTGAATTTGAGCAGCGGACGGTCCGGCGTCGAGAAGGCCTTGTCCACCTGGGCAATGGGAACCTCGGCGCGGGTGCTCGGGCTCTGGTCCTTGCGCTGGCCGCTGATCCACGCGTCCAGGCCTGACAGCTGCCGACGCAGGGGCTCGACCTTGCGAATGCCGCAGCACTCCTCATGGCCATCTTCATAGAAACTGAACAGGCCCTTCTTGTTCACCAGGGCCTGCAGCTTTTGCGCGTCCGGGTACATGAACTCCAGATTGAGGTTGTACTGCTTGCGCACCTGTTCGATGAAGCGCAGCGTTTCCGGGTGCAGACGGCCGGTTTCGAGGCTGAACACCTTGATGTCCTTCTTCAGCTTCCACGCCATGACCACCAGCGCGACATCCTCGGCGCCGCTGAACGATACGGCGATGTTGGGGATCTCTGCGAGGATATGACGAAGTATTTCCTTGGGTTCCTTGTCCTGAAAATAGGCATTCAATTCAGGTATGTCTTGCGCACTGATCATGTGGATTCCAGTCGGCGGGGATGGCAATGGCCGCGATGGCCAGAAACGGAGGCGCTATTCTCCTCCATTTGCACGGACAGGTAAACCGGCCCCCGCCGCTGAACGATGTGGAGCAGGCCAGGGGCTGTACCTGCCTTGCGTCGGCTGTCGGTTGTGGGTACATTTACGCCTCTTTCATTTTGGCCAGAATAGGGGAATGCGTTGGAAGTCGTCTGTCTTGATCTTGAAGGGGTGTTGGTTCCGGAAATCTGGATCGGTTTCGCGGAGCGTACCGGCATCGAAGAGTTGCGCCTGACCACGCGTGACATCCCTGACTACGACGTGCTGATGCGTCGGCGGCTGGCAATCCTGGAGCAGCACGACCTGAAGCTGAATGACATCCAGGAAGTGATCGCCGGCATGAGCCCGCTGCCCGGAGCCCGCGAATTCGTGGACTGGCTGCGCGAACGCTTTCAGGTCGTGATCCTGTCCGACACGTTCTATGAGTTTTCCCAGCCCCTGATGCGTCAGCTGGGCTTCCCCACGCTGTTCTGTCACCGCCTGGAAACCGATGATGCAGGGCGGGTGGTCAACTACCGGCTGCGGCAGAAGGATCCGAAGCGGGCTTCGGTCAAGGCCTTCCATTCCCTCAATTATCGAGTCCTGGCGGCCGGCGACTCCTACAATGATACGACCATGCTGTCCGAGGCCGACGTCGGCGTCCTGTTCTGCGCTCCCGACAACGTGATCGCCGAGTTCCCGCAGTTTGCTTCCGTGACCGAATATGAAGACCTGGCGCGGGAGTTTATCAAGGGCAGCGAGCGCAAGTTGACGCTGTAGCCCTGTACCGCCTGCCCAGGGCAGGCGGTCGTTATTTAATGCAATTTTTAAAAAATCTTTTCCAATAGCTTGATGATATTGGATATTTTGTCTATTCCTTCTTGATATTCAGCACGGCAGTCCGAATCGGCCACGATGCCGCCGCCTCCCCAGCAGTGTATGACCTCGCCCTCGCACTGCAGGGTGCGGATGGCGATGTTGCTGTCCATCTGCCGGTCGAAGCCAATGTAGCCGATACTGCCGCAGTACACGCTCCGGGCATCCGGTTCCAGTTCCTCGATAATCTGCATGGCTCGCCGCTTGGGCGCCCCGGTGATGGAGCCGCCCGGGAAGCAGTTGCGCAGCAGGGCGAGCGCCGAATGTTCCTGTGCCAGCCGCCCATGTACGGAACTGACCAGGTGATGAACGTTGGTGAAGCTGCGCAGCTCGAACAGCTTTTCGACCCGCACCGAACCGATTTCGCAGAGTGTTCCCAGGTCGTTGCGCAACAGATCTACAATCATCAGGTTCTCCGCCCGATCCTTGGCACTGTTCTCCAGTTCCCTGGCCAGGGCCGCGTCCTGCTGCGGATCGGGCGACCTGCGGCGGGTTCCCTTGATGGGCTGGGTCAGCACCTGTCCGTCGCGCAGTTGCAGAAAGCGTTCAGGAGAGAAGGACATGACCGCGCCATCGTCATGCGGCAGATAGGCGGAGAAGGGGCTGTGGATGTGCTTGCGCAGATGCAGATAGACCGCCAGGGGATCGCCCTGCCAGGTGGCCGAGAAGCGCTGGGCCAGATTGACCTGGTAGCAGTCGCCGGCATGTATATAGGCCTGGACCCGCGCGAAGGCCTCGGCGTAGCTGGTGGCATCGAAATTGGACTCCAGTGTCGATGTCAGCGAGAAACTTCCCGGCGTGGCTGGCGCTGCCTCCAGACAGGAAAGCGCCCGCGACAGAGTCCCGGGATCGCAGTGAGGGAGGGCGAAAAGGCGCGTGTGCTTGTGGTGATGGTCCACGATGATGGCCCACAGATAGATGCCCACCGCCCCGGCATCGCGATAGCCAAACCAGCCAATGGCACCGCCCTGAAAGGGCAGCTGGCTCAGGGCGGGCGCTGGGGCACTTCCCCCGAACTCCCGCAGTGCCGCGTCCACGGCGCTGAACAGGTCGGGGGTTGTCGGCAGGGGCTCTCCGTCTCGCAGGACAGTACTGCCTTGCTGGCGCAGGCTGGTGGCGGGCAGCGCGCTGAGGATGTCATAGCGGCCGTCCTGGCCAGGCCCCGCACCACTGCTGTCCAGAAACACCAGGCCGGGAAGGGGGGACAGGCGGCGCAGCAGGTCAGCGCTGTCGGCCTCGTAGGGTAGCTCACGGATGAAGCAGAGGCTCATGTCTGGTCCTGATGTTTACAGCAGTTCGACCTGGACGGCCATTAGATCCGGCGCGCTGTCGCTTGCCGCAGGTGCGCTGCGAGTGTCGGCATTACTATCTACGCCGCTGGCGCCGGCAAAGTCGTTGAAATCGCCCGAGTCCGCTGCGGAAATCCTTGCGTCATCTTCCGGTGGGGCGTTGAGCACGAACCACTGCCCGGGCTCCAGTTCGATGGTGCTGCTCAGCAGCCGGCTCTGAAGATTGTTGTCGCCCCCTGCCGTATTGCCCTGCGGCATGGCGGTGCGCAGGATGACCCGGTTGTCCCGCAGCTCCACGCTGGCACCGAAGCCCATGGCGACCTCCGGGGAGCCAGTCTGCTCTGGCGGGTAATCAGCGAATGAGGGCAGCACCACCGGCGGCAGTCTGTATGCGAACCACACGGCATCGCCTTCGGTCACCACGATGCTCTGACGAGAAGATGGCGCCAGTGACGAGGGTGACAGTGACGAGGGGGATGTGTCGGCCGTCTCTGCTGCCTGCGCCGCTTCTGCCGCCACTGAAGCAGCGGGCGCCGGCAGCGGCTGCCCGTAGGCGAAATCCACGTTGATCCGGACCTGCCGCAGCGGGATATCCAGCTCCTCTATCATCTGCCGCAGCGTTGTCAGGTTCGCCCTGGAGGTGCTGATGATGAGGGCGTTGTCGAACTGATTGATGGCACCGCGCGGATCCAGCTGAGGCTCGATGGCAGAGCGGATGCTGTCGGGCGTCCGGTGCTGCAGCCGGATGAGGTCCGTGACGGCCTGATTCGGGTTGCCCTGGTCTGGACCTGACTGGGCCTGCACGAACGCGGACATGACCAGGCAGGAGACGATGGTGACGCTCTGGCAGAAAGACATAAGTTTGGACATGGGAGGGATCTCTATTCGGTGTCCATGAACAACAGGCTGCCCTGATTATAGAGCTCTGTCACCAGATTTGCGCCTGCCGGGCTGCTGCTGAACAGCTCCTGCCACTGCTGCGCCGTCATCGTGGAGCAGACTGTCGGCACCCACGCGGAGATGACTGCGGGGCAGGGCAGCAGCTGTCCATCCACATAGAGCGTGCGGCCCTCCGGCCCTTCTGCAAAGGCGAAGCGTGAAGCCGGGTTGACCTGCAATTGCTCTCCCCGGGCCAGTGCTGCCTTCAGTGCCGCGCTGGTCAGAGGATCCTGGCAGAACCCTGGGTCTTCCGCGTCGCCACCGGTATATTTGGGGCGCGTCATGTAGCGGGCAAACCAGTGCTGCAGGCGGCTCTCGTCGAGCATTTTTTCGCGCAGCAGCCCGGCGAGCTGTCGGCCGATGGCGGGCGTGATCTCGGCGCGATGGCGTGGCACCACCGGATCGGTATCCACGTAGCGCTGGTCTTCCTGCAGGTCCTGCATGATTTCGCTGCTCAGGTCGTCGATGATCTGGGCCAGTGAGGGCGCCCTGAAGCCAACCGAGTAAGTGAGACTGTCCCCCAGAGCGGTGCCGTAGTGAGCGACGTTGGGTGGCAGATAGAGGATGTCACCGGGCTCGACAATCCATTCCTCCTGCGTTTCGAAGTGCTGCAGCAGTCTCAGGTCGGTGCCGGGAATCAGCGCACTGCTGCTGTCGGCATGCCCGCCCACGCGCCACCGCTTGCGCCCCAGCCCCTGGATGAGGAAAACGTCATAGTAATCGAAATGCGGGCCCACACCGCCACCATCGCTGGCGAAACTGATCATGATGTCATCAATGCGCCAGCTGGGGATGAAGTCGAACTCCCGCAGCATCGCGCGAACGCCATCGTGATACTGATCCACGGCCTGTACCAGAAGAGACCAGTGGCTTGGCGGCAATGCGCTGAAGTCCTGGTCCGTGAACGGCCCGCTACGCAGCTGCCACTGCTGCTGCGAGGCGTCGCTGGAGATCAGGCGCGACTCCACGAAGCTCTCGCAGGCCAGCCCTGCCAGCTCGTCGGGCTCGATGGGGTCGCGAAAATCGCGATTCGCCGCACGGATGAGCAGTGGCTTCTTCTGCCAGTAGTGCCGCAGGAAATCGTCGCGATCGAAGTCGGCTGGAAGCAGCATCGGGGTCGTCATCTCGGTGGCTCTATGGGGTCTTCAGATTTTGCGCGCCTGTTCCGCAGCGTTGCCGATGTAGGTGTCGGGGCGCAGATCGCGCAGGAGCGCCTTGCCTTCCTCGGGAATATCCAGCGAGTCGACGAAGCGCTGCAGCACCTGGCGATCAATCTTCTGACCGCGGGTCAGGGCCTTGAGCTTCTCGTAGGGCTGCTCCACGTTGTAGCGGCGCATGACGGTCTGAATGGGCTCGGCCAGCACTTCCCAGCTGTCATCCAGATCCGCCAGCAGCGCCTCGGCGTTCAGCGAGAGCTTGCCCAGCCCCTTGAGGGTGGCGTGATAGGCGATGACGCTGTGGGCGAAGCCGACGCCGATGTTGCGCAGCACTGTGGAATCGGTCAGGTCACGCTGCCAGCGTGAGATCGGCAGTTTCTCCGCCAGATGCTGCATGACCGCGTTGGCGATGCCCAGGTTGCCCTCGGAGTTCTCGAAGTCGATGGGGTTCACCTTGTGTGGCATGGTGGACGATCCCACTTCGCCTGCGATGGTGCGCTGCTTGAAGTAGCCCAGGGAGATGTAGCCCCACACGTCCCGATCGAGATCGATCAGGATGGTGTTGAAGCGGGACAGGGCGGCGAACAGTTCGGCGATATAGTCGTGCGGTTCGATCTGGGTGGTGTAGGGGTTCCAGGTCAGGCCCAGACCCTCGACGAAGGACTGGGCATTGGCCTGCCAGTCGACGTCAGGATAGGCGCACAGGTGAGCGTTGTAGTTGCCCACGGCGCCGTTGATCTTGCCCAGAATTTCGTTGTCCCGGAACTGTGCGAACTGACGCTGCAGACGATGGACGACGTTGGCGAGCTCCTTTCCTACCGTTGTGGGCGAGGCGGTCTGGCCGTGGGTGCGCGATAACTGTGGTTGCGCGGCATGTTCGTGGGCGAGCTGGCGCAGCTGGTCGATCACCTGCTGCATCAGCGGCAGCATGACCTGGTCGCGGCCGTCGCGCAGCATCAGTGCGTAGGACAGATTGTTGATGTCTTCGGACGTGCAGGCGAAGTGCACGAACTCCATCTGCGCGGCCAGGTCGCTTCTGGACGCGACCTTTTCCTTCAGAAAATACTCGACTGCCTTCACGTCGTGGTTGGTGGTGCCCTCGATCTCCTTGACTCGCATGGCGTCCTCTATCGAGAAGCTGGCGATGATATCTTCCAGCGCGGCATTGGCCTCGGCACTCAGGGCAGGGGCTTCGCTGATGCCCGGATGCGCTGTCAGCTGCTGCAACCAGCGTACCTCCACGATGACCCGATAGCGGATCAGCGCGAACTCACTGAAATAATCACTCAGGTCCGCAGCTTTGCCGCGATAGCGGCCGTCGATGGGGGAGATCGCGGTGAGACTGCTGAGGGGCTTTGATGTCATGTTGATGGTCCTGACTGTAGGGTTAATGTTTCTGCGCGGCGTTAATGCAGCACCAGCAGTGAGCGTCGCACCTGGATGATGCTGGCGCGAATGCGCTTCTTGAAAAAGAACAGGTGCCAGCGACGGCCGCCCAATTGGTGCCAGAGTTGCGCCGAGCGGATGCCTGCCAGCAACAGCGCCCGTATGCGATCGGCCACCCTCTGGTTCTGCAGGTGCTCCGGCAACCCCTTCACATGGATGCGGAAGGAAAGCTGGCTGATGGTGTCCTGGTAGAGCTGCGCCAGGGCGGAAAAATCGTGGACCGTATCGTCTGCGTGCAAGCGATCGTCGTCGGGATTCTGCTCGCTGGCAATGCCGACCGGGCGAAGAAACTGCAGGCGGCGACGAATCTGCGACTGCATCGCCTCAGAGCGGCCCATATGCTGCTGAAGCACGGTCATTCCCAACACGTAATGGATGGCCTCGGCGAGGCCACGCATGCCTTCTTTGCCGAGTGATTTCTCCAGTGCAACCAGACCGCTGTTGAAGCGACCGACATCGGGATAGACCTCGGCCAGCGATTCAGGATCCAGCACAAACACGGGAGCAATGCAGGCGTCGACCTGGCGCTGGTCGGCTTCGCCCGTGGTGGCGAGGGTATGCACCAGCTGGGCACACTGCACCATTACTGCCAGCGCGATATTGCGGTACTCCCACTCGCTGTAGCTATTGGTAGTATTGCTCAATGACGGCTCCTCCGAGGCACACCTCGCCCTCATAGAATACGATCGTCTGGCCTGGGGTGACAGCGCGCTGGGGTTCGTCAAAGCTGACGCGAATGCCATCCCCGTGCAGTTCCACAAGGCAGGCCTGGTCCGCCTGACGATAGCGGATCTTGGCGCTGCAGCGCAGTGGCAGCTGCGGCGCCTGGTGGTTGATCCAGCTCAGCTGGGTTGCCTGCAGCGCTCTGGAAAACAGGCGCGGGTGGTCATTACCCTGGGCCACGACCAGCACATTGCGCGCCATGTCCTTGTCCACCACATACCAGGGGGCCTCACCGTGCTGCTGCAGCCCCCCGATGCCCAGGCCCTGGCGCTGGCCATAGGTGTGGTACATCAGCCCGTGATGCTGGCCCACTTCTTCGCCCTCGGTGGTCTCGATGACGCCGGGCTGGGCGGGAATATAGCGCTGCAGGAAGTCCTTGAACTTGCGCTCGCCGATGAAGCAGATACCGGTGCTGTCCTTCTTGTTGTGAGTAATGAAGCCGTGTCGTGCGGCGATGTCCCTCACCTCGCTTTTCTCCAGCTCACCCACCGGAAACAGGCTGCGCTGCAGCGAATCCTCGCTGACCGCGCTGAGGAAATAGCTCTGGTCCTTGTTGCCGTCCAGGCCCTTCAGCAGCAAAGTCTGCACGCCGTCGGCCGTCTGTCGCTGGCTGCGCCGGGCATAGTGGCCGGTGGCGATGAAGTCGGCGCCCAGTTCGCTGGCATAGTCCAGAAAGGCTTTGAACTTGATCTCGCGGTTGCAGAGGATGTCCGGGTTGGGGGTGCGGCCCGCCTTGTATTCGCTGATGAAGTGCTCGAACACATTGTCCCAGTATTCCGCCGCGAAGTTTGCCGTGTGCAGATGGATGCCCAGCGTCTGGCACACGGACACCGCATCGGCCAGATCCGCCTTGGCGGTGCAGTACTCGGTATCGTCGTCCTCGTCCCAGTTCTTCATGAACAGGCCCTCGACCTGATAGCCCTGCTGCTGCAGCAGCAGGGCAGCGACGGACGAATCGACGCCACCGGACATGCCGACAATGACCTTGATCGAGGAGTTGGCAGGATTGCTGGAGTGTTCTTGCATAAGCTGCAGTGAATCGTTGGTTAATAGTCAGTCAGTTAATGGAGGAATCAGCGAGAGTCAGTAGACGTGCTGGATCACGTGCAGCGGAAAGCTGCGACCGGCCAGGAAGTCGTCTACCATTCTCAGCACCAGCGGACTGCGCAGTTGCGACTGACGTGCCAGCAGCTCTTCCCGGGTCAGCCATAGTGCCTGCACGATACCGGTGTCCAGTGCCCGGTCGGGAAAATGCTCCACGGCCCTGGCGAGGAAGCAGTTGCGGATATAGGTGACACCCTCGTCGGCGGAGCGGTAGTGATACAGACCCAGCAGGGCAGTGGGCTCCACCCGCCATCCTGTTTCCTCCAGCGTTTCGCGAATGGCGGCTTCGATGATGGTCTCACCGTCCTCCAGATGTCCAGCCGGCTGATTGTAGACGATGCGTCCCTCGACGGATTCTTCCACTACCAGGAAGCGGCCATCGCGTTCGACCAGCGTCGCGACAGTGCTGTGTGGATGCCATTGGGTCATTGAGCGGGTCATTGAAGAAGTCATTGGCTGCAGATGGATCCAGGCACGGATCGGTTTCATTCAAGGGCGCAATCCTACCTGAATTCCACGTTGATTGCCTCTCTGATTCATCCCACGGGCATCCACGGCCAGCATTGCCGGTGGGCGCTTCTCGTGTGCGAGCATTCCATGGATAATAGCCGGCACAGGGCAACATGCTGGCAGCGGAGAAATGAATGAGTGAACTGACACACCTGGACGAGCACGGCCATGCCCGCATGGTAGATGTAGGAGGCAAGGCAGTGACCACCCGCCAGGCAACAGCGTCGGCGGTGGTGGCGATGCAGCCCGCCACGCTCGCACTGATCATGACCGGCGGCCACAAGAAGGGAGATGTGCTGGCTGTCGCCCGCATCGCGGGTATTCAGGCCGCCAAGAAAACACCGGATCTGATTCCTCTGTGCCACCCGCTGATGCTGACATCGGTCAAGGTGGATTTCGAATTCGATGAAGCGCGCAGCCGGGTGCTCATCACGGCCACCTGCGCGCTCGATGGCAAGACCGGTGTCGAAATGGAGGCGCTGACAGCCGCCTCGGTGGCCGCCCTGACCATCTATGACATGTGCAAGGCTGTGGACAAGGGCATGATCATCGAGACCATCTGTCTGGAAGAGAAACTTGGCGGAAAATCAGGTCATTACCAGAGATAATTTATGTTAAATATCAATTATTTTGCCAGTCTGCGAGAGGAGTTCGGCAGCAGTGGCGAAGCCTTGGCGCTGCCGGCTGGCGTCGCCAGCGTCGCGGATCTGGTGACCTACCTTGTCCGTGAGCGTGACCCCGCGTGGGCGATGCTGGAGGACAGCTCGCGGGTGCTGGTGGCCGTCAATCAATGCATTGTGGAACGCAGCCATCCCCTGGAAGGCAACGAAGAAGTGGCGTTCTTTCCGCCGATGACGGGAGGTTGACGATGATTCGGGTGCAGCAGGAAGATTTCAGTGTCGCCGATCTGTATGCCGGGCTGCGCGCGCAATCGCCCAATGCCGGGGCCATCGTGACCTTCACCGGGCTGGTGCGGGAATTCTATCAGGGTGCCGGGGCTGGCCCCCGGGTGCAGACGCTCTTTCTGGAGCACTATCCAGGCATGACCGAAAAGGCACTGCAGGACATCGTCGACCAGGCCAGAGAGCGCTGGGAGGTGATTGCCTGCCAGGTCATCCATCGTGTCGGCGAGCTGCAGGCCGGAGAGCAGATTGTCTACGTCGGCGTGGCGGGCACCCATCGCGGAGAGGCCTTCGCCGCCGCCGAATTTATCATGGACTATCTGAAGACTCGTGCCCCTTTCTGGAAAAGACAGCAGACCGATGAGGGCAGCGGCTGGATCGAGAGCCGGGCCAGTGACGACGAGGCCCGCTCACGCTGGGAGCAGTGACTGCTGCAGTTGCTGTCGTGTCACCGTCTGCAGCACCGACTCCCCAGGCTGCAGATTGCCGAGGCTCCACGGTCCGATGCTGTAGCGGATCAGCCGCAGGGTAGGGAAGCCCACTGCGGCGGTCATGCGCCTCACCTGCCTGTTGCGGCCCTCGAACAGTGTCAGCTCTACCCATGAAGTCGGAATGTGACGGCGCTCCCTGATCGGCGGATCGCGCGGCCACACCTGTGGCTCTGCCATCTTTCGGGCCCGGGCGGGCCGGGTCATGCCATCCTTCAGCAGCACTCCTTTGCTCAGTTTTGCCAGGGCCTCCTCGTCGATGTCCCCCTCCACCTGCGCCCAGTACACCTTGCCCATCCGCTTCCCCGGCTCGGCAATCGCCTGCTGCAGCCTCCCGTTATCGGTAAGCAGCAACAGCCCCTCCGAGTCCCGATCCAGCCGCCCCGCAGCATAAAAACCAGGCATGCTGATACAGTCCGCCAACGTACGCCGGCCGTTCCCGTCGGTGAACTGCGACAGCATGTCGTAAGGCTTGTTCAGTAAGATCAGTTGCATTCTCACTCCGTAGTGCGAGCAGCGATGTGGGAGGACGGGTTCAGGACACGCCGTGAACCCATCCATGGGGGCTCAATCGCGACAATCATGTCGCTCATGGTCCTGAACCCGTCCTCCCACACCGCTGCTCTGACATTAGTGCGCCGTGCCGGGTCCGCGGACTTAATTATCGCTGATCCAACCCGGTATTTCCTGCATTCTGCACCCTTGCTCCGGGAGCAGCTTGCTAATCACCGCATAACAATTCCGAGCAGAGGGGGCGTTCCCCGTCACACCGCGGCGTGGAGGGACGGCTCCAGATACGCAGCGCGCACTGTTGCCAGAGCAGAGGAAGGCGCGGACTACAGAGCACGTGTGTTGGAGCCGTCCCTCCTGTCCTGCTATAATGCGCCCCCTCTGAACGTCCCCCAAAGTGAAAGCTGATCCCGAAGCTGCTGCAGAAAAAACAAGGACTCACCATGACCAAGGCCTCGACCATAATCTACACCATCACCGATGAAGCTCCGGCTCTCGCCACCTATTCCCTGTTGCCGATCATTCAGGCATTCGCTGCGCCGGCTGGCGTCAACGTCGAGACGCGGGACATCTCCCTGGCAGGACGTATCCTCGCCAACTTCCCCGATCAGCTGACGGCAGAGCAGAAGCAATCGGATGCGTTGGCTGAGCTTGGCGAGCTGGCCAAGACCCCTGAGGCCAACATCATCAAGCTGCCCAATATCAGTGCATCGATTCCCCAGCTGCAGGCGGCCATCAAGGAGTTGCAGACTCACGGCTACAAGGTGCCCGACTATCCCGCCGATCCAAAAACGGATGCCGAGAAAGAGATCAAGGCGCGTTATGCCAAGGTGCTCGGCAGTGCGGTCAACCCGGTACTGCGCGAGGGTAACTCCGATCGACGCGTAGCGGCACCCGTCAAGGAATATGCGAAAAAGAACCCCCATTCCATGGGCAAGTGGTCACCGGATTCAAAGTCCCATGTCGCACACATGAGCGATGGGGATTTTTACTCCAGCGAGAAATCTGCCGTGATGAGCAAGGCCGGCAGCGTGCGTATCGAGTTTATTGGCGATGATGGCAACGTCACTGTACTGAAGGAAAAAACCTCCCTGCTGGCAGGCGAGGTTATTGATGCAACGGTCATGAGCAGCCGCGCGCTGCGTGAGTTCTTCGAAGCCCAGATGCAGGACGCGAAGGCCTCTGGCGTGCTCCTGTCACTTCATCTCAAGGCTACCATGATGAAGGTATCTGACCCCATCATGTTCGGTCACGCGGTCACGGTTTACTACAAGGACGTGTTCGAGAAGCATGCGGCAGTGTTTGCCGAACTGGGCGTGGATGCCAACAACGGTCTTGGTGATGTATACGCCAGAATCAAGCAGCTGCCCGATGCCCAGCGCGAGGCCATAGAGGCGGATATCCAGGCGGTGTACGCTACCCGTCCCGCGCTGGCAATGGTGGATTCCGACAAGGGCATCACCAACCTGCACGTGCCCAGTGACGTGATTGTGGACGCCTCCATGCCTGCCGCCATCCGCTCCTCGGGCCAGATGTGGGGCCCCGATGGCAAGCTCCATGACACCAAGGCGATGATTCCCGACCGTTGCTATGCCGGCGTCTATCAGGCCACCATTGATGACTGTCGTCAGCACGGAGCATTCGACGTCAGCAGCATGGGCAGCGTCTCGAATGTGGGACTCATGGCACAAAAGGCAGAAGAATACGGTTCGCACGACAAGACCTTCAAGGCCCCGGCAAACGGCGTCGTGCGTGTGATCGATGACGAAGGCAAGACGGTCTTCGAGCACAAGGTGGAAGCAGGGGATATCTGGCGCATGTGTCAGACCAAGGACCTGCCGATTCAGGACTGGGTGAAGCTGGCCGTGAACCGTGCCCGCGCCACCGGTACGCCGGCGGTGTTCTGGCTCGACGAAAATCGTGCTCACGACGTGCAATTGATCGCCAAGGTGAAGAAATATCTGCAGGACCACGACACCAGCGGTCTGGAAATCCACATCAAATCCCCCGTGGAAGCGACACGCTTCTCCCTGGAACGTATCCGTGCCGGCAAGGACACCATTTCCGTGACTGGCAACGTGTTGCGTGACTACCTGACGGACCTGTTCCCCATCCTTGAGCTGGGTACCAGCGCCAAGATGCTGTCCATCGTGCCGCTGCTGGCAGGTGGTGGTCTGTTTGAAACCGGCGCGGGCGGTTCGGCGCCCAAGCATGTCCAGCAATTCGTGGAAGAGGGCTATCTGCGCTGGGATTCGCTGGGTGAGTTCCTGGCCCTGGCAGTGTCACTGGAAGATCTTGGCACCAAGTCCGGCAACCGCAAGGCGCAGGTCCTGGCGGCCACGCTGGACAAGGCTACCGGCGTATTCCTGGACAACGACAAGTCCCCCAGCCGCAAGGTGGGCGGGATCGACAACCGTGGCAGTCACTTCTACCTGGCTCTGTACTGGGCGCAGGCGCTGGCCGCCCAGAGCGATGACGCTGAACTGCAGGCACGTTTTGCGCCACTGGCCAGGACGTTGACCGAGAACGAGGAGGCGATAGTGGCTGAGCTCATCGGTGCGCAGGGCGCTCCGGTTGATATCGGAGGCTACTACCAGCCCGACTGGCACAAGGCGTCCGCGGCCATGCGGCCAAGCGTGCTATTCAACAACGCGCTGGCGAGTCTGTAACTGCAGGACGAAGGAAGCTCTCCGAACACTCTTCACGGCCGGTAGCGGTTGCCGTGGCAGGGGGTTCGGAGAGTGCTGCTGGATCAGGTCAGGGCAGATCGGTCAGCTGTCGCTGCTCATGTGATCGCCTGATGACTCCTGCCCAACGGGTTTGATATTGGCCGCGTGCAGTCCCTTCGGGCCTTCGATGGTATCGAAGGACACGGTCTGACCGGCCTTCAATGTCTTGTATCCGTCCATTCCGATGGCGGAGTAGTGTGCGAAAAGGTCATCCCCACCATTGTCCGGAAGGATGAATCCGAAGCCTTTTGCATTATTGAACCACTTCACTTGCCCGGTACTCATGGCAATACTCTTGTATTACGTGTTGTTGTAATTTTTATACGCCCGTCGTACATCTTACCCAGGAAAAGTTGATGTACTGCCTCGTATATCGTGGCTGGCGCCGTTTGTCAATCGGCCGATCTTCGCAATCTCTGGACGATTTGCAACATTCTGCAACAGGTTTTTACCGGAAAGCAACCCGCGCGGGCCCCATGAACGGCCCTGCATCTCTACAAACTGTTCCCATGTGGGCTATATTCGGGCGTATCATAAGGCTGTACGCGCAATCCATGCGCTCTGCAGTTGTGAAGCAATTCGACAAAGCGCTATGAAGGTAGGACAGATGCAGGAAAGAGCAGTACAGTGGCAACATGTGCAGACGGTTTGCATGGCTTCGGACGGGGCCGGCTCGGATGATTATGGTGACGGCGGCCTTGCAACTGCGGCCACCAGACCCAAGATTAGTCAGCCACCCCTCTACAAAGTCGTGCTGTTCAATGACGATTACACACCGATGGATTTCGTGGTGGACGTTCTGTGTTCATTTTTTGCCATGAACGTGGAGAAGGCCACGCAGATCATGCTGAAGGTGCATACCGAAGGGAAAGCGGTATGTGGCGTTTACAGCAGGGACGTCGCCGAAACAAAAGCACAACAGGTGAACGACTATTCGCGCGAGTGCGAGCAACCGCTACTTTGCAATGTAGAAGTAGATAGATAACCGGAGCGGATGACTATGTTGAGCAAAGACCTTGAAGTCACACTGAACAGTGCATTTTCGGGCGCCAGAAAGAAGCGTCATGAGTACATGACGGTGGAGCATCTCCTGTTGGCCCTGCTCGACAATGAAGTCGCGGCGGATGTTCTCCTGGCCTGCGGTGCAGATCTGGGCAGGTTGCGAGGGGAGCTGCTCGAGTTCGTGGATGCCACGACACCGCTGATACCCGAGCAGGAAGAGGATCGTGAGACCCAGCCGACTCTGGGTTTCCAGCGTGTGCTGCAGCGTGCGGTTTTTCATGTACAGTCCTCCGGCAAGCGCGAGGTCACCGGCGCCAATGTGCTGGTCGCCATCTTCAGCGAGCAGGAAAGCCAGGCGGTCTTCCTGCTGCGTCAGCAGGATATTGCCCGCATCGACGTGGTCAACTACATCACCCACGGGACGCCGAAGGTGCACGGTCATGGCGGCCAGGCAGAGCCCGCATCTCAGCAGCCGGACGCTGACGAGGATGGCATCGAGCGTTCGGCCAATGCCCTGGAAAGTTTCGCGACCAACCTCAATCACCAGGCCGAAATGGGCCGCATAGACCCGCTGATCGGTCGTGATGAGGAAATCACCCGGGTCATCCAGGTGCTGTCACGTCGACGCAAGAACAACCCGTTGCTCGTTGGCGAGTCTGGCGTGGGCAAGACCGCGGTCATCGAAGGCCTGGCCCGCATGATTGTGGAAGACCAGGTTCCGGAGATCCTCAAGGACAGCGTCATCTACTCGCTGGATCTGGGCTCACTGCTGGCGGGCACCAAGTATCGCGGAGACTTCGAGAAGCGCTTCAAGGCGCTGCTGGGGGAGCTGAAGAAGAATCCCAAGGCCATCCTGTTCATCGACGAGATTCACACCATCATCGGTGCCGGTGCCGCCTCCGGTGGCGTCATGGATGCCTCCAACCTGCTCAAGCCCATTCTGACGACCGGTGAGCTGCGCTGCGTGGGTTCCACGACCTATCAGGAATACCGGGGCATCTTCGAGAAGGATCGTGCCCTGTCGCGGCGCTTCCAGAAGATTGATGTGGACGAGCCGGATGTCGAGACCACTTATCGCATCCTCAAGGGGCTGAAATCACGCTTCGAGGAGCATCATGAGCTGCGCTACAGTGACAATGCGCTGCGGGCGGCATCGGAGCTGGCCGGCAAGTACATCAACGACCGCTTCATGCCGGACAAAGCCATCGACGTGATCGACGAGGCCGGTGCGTACCAGCGCCTGCTGCCGGTGAACAAGCGCAAGAAACTGATCCAGGCCCAGGACATGGAGCGGGTCGTGGCAGCTATCGCCCGCATTCCGCCGAAGCACGTTTCCACGTCCGACATCCAGTCGCTCAAGCATCTGGAAGAGAATCTGCGCATGGTGGTGTTTGGCCAGGATGAGGCGATCGGGAATCTCGCCTCCGCCATCAAGCTGTCCCGCGCAGGCCTGAATCATCCGGACAAGCCGATCGGCTCCTACCTGTTCTCGGGACCGACCGGGGTGGGCAAGACCGAGGTGAGCCGACAGCTGGCCAAGATCCTGGGCATCGAACTGCTGCGCTTCGACATGTCGGAGTACATGGAGCGGCATACCGTCTCGCGTCTGATTGGCGCGCCACCCGGCTATGTCGGGTTCGACCAGGGAGGGCTGTTGACCGAGGCGGTTAGCAAGAATCCTCATTGTGTGCTGTTGCTTGATGAGATCGAGAAAGCGCACCCGGATGTGTTCAACCTGCTGTTGCAGGTGATGGACCACGGCACGCTGACCGATAACAACGGGCGCAAGGCGGACTTCCGCAACGTCATTCTGATCATGACCACCAACGCCGGAGCAGAAGAAATGTCACGTGCCTCGATTGGCTTCACCGTGCAGAACCATAGCTCCGACGGCATGGAGGTGATCAAGCGTACCTTTACGCCCGAGTTCCGCAACAGGCTCGACGCCATTGTGCAGTTTGGCGCACTGAGCACCGAGACGATTCGTACGGTGGTCGACAAGTTCCTGGTGGAATTGCAGGTGCAGCTGGACGACAAGAAAGTGACGCTGCAGGTGGATGCGAGTGCCCGTGACTGGTTCGTGGAACACGGCTACAGTGAAAGCATGGGCGCGCGACCGATGGGCCGCCTGATCCAGGACAAGCTGAAGAAAGCCCTGGCCGAAGAAATCCTGTTCGGTGAACTGACCGACGGCGGTGAAGTGACCGTCTCCATCGAAAATGATGAAGTAAAACTTGCAGTGGTCGGCCGCAAACGGGCGGAGGGCAGGGAGCTGAGCAGCAGCGAGGGTTGATCCCTCGCTGTCATCAGCGTGCGCGGTAGGTGATACGACCCTTGCTGAGGTCGTAGGGAGTCAGCTCCACCTTGACCTGGTCGCCGGTCAGAATGCGGATGTAGTTCTTTCTCATCTTGCCGGAAATGTGGGCGGTCACAATGTGGCCGTTCTCCAGTTTTACCCGAAACATGGTGTTGGGCAGAGTATCGACCACCTCACCATCCATTTCGATCTGATCTTCTTTTGCCATTAACAATTGTCCTGATTAAGTGCTGCGCTTCATTGCACAGGCACGGGCCGTACACGTATAGCCATGCATAGACTGGGGCGCGCAAAGAATGCGCAGTGGGTGCGCGAAAGAAGGCACACGAAGAAATTGTGCGGCATTTTGCCTGAATTCACACAAATTAGCAAAATCGATTGCAGTCAAATACTCACCTGAGCAGGAGCCAGCGTTCCCCCAC
>Ga0079224_100004541_pt1 | contig 18005 bp, 16 predicted proteins | sample Stecom2015_FD_80414 | JGI IMG/M metagenome (GOLD analysis project Ga0079224, IMG submission 80414) | Agricultural soil microbial communities from Utah to study Nitrogen management - Steer compost 2015 | ecosystem: Environmental > Terrestrial > Soil > Agricultural land | place: USA: Utah...
AGCTACGTGATCTACTCCGACGGCTTCGCGGCGCTGCCCGAGGCGAGCAAGACGTACGTGTACCGCCGGCTCGGCGAGATCCTCCGGGGCGCCGACGAGCGCGACGCGTACGCACACCTCACAGCGGAGGACCGTGCGGCGATCGCCGAGATCCTGCGCGATACCGCGCCCGAGATTCACGCCGCGGCCGGGCTGTAGCGGCGCCTGCCCCGGCGTCAGCGTGGGTAGAGGAGGCGGTGCCGGCCTCGTCCGCTGCCAAACGACAGCGCGAGCCAGGGAAGCGCCTCCGCAAGGCGCTCGCACGCTCACCACGGCGGTTTGACAAAGATCCTCCCGCTGCCGGTCAGCCCTCGCCCGCGCGTATCCGGCCGAATCGAGAGCTCGAGCAGCGCGAACGGCTCGAGCGCCGCGGCCGCGAGCCCCCGCTCGAGCGCGTCGACGAAGCGCCGCTCGACGATCGGATACCACAACGCGTACACGCCGGTCGCGAAGCGCCGGTGAGCCCGCGACAGCGCCGTCAGCGCCGCGTCGCGCTCGCCGTCGTTCTCGTAGGACGGGTCGACGAGGACGAGCGCGCGCCGCTCCGGCGGCGGGACGAGCCCGACGAGCTCGACGAGCCCGTTCTGTCGGCGCACGCGCACGCGGCCGTCGTCCTTCGTGCTCGCCGCGAGCGCGCGGTGCTCCGCCGGATGCAGCTCGAACAGATAGGCGCTGTCCTCCGGGCGCAGGCATTGCCGTGCGAGCCACGGCGAGCCGGGATAACGGACGAGCCGCTCGCCCCCACCGTTGAATCGGCGGACGAGCTCGAGGAGCCGCGCGACCGCCGCCGGCGGCTGCTCCGCGCGCCACAGCTTGCCGATCCCGGATTCCCATTCGCGCGTCTTTTGCGCGGCCGCGGAGCGGAGGTCGTAGCCGCCGGCGCCGGCATGCGTCTCGATGTAGCGGAGCGGCTTCTCCTTGGCCGTGAGGGCGTCGAGCAGCGCGACGAGCACGACGTGCTTCAGCGCGTCCGCGTGATTGCCCGCGTGATAGGCGTGCAGGTAGCTCAACATCGCTCGGTGACCGAATGGGCCGGACGTTCACGGCGCGCCGTCCGGACGCGCAATGGTATATTGCGGGGCTCTGCGAGGGTTTGAGCGAAGCGCGTTCCCATGAGCTCGATCGGCACCCGCGATGCCGCCCGGCCGCCGCCGGATCGGCTGCTGACGGATCTCGCGGACTACGTGCTCGAGTTCCGCGCCGACGGCGAGGAGGCGCGGCGGATCGCGCGCTACTGCCTGCTCGACACCCTCGGCTGCGGGATGCTCGCATTGCAGTTCCCCGCGTGCACCAAGCTGCTCGGTCCGGTCGTGCCCGGCGCGACGCTCGCCCGGGGGGCTCGCGTGCCGGGCACCCGCTACGAGCTCGACCCGGTGACCGCCGCGTTCAACGTCGGCGCGATGATCCGCTGGCTCGACTACAACGACACCTGGCTCGCAGCCGAGTGGGGCCATCCGTCCGACAACTTGGGCGCGATCCTCGCCGTCGCCGATTACCGCGCCCGGAACGGCGGCGACGTCACGGTCGGCGACGTGCTGACCGCGATGATCAAGGCCCACGAGATCCAGGGCGTCCTCGCGCTCAAGAACAGCTTCAACCGCGTCGGCCTCGATCACGTGCTGCTCGTCCGCGTCGCGAGCACGGCGGTCGCGGCGGCGATGCTCGGCTGCGGCCGCGACGAGATCGTCGCGGCGCTCTCGAATGCGTGGATCGACGGCGGGGCGCTGCGCACCTATCGGCACGCGCCGAACACCGGTTCCCGGAAGAGCTGGGCCGCCGGCGACGCGACGAGCCGGGGGGTGCGCCTCGCATTGCTCGCCGCCCGCGGCGAGATGGGCTATCCGTCCGCGCTGAGCGCACCCGTCTGGGGTTTCCAGGATGTGCTGTTTCGCGGCGAGGAGATCGTGCTCGAGCGGCCGCTCGGCTCGTACGTGATGGAGAACGTGCTGTTCAAGATCTCATTCCCGGCGGAATTCCACGCGCAGACCGCCGTCGAGGCGGCGCTCACGCTGCATCCGCAGGTCGCGCACCGGCTCGACGAGATCGAGCAGATCGCGATCGAGACGCAATCCGCGGCGGTGCGGATCATCGACAAGACCGGGCCGCTCGCGAACCCGGCCGACCGCGATCATTGCCTGCAGTACATGGTCGCGGTGCCGCTCGTGCTCGGCCGCCTGACCGCGGAGGACTACGAGGACGCCGTCGCGCGCGATCCGCGCATCGATCGGCTCCGCGCGTTGATGACGGTGACGGAGAATCCGCGCTTCAGCGCCGACTACATGGATCCCGCGAAGCGCTCGATCGCGAACGCGATCCAGATTCGCTTCCGGGACGGGTCGACCACCGAGCGCGTCGAGATCGAGTATCCGGTCGGCCACCGGCGCCGCCGGGCCGAGGGCATCCCGCTGCTGCTCGAGAAGTTTCGGCGCAACGCGGCCGCGACGCTGCCGCCCGAGGCGGTCGAGCGGATCGAGCGCGTGAGCGAGGATCAGGCGCGGCTCGAGGCGCTGCCGGTGGAGGAATTCGTCGACCTGTGGATACCGCCCGCATGAGCGCGCAGACCTCGCCGGGCGCCCGGTTGCGCGAGGCCGTCGCGGCCCATGCGCCGCTCCAGGTGCCGGGGACGATCAACGCGTACTGCGCGCTGCTCGCGGAGCGCGCGGGATTCCGCGCGATCTATCTGTCCGGCGCCGGCGTCGCGAACGCGTCGTTCGGCATGCCGGATCTCGGCGTCACGACGATGAACGACGTCGTCGAGGACGCCCGCCGGATCACGGCGGCGACCGCGCTGCCGCTGCTGGTCGACGCAGATGCGGGCTGGGGCACCGCGTTCAACATCGCACGGACGACCCGGGAGCTGATCCGCGCCGGCGCGGCCGGCATGCACATCGAGGATCAGCAGCAAGCGAAGCGCTGCGGTCATCGGCCGAACAAGGCGACCGTCGACACCGCAGAGATGTGCGATCGGATCAAGGCGGCGGTCGACGCGCGCACGGATCCCGGCTTCGTCGTGATGGCGCGCACCGACGCGTTCGCGCGCGAGGGCGCCGAGCGCACGCTCGCGCGCGTCGCCGCGTACGTCGAGGCGGGCGCCGACATGATCTTCGCCGAGGCGCTCTACACGCTCGACGACTATCGTGCCTTCACGCGGGCCGTGCCGGTGCCGGTGCTGGCGAACCTGACCGAGTTCGGGCTGACCCCGGGCTTCACGGTCGACGAGCTCGCGGACGCGGGCGTCAAGCTCGTTCTCTATCCGCTTTCGGCGTTTCGCGCGATGAGCAAGGCGGCGCTCGACGTCTATCGGGCGATCCGCGAGGAGGGCACGCAGCGCAGCGTGATCGAGAAGATGCAAACGCGAGAGGAACTGTACGACGTGCTCGGCTACCACGCGTACGAGCGCAAGCTCGACGAGCTGTTCGCCGTGAGCCGCGATCGCGACGAGACGGAGCGATGAGCGCCGACACGCACGGCGCGGGCCTACGGGGCGTCTCGGCCGGCTCGACCGCGATCGCGACCGTCGGCCAGGAAGGGACGAGCCTGCGCTACCGCGGCTACGACATCGCGGACCTCGCGGCGCATGCGTGCTTCGAGGAGGTCGCGTACCTCCTGCTCCGCGGGGAGCTGCCGACCGCCGCGGAGCTCGATGCGTTCAGGCGCGAGCTCGCGGCGCTTCGTGGGCTTCCGGACGCGCTGATGCAAGTGCTCGAGCGCATCCCCGCGACCGCGCATCCGATGGACGTGCTGCGCACCGGCTGCTCGATGCTCGGCGCGCTCGAGCCGGAGCCCGACTTCGCGGCGCAGCATAGCGTCGCGGAGCGGCTGCTCGCGACGCTGCCCGGGATGCTGCTCTACTGGCATCACTATGCGACTTCCGGCAAGCGGCTCGACACGCGGAGCGACGCGGCCGGGATCGCCGGTCACTTCCTTACGCTGCTGCACGGCAAGCCGCCGCCCGCGGAGCACGAGCGCGCGCTCGATGCCTCGCTCACGCTCTATGCGGAGCACGAGTTCAACGCGTCGACGTTCGCGGCGCGCGTCTGTGCGGCGACGCTGTCGGATCTGTATTCGGCGATCACGGCCGGCATCGGCACGCTGAAGGGGCCGCTGCACGGCGGCGCGAACGAGGCCGCGATGGCGCTGATCGACCGCTTCGCGGGTCCGACGGCCGCGATCGCCGGCGTCGAGGAGCTGCTCGCGCGGCGCGAGCGGGTCATGGGCTTCGGCCACGCGGTCTACCGCATCGCCGATCCGCGCAACGCCGTGATCAAGGGGTGGGCGACGCGGCTCGCGGCGACGCCCGACGAGAGGCGCATGGTCTCGATCTGCGAGGCGATCGAGGCCGTGATGTACCAGAAGAAAAAGCTCTTCCCGAATCTCGACTTCTACTCGGCGCCGGTCTACCGGATGCTCGGGATCCCGACGCCTCTGTTCACGCCGATCTTCGTCCTCGCGCGCACGGCCGGCTGGGCCGCGCACGTGTTCGAGCAACGTGCCGACAACCGGCTGATCAGGCCGAGCGCGACGTACGTCGGTCCTCCGGCGCGCAAGTTCGTGCCGCTCGCCGGGCGCGGGTAGCGGCAATGGCGGGCGAGTACCGGCAACTCTACGAGGCCGCCCGCCGCGATCCCGAGGGCTTCTGGGCCGCCGCGGCGGCGAGCGTCGCCTGGACGAGGCGCTGGGACCGCGTGCTCGACTCGACCGGGGCGCCGTTTCATCGCTGGTTTCCGGGCGCCGAGCTGAACACCTGCTACAACGCCATCGATCGGCACGTCGAGGCGGGCCGCGGCGGAGACGCCGCGCTCTGCTACGACAGCCCGGTGACCGGGCGGCGCGCGTCGTTCACGTTCGCCGAGCTGCGCGACGCGGTCGCGCTCGCGGCCGGCGCGCTCGCGCGGCTCGGCGTCGGCCGCGGCGACACCGTCGTGATCTACATGCCGATGGTGCCGGAAGCGGTCGTCGCGATGCTCGCCTGCGCCCGGCTCGGCGCCGTGCATTCGGTCGTTTTCGGCGGCTTCGCCGCGCCCGAGCTCGCCGCCCGGATCGACGACTGCCGGCCGAAGGTCGTGCTGTCGGCCTCGTGCGGCATCGAGCCGACGCGCGTCGTCGAGTACAAGCCGTTGCTCGAGCGCGCGCTCGAGCTAGCGCGGCACGCGCCGGAGCGCTGCGTGATCCTCCAGCGTCCGGAGCTGCGCGCACCGCTCGCGCCGCCGCGCGATCTCGACTGGGACGACTGGCTCGCCGCCGCCCGGCCGCACCACTGCGTGCCGGTGCAAGCGACCGATCCGCTCTACATTCTCTATACGTCCGGCACGACCGGAAAGCCGAAGGGCGTCGTCCGCGACAACGGCGGGCACGCCGTCGCGCTGACGTTCAGCATGCGCAGCGTCTACGGCGTGCTGCCGGGCGAGACGTTCTGGGCCGCATCGGACATCGGCTGGGTCGTCGGTCACTCCTACATCGTCTATGGGCCGCTTCTGAACGGCAATGCGACCGTGCTCTACGAAGGCAAGCCGGTCGGCACGCCGGACGCGGGCGCATTCTGGCGCGTCGCGGCCGAGCACGACGTGCGCGTGATGTTCACCGCGCCGACCGCGCTGCGCGCGATCAAGCGCGAGGATCCGGAAGGCTCGCACGTCGCTGGGCACGACCTCGCGGGGCTCCGGGCGCTGTTCCTCGCGGGCGAGCGCACCGATCCGCCGACGCTCGAGTGGGCCGAGCGCACGCTCGGCGTGCCGGTCGTCGATCATTGGTGGCAGACGGAGACGGGCTGGGCGATCACGGCCACGCCGCTCGGCATCGAGCGGCTGCCGATCAAGCCGGGCTCGGCCGGCGTGCCGGTGCCCGGCATGCGCGTGCACGCGCTCGGCGCGGACGGGCGGCCCGTCGCTCGGAATCGGACCGGCGCGCTCGCGATCGAGCTGCCGCTGCCGCCCGGCACGTTTCTCGGGCTGTGGCGAGCGGAAGCGCAGGCGCGCGCCGCGTACTACGACGCGTATCCCGGGTACTACAACACCGCGGATGCCGGACACATCGACGACGATGGTTACGTGCACGTGATGTCCCGCACCGACGACGTGATCAACGTCGCCGGCCATCGCCTGTCGACCGGTGCGATGGAAGAGGTGCTCGCGTCGCACCCGGACGTCGCGGAGTGCGCGGTTTGCGGCGTCGCCGACGAGCTGAAGGGCGAGGTGCCCCTCGGGTTCCTCGTGCTGAACGCGGCGTGCACGCGCGAGCCCGAGCAGGTCGCGGCCGAGGCGGTCGCGCTGATCCGCGAGCGGATCGGTCCGGTCGCGGCATTCAAGCGGGCGGTCGTCGTGACGCGCTTGCCGAAGACGCGCTCCGGCAAGGTGCTCCGCGGCGTCATGCGGCGGATCGCGAACGGCGAGGCGTGGGGCGTGCCCGCGACGATCGACGACCCCCAGTCGCTCGACGAGATCAGCCGCGTGCTGCGTTAGCGAGCGGCGGCCGCGAGCGCGGCCGTCGCTTCGGAAGGTCGGCTCAGGCGCGGCTCGCGCGGAGCAGGGCGGTCGCGGCGAACTCGTCGACGTCGCGGTCCGCCGCCAGCGCTTCCGCGGGAGCGGCGAACGTCAGCCGCTCTTCGCGCATGCCGGCCGTCCGGCGCGCCTCGAGCCGCGTGTCGGCGAGCAGTGCGACGTCCTCCGCGGAGAACGGCGCGGCGTCGACGGGCTCGATCTCGATCGCGTCCGTCAGGACCGGCACGTCGAGGGCCCGCTCGTCGACCGGGCCGAGCCCGAACAGCTGCTCGGCGACGTGGACGATGAGCTCCGGCTCGAGCAAGCGCTTCCCCTCGGCCGCGGCGAGCGCGAGCGCGGATTCGCAGAGATTGTTCAGCACGCGCGGCACGCCCTCGGAGTACGCGTGGAGCGCATCGAGCGACGCGTCCGTGAAGAGCCCGTCGCTCCGGCGGCCGGCGCAGTCGATGCGGTGCCGCAGATAATGCGCGGTCTCGGCACGGTCGAGCGGCGCGAGCGGTTGGCGCAGCCGCACGCGCTGCCGCAACGCTTCGAGCGCGGGCGCGGCAAGCAGCGCCTGGAGCTGCGGTTGCCCTGTCAGCACGACGTTCGCGCCCGGGCAGCCGTTCGGGTCGGCCGCGGTCAGCGACTCGAGCGTGCGGAGCACCGGCGGCGAGAGCTCCTCGGCATGCTCGACGATCACGAGGACGCGCGATTCGGTCGCGCCCATCTCGCTCAGGAACTGGCGCCACGTCTGCAGCCGCTCGATTCGCCCGCCGCCGCCCTGGCCGACGCCGAACTCCGCGAGGAGGAGCTCCGGCAGGTCGGCGGGCTCCGACGGCACCGTGCCGAGCCAGCCGAGCGCGATCCGCGTGTTGTCGGCCCGGAAGGCGGCCGATGCGAGCGTGGTCTTGCCGACGCCTGCCGGGCCGGTCAGCACGGCGACCGAATCGAGCGTCGACAGCGCGACGCCGAGATTCGCGAGCGCCGCCCGCTGCGGGGGGCCGAGGTAGACGTCGCCGTCCCGGGCGATTCCGCCGTCGAACGGCCGCTTGGCGAAGCCGAAGTGCTGTCGGTACATGGCGGGCAGTGTGCGGCGCCGGTGCGGCCGATTCTCGTAGGCCCATCACATAATTCGGCCCGGCACGTTCGGTTAGAATGGGTCTATGACGGTGCGAGTCGTCCTGCGGATGGGCGATCCGCGGCTGCGCCGGGTGGCCGATCCCGTGCGGGAGTTCGACACCCCGGAGCTGCACGCGTTGATCGACGACATGATCGATACGATGCGTGCCTATGACGGCGCGGGCCTCGCGGCGCCGCAGATCGGCGTGCCGCTGCGCGTCGCGATCTTCGGCGTGGAAGCGAATCCCCGCTACCCGAACGTCGAGCCCGTGCCGTTCACCGTGCTGATCAACCCCGAGATCGAGCCGCTCGACGGGACGCTCGAGGAGGGCTGGGAAGGATGCCTCAGCGTGCCGGGCATGCGGGGCCTCGTGCCGCGCCACGCGCGGATCCGCTATCGCGGCTTCGACGCGCGCGGCCGGGAGATCGACCGGATTGCGGAAAGGTTTCACGCACGAGTCGTTCAGCACGAGTGCGATCATCTGGACGGTATCCTGTACCCGGAGCGAATGCGCGATCTGCGCTCGCTCGGCTTTCTGGAGGAGCTACAGGCGGCGGGGACGCTCGACCCGGCCGCGGTCGCGGACTGACTGCAGGGTCCGGCCGCTGCTAGGATTGGGTTCGGCAGTCGCGGCACGGAGGCCGCTCCCACCAACGGCGAAGAGTGATCATGCAGAGACTTGTTCGGAGAGCGAAGCCTCTCGTCGTATCGGTCGGCGCCGCGCTGCTGGCAGCCGGCGCGCTGTCGAGCGCGCTCGGTCAGGGCGAGCGGCGCAGCGTGCGCGACGGTGTGTTCTCGGCGGAGCAGGTGGCGCGAGGCGAGCGCACGTTCGACCGCGTCTGCCTCGATTGCCACGAGATCGAGGAGTTCACCGGCCGCGGCGCGTATCTCGACGACGTCGAAGGGCGGACGGTGTGGCAGGTGTTCGACTACATCTGGGCCGAGATGCCGGAGGACCGGCCGTCGTCGCTCGAGCCCGAGGAGTACGCGGACGTGCTCTCGTACCTGTTCAGCGTCTACGGGTTGCCGGCCGGTCCCGAGCCGCTGCCGACGACCCGCGCCGAGCTTCGCCGGATCACGATCGAGCCGCCGGAGCTACCCGGGAGCTAGGGGAGCGGCGCGGCCCCGCGCGCGACCACCGCTCTCGCGCGGCCATCGCGGCGCCGGGGCCGGCATGGATCCGACGGAGCCGATCGAGGATCGCGGCGCGGAGGCCGCTCCTACCGTTCGGGCAGCGCGAACACGTACAGCTTGTTCTCGCGGTTCGGCGCGCGCGCATCGGGCGTCAAGCGCGCGAGCGCGCCGGTCATGTTCGACGTGCCGGTCGTGATCGCGACGTACTGCCGCCCGTCGACCGCGAACGTGATCGGATGGCCGGTCACCTCCGAGCCGAGATCCGTCTCCCAGAGCACCTCGCCCGTGTGCGCGTCGAACGCGCGGAAGCGGCCGCCGACGTCGCCGCCGAACACGAGGTCGCCGCCGGTCGCCAGCAGCGCGCCGACTCCGGCGCGCTGGTCGTGCCGCCAGCCCGCCTTGCCGGTCGACGGCGAGATCGTGCGGATCGTGCCGACGCCGTCCTCGCCCGGCGTGATTACCGTCGCGTTGTTGATCGCGTAGACGAGCTCCGGCGTTGCCTCGTCCGCGACCGAGGTCGTCGTCATGCAGGTGTTCTGCAGCGGGAAGTACATGAGCCCGGTCCGCGGGCTATAGGCGCCCGCCGGCCAGTTCTTGCCGCCGTTCGTCGTCGGGCAGACGAACACCTCCTGGTTCGCGGCGGTGAAAAGCTTCTCCGGATCGACGGCGACCGCGCCCGTCGCGCCGTCGATCCGCGCGACGACGTTCTGCTCGATCGTCTCCCGCGCCCAGAGGAACTCGCCGGTCTCACGGTCGAGCGTGTAGACGATGCCGGTCTTGCCCGGAATCCCGGTCATCACGCGGCGGCGCTCGCCCGGCCGGACCCGCGGATTGATCCACGGCACCTCGTCGGCGTCGGGGGCGACCTCGACGTCGAGCAGCATCCGCTCGTACGGATGATCGAGGTCCCAGTGATCGACGAGATGCTGGTAGTACCAGAGCGTCTCGCCGGTGTCCGGATCGAGCGCGAGCGTCGAGTTGTGGTACAGGTACTGCAGATCGTTGCCCGCGAGCATGAACTTCGGCGCGGGCGCCGTCACCGACGTGCCGATGTAGACGATGTCGAGCTCCGGGTCGTAGCTCGGGATCAGCCACGCGCCGACGTGCCAGCGCTCGTCGTCCGGCACGTCGCCCCAGCTGTCGCCGCCCGGCTCGTCCGGGCGGGGAATCGTCCGCTTGCGCCAGAGCTCCCGGCCCGTCCGCGCGTCGTGCGCGGTGATCACGCACGTGTCGGGGCCGCCGCGCGGCATGCAGTTGCGTCCCGAGATCAGCTTGCCGTTCGCGACGAGCGGTCCGGAGCCTTGCTTCGCGGGATGGGTCTTGTAGTCGAAGATCTTCGTCTCCCACACGAGCTCGCCGGTGCGCGCGTCGACGGCGTAGATGTAGTCGTCGGAGCCGTTGTCGATGATCAGCTCGCCCCAGATCGCGAGGTTGCGGTTCGTGTGCGGGAACGGGATGTGTTGGCCGACGTCCTCCGGCAGCGGTCGGCGATACTGCCAGATCGGCTCGCCGGTCGCGGCGTCGAGCGCGTCGATCACGTCGAGCGGGTTCGGCACGTACATGACGCCGTCGTAGACGAGCGGGATGCCTTCCTGCGACGGTCTGGGCTCGAGGTCGCGCGACCAGGCGAGCGTGAGCCGCCCGACGTTGCTGCGGTCGATCGAGTCGAGCGGGCTATAGCCCAGGCTGTCGAGCGTACGCCGCCACATCAGCCAATCGTCGGGGTCGGGGTTCGCGAGCATCTCGTCCGTGACGGGCACGAACTCGCGCTCCGCCGCGTCCGCGGACAGCGTCGCTGCCAGTGCGGCAACGGTGAGGGCGGCGAGCGTCGAACCGGGCTTCATCGGCAATCTCCTCGAGGAAAAGCTAAGCAAAGAATGCGGTCAAGAATCGCGGCGCTCGCGCCAGAGGCCGAGCTTCCGTTGTGCGGCTTCGTCGGAGGCGCTGAACACGACCGCGTCCGTCTGCGCGACCAATTGCACGGGTTGCCAGCTCGGCACCGCCCAGATGTCGCGCGGCCCGAAGTCGAACGACCGGGCACGGTCGCCGGTGCCGATCGTCACGCGCCCATGGCCTTCAACCGCGACGCAAACGGTTCCGGCAGTGGTCGCATACGGCTTCGTCGCGAAGCCTGCCGGAAGCCACTGCAGAAACGTCGAGATCGTCGGGATCGCGGGACCGCCGCTTGTCGGATCGATGTACTCGAGCTTGATCCCGTCGCACGGATCGAGCGGTCCGTTCGCCGCGAGCCCGACGAGCGTCTCGCGCGCCGCGGCGTAGCCGTAGCTGAAGACCGGGGAGGCGGCATGCGGGTCTCTGCGATAGCCGGCCGGCGCCATGTTCGAGCCGTAGCGGCGGCGGCTGTCGCCGGGCGGACGGCTCTCCGGATAACGCTTCTGCGGATGGTGCTCGGAGAAGCCCGTGCCGAGAAAGCGCACGAGCGGCACGTCGAGCACGTCGAGCCAGACGGTCGGGCCGTCGCCCTCGTGGCCGTGCTCGTGCCACGTCCAGGACGGCGTGACGATGAAGTCGCCGGGCTCCATGTACGCGCGCTCGCCGCTGACGGCCGTGTACGCGCCGCGCCCTTCGATGATGAAGCGCAGCGCCGCGGCCGTGTGCCGGTGCGACGGCGCGATCTCTCCCGGCACGATCAGCTGCAGCCCGGCGTAGAGCGCCTCGGTGACCGTGCGCCGTCCGGGCAGCCCGGGGTTCTCGAGCGCGAGCACACGCCGCTCGGCCGCGTCCGCGCTGATCACGTCGGCCGCTTCGAGCAGCAGAGGCCGCAGCTGGTCGTACCGCCACAAGTGACCGACGGCTTCGGAGCGCGGCTCGCCGGGGAACCACTCCTTGAAAAAGGTCCACAGCGGCACGGCGCCGGCTCGCTCAGCGCGCCGTCCGAAAAGCTCCTTGCCGTCGCCGTCCGAGGCGTCGTGGCGCGGTGCCTGCATCGATCCCCCTTCGCGGCCGACAGCGGCCGCACCGCAGTGTAGCAGCGGGACCGCGTGCTGCAGCCCCGGATACTGCGTCGTATCATACCCGCGAGTCACAAAAACGGCGGCGAAGCTTCGCTCGCGGAGACCGTGTCATGACGAACCGTAGGGAATTCCTGCAAATCGGCCTCGCGGCCTCGACGTGGCCGCTCGCCTCGCGGGCCGCACGCGCCGCCGGTGTCGCGGAGGCCGCGACGCTGCCGTTGTACAAGGTGGTTTACGACGCCCGGTTTCCGGCCAGCGTCGCGTTCGCCCGGCATGCGGCGACGCTCGGCGCGAGCGTCGTCGGGATCGACGGCGACATGACGCGGTTCTGGTACGACGACCTCTACCACCGTTGGCGGGAAGGGCCGGTCGCGATCGCGGGCCTGACCGCGCACGGGCCGCTGTTTTGCTTCGAGCAGCTCGCGCGCGATCAGCGGATGCGAGTCGTGTTCCGTGCCGAGCACCGCCCGGCCGCGAACGACTGCGTCGCGCACGCGCTCGTCGGGCCCGCGGCGCTGGTCGAGAACGCGCGGCTCGAGCCCGCGGACGCGGGCTGGGCGGAGCGGATGGCGGAGCTCGTGACGCGCTGCCCGGCCGGCCGCGCCGAGATCGTGGTCGCGGAGCGTACTTCTCGCGGCTCGTTGCCGGCGGATGCCGCCGACTCGCTGTACTCCTGGGTGATCGCGCCCGCCGTTCGGATCTGAGGATGCGGGCGGCTCCCCGGTCCACGGGCGTCGTGCTCGTCGCGCTGCTCGCCGCGGCGGGTCTCGCGCGGGCTCAGCAAGGCGTGGACGTCGCGCGCGGCAAGCAGGTGTTCGACGAGTGGTGCGCGCCTTGTCATGCGCCCGGGCCGCGCCATCCGGGCACTCAGGCGCTCGACGTGCTCTACCGGGGCGAGAAGCCGGGCGCGCTCGAGGAGCGCACGGACCTGCTGCCCGAGATCACGCGTGCGTTCGTCCGGAGCGGCGTGTCGGTGATGCCGCCGTTTCGGAAGACGGAGATCAGCGACGCGGACCTCGATGCGCTCGCGGCGTATCTCGCGCCGCGCGATCGCCGCTAGGCTGCCCGCCCGCCCGTCTCGCTCCGGACGCCGCTCGATCCAGGAAGCACCGCATGGGAACGACCGCCATCCGCCTCGTCTCGGCCGCTGCCGCGCTGCTCGCGGCGGCGGTCTGTCACGCCCAGCCGGCCGAGCTCTACCAGCGGAACTGCGCCGCCTGTCACGACGCGGGTCTCGAGCGCGCGCCGAGCCGCGAGGCGTTCGGATCGATGGCGCCGGAGCGGATCCTCGATGCGATGGAGAGGGGCAGCATGATCAGCATGGCCGTGACGATGTCGCACGAGCAGCGTCGCGGGCTCGCCGAGCATCTGGCGGGCCGGCCGCTCTCGGACGAGCTCGTGACGGCGCCCGCCGTGAGCGCGATGTGCTCGGGTGACCGGCAGACCTTCGCGGTCGAGGGGCCGAGCTGGCAGGGATTCGGTCCGACCACCTCGAACGCTCGCTTCCAGGACGAGGCCGCCGCCGGTATCGCGGCAGAGGACGTGCCGCGGCTCGCCGTGAAGTGGGCATTCGGCTTCCCGGGCGACGACCGGGTGAACATGCAGCCGACGATCGCCGGCGAGCGCGTGTTCGTCGGCAGTTTCCGCGGCTACGTGTACTCGCTCGATGCGGCGACCGGCTGCATCCACTGGTACCACGATGCCGGTGCGAGCGTTCGCTCCGGCATGTCGCTCGCCGAGATCGAGCACGAGGGCGAGCCGCGCACCGCCGTGCTCTTCGGCGACCAGCGCGCGTACGTGCATGCGCTCGACGCCGCAACGGGCGAGGCGCTCTGGAAAACGCGCGTGGACGACTTTCCGGGCGCGCGTATCACGGGCTCGCCCGCATTGCACGGCGGCCGGCTCTACGTGCCGGTCGCCTCGACCGAGGAAGGCGCCGCGGCCGTCGCGACCTACGAGTGCTGCCGGTTCCGCGGCAGTCTCGTCGCGCTCGATGCCGCGACCGGGCGGCAAATCTGGAAGACGTACACCGTCGACGAGCCGCGGCCGACCCGCAGGAATCCGGTCGGCGCGCAGCTCTGGGGGCCCTCGGGGGCGCCGATCTGGTCGAGCCCGACGATCGATCCGCTCCGCAACGCGGTCTACGTGACGACCGGCAACAACTACAGCAACCCGCCGAGCGAGCTGAGCGACGCGTTCGTCGCGCTCGACCTCGACACGGGCGCGATCCTCTGGTCGCGGCAGATGACCGAGGGCGATGCGTGGACGGCCGCGTGTCGGATGATCGACCCGGAGGATCGGACGAACTGCGCAGACGAGGAGGCGCCGGACTTCGACTTCGGTGCCTCGCCGATGCTGATCGACCTCGGCAACGGCCGCCGCGTGCTGGTCGCGGGGCAGAAGTCGGGCGTCGTCCACGCGCTGGATCCCGATCGCGACGGCGCGCTCGTCTGGCAGCACCGCGTCGGGCGGGGCGGCTCGATGGGCGGCGTGCAGTGGGGCTCGGCGACGGACGGCGAGAACGTGTACGTCGCGCTCTCGGACGTCGTCCGCATTCCCGTGCCGAACTCGTGGGCGACCGAGGCGGACAGGGAAGCGGGCGGCGGGATGTTTGCGTTGCGGGCGGCGGACGGCGCGCGGGTCTGGCACACGCCGCCCGCCCCGTGCGGCGATCGGCCGCGCTGCAGCCCCGCGCAGCCGGGCGCCGTGAGCGCCATTCCCGGCATCGCGTTCTCGGGCTCGATGGACGGGCACGTCCGCGCGTACTCTACCGCCGACGGCCGCGTCGTCTGGGACTTCGATACGGTGCGGGACTTCGAGACGGTCAACGGCGTGCCCGCGCGCGGCGGCTCGCTCGACGGCCCGGGCATCGCGATCGGCGGCGGCTTGGTGCTCGTGGATTCCGGCTATCCGAACGGCGGCGGCATCCCGGGCAACGTCCTGATCGCGTTCTCCGTCGACGGCCGTTAGACCGGCAACTGTGGGCAAACGGCGACGGTTTGGCGGCCGTGCTTGCGGCCGTTATCCTCGCGCGCGGTCGACGGCAGCCAACCGCAGGAGCGCACCGTGAACCGATTACGCATTTCCTGGCTCTGCGCCGTAGCGATCGGCGTGGCGCTCGGCAGCACGGCCGACGCGGCGAATCCGCGGCTCGCAGAGGTACGGCTCGAGGCGGCGAGCCGCGCCGAGCGCGACGCCGGCGTCTGGGTCGACGGACAGTACTTCGGTTTCGTGAAGGAGCTGACCGGCAAGGACCGGCTGGTGCTGATGCCGGGTCGGCACGAGCTCGTGGTTCGACTCGCGGGCTACACCGAGCTCGTGACGGCGATCGACGTCGAGCCCGGCGAGAAGCGCCGGTTCCGCGTTCGCCTCGAGCCGCTCGCCGACGCGAGCTATCCCGACGTCGACCAGACCGCCACCGTGCGGCTCGACGTGAGCCCGGCGCGCGCGGCGCTCTTCGTCGACGGCGTCTACGCGGGGCACGTCGACCGGTTCGCCGGTCGCAAGGGGCTGCGCCTGCGCGCGGGCAAGCATCGCTTCCGCATCGCGCTTCCCGGCTATGTGCCGTTCGAGACCGAGATGACGCTGTCGGCCAACCAACGCTACGAGCTGAAGGCGGCGCTGCCGCGCGGCAGGATGGACGATCAGCCCGAGGACGTCGTCGCGCGCGAAGCGCGCGCCCGTTGAGCCGCGCGGGCGTCGAGCCCGCGTTCGATCGCAACGCCCATCTCCCGGTACTTCGCAAAGCCGGTCCATCTGAAACCGGCGCGCCGCGTGTGCGGTGTGCCTCGATGGCCTGCGCCGACGGGCTGCTAGACTTGGCGCGGCGTTAAAGACGCGGAGTACGGTGATGGGCGAACTGTTGTCGGTCGAACGGCTGATCGCGCTCGGCGACGGCGCGTACGTGTGGTTCCTCGAGAACGTGCTCGTCGTCGGCAACGCGGTGCAGCTGGTCGTGCTCGCCGCAACGTTCGGGCTCGCGCACCTCGTCACGCGACGGCTGCGCCCGTGGCTCGCGCGTTACAGGCACCAGCGCAGCATCGGCCGGGCGATCGAGATCCTCCTGCCGCTGGTGCTGCCGCTCGCATGGCTCGGATTCCAGTGGCTCGCGATCCTGATCGCGATGCAGATGCTGTGGCCGAGCCAGCTGCTCGAGATCGCGACGAGCCTCGTGACCGCGTGGGTCGCGATCCGGCTGGTCTCCCAGCTCGTCGTGCATCCGGTGTGGTCCACGGTGATCGCGTGGGTCGTCTGGTCGGTGGCCGCGCTCAGCATCCTGAACCTGCTCGACCCGACGATCGCGCTGCTCGACGCGGCGGCGATCCAGGTCGGCCAGCTGCGGATCTCGCTCTACACGGTCGTGAAGTCGACCCTCGCGCTCGCGCTCCTGCTTTGGGTCGCGGTGTACGTGACCGAGCTCTTCGAGTCGAAGATTCGTGCGAGCCGCGCGCTGTCGCCGTCGGTGCAGGTGCTCTTCGTCAAGTCCCTGAAGATCGTGCTGATGACGCTCGCGGTGCTGGTCGCCGTGCAGAGCGTCGGCATCAACTTGACCGCCCTCGCGGTGGTCGGCGGCGCGATCGGCTTGGGTATCGGCTTCGGCCTGCAGAAGGTGATCAGCAATCTCGTCAGCGGCCTCGTGCTGCTGCTCGATCGCTCGATCAAGCCGGGGGACATCATCGGTGTGGAGGGCACGTACGGCTGGGTGACCGCGCTCGGCGCGCGCTACGTCTCCGTCGTCACGCGCGACGGAGTCGAGCACCTGATTCCGAACGACGTGCTGATCACGGAGCGCGTGGAGAACTGGACGCACACCAGCAACGAGACGCGTCTCAAGGTGAGGCTGCGAGTCGCCTTCGACACTCACTTGCCGACCGCGATCGAGCTTTGCGAGCAGGCCGCGAGCGAGACGGAGCGCGTGCTGGCGCAGCCCGAGCCGAAATGCCTGCTGCTCGGCTTCGGCGAGAGCGCGATCGATCTGGAGCTCAGGTTCTGGATCAGCGACGCGCAGAACGGCGTCCAGAACGTCAAGAGCGACGTGCTGCTCAGGATCTGGGAGAAGTTCCTCGAGCGCGGAATCAAGGTGCCGTTCCCGCAGCGCGACCTGCACCTGCGGCACGCGGAGGCGGGACTCAGAACGTCGGCGGCCTGAGCGTCGGGCGGCGAGCGAAGAGGAGGCGGCCGATGCCGGCCGCCTCCTGGCGACTCGTCAGCGGATCGCGAAACCCGCGCGCGGATCGAGCTCTTTGCCGTCGCCGCGCGTCGCGCGGATCCAGGCGGCAGCAGGCCGGCCGTCCTTCATCGGATGCCCGGTGATCGTGACCTCTGTGCCGGGCGTGAGGTCGCTCTTGCGGATACCCGCGCGCATCAGCGTGCTCGGACCCTCGGCTTCGAAGCCCCAGGTCGTCACCGTGCCGTCCTCGTTCGTCACGTCCACGAGCAGCCACGAATGCGGGTTCGTGTACTGAAATTCCTTCACGACGCCGGTCACCGTCACTTCCTTCGTGTCGTCGAACATCGCCGTCGAGTGGTGGGCCGTTGCCGGCACGCTGCCGAGCGCGAGCGCACCGAGCGCGCTTGCCAGAAACGCTCTTTTCATCCTAATTCTCCTCACTAGTCGTCCTGTGTGAACGTGAAGTCGGCGAAGTCCGAGCCGCCTTCGTCGGTTTGAATCACGACGTTGTTCTGATTCTCGCCGCAGTGCCAATAGCGGATGCGCAGGCTACGATCCTCGTTGGACAACTTCTTGTACACCTGCCTAGTGTACCAAGGCTCCTCGAGCGCGACCGGATCGTAGAGCCAGACGTCGGCGACGATCGTTTCCGGATCCGTCTTGTACCAGACCTCGACGACCTCGGCCTGCTCGCTCGTCATCGGCTGAATGCGCTGGAGCATGTTCTCGCGCAGGTGGGTCGTGTGAATCACGAGCCGGTCGCCGTCCCAGAAGCCGATCGAGTCGCCTTCCCAGAGCGGATACGCGTCGTCTTCGCTCGGATGGTCGCGGCCGTCCGTGTAGATCCGCCGGACCTCGTTCTGCATCTCGTTGATCAGCCACACCTGCTGCGGCGTGACGATGAACTCCTTCAGGAACGGCTCGACGATCCAGCGCGGCATGCCCGCGGGGTTGCACATGCTGAGCGGGTCGTAGTCGATCCCCTCGTTCCACTTCGTCACGCGCTCGACGAGCTCGCGCTCGTACTCCGGCGTGAGCTTCGCGGTCGGTAAGCCGTCCGTCGCGGTCTGATCGGGATCCCAGAAGAA
>Ga0079224_100004542_pt1 | contig 18004 bp, 13 predicted proteins | sample Stecom2015_FD_80414 | JGI IMG/M metagenome (GOLD analysis project Ga0079224, IMG submission 80414) | Agricultural soil microbial communities from Utah to study Nitrogen management - Steer compost 2015 | ecosystem: Environmental > Terrestrial > Soil > Agricultural land | place: USA: Utah...
AGCCGGTCGATCGCACGCGACCGGGCCTGATTCATGATCCAGCCGACCACGGTGCCGTTCGCCGGATCGTAGGACGGGGCGCGGCGCCACACGTCGTGGAACACGTCCACCGTGAGCTCCTCGGCCGTCTCTCTGCTCTGCGTGAGCCGCACGATCAACGTGAAGACGATATGGTGAGTGCGCTCATACAGCGAGTGCAGCGCTTCGTGGTTGCCGTGCGCGACGAGTCCCACGAGCCGCACCCAATCCGTCTCGGGGACGAGCACCTGATCCTTGTCCGCATAAAGCACATCGCCAAGGGTCGGGCTCCGAGCGCTATGCGGCCCCGGGCTTGTAGGATCTTTCTCCTCCATCGACAGCCATCTTGCCGTCGGCGCGGCGGTCGGGCAAGACGCGTGCCGAGTCGCTCGTCGACGACGAGCTCGAATGTTTCGAAGCCGGCCGGGACTCGTCTCGGCCCTCCATCAGACCGGTATGCGCCGCTCTGCGTTGGCTCTTGCGCTCCGCATCCCATGCGGAGAAGCAGGCGAGATGCAGGTGGTAGCGCTCCCGGCCGAAATCGACCTCGAACTCGAGCTCGTCCCGGGTGACCGTAGCCTCGCACAGCGCGCATTGCACACCGGTGCCGGGGCCGCCCCACGTCTGCTCGGGAGAACGGTCGGGCAGCACGCCCTTGGCGATGGACTCGCGGGCGATCCTTCGGAGCACGGTGTCGTCATTCATCAGTTTTTTCCTGTCCGCCGTTCGTTGCCGGCCGCGGTCATCGCGCGGATCGGCAAGGGTGTCGTTATGGTCGTACATTCAGTAAACGTCGAACGGAGCGCGGCGGATTGGTCGGAGCGGGGCCGATGTGCACTGATCGGGAAGCCGGGGTGAGCAGTGTTCGCGGCGCCCGTCGTGCTATAGTCGCGGGGCACCGTCTGCCATTTCGGAAGCGGCTCCGGCTTCCCGGGCCGGGCGATTCCTTAACGATCCTCGAGGCTTCGAGCCTCGGAAGACCCTGTCGAGGCGGCGCGCTGCTGCTCTTGAAGGTCGACGGCGGGCGGCTGCCGGGACTGCCTCGTTTGCGATTCGAAGAACGAAGATTCGCCGCGGGGGCGATCGGGAGGTGAACAAATGAAAAAAATCGCCGCGGTTGCGTCGCTCACGCTATTGCTTGGGGCCGGCGCCCATGCCCAGCTCGATTCACTGCAGCCGACCGTTTCGTTTGCCGCCTGGCGGGTCATGACCGTCGGCGGCGCGACGATGGAAGGCCCTTATCACTACGCTCCCGGCAAGCACCGATCAGAAATGTCGGTCCAGGGTCAGACCGTCACTGCGATCGTCCGGGAGGATCGCGAAGTGCTGTGGACGCTGATGCCGCAGCAGAACATGTACATGGAGGTCTCGTTCGACGCGCGAGACCTCGGTGCGGGCGGTGCGTTCGAGGGCTCGGACATCGTCGAGAGCCGCGAGCTCGGCACCGAGGAAGTGAACGGGCATCGGACGACGAAGTACGAGGTCACGGTCCGCGACCCGAGCGGCGAGACCGCAACCGGCACGTTGTGGGCGACCTCGCAGATGATTCCGGTCAAGATGGACATGGCCGTCGACGGCGGGGAGCGCGTGGTCGTCGAGCTGCGCAACATCGAGATCGGGCCTCAACCGGATTCTCTCTTCGAGGTGCCGGACGGGTATACCCGTTTTGCTCTCGGTAACCTCGGCGCCATTGCCGAGGCGTTTCAAGGGGCGGCAGCCGGAGCCGGGCCCGGCGCGGCGCAACCCGCCCCACCGGGAGCCGCGAACGAGCCGAACTTCGGCGAGGAAATCGTCGAGGGGGCGGCAGAGGGCGCAAGGGAAGGGGTTACGCAAGGCGTCCGACAAGGTGTTCGCGAGAACGTCGGCCGGCGCATCCGCGGTATTTTCAATCGCGACTGACCTTGCTTACCCGCGCGACGGCGTGAGCCGGAGCTCGCTCCTCGCGAGCTCCGGTCATTGTCGGCCGCCAGACGGCGGCTGCGCCGCGCGCTACGAGGCCTTCGGCAGCTCGCTCTCCATGACCCGCTTGTATGCGGGGCGCGCCTGGCACCGCTCGAGCCACGCGGTCGTCTCGGGATATGCATCGAGCGGCGCACCGACCAGCGTTCTGTACCAGACGACCGATCCGACGATCACGTCTGCGAGCGAGAAGCGTTCGCCGAGCACGTAAGGCGCGGCCGAGAGCTTCGTCTCCAGCACCTTGGACAATGCGTCGAGCTCGTCGCGGGCGAGCTTGGCCTGGCCTTCGCTGCGCAGGCTCGGATCGATCCGTTCGCTCGAAGCGTACGCGAGCCTGTTGACGACGCTCCCATAGCTCACGTAGGCCCAGGTCGACCACGACAGCGCCGGAAGTCGCTCCGGCGAATCGGCGGGCGGCCACATTCCGTTCGCTGTGCCGTAGCGGTCTCCGAGCCACGTCATGATCGCGAGCGCCTCGAACAGTGGCGTCCCGTCGACGACGAGCGTCGGAACCTTGCCGTTCGGGTTCAGCCTCAAGAACTCGGGCTTGCGCTGGTCGCCTGCGGCAAGATCGACCGGGACGCGCTCGTGCGGGACGTCGAGCTCCGCGAGGGCCCACGCGACGGGCGTCGCGCTCGACATCGGGGCGGCATAGAAGACGATCGACATGACCTGCTCCTCCTTCGGCTGAGAGATTAGGGGCTCCGTGCTTGGCGATCCGGGCACGGCAGCTCCGATCGCCGTCCCGTCACTCTACGCGCCGAAACCCGACAGATTCGGCGGGCGATCGCCCGAGCGCGCAGCGGCGCGCCGCCAGGCCGCTCGTCCGCGAAGCTCACGCGCGCTTCGCCGCCCGAACCGTGGCACGCGCCGTTTCGGTCTCGGCTTCGTCGAGATCGCACGCGAGGAATCCGCCGGACTGGTGCCGCCAGAGCGTGGCATAAAGCCCGCCGCGCGCGAGCAGCTCTTCGTGCGTGCCGCTCTCGACGATGCGCCCGTCGTCCATCACGACGAGCCGATCCATCGCGGCAATCGTCGACAGGCGATGCGCGATCGCGATCACGGTCTTGTCCTGCATCAGCGTGTAGAGCTGTTCCTGGATCGCCGCCTCGATCTCCGAGTCGAGCGCGGACGTTGCCTCGTCGAGCACGAGGATCGGCGCGTTCTTCAACAGCACGCGCGCAATCGCGATGCGCTGGCGCTGACCGCCGGAGAGCTTCACGCCGCGCTCGCCCGCGTGCGCGTCGTAGCCGCGCCGGCCGTTCTTGTCGACGAGCTCGCAGATGAACTCGTGCGCATGCGCGCGCTTCGCCGCCTCGATGATCTCCGCCTCCGTCGCGTCCGGCTTGCCGTAGCGGATGTTGTCGCGAATCGAGCGGTGCAGCAGCGACGTGTCCTGCGTCACCATGCCGATGTGTCGGCGCAGAGACTCCTGTGTGACCTCGGCGATGTCCTGCCCGTCGATCGTGATGCGCCCGGACTGCACGTCGTAGAAGCGCAGCAGCAGGTTGACGAGCGTCGACTTGCCCGCCCCGGAGCGGCCGACGAGACCGACCTTCTCGCCAGGGCGAATCTCGAGGCTCAGGTCCTCGATCACGCCGGTCTCCGCGGCATAGTCGAAGCTGACGTGCTCGAAGCGGATCTCGCCCCGCGTGACGACGAGCTCGCGGGCGCCGGGACGGTCGGTAACCGTGAGCGGCTGCGCGAGCGTCTTGATGCCGTCCTGCACGGTGCCGATATGCTCGAACAGTTGCGCGATCTCCCAGAGGATCCAGTTCGACATCGAGCGGATCCGCATCACGAGCGCGATCGCGACCGCGATCGCGCCGAGCGTCGCCGCCGCCCGATACCAGGCCCACACGGCGACGGCGCCGATGCCGACGAGCAGCAGCGCGTTCAGCGTCTGCAGCGAGAAAGTGAGGCCGGTCACGAGCCGCATCTGCCGATGCACGGTCGTCATGAACTCGCTCATCGCGTCGCGCGCGTACTCCTGCTCGCGATCGGTGTGCGCGAAAAGCTTGATCGTCTGGATGTTCGTGTAGCTGTCGACGATTCGGCCCGTCATCGTCGCGCGCGCATCGGACTGCTGCATCGAGACCTTCCGCAGGCGGGGCACGAAATGGACGAGGAGGGCGGTGTAGCCGCCGAGCCAGACGATCAGAGGTACCGTCAGGAGCAGGTCCGTCTGCCCGACGAGAACCACGGCCCCGGTGAAGTAGACGACGACGTAGACCATCACGTCCATCAGCGTCGTGACCGTCTCGCGCGTCGACAGCGCGGTCTGCATGATTTTCTGCGAGATCCGCCCCGCGAGCTCGTCCTGGAAGAAGCGCATGCTCTGCCTCAGCATATGGCGATGGCCGAGCCAGCGGACGAGCATCGGGTAGTTGCCGAAGATCGTCTGATGGATGATCAGCGACTGCGCGAAGACGAGGACGGGCAACCCGATCGCGACGAGCAGACCGACCGCCGCGAGCTCGCCCCCGTGCTCTGAGAAGAACGTCGTGGGGTCCGCGTCCGCGAGGCGGTCGACGAGTGCGCCCATGTAGCCGAAAAGGGCGATCTCGGCCGTCGAGACGAGCGCGGTCAGCACGGACATCAGCGCGAGCCACGGCAGCACGGGTCTCGACGCGTAGCGCAGGAACGCGAGGACGCCGCGCGGCGGCACCCGAGGCTCTTCGCGTGGAAACGGGTCGATCAGGTTTTCGAAAAAGCGGAACATTCGGCACTCTCCCGTGATTCGGGGTCGGTCGCGGCGCTGCGGCGAGCGGGATGCGCTCGATGGAATGCGGCCTGCGAGGGCGCGGGGCAATCAATGAGCCGCCGCGCGTATTGCCGGACAGTTTAAGACCTGAAGCAAGGTTCAGGTAAAGAGGGCGGCGACGCTCTTGAAACGGGGCGCACGGTGGTGTACGCCCGCGAGAAGAAGGTGCTCTTTCAGCAGCGGTTATACGGGTCGAAACCCTTGCCGGGACCCTGCTCCTCGAGCTCGAGCTTCTCCTGCTTGTCGGAGCGCTTTCGGGCGGGGCGTTCGGGGCGGCCGCGTTCGGCGATCGAACGGAACGACCGCGTCGGCTCGAGCGCGAGGTCGTCGTTCTCGAGCTGCTTCAACAACACGCTCGTGCTGTCCCCGGCCGCGGTATTCCACTCCCAGACCGGATTGCCGCGGCCGTCGAAAACGACGCGGCCGGGAGACGAAGGCTGCTCGCCCGGCTCGGGATCCGCTCGCCGTAGCTTGCGCGTGCCCATTTTATGTTCACCGTAGTGGAGGTCGGTTGCCCGAAGAGTACCTTGGCTCGAGGCGGCAGCGCTGTTATCGGCATCACAGCGCTGCCGGGAGGTTCTCGCCGGTAATGCGATGAGGGCTCGATGCGCTGGCGGTCGATCCGGCTACCACCCGCCCGCGGGCTCCAATCCGCGCGCGGCGGCGAACGCGGTGCGCAGCCTGAACAGCGCGCGAAGGAGCCGGCGCGCCCAGCCGCTCGGGACGGATAGCGGTCGAACCGTCACGCTCTGGGAGGCCGTGATACGCCAGCCGTCGTCGTCTCTGACCACGACGTAGGTGTGCAGCGACCGGCGTCTTTTCGTGTCGGCACTCTCCCACGGCATCGATACCGAGGCCTCCGCGTGCATGAGCGCGAGGTCCGACGTGATGAACCTGAGCGTCACGTTCGTGAGCCTGAGCTTGGAGCCGTAGAGCACGGAGTCGAACAGTTGCTGATGAAGCCTCGCGTTCCCGGCTCGTCCGTTGACCCGCGTGCCGTCGAACGCGACGTAGTCGCAGTCGTCGGTGAACAACGCGGCGTACGAGAAGGCGTCGCCTCGGTTCCACGCCTCCTCGAGATCACGAGGAATCGTGCGGATCGCCCGTTCGTCGAAATCGTCGCTGCGGCGTTCGATCATGGCGGTCTCCATCGAGGCTTGAGCGAAGAAGCGGTCGTCGAGGTTCGCCTCGGTGCAATTCTTCACTCGTCGGCGTCTCGCGCCTAGCGCGGAGATGTCGCAGATTTGTGTCCGATTTGTGCGCCGCTGCGCCCGCGGCCCGAAAAGGTGTCGGACCCCGTTATCCGATTCTCGCGCCGAGTCGCCGAGCGTCGGTTCGATCCACTATGCGAATCCGGTGATCGGACGTGCGCCGCCGCGTTCGGTCGAAGGCAGGCGCGCCGACGAGGGTGATGACATTCGCCACTCGTTCGTGCATTCGCTCAACCCCGGTGGTGCGAAGCGCGCGTCGGGCGCTTCTGATTGTCGCGTAAGTCGTTATGATTCAGAGCTTTTTCGACTTGGCATTCCTGTTGCACTCGGCTCGAGCCGTCTAGTACCAAATCGAGCGAGAAGCTTGCGATGCGCCCGAATGCCGCCGAGGAATGGTATGGCAGCGCCGAATTTATCGGCGGGTGGAAGGACTCGGTAGCGGATTCGCACGACTTCGGGCGGCGAATCGACGAGCTCTGCCGTGACTACGTTCGGCTATGGCGCCGAGCGCCGGCCGCGATGCCGCGGCTCGGGCCTCGCGTTACGCTCTGGCGGCAGTGGACGACGGCACGCGACGCGACCCGGCTCATCGACCGGGTCGCGACGGAGATCGAGCTCGGCCGTGCCTCGCCGGACGAATGGGACGCGAGACGCGCGGCGCTGCGACGGCGGATAGAACGTTTCGGCTGCGAGCGTCTCGGCTGGCCGGAGGGCTATTGCCGCCTCCTCGTCGATGAGCCGATATACGCCGCATCGGTCGAGTTTCTGACGGAGGCGCGTGCGTTCGATCCGCGAGCGAAGCTGGATGATCTGTGGCAGGCGCTGCGGAACGTCTGGGTCGGCAACAGTCTGCAGCTGCTCGTCGACGTGCCTGTCGGGCTGCGTCCCGGCTTGTTCGCTTACAGCATGCTCTATCCCGTCACGGACAACCTGCTGGACGATCCGGACGTGCCGCTCGAGCGGAAGCGGCGTTTCAACGAGCGTCTCGGGCTCCGGCTCGCCGGCTGCCCGGTCACGGTCGAGGATGAGCGCGAGGCGCAGGCGTATCGGCTCGTGGAGCGCATCGAGAGCGACTGGTCCCGCGAGCGGTTTCCGTGCGTCTATTCGAGCCTGCTGGCGATCCACGAAGGTCAATGCCGCAGTCTCGAGCAGCATCGGGGCGCGCATCTTTCCGATTCGGATCTGATGAAGATCAGCGTAAGGAAGGGCGGCACCTCCGTGCTCGCCGATCTGTATCTGATTGCCGGAACGGCCGGCGACGCCGAGGTTCGTCTCGCGTTCGGATATGGAGTCGTCCTGCAGCTGCTCGACGACCTGCAGGACGTCGACGACGATATCGATCGCGGCCACGAGACGGTCTTCACGCGGGCGGCTCGAAGAGGGTGCCTCGACGAGCCGGCGATGCGCCTTGCGCATCTGATCGACGCGCTGCGCGCGGATGCCGACAGGGTAGCAGGCGATGCGCGAAGCGACCTCGTCCATCGTCACTGCCGGACGATGCTGGTCGACAGCATCGCAGTCCATCGAGCTCGATTCTCTCGCGCGTTCCTGACGTGCGTCGCGCGACAGTGGCCGGTATCGCTGCGCGCGCACCGGCGGATGCGGCGCCGCGCGATGAAGCTCGCGCAGAAGATCGTGTCAGGCACCCGATTTCGAGACCAGGTGTCCGACACCGATTATTCGGCCGTCACTGGGCGGCGGAGTTGATATTGATCGCGTCCTCGGGCGACGGCGGCTGATAGATCTCGAGGAAGCCGCCGGAAGCCTCGCTGCGCTCGGGGATCGGCTCCCCTTTTGCGCGTGCTTCTGCGACCCGGCGCTGGTATTCCTGCTCCGCGCGCAGGGCGTTCGCGACGAAGAAATTCCCTTCGTGGCAGGAGTACTCGAGCACCTCGTACCCGGGCTGCGTCGTGAGCGTCAGGCGAAACGTCCACGGCTGCTCGAACGTGCGCGGATCGTCCACCGTGACGACGTAGTCGATCATGTCCGGGTCGATACGCGTGAAGCGCTCCACGAGCTTCAGGTCCTCGCTGTGCGCCATGCGCCCGACGCCGAGCTTGTCGGTGAAATTCGTCGTCTCGACGACGAGCGTGTCGCCCTCGAAGTAGCCGACCGACGAGCCCATGTACTGGCGCACGCCGGCGTCCGCCGGCGGCCGGCCGTCGAGCGGAATGATGCGTGTATCGTGCAGCATCTCGTAGCTGATCGCGACCTCCGTCGGCGACTGCACGATGCGCATCGCGTCGCCGTATAGTGACGGCAGGATCGAGCCCGTCACGCCTCGCGTGATGCAACGGTCGTAATACGAAAAATCCTCCATCCTATAGAACGGCCCGTTCGACTGGCCTCGGCGGCCGTCCGCCTGCCGCTGTCGGCCTTCCTCCGTCAGCGCCGGCATCCGGCCGTTCTCCGGCTCGATGATGTAGGACGTGTAGCCGAACGTGCGTGTGCCGGTCTCCGCCGAGTCGAGCGCGCTCAGCTCGAGGCGGCTGCCGTCATTCCCCTGGCTCGCCGCGAGGGCGGCGAGGCCGCCCGATCCTCCGGACAGCCGCTGCTGGAACTCCTCCGCGGTCAGGTGCTGTCGCGTGCCGAACTGCGGCGGGCGCTCCATCGAGATGCCGCTCATATCGCGGCTCGTGTACGTGCCCTGCAGGTCGGGATCGCCCCACGACAGACGCGGCGCCTGCCAATTCGGGTCCTTGAACGCAGCGGCCGTCTGCTCCGCCGGAATCAGCGAGACGCTCGCTTCCTGAGCTTCGGACTTCGCAACGACGGCGAGTCCGACGGCAAACGCGAGACCCGAGAGCGCCGCGGGGGCGAGCGCCGAAGGCCTGAAGCGAAGCGAACGGGCAGCGGCGGACGCAGCAGTGCGCGCATTGACCGTCCCATTTAGCGTACGCATACTCTTTTTCTCCCGCGCAGAGCTTATAGGGGGTATGGTAAGGCGCATGCGCTACGGACTTCCACTGGCCGCCGTATTCGGTCTTACCGTTGCCGCAGCGGCGCTCTCGACCGCCGTCGCGCAGGAGCGCGAACGCCCGGAGCGCATCGCCGGCAAGCCGAACCTGAACGGCATTTGGCAGGCGCTCAACACCGCTCACTGGAATCTCGAAGGGCATTCCGCCGAGGCGATAGAGTCCCTCTGGCAGCTCGGCGCCCTCGGCGCGATACCGGCCGGGCAGAGCGTCGTCGTCGGCGGAACGATTCCCTACAAGCCGGAGGCGCTCGCGAAGCGAGACGAGAATCGCGCGGGGTGGCCCGCAGCGGACCCGGAAGCCAAGTGCTATATGCCGGGCATTCCTCGCGCGACGTATATGCCGTACCCGTTCCAGATCGTGCAGGGCGAAGGGGACGTCATTCTGTTCGCGTACGAGTTCGCGAACGCGAATCGCCCCGTGTACATGAATCCCGAGGATCACGTGATCGCCCCCGTCGACTTGTGGATGGGCTGGTCCAACGGCCGCTGGGACGGCGATACGCTCGTGATCGAGGTGAATTCGAACATCGACCAGACGTGGCTCGATCGCGCCGGCAACTATCACAGCTCCGCTATGGCGGTCACGGAGCGCTACACGCTCCTTGACGAGAACATCATGCAGTACGAAGCGACGATCGACGATCCGGAAGTCTTCACGCGGCCGTGGACGATTCGCATGCCGCTCTATCGCCGAGTCGAGGACAACGCACGGCTGCTCGAGTTCAATTGCGTCGAGTTCGCCGAGGAGTTGCTCTACGGGGAATTGATGACGAGGGAGCCGATCGCTTCCGCAGAGTAGCGAAGCAGGGCAGCTTCGTCCCCGCAAACTGGAACAGACCGAGGTCCGTCAGATGTCACGCAACGCCGTCGCCGCTTCAGTCATCGCCGCGCTCGCCGTGCTGTGCGCCGCCGCGCCCGCGGCCGCCCACCATTCGTTCGCGGCCGAGTTCGATATCAACCAGCCGATTCAGCTCAGCGGGGAGGTGATCCGGATGGAATTCACCAATCCGCATTCGTGGATCTACCTGCGCGTCACGACGGACAGCGGCGAGGTGCAGGAGTGGGCGATCGAGGGCGGGGCGCCGAACGCGCTGATCCGGCGGGGGTGGAACCGGAACTCCCTGCCGGCAGGCACGCCCGTCACCGTGCTCGGTTATCGGTCGAAGGACGGAGCGCTTCGGGCGAGCGGCGCGTCCGTCACGCTGCCGGACGGCTCGAGCCTCAACGTGAGCTCGACCGGCGTAGGTGCGCCGAGCGCCGAGTAGCTTCCTCGATCCGTAGCAGGGCTACGGAGTCTGCGTTGTCGGCGGGCGCCGCTGCCGGAAGGTCGAAGATGTCGAGCGCGACGAATCATATGGCGGGCGCGGGACCCGCGTGGCAGAGCTGGCTCGGGATCGTGGCCGTCGTGCTCGGCGTGCTGCTTTCCGCCGGCCACGGCACCGAGTGGATGAAGCAGCGAGTCATCTTGAATGCGACGCCGGCGGACGGCCGCTTCCCCGCGGCCGAGTGCCCGGAGGACGAGCTCATAGAGGAGGGGCTGAGCGTCGCCGAGTGCGAGCAGCTCGTGAGCAACGTGCGCAGCTTCGTCGTGTCGGCTCCCGCGTGGTTCCCCGGGCTGCAGTCGCTGCTCGCCGCGGTCGGCACCGTGCTCGCGCTAGTCTCGGTCGGCGTCGGGGCGGCGCTCGTCGATCGCCGCCGATGGGCGCCAGCGGCTGCTATCGCAGTCTTCGCGGCGCTGACGCTCATCGACGCCGCGGGCTTCGTTGCCGCGGTCAACGCGGGTCCGATCCTGCGCGATGTCTACCTTTGGAACGTCCTCTTGTGGTTCTTCGTGCACCTCATGATGACGCTCGGCGCGGCTGCAGGCCGGGCGTCGACTGCGGGCGCGTGAGCTCGAGCAACGAGGAGACGGCGATGAGCAATACGACCGAGATCACGGGCGAGACAGAGATCGAGCGCACGACCGGAAGCGCCGGCTACAGCCGAACCGCCGTCATCGTGCATTGGCTGATCGCCGTGTCGATCTTCTTCCTGTTCGCGTCGAGCTGGTGGATGCTCGCGCTGCCGCTGCCGTCCGACGTTTTCACGTACCGCGAGTTTCCGTTCCAGCTGCACAAGACCATCGGGATCACACTCGTCGCGCTGCTCGCGATCCTGCTTTTCGTGCGCATGAGGCATCGGCCGGCGCCGCCCGCCGTGAGTCCGTGGATGCGAAGGCTTGCGGCCGTCGATCACGTCGTGCTGTACGTCCTGATCGTTGCCGCGTGCGTCAGCGGCTACCTGTCGTCGTCCTATAGCGGCTGGGGCACGACGCTGTGGTGGGTCGTCGACCTGCCGAACTGGGGCTACGAGAACGAGGAGCTCAACGTCTTCTTCTCCGACATCCACCTGTGGACGTGCTGGGGGCTCCTCGCGGTCGCGGCGGTGCACATCAGCGGCGCCGTCTATCACGCGTTCAGGGACGACGGCATCGTCCGCCGAATGCTGCGCGTCTGACGTCGCCGCTGGCCGCTCGCTGCGGGCTCGCCAGCATGATTCATGAACGGTGAACGTCGGCGGTGGTCCGGGCGCTGCGTGATATGGGCGTCTTGGGGACCGGCATGAACCCATCCATGGGGCCTGCGATCGCGCCATCCATGGCGCTCACGCTCCCCAAGACGCCCATATCACACAGCACCCTCCTTTGGCGCCGCGCGGCGTTCATGAATCATGCTGGCGAGCCCGCAGCGAGCGTCGGACGCGCTCAGCGCTCGGCCGCCCTCGCGACGGAACCGCCGACGGGGCGCGGGGCCGTCATCGCGAGCAGCTCCGCGAATCGCTGTGCCGGAACGGCTTCGCTGAAATGGAACCCCTGCATCGAGTCGCAGCCGAGCTTGCGCAGGAACTCGAACTGGGCCTCGTTCTCGACGCCTTCCGCAAGCACGCGCAGCCCCAGGATCCGGGTCATCGAGATGATCGCCTCGGTGATCGAAGCCGTCTTGTCATCGGCGAGCATCTCGGCGATGAATGAACGGTCGATCTTCAGCATGTCGAGCGGGAAAGACCTTAGGTACGACAGCGACGAGTAGCCCGTGCCGAAGTCATCGAGCGCGACGCCGACGCCGATTGCACGCAGCTCCGACAACAGCTGAGCGGCGCGCTCGCGCACGGACATCAGAGAAGTCTCCGTGATCTCGAGCCGCAGCAGCCGAGGCTCGAGCCCGGTCGCGTCGAGCGCGCGCCGCACGACGTCGACGAGATCCTGGCGGCGAAACTGCACGGCGGAGACGTTCACCGAGACAGGGATCGGAGGCAACCCGGCCCGTTGCCATTCGACCGCCTGGCGGCACGCGCGGCGCAGCACCCACTCGCCGATCTGCACGATGAGGCCGGCATCCTCGGCGATCGGAATGAAGGTCTCCGGCGAGATGAAGCCGCGCACCGGATCCCGCCAGCGCAGCAGTGCCTCCGCGCCGACGATACGGCCGCTTGCTCCGTCGATCTGCGGCTGGTAGTGCAGCTCGAGCCGGTCCTCGTCGAGCGCATGCCGCAGCCCGCTCTCGAGCGTGAGCCGCTCTACCGATGCCGCGTTCATTTCCTCCGAGTAGTACCGATAGGCGGCCTTGCCTTGCTGCTTCGCGTGATACATCGCGGTATCGGCGTTGCGGAGCAGCACCTCGGCCGTCAGGCCGTCCGCGGGGTAGGTCGCGATGCCGATGCTCGATGTGACGAACACCTCGTTGCCGTCGACCATGAACGGCTGCTCGAGACGCTTCAGAATCCGGTGCGCGACGGCTCCGGCCGCAAAGCGGTCCTTGATTTCGGGCAGCAGGATCACGAACTCGTCCCCGCCGAGGCGCGACAGGACACAGTCGGTGATCGGGGCGATCGTGATCGTCGACTCGAGATCGACGTCCTGCTCCATATATAGCGCCATGACGTCCTCGGAGCGGATCAGCCCGAGCAGCGTCGTTGCGAACTCGCGCAAAACCGCGTCCGCGGCCTGGTGCCCGATCGTGTCGTTGATTCGCTTGAAGTTGTCGAGATCGACGAAGAGCATCGCGAACTCGATGTTCTTGCGGCGGCTGCGCGCGATGACGTTCTCGAGGTGCTCGTTCAGCAGCCGCCGGTTCGGCAGTCCCGTCAGACCGTCCTGATAGGCGAGGGCGCGGATCTTCTCGTTGGATTTCTCGAGCTGGCGCAGCGCCTCCTCGCGCGCTCGCGCTTCCGCCTCGAGCTTCGCGTTCGCCGCTGCGAGCTCCCGCGTTCGCTCGTCGATCTTCGCCGAGAGCGCGTCGAGCTTGAGCGCGGCGAGCCGCGCAAGCTCCCAGCGTTTGCGCAGCGCGTGAGCGAGCTGACGCACCTCGATCGTATCGAACGGCTTCTTCAGGATCAGCACGCGATCGGTCTTGCCGATGGTCGCCGCGATCTCCTCCCAGCTGTGATCGGAGTAGGCCGAGCAAATCACGATGTTGATATCGGGATCCTGCTCGAGCAGCCGCTCGGTCGTTGCGACCCCGTCGAGGCCCGGCGGCATGCGCACGTCGACGAACGCGAGCGCGAACGGCTCGCCCTGATCGCGGGCTTGGCGGACGAGGTCGAGCGCCTCCTCGCCCTGGTAGGCGGACGTGAGCTCGAAGACGTCCGCGTCGACCGTCTTGCTCGCGCCGAAGAGCTCGGCCTCGAGGGCGGCAAGCTCGTCGTGCTCGGCGACCGAGGCGCCAAGCGTCTTGCGAAAATCCTCATGGATCGCGCGGTTATCGTCGACGATCAGCACTCGGGGGTTCGGGTCGATGTAGCGACGAAACGTCGACGAGGTCGCCATCGTTCGCCTCCTCAAGCCGCCCCCGACTTCGGTGCCGCGTGGTCTGGCGACGGCAGCGGGAGCCGCAACACGAAGCGCGCGCCCTGCCCGCGGCCTTCGCTGAACGCGTCGAGGGTGCCCTCCATTTGCTGGGCCGCGTTCGCGCAGTTGTGCAGGCCGAAGCCGTGACCGGTCTTTTTGGTCGTGAAGCCGTGGTTGAAAATCTTGCCGATGTTCTCCGGCGCGATGCCGATGCCGTTGTCGCTGACCTCGATGCGCCCGTTCGAACCGTCGCGCGCGATGACGATCTCGAGCACGCGATCTTCCGCGCCCTTTTCCTCGATCGCGTGCTTCGCATTGGAGATCAGGTTCACGAGGATCTGCAGGATCTGATGACGGTCGAGCAGCGCTTGCGGAAGCTCGTCGTAGCGGCGAACGACCCGGATACGGCTGCCGCGCAGCGCGGCCTCGCTGATCGCGATCGCCGTTTCGGCTATTTCCTGCAGCGTGCACACCTCCGTAACGCCGTTCACCTTCGCGTAGCTCTGCTGGGCCGCGATAATCTTCTTCATGTGCTCGAGGTGCTCCAGCACCTGATCGATCTCCTCTCGAATTCGCGTCTTGTCCGCGGCGAGCGCGTCCGCGAGCTTCGCAAGGTACTCGGGGATCTTCCGTCCTGCCGGATCCTTTTCGAGATACGCGCCGAGACGGCCCGAGTTCTGCTCGAGCAGCGCGCAGACGTTCGCGAGGCGCTCCACCGACAGCGATCTCAAGGCGTCCCGCACGACGTGCGCGCCGACGTTCACGCTGTTCATCACATTGCCGACGTTATGGAGCACGCCCGACGCGACCTCGGCCATGCCCGCTCGCCGCGAAAGCTCGACGAGGCGGCCTTGCGCGCTCTGCAGCTCGCGCGTGCGTTGGGCGACGAGCTCCTCGAGATGATCCTTGTACCGCGAGAGCTCCTGCTCCGCGTGCTTGCGCTCGGCGATCTCTCTCGTCAACGCCTCGTTCGCGATCTCGATGCTGCGCGCCTGCTGCTCCTGGCGCGCATAGAGCGTGGCATTCTCGATCGACACCGCGATCTGCGCCGTCAGCACGTTCAGCGCTTCGAGCCGGGCAGGGGTGAAGGCGCCCGCGACCTGGTTGTTCTCGAGATAGATCACGCCGGTCAGCCGGCCCTTGTGAGCGAGCGGTGCGCAGAGGACCGACTTCGGGCGGCGCTCGCGCACGTAAGGATCGGCGCGAAACTTGCCGCGCAGGGCGGGATCGGCGAGCACGACGTTCTCGGCAGTGCGGATGACGTAGTGGACGATGCCCTGGGACAGGCGCTCGCAGCTCTTCAACGGCTCGCCGACCAGGACGCGCGCCCGCTCCGAAGGGCCTTCCTTCACGCCCTGCACGAGGTACTTGCCGTCGTTCTCGAGCACGAGCACGGCGAGCTCCGCGCCCGCGTTCTCGAGAATGATGTCCATGAGCTTTCCGAGCAGCCGCTCGAGCACGATCTCGCCCGAGATGGCCTGGCTCGCCTTGAGCACCGTCGCGAGATCGAGCGCATCGTCGCGGTCGACGCTCGAGCCGAGGGTGGTCCCGTCCGCGGTGATGGAGCCGCCGGAGGAACGTCTTGCGGTGAGCCCATACGCGTGGCGCAGGTCGGCGGCCTTGCCGTCCGCGCCCCAGATCTCGTACGCGTGCAGCGCGCGGTCGAGATAAAGGTGGCCGAAGTCGGCTTTCGCGCGGTCCTCGAACCAGTAGCGCGCCGCAAGCTCTGCCGCGAGAGCCTCGATGTGAATGAAACCCTGCTCCGCGGCAAAGGCCATCGCGTCGTCGTAGGCCTGCATGGCGTCGAGGTGCGCGCCTCGCATGCGTGCAAGCTCCGCCTCGACGAGCCGATGCATCGCCCCGTAGTTCGCGGGACAACTGGCTGCCCAAACTGCAAGCGCTTCGCAGCGCGCTTCGACGGAGGCTTCGAGCTCGGCGCGCGCCTCGGGCTCCCGCACGCGATGCAGTGCGGCGGCCGTCAGCGCATAGTAGAAGGTGTGCTCGACGCGCGTCACGAAGCCCGCGCTGTACGGCAGAAGCCGGTCGGCCTCGCGGCCGAGCGCGTAGGCTTCTTCGAGCTCCCCGCACAGGTAGCGCTGCCGCACGAGCAGCATGAACCAGTCACCTTCGAACGAGTAGTTGCGCCGACTGCGGATCGTTGCCGTGCACGCGGCCTCGTCCTCGTCGTCCCCGCCGAGCGTGTTGCCGTAGGGGCGCTCGCCGCGCAGCCAACGCATGAAGCGGATGCGCGGCTCGAGGAACGCGATGTTCGGGTCGTCGCCCATGCGGCGCAGCAGCTCGACGGCGGCGCTCGCCTCGGCGATCGCTTCACCGAGAGGCATGCCGCGGAACTGCAGATGGCTCACCCGGCGAGCGGCGCTATATCCTGCGTGCAGGTGATCGCCCGTCTCGAGGCCGTACTGGACGCTGCGCTCGAAGAGCTCGATGCTCTCGTCTATCGGCTCGTTCCAATGCGAGGCGAACATCGCCCAGAGGAAGTAGGCGCCCGAGTAGACGGAAGCGTCGTCCAGCCGGTGGACGAGATCGACCGCGAGCTTCGTGAAGCGGTAGGCGTCGCGATAGCGGCCCTGCACGCTGCTCAGAAGCCCGCCGAACGAGCCGTACGCGCGCGCGGACAGCGAGCAGTTGCCGTGCTCGAGGGACAGGGAAACCATCTTGCTGCAGATGAGCGCGAAGAGCTGCTGGTTGCACTGATAGGCGGCGGGCAGGCAGTGAGTGAGGAGCGCCATGAGCGCCACGGTATCGTCGTCCGACATGACGGGGAGCTCGAGCAGTTGCTCGATCCCGATCTTCTCCGTGCGGGCGAGGATCGCCGTGACCTCGCTTTCGAGCAGCGCATTCGCCTGCTCGGCATCGGCCGGCAGCTCGAGTCCGCGCTCTTCCGCCGCCTTCCGGCCCCACTCGAGGGCCTCCGGCATCTGTCCCATGCTGAGGTAGGTGACGACCTTCAGCGCATGCAGCCGTGTACGATCCGTGGCGTTCGCGGCGAGCTCGAGCGCGCGGTCGATCAGGTCGAACGCTCCCGCGTAGTCGGCCGTCAGACACAGCGCCTCGGCGAGCTTCATGCGCAGCTCGCGCCCGAGCGCCTCTGCCTTCGGCGTGTGGTCGCCGTCGAGGAGCGCGAGGGCATGGCGGTAGCTTCGCACGGCAAGCGGATAGGCCGTCGAATTTCTCGCCTTCGTGCCGGCGCGCAGGTTGAATTCGGCGAGACTGCGCTTCTCGGCTGCGTCCTCGATCAGCGCCTTGCCGTGATTCATATGCGTGACGATGTCGAAGAGCCGCTGCTCGAGCACGTCGGCGCTCGACGCGGCGAGAAGCACCCGGCCGATCGCCAAATGCAGGGCGGGCCGCTCGTCCGGCTCGACCATGTCGTAGGCGGCTCGCTGCACGCGGTCGTGGAGGAATGCGAAGCGGCGATACACGAGCGGCGAGTCGAGCGCGTCGGCGTCGAGACTCTCGAGCCGGGAGGTTGGAACGATCAAGCCGTCGGCGAGGGCGGGGTCGAGCAGCCGCGCGACCTCCGCGGCCGAGCGCCGATGAATGATGGCGAGCGTGTCGAGGTCGAAGCGGCCGCCGATGGCCGCGGCGAGGCGCAATACCTCGCGCGTCTCGCCCGGAAGCCGCTCGAGCTTCGCGCTCAGCAGCTCCGCGACGTTCTCCGTGATCGCGGCCGCCTCGATCGCTGCGATGTCGTATCGGAACGTACGCGCGTTCGGATCGAACGCGATCAGCTTCTCGACGTGCAAGGACTGGAGGAACTGCCGAATGAAGAACGGGTTGCCGGCAGTCTTCCGCGCGATCACCTCGGCGAGCGGCGTCGCCGCTTCGACGTCCCGATGCAGCGTGTCCGCGACGAACTGAGCGATGTCGCCCGACGTGAGTGGCGCGAGCTCGATGCTGCCGACGTGCACGCCGCGATGGCCGAGCTCCTTCACCATCAGCATGAACGGATGCGCAGCCGTGACTTCGTTGTCGCGATAGGCGGCGACGACGAGCAGCGACTCGGTGGCCGGAGCGGCGAGGAGAAGCGAGACCAGGTTGAGGCTCGCGGAGTCGGCCCATTGCAGATCGTCCAGGAAGAGCACGAGCGGGTGCGAGCGCTTCGCGAAGACCTGGATGAACCGCTCGAACACCAGCTTGAAGCGGTTTTGGGCCTCGAATCCGGGGAGCGGCGGCACCTTCGGCTGCGGACCGATGATCAGCTCGAGCGCGGGAACCACGTCGACGAT